>Ga0302046_10002839_pt1 | contig 15982 bp, 14 predicted proteins | sample RVTome_11_FD_200261 | JGI IMG/M metagenome (GOLD analysis project Ga0302046, IMG submission 200261) | Soil microbial communities from uranium-contaminated site in the Upper Colorado River Basin, Wyoming, United States - RVT147D111 (version 2) ...
GGATCGTCCGCGGCGGCGATCTGCGCCCCGAGAACCCGGATATCTTCTCGGTCGTTTACGACCACACGCGGCGGAACTTCTGGGATTCGACCTGGGTAGACGCCCGCCGTCAGGAGAACCGCTGGGAGCTCGCGGCGCAGTACCCGAAGCACGAGGCGCGCATTCTGGCGCTCGGTTTCGACACCTCGCGCGAGTTCCTCAAGTTCGATTTCGACCTCGGGCGCCTCGGGACACGCGCCAGCGATCATCGCTGGGTCCACTACTTCTACCACGAGGCGACACCGGCCTTGCCGCGCGGGCGCTTCGTCAAGTACGTCGGCGATGTCGAGCTCGAAAGCGTCGACTACCTCCCGGACGGGCACATTCCGCTCCACCGGATCATTCCGGCGCAGTTCCTTCTCACCGCCTTCGGTTACACCCCGGCATTCTCGGCGCAGGGGCCGCAGGAGCTCCTCAATGGCGTCTCCTCGTGCCTGGCGACGAATTTCGACGTGCTCGGGTCGGCGAAAATCTGGAAAAAGCCCGGGGAGCCGCTCAACCGCGTCCAGCTCGAGAACGGCATCACCGTTCTTGAGTGCGACACGGAGCCCAAGGTGCTCAACTTCTACAACCCACCAGACAGCATGCTGAAGTCGCTCGACCTCTATACCCAGCAGGTCGGGCGGATGATCGGCACCAACGAGACGGCGCGCGGCGCCCCTGAGCACAACATCAAGGCGGCGGCGGCGATGGCGTTCACCGAGCAGCGCGTCCACCAGGCGGCGAGCGATCTCGTCGGCAACTTCGACCAGCTTCTCTCGGACGTCGGGAGCTCGATCATCCAGATCTACGCGCGGCGTATGCGGTCCGGCGAGAAGCGCTCGATCAACATTCGCTCCTCGGCGACGGCACGCTCGGTGCTGACCTTCACGGCGGAGGAACTCGAGGGCGTCGCCGATGTGACGGTGGTGCGCGGCAACCCGGCGCTCCGGACGCTCGGCGGCAGGATCCGCGTTGCTGAGACGCTGCTCGAGAAGGGCGCTGCTGGGCCGGATGAGTTTCTGACGGTGATTCGCACCGGTAACCTCAACAAGCTCACCGAAGGCGAGGACAATCAGCTCGACGTCATCCACAACGAAAACGATCGCCTGCTCTCAGGCGACCCGGATCACGCGCCGCTACCGACCGATAACCATCTTCTTCACATCCGCCGTCACATCGCGGCGCTTGACACCCCGGAGGCACGGAGTGACCCGGAGATTGCCCGCTGGGTGTACGAGGCGGCGCTCCAGCACGTGCAGATGCTCACCGATCCGACGACCATGCAGCTGCAGCTTGTGCTCGGCTACCTGACGCCTGAGCAGGCGCAGCTCTACTCGGGAATGCCACCGGTCCCGGGGGCGGGAATGCCCGGCGGCGCCGCTGGCGGAGGCGCAGCACTCCCCCAGGGCGGCATGCCGCCGGGCGCTCCGGCTCCCGGGCCGCAGAGGCCGCAGCTCATGGCGCCGGCCGGGGGGCCGCGGATGACGGGCGGCGTCCCCGAGGCGGCGCTGGCACGGATCGAGCAGGGGGCGGCGTGAAATTGGACGAAGCGGCGCTCTGGCGCGAATACCGGCTCACTGGCGACCACTACTTCCGCGATCAGCTCATCGAGCGCTATCTCCCCTCAGCGCTGGCGCTCGCCAGGAAGAAGCGGCTACCGCGGCGCGTCGATCGCGAGGACCTCGAGTCTGCCGCGGTGATCGGGCTCATCCAGTCGGTCGAGCGCTTCGATCCAGAGCGTGGGAATTCCTTCTTCACCTACGCCTACCGGCGCATCGATGGCGCACTTCAGGATCACCTCCGGACGGCTGGCCAGTGGAGGCGGCGCAACAAACGAAAGCGGCGAGAGCTTAAGCTGCTTGAGTGGAATGTGGTCGCGCCACTGGCCGAGCCGACTGCCGGGATCGAAGCGGAGGAGTCGTTCGAGCGCTTCTCGCGGCTCTTCCTTCAAGACGACCGCGAGCGCGAGATGGCGCGCCTCCACTACCGCGAAGGCGACCCGCTTCACGCGGTCGGAACGCACTTCGGGCTCTCGGAATCGCGCGTCTGCCAGATCCTTAAGCGCGCTGAGAACAATGCTTTAGGGCTGCCCAGTTCGAGCAAGTACTGATAATGTTTTCGTCTCCGCTGAATCTCAAGTGGGCGAAGAGCCACCGGAAAGGAGCCAGAATGACCAGGGAGGAGAAAGAACTCGTCCTGCCGCCGCGGACGGTGGAGATGCCACCGACGGTCGAGGGGCCTGAGCCGCGCCCGACGGTGGTCGGGCATGCGGCGCCGCTGCCCTCGGGCAAGATCGATCCGAGGGTGAGCGGCATCAGCCCCTCGAAAGTCTTCCCCGAGCCGCGGAAGCTGAACCCGGGGATCGGCTACGACCCGGTGACGCGGACGGTGATCTCGGAGCAGGAGTACCTTGAGCGCCACGAACGCCAGGAGGCGCTCGAGCGGCGCTGCGCCGAGATCGAGACTCGGAGGCGACGCTGGGAGGGGAAGACCGAGGATGAGATCCTCCTTGGGGAGATCGATCTCTTCCGCCACGGGACGCTCGAGGATCCGACCTGGAGCCTCTACGCCACCAAGGACGGCTACCAGGCGCACCTCTACGGGGTGACCGAGTCGGTGACGCCGAACCAGCTCGAGTACGCCCGGCGCTCGAGTGGGTGGCATATCCTCGGACGCGGGATCATCGAGCGGCTCAGGCGCAAGCGTGCCCGGCAAATGGACGTCGAGCAGACGCCGCGTCCGGAGGTCTACGAGGAGCAGGTACGGCTCCTCTCCGATTTCGTGAAGCTCTCCGGCGGGGAGCTCTACCTCGAGGAGGTCGAGCGCACCACAGCAGGCATTCGTGAACCGGCGACAAAGGCGAAAACACAGGTGCATTACCTGGTGAGATTTCTTGGTGCGATCATTAGGGAGGGCAAGGCATGCCAGAAGGTGACAGCGGAGGAGGGAGCTCCCGCATCAGCGGCCTCTCGATCTCAGGGCCAGGGGGAGGAGGTGGAGCTGCTCAGGGCGGAGGTCGAGTACCTCCAGGCGCAGCTGAGGAAGGTAAGGGCGGCGATGGGGAGCGAGGAGGCGTAGATGGCGATCCGGTTCCTCAAGGTAAGGAGCTTCAGCGTCCGGCGCCGGGCGCAGGAGGAAGCGGGGAACGAGGCGGCGTGGAGCGAGGTGATGAGTTACCGGAGCCCGCTCAGCGAGGAGTACCAAAGGACGAAGAAGCCGGGGACGATGCTGAAGCCGTACGCCGAGAAGCAGCGGCTGGCAAGGAAGGTGAGGAAGGGGCGGAAGGTGAAGCTCTACGGGGAGAAGATCACGGTGAGGGGCTCCTAATCCCCGATGACTACGTCATCGAGGTCGGCGAGGGCGACGCCAAGGAGCGTTACCGCTGGGATGAGGCGAAAGAGCTCCTCAGGTACGCGCCGGCGGCGATTCAGCTCCAGAAAGAGGCGATAGAGACCCGCAATCATTACCAGAGAGCCCTTCAGGCGATCATAGCGACCCCGCGCGAGGCGCTTTTCCAGGCGCTCACCACGAAGCACAAGGGCGATACGAATGGCGCCTGGAACGAGATGCTCGATCTCGCGAGCGGCATCGTCAACGACCGCATCAACTTCGACAACCTGCCGCCGGCAGACAAACGCGCCGTGATGCTCGCGCGTGAGCTGGAGGACACCCGCGCCGAGCTCGATCGCCTCAGCCGCGATCGCGAGGAAGAGGAGCGCTCGACGAGCGAGCGCCAGGCGTACAACGCCGTGCATGCCGAGATCGTCCGCGAGATCGATGCCGCTGGCTATGAGGCGGATGACGAGGAGCTCATCGCCGAGGTGGCGGAAACTCTGGCACTGGCTCATGAGACGGGATACGATTACGTCGATGCCCGCAGGGCGGTGCGCGAAGTCATCGAAGTGCGCACGGCACGCGAAGCCGAGCTGGTGAAACGGCTCAAGGTGGAGAACCTTCCCGAGGAACTGGTGGAGAAGGTGCTGAAGCACTCGGTGGAGAAGTTCAAGAAGTCGCCGCCGCCGAAGAGCGAAGCGCGACGTCGCACGTCGTCAGGCGCCGGCGAAGAGTCGCGTTCGCGGCGGGTGAGCGGACTTCGGTCCGCACGCTATTGAAGGGCCAATACCACTGACCAGGGAGTTTGGCGGATCTCCCATAAAAAACCGCCAGTTCCGCGACACGCCTTGACGAAGACAGCCGCGCGGGCCGAGGCCCTTCGGGGTACGAAGACGCCAGCCGGTTCGAGCATTGCGGAGTCCGGGAGTTTTCAGTTAACCACTGTTAACGGAGATTCTCGCAATGCCTGTATACGGCACGCTTTCACAGTACGATGGCGTCTTCAAGGACGTCTTCGCCGACGAGCTTTCGGATGCTCTGCCGGCGTTCGCCCTTACTCAGGACGACATCCCGTTTCTCGAATCGAAGAAGACCGGTGAGCTCTTCTCGCAGCCGGTGCTGGTCCGGCGCTCGCATGGCGCCAGCTACCTCTCGAGCGGCGCCGGAGTCGTGACGCTGAACCCGGTCAAGGCGTCGAAGACGGTCGAGGCCCGCATCACGGGCTCGCAGATCGTCATGCGCGATGCGATCGACTGGGAGTCGGCGTTCGCCAGCGAGACCGAGGAGCAGGCGTTCACCCCGGCGATGGAGCTCACCGTCGAGGCGCTCTGGGAGTCGGCACGCCACCGCCTCGAGGCGGATATCCTCTGGGGCCAGGATGCGAACGGCCTCGGCACGGTGAACGGCGCCCCGGCTGCGGATGTCATCACCATCGATACGGCGCAGTTTGCCGAAGGGCTCTGGACCGGGCTTGAGGATGCGGAGCTCGAGATCTTCGACGTGCTGCTGACGACGAAGCGGGCCGGCATCGGTTCCGACACGGTCGGTAGCGGCTTCTACACCATTACCGCCATCAACCTCGACGCCGGGACGATCACCGTCGACGATGACCAGAACGTCGCCGATACCGATGTGCTCTTCTTCCGCGGCCAGCGGACGACCTCCGCCTTCAACATCATGGCGGGGCTTCACAAGTGGCTGACGAATACCGGGACGCTGGCGAACGTCTCGGCGTCGAGCCACAACATCTGGAAGGCGACGAGCCTTTCGGCGAACGCCGGACCGATCAGCTTCGACCTCATCCTCCAGGGATGCGCCCGCGCCTCGATGAAGGGTGCCATGGGGCCGATGATCGCCTACCTGCACCCGCTCGCCTGGGCGAACGCCATGACCGACCTCGCGGCGACGGTGCGGCGGAGTCACACCGACATCAAGGAGTACTACCTCGGCGCCGAGGTGATCTGCTTCTTCACCGGCACCGGGAAAGTCTTCATCAAGGCGCACCCGATGATGAAGCCGGGCTTCTGCTTCGTGGTGCCGAAAACCGAGCGCGGGACGCCGAATGGCGGCTACTACCGGATCGGCGCTACTGACCTCACCTTCGTCACGCAGCAGGGGCGCGGCTCGAAGACCTCGGGCTCGTCCTACTTCGAGAAGGTGCCCGGGACCAACGCGGTCGAGGTCAACACGTTCAGTCACCAGTCGATCTACTCCCCGAAGCCGGGGCGTGGATTCATCATCACCGGCATTGTCAACGAAGCGGCGTAACCTTTCTGGCGCTCCCGGCCCGGTGCTTTGACCGGCGCCCGGGCCGGGATGCTTTTCTGAGGGTGGAGCGATGGCGCTGAGCGTCAACTTTCTCGGCGACCCCCGCGCGGTGCCCGAGACCGACGAGGAGGAATGGGGCGGTGAGGTCACCGATCAGCTCTTCGACCTCCTTACCGCCGGGGACCTGTTCTTCTTCCTCCTCGCCGGCGGGACCATCGTCGAGAAGGAGGCGCGTGCCGCGTCGACACTCGCCGCCGGGGCGACGCTGACGCAGACGGCCAGGGCGCACGAGGTCGAGGGATCGGGCGGCGCGGTGACGCTCGACGGGACAACGCCGATCGCCGCGGGCGAGACGGACGGCCAGCGCCTGCGGCTTGTCGGCGCGCATGCGACGAATACGGTGACGATCGCGGCGACGGGCACGGCGGCGGGGCTCAACGGCAACGTGACGCTCGGGCTTCATGAGTCGATCGAGCTCGTCTGGGATGCCGGGAATACGGTCTGGGAAGAGGTTTCGAGGAGCCACTGAGATGCCTTGTAAGCGCGGCTGGAAGAAAGGCGGCAAGGGCGGCAAGAAGGGCGGCGGCAGGCGCGGAGGGAAGTATTGAGCCATGCCAGAGAAGGAATACGATCCCCGGAGTGCTTCCCTGATGGCGATCAGGAGCACCTATCGAAAGCGCGTCGCCGGGAAGCGCTGGGGCGGTGTGCCGCTCCACGATGACAAGTCGCGGGGCGACACTTCGGGGAAGAAGCAGGACGCGCAGGCGGCGCGGACTCACCCGAAGTCGATGCATCCGCCAGACAGGAAGGTCCCGCGCGGCGAGAAGCTGCCGGCGATGAAAGGTGGTCACGAGCGAAAGAGCCGTGAAGGTGGAATGACGTACGCGGCGCGCACCGAGAAGTACGCGGACGACGGCGTCAAGACATCGCGGAAAGCCGCTTCGCGGGGCCGTTTCCGCTCCTTCCACGAGCTCGTCAAGGCGACTGTATCGGGGCGACGGCCGCTGAAGAAGAAGCCCCTTCCGAAGTCCTCGACGCCCCCGGCGGGCGGCTACAAGTAAGGAGCGCGCGATGAAAATCACCACGGCGAAGAAGTCGAGCGGGGCCATCGACTACACCGGCCCGAAGACGGAGATCGAGCTCGAGGCGGCGAGTATTGTGCTCGATGGCGATGTCACGGCGGTCGGCGCTTTCGGGCATACCGGCGACCTCGACGTCGTCGGGGCGGTCGGCGCGAAAGAGGTGTCGTCTGATGCCGGTAGCGAAGTGCGGCTCGTTCACAACCAGGTTATTCATACCGTCGTCGGCGGCGGCATCACTGAAACCCTGACCGCGGCCATCCCGGCAAATGCCTGGGTCATCGGCGTCCACGGGAAGATCAAGGTCATAGTCACCGGCACGACCATCGCCAGCTTCCTCCTCGGCGTCACCGGCGACACCGACCGTTTTGGGAACTTCGAGGCGCTGACGAAGAACACCGTCGTCACGCCAGCCGAGGCGCAGGCCGAGGCGGTGGGGGTCGGACGTTACTACAACAGCGCGACTGACATTCTGCTCACGGGCGATGCCGGGACGTTCACGGACGGCACGGTAACGATCGACATCTACTATTTCGACCTCAGCCCGGTTGACAACTATGCCTAAGCGAGTCCTCACGAAGCGGCCGAAAGAGATCGGTCTCTCGGCGATCAACCTGAAGACGCTCGCGACGAGGACCTCTGGAGCGATCGCCATCCGCGCCGGGCACGCCGTCAAGCTCATCATGAAGGGCACGGTAACCGGGACGCCGACCCAGGGGGCGATGTCCGTCGATATCGAGCTCTACGATGAAGTGAAGGGCACCGCGACGTTGATTCACTCGGTTGTGAATCTCACTGGCGCCGTCGACCTCACCGACGTCGGGATCGGCGCCACGGCGGGCGCGCTCGAGGAGGTGATCGTCTTTGGCGGCGGCGTTTCTTCGAGTTACCGCGGCGGCGGGACGCTGTCAGCGGACGTGGACCTCCTGCAGACCCTCGGCGACTACATCAAGGTGAAGGTGACCGTCGACACGGCGTCTGACGCGACGACGCACACGCTCGATGTCTACGCTCAGGTGCAAGAATAAGACATGGTTGCCCGTCTTATCAAGTGCGACGATCAGGGCGAAGTCCGCCTCTACGAGGACGACGCCAACGGCGCGGACTACGTCGCGCACAAGGCGGTAGCGAGCGTCACGTCGACCTACTCGGTGAGCTGGCCGGGGGCGCCGCCGGGCTCCGAGCTCTTCGTCAAGTTGGACGCCGCTGGTCTCATCTCTTTCGCCGCCGGGGCCTCCGGGACGCTCGATGAGGCGTACGATTCTGGAGGCGCCGGAGCTGGGCGGATCATCACCGCCGATACGGGTCCGGTCGAAGCGGCGGGAGCCGGGGGATTCCTTGCGAGCCATTCGGCGCCCGTTTACGGCCTCGAGACTACCGGGGCCGAGCTCAACTACCGGCTGACGGCCGGGCAGACTGCCGGGATCCTCGAGATCCAGGTCGGTGATGCGGACGGCGACATCTCGGACGACACCTTCTCGCCAGGGCTGGCGCTCGACGGCACCAACCTGCGTCTCGGCCTCGGCACGGTGGCACCGGGGACGCTGGCGCATTTCCTGGCGCCGGCGGCTACGGCGGCCAAGCTGACGCTCGAGGCGCCGGCGACGCTGGATGCGTCGGTGATTTTCACCGAGGACGCGACGGCGCGCTGGGAGCTCGGCTACGATGACTCGGCCGGCGGACTGGTGATCGGACGGCTGTCGTTCTCGAATCCGGCGATCTTCTGTGAGGACACGACCGGGGATGTCGGCATCGGCGAAGTGGTGCCGGATGCGCGGCTTCACGTGACATCCGGCGCGAACCTGGTTTCGCTCACCGAGTCGACGACGACGACCGCGCGCCTCGGGCTCAGGGCGAGCGGCTCGACAAACGAAAACCAGGTTGGTGTTCAGGCTACCGGGGACAACCTCGAGCTGTTCGCGGCCGGCGCCGTGTCACTCATAGTTGGCGCCAGCGGTTCCGTCACGCCGACCGGCGGCGTGCTTACCGTCGTCGGGCAGGTATTTGTGGATCAAGGCGGCAACGCCACTGGACTTATCGTCGACTCCGAGGCGGTCGGCGACTTCGCCCTCCTCGACCTCAGGGCTGTCGATGCTACGACTGCCGGCGACATCCGCTTCAGCGGCAGCGCACGGACGGTCGACCCGTCAACGGCCGATTTCGCCGACATCTGGCTCAACCCGTCCGAAACCAGACTCAAGGTCCAGGCTGCCGCAGGCCAGGTCCGGACTCTCGTGTCACGCTTCGGGCATTCATGGGGGCCGTCAGCCATTGCCACTATCAGCGTCGGAAGCGCTGCGGCTGGCGCAGCGACCGTGATCCTGGCGGCAGAGTCGGGGACCGCCGATGACCTTGACAGCCTCTCCGGCGGCGCCGTGGGGCTGGTAGCCGGCGACACGGTGGTCCTGCGCGCCGACACCGGGGATACGATCACCGTGAAGCACAACACCGGCAACATCCATCTCGACGGCTCGACTGACAAGGTGCTCGTGAATGGCAACCAGCTTATGCTGATCTACGATGGCACGGACTGGCGGCAACTTACCCCGATGATGGTTCTGCCCTGAGATAAAGGAGATCCTCATGAATCCCGAAGTCACGATTGACAACTTCTTCAACTGGCTCCCGCCACTCGTGGGGACGCCCGTTCAGTACCGCGTCGCGGTCGATGCTCCTGGCGGCGTGCAGATTTCGCCGCCCGGGACGGTCATCGTTACCGCGCCGACCGTCAAGGTGGCCCTGAACCAGTTCCTCAGCGGCCAGACACCGGCCGATGGGTTCCTCATCTATGTTGCGGCCGAGGACACTGCCGGCAACGTCAGCGCCTTCCTGACGCAGCTCTTCAAGTATGTAGCGATCGGCACGCCCGAGCCGGCCCCGGAGCCCTTCACGCTGAGCTGAGAGATCGCGATGTCGCAGCCAACCTATCTCGGCGCTGACCTCCTGACCTCGATCAGGAACCTCGGGATGATCCCCTCGACTGCCGCCACGGCGTCGGCGGACAGCGATCTCCTGCGGCATGCCACCGAGGGGATTCGGAGCTACCTGCTTTCGGAGATCCTGCTCCTCAGGGAAAGCTACTTCAAGTACCGAAAGCGCGAGCCCCTCGTTAATGGTCAGGCGGAGTACCGCATCCCGCCGCGGGCGATCTACGACAAGCTCTCGAACGTCTGGCTGATTACGACCGGCTCCTCGGGCTCCGAGGACCGCTTCGAGCTCGACCCGATCCCTGAGGCGGAGCTCGACCGCTACAACGCCGCGGGCGATATCGGCGTCCCGGTCGGTTTTGTCCTCGACGGCACCTACCTGCGCTTCATCCCGGATCGCAATCCTTCGTTCACGGGACAGCTCGAGTGGGACTATTTCATTCGTCCCGGGGCGATGGTGCTTCAGACCGAGGCCAGGCAGGTCGCTTCCGTCGACTCGACAACCGCGGTGACGCTGGCGAGCGCCGTCCCGACGGGCTGGACCGCGGCGAACACCTTCGACATTCACTCCCGGCACTCTGGCGGCGACTACAAGTCGATCGAGCGTGCCGCGAGCACTGTATCGGGGACCGGGATCACCTTCTCGGCAGCAATCGACGGCTCGGTCTTCGGCGAGAAGCCGGTAGCGGTCGGGGACTGGGTGTGCCTCGAGGGCGAGACAGCGCTCCCGGGGGTGCCGCCCGAGTGGTTCTCCATCGTCGCTCGCGCCGCGGCGATGGCGCACGCCGAGGCGACCGAGAACCGTAAGAAGTTCGACATGCACTCGGCGGTGCTCCAGGGCTTCATCAAGCGGACGACGAAAGCCATGGAGTCGCGCGTCGAAGAAAAGCCGATCGTTCTCGGGCGTAAGCGCTCCTACCTCGGCATCCGGCGGAGGTGGCGATGACCCAGCCGCTCATCGAGCTCGAATCTAAGGGGCTGTTCACGCACCCTAATCGTCTGTTTCTGCCGCCCGGGGCGCTCCTCGTTGCCGAGAACGTCGTCCACCGCCGCGAGAACGTCACGAGCCGAAGGCGCGGCTTCGCGCGTTACGGCGACGAGCTCACGATCGGCCCAGGGGATCTCTTCCGCTTCAACGGCCGGGTGATTGTCCGCGATGGTCTCGCGGGCAGCGCTTCCACCATGAAGTACGATTCCGACGGCAGCGGCACCTGGGCGAGCTGGGCGGGGACGTTCACGCAGCCCTCGAGCGAAGTCCGGATGAAGTGGCTCGAGGCGGCGAAGTCGTTCTTCTTCGCGACGACGAAGGGCGTCCAGGTGGTCGACTCGCTTACCGGGACGCCGCGCCGTGCCGGCATGCCGAAGGCGCTCGATCTCAAGCTTTCACTCGTCGGTACCGGGGGCTCCTGGTTCACCCCCGATACACAGGTAGGCTACCGCATCACCTGGCGGAAGAAGGATGCGCACGCGCGCGTTATCCAGGGGGCGCCGAACATCCAGGCGCGGGCGGTGAACCTCTTCACTGAAGAGCTTGCTTGGACGAATTCTGGGACCACGGTCACCGTCGTCCATACGGCGCACGGCTACTCGAACTCGGACATCATCACGATCCGCGACTCGGGCGACGCGAACATCCCTGACGGTGACTACACGATTTCCGGCGTCGCCGCGAACAGCTACGACTTCACCTCGCCTGGGACGGCCGGAGGCTCGGGGACGCTCAGCGATGGGAAGAAGCACGACGTGTCGCTCGACTTCAGTATCCCGCGCGACGTTGTGGCGGGCGACGAGTACGAGGTTTTCCGCACCGAGCTCTCCGTCGGCCCGGCAGTGACGCCCGGGCTCGAGCACCGGCTGATCCTCTCGGCGGTCGTGTCCTCCGGCGACATCACCGCCGGCACGATCACCGTCACCGACGACAAGGACCCGTCGTTCTTCCTCGCCAACCTCTACACGAGCCCGTCTCGGCAGGGCGACACGCTCGCGAATGACCGGCCCCCAGGGTGTCGTTTCCTCGCGCAATTCGAGAACCACATCTTTTTCGGGCATGTCTTCTACCCGCAGCGTGTCGCCTCTCTCCAGCTCCTCGACCTGGATGCGCTGACGACCGGCACTTCGACGATCACCATTGGGAGCGAGGTCTACACCGCCGAGACCGCTGAAGACTTCGCCCTCGGGGAGTTCGAGAAGGTCACCAGCTTCCCGACGACGGCCGAGAACCTCGAGGCGACGATGAAGTCGCTCCAGCGGGCGATCAACCGCCGCACGGGCGGCGCTTACCACGCGCACTATCTTTCGCAGGAAAACGACGCGCCGGGGATTATCACGATCGAGGCGGACGCGCTCGATACCGCCGCCTTCGCCATTGTCGCGAACTCGAGCGGCACCGGGAACGGATTCTTGCCGATCATACCGACCTCGGGGACGACGCTCCAGTCGACCGACGACGCCATGCAGCACGCCATCGCGCGCTCGAAGGCGGACGAGCCCGAGCATGCCCCAGAGCTGGCACGGGGGAAGGCCGGCAGCGCCTCGAAGAAGATCCTCGGCATGGAGAAGACCGGCACCGAGGCGATCATCGTCTGGAAGGAGGATGGGCTCTTCTATATCTCGGGCGAGTCGGACGGGCTCGCGGGCGACGGCTTCGTCCTCGACGACCTTGACCCGACGGTGATCCTCGAGTCCCCGAACTCGCTCGGTGTCCTCAACAATGCCGCCATCGGCTACTCGAACCAGGGCACGGTTGCCGTCTCGGGCGGTACGCCGCTCGTGCTCTCGCGACCGCAGATTGAAGACACGCTACGGAAGATTGCTGCGCTCGACGCCTTCGATGGCGCCTTCGCGGTCAACTATGAGCGTGAGCGTGAGCATATCTTCTTCGTTCCCGAGCGTTCGGCTGACAACGAGAATACCATCGCCGTCGTCTACAACTACTCGACGCTCGCCTGGTCGACGTGGCGGAAGCCGGTCCAGTCGGGAGTCTTTCTCGACTCGGACCAGAAGCTCTACCTCGGGCACAACTCGGACAAGTACGTTCTCAAGGAACGGAAGAGCCTCGCCGTCGGGACACGCCAGGACTACTACGATGAAGATATCCCGGTAACCATCGACTCGACCGGGACGACGGTGAACGCGGACGGCGCGACCGTCACCGAACTCGCCATCACCTACTCCTACGCCGGGGCGAAGCTTGCCGCCGGCTTCCTCATCACCCAGGGCGCTTCGCGGACGCTCATCGAAAGCGTCACGGCTGGCGGCGGGAACAGCTACACGGTGGTCCTTCGGCGGCTCGTCACCGGCTTCTCCGCCGGCGCGGCGACGGTCGGGCTGCCGATCCCGGTCAAGGTCGAATGGCTCGTGCGCGGGAGAGGCTCCGCCTTTTCGCTCAAGCAGTGGCCTTTCGCTTCGATCTATCTTGAGGACGACGGCGGGACGCACCGTCTCGGCTTCTGCTCGGACCTCCAGGACATCTTCGAGTACGTCGAGGACGTGCGGATCTCGAAAGCGAAGGGCTGGGGGACGTTCCCCTGGGGCTCCTCGCCTTGGGGCGACAGCTTCCCGGGACGCTCGAGCCCGGTATCGACCCACGTCCCGCTTGACCACCAGCAGGGACGCACGCTGCGTGTCCGCTATGAGAACCACTACGCGCTCGAATCCGTCGACATCCTCATGATGGGGGTCGAGGAGAAGGAGATCGGGCTGCGGTCGCAGAGGGAGGGCGCCTGATGGCGAATTTCCTGAAGCACGTACAGAACTTCTACTTCGGTGAGGGGGTCGGTGGGCTCATTGACGAGGTGGAAGGGATTGACATCCCGGAAGTCGGCACGGTCGGCGAGAACCTGGCGGACGGCCCGCCGCCTGACCCGACGCGCTCATCGCGCGGTCCCACATCGCAGGGGAACGTCGGTTTCCGGCAGACGAGCGCACCCTATGGTTTCCTTGATGTCCGCGCCGGAGGCGGCGTGCTGCCGCGGACGCTGGCGGGTTGGTGGCGTCTCGATTCGCTCACCGGCGACCAGGAGTTGATGAATTCGCTCGCCGTCACCGTCGGGGGGATCCACCACTACATCGGTCGCTACGAGAACGCCTTCACGACCTGGATCGTGCATCTCGACGGCGGGACAAGTGTCGTCGACTCCGGCGCCGCGAATCCGGATCCGGTGGTCGTCGGCGAGTGGAACTTCTCTGGCTGGTCGTACGACGGGAACGGCAACGTCTACGTGCATCACAACGGCTATACCCGCCACGCCTCCTCGAGCTTCCTCGGCTTCCAGCGCTCCACCCTGCAGAACGTTGCGTTCGGCCTCGAGTCGACTACGGGGGCACAGGGCCTCCTCGGCGACCTGGCGTACATCTTCACTCTCGATGTGTGCCTCACTTCTCCCGGCTGGAATCGCATCTGGAACAGCGGCAGAGGGCGGCGTTTTCCGCGCGGCTTCATCATCCCGACTCCGGGCTATCAGCACTACTACGCGGTATGAAGCACGGCACCTTCCTCCCAGCTTCAGCACGGCAGATTCGCGGCATGCCCGAGGACTCGGAGCACCTCGACGCGTTCCTCGAGTCGCGTGACCGGACGCTCAGGAAGCTGAACCAGCTGCTTCAGAAGCGCGCTTCGGTGAGGGACAATCTCAACTTCGAGGCGAAGACAGTCGAGCTCCGCCATCAGGGGCCGCTCGAAATCTCATCGCGCGTCCACAGCGGCATCGATTTCATCCTCCACGACAACGCCGAGGCGGGGCGGCTCACCGTTGAGTACCTCGACCAGAAGCGCGCGCGGGTGACCTTCACATGGGATGCGGACCCCGGCGAGCGGCGGCCGGTGCGGCTCCTCATCTGGGGGAAGTAACGTGGCGAGCCCGATCAAGAGCTTCGGCGAGTTCTTCAGCGAGTACGGTCCGATGCCGAAACGCCGGCTCGTGCCGGGATTCGGACGGCCGGCAACCGGTGGCCCGACGACGCTCGAGCGGCCCAAGACCGGTGGACCGACGATGCTCGAGCGGCCCCAGACGCCGCGGCGCCCGTCGACACCGACCTTCGACCGGACGACCGGCGCGGAGGTTCCCGAGAAGGCGCCGCCGACGGTGCTCGAGCCCGAAAGCCGTCCCTCGGCGAGCGTCTCGGAGAGCTACGGCGCACCGACCGAGCCGGCTCCCCAGCCCACCGCCGAGACTCCCGCCGCGGCGATCCCCTTCGCCTCGAGCGGCTCATCGGGGAAGGCGCTCTCGATGTACGGCTACAAGGCGCCACAGTCGTCGCAGGACTTCTGGAACCAGATCTTCGCCCCGGTGACCGGCGGCGTCGCTGGCGGCTTCGAGCAGCTCGGCGGCGCGGTGGGGGAGTTCCGCGAGCAGGCGGGCGACCTGCGGTCCTTCGAGGATGTCGGCGGCGAAGCGATGCTCCGCCAGGCAGTAGAGTCGGGAGATCCCATCGCCATGGAGGCGGCGCGGGCGGCGATCGGCGCCGACTACACCGGTCCCCAGGGGCTCGACCCGGAGACGCTGGCGGCGCTCCGGCGTGAGTTCCAGGACATCGCCCCCTACGCCCAGAACCTCTCGAGCGTCGGCGGCGTCTCGGCGCTGCTCGAGGAGGCGCGCCCGGGGCTTTCGACCGGCAGCCGGCGCACCGAGGCGCAGCGGCTGCTCGAGAGCCCGGAATTCCAGGAGCTCACCCGTACCCTCGGCCGCGATATCGGCTATCTGGGAGGCAAAACCGAAGCTGAACGCCTCGCGGCCGAGGACTTTGCCCGCCAGCGCGAGGAGTCGGAAGCGGATATCGGTCGACTGGCGCGCGAGACACTCGAGGGCCAGCGCGGGACGATCGACGAGGAGCTCCAGCAGCGCATCGATGCGGCGCAGGCGCAGGAGCGCGCGGCGGCCGAGGCGTACGACTACTTCACGAAGACGGGCGATTCCTCGCGGCTCCAGTCGCTCGATCTCGGACTCGACCCGGCGATGTTCGATACCGAGCTCTCGGCGCTCGACCGCGAGGCGCAGGCGGCGCGCGAAGGGATCCTTGCCGATCCGCGCTACGAGCGGATCAAGGACATCCCGCTCATGGATCTCGCCATCACGTCGCACGGGTCGCGGCGTTATGACTGGGATCCCGAGTGGTGGGAGGCGAACAAGGACGAGCTGCTTGCGACCTACGGGAAGAAGGGCGTCGGGAAGCTGAAGGCGCTCGCCCGGGCACGCCAGAAGGAGCTCAAGGAATCGGGCTTCGACACCGGCGGCGCCGGCCGCGAGGCCGGGAAGTACTCGGGCGTCGAGTCGCTCTACACCGAGGATCTCTTCGACCCACAGGCGGGCTACGAGCAGTTCGTGAGCTTCGACCCGGGTGACGTGGCGACGAAGG
>Ga0302046_10002840_pt1 | contig 15975 bp, 12 predicted proteins | sample RVTome_11_FD_200261 | JGI IMG/M metagenome (GOLD analysis project Ga0302046, IMG submission 200261) | Soil microbial communities from uranium-contaminated site in the Upper Colorado River Basin, Wyoming, United States - RVT147D111 (version 2) ...
TGCTCCTCTGTTGATCGGCGCCAGAGATCCGGTTGGTCTGCAGGTAGATTCCCCCTCCGCGCCAGATGCTGAGGTAGTGGTTTTCGTACGTACGCCAGTTGATACTCCGTGTGTCTTGACCAAACGCCTCGAAGGAGACGTTCACAAATGAGTTCGGCCTCGCGATTCGAATCGTGAACTCGAGCGAAAAATCCTCGGGCAGTGGTTCGCTCAGGGGAATCCGGAACCGTGTATTGCTGGTGAACTCAGCCGTGTTGAGTCCGTCGAGCTGCACGATCTGCATGTTGCCGGTCCCGAAATCGACGTTGCTCGGGATGCGGCCGACACGCACTGCCGGGTTGGGCTCCAGGGCCGGTGGGTTGTCCGTGTCCTCGATATTCCATCGAGTGTTGTAGATTGGACGCTCGCCACGCAGATAGTCATAGTTGACCCAACGGCCTTCACCTGGCTCCTCCATCGTTGCCTCGGCGACGTCAGGGTCGGTTACGGGGTTGCCGCTCTCGTCCGTGATGACGTTCCCATCGTGGTCCACGATCACCACCTTCTCCCCGTTCTGCCGGGCCTGCTCGACGCATTCTCTATTCCCCAGGGCGCAAGCGGTCGCATCGCCCACCACCGTCGTGACCTTCGTCGTCAGTTCCCGCTCGGCTGTCCGGGCTGCAGCGTCGCGCAGTCTGCGACCGATCTGAGCGTCGGCCGTTTCCGGCAGGACCACGGCACCAATCAGCGCCGCGACTCCAAATGTTGTGATCCTTCGAAGCATTCTTTACCCCTTTTTCAGCAATCGAGCCCGCGGACTCTGGCCCGCGGGCACTCAACGTATTCCATGGTGGATCGTCCGTGATCCTTAGATCTGAAACCTACCACGTAGACCGGATATCTGTGAACGATGTTCCGTGGGCAGGGTGTTACACCACCACCCGCCCGGCATCCGGCCCTTCCGCCAGCATGATAGCCAACTTCCCTACCGCTTCCTCCAGCATGGCACGACTCGGCGTCGGTCCCACGCAGATTCGCACGGCGTGCGGAGCCATTCGACAGACACAGAAGTCATCGGCGGGCGAGACGTGAACGCCCCGCTGGCCGGCCTGATGGACGAATTCCTGGGTGGTCCACGGTTCCGGAAGGCGAAGCCAGCCGTGAGGACTCCGCGGCTGTGAGAGGTAGTCCGAGCCGGAGAGGATCCTCCGGACCGCTCCCTGGCGGAGCCCTACCTGTTCGCGTTTCCAGCTCATGATCCGTTCGGCGGTGCCGTTGGCCAGCCAGTCTGTCACCAGCTCGGCGGTTATAGGCGAAGTCATGTACACTGTGGCGGCGATGGCCGCGGCGAGACGGTCGGTCGCCGCGGTTGGCGCCCGCAGAAAGCCCACCCTCAGTGATGGGAGGAGGGGTTTCGACGTCCCAATCAGGTAATAGCTGTTCGCCGTGTATGTGGAGAGCGGTGGAACGTCTGGGAGCATGAAGCCGTAGCTGTCGTCGTCGACGATCGGCACCGCGTACTGATCGGCCAGGCGGGCTATTTCGCGGCGGCGGGCGTCGGACATGACCGCCGCCGTGGGGTTCTGGAGGGTGGCGGTGCAATAGATCGCTTTGACATCGCCTTCGGCGAGGACTGTTTCGAGCGCGTCCGGTACCATCCCCTCAGCGTCCAGCTCCACTGGGCGGAGACGGATCCCGAGCACGTGCCCCAGGGATCGCATCCCGTTGTACGTCAGCTCCTCCACGGCCACGGCGTCTCCGGCGCGGGTCAACGTGGCGAACACCGCTGCCATGCCGTGCTGTGCTCCGGTTGTAACGAGGACCTGGTCCGAGGTGGCGTCCAACCCGTTCTTACGGATCCATGCCGCCCCTGCATCCCGATGATGATGCCGCCCCGCGTGGGGTCCATATGTGAAGAGGACCTGTGGATCAGCGGCAGTCAGGCATCGCGCCATTCGGTCCAGAAGCTCCGGGGCGAGCGGCCACGGCAGGAGCGTGTTGGGCCGCAGGTCCACCTGGCCGGCGGTCCCATTCTCTTCAATGGTTTCGGAACCGGCTCTGGGTCGCACGAACGTTCCGCGCCCGACCTCGCCGCGGACCAACCCCCTGCGTTCTGCCTCGGCGTATCCCCGGGTGACTGTGGTGAGGGCGATGCCGAGTGAATCGGCCAGGGTCCGCTGGGTCGGCAGGCGCTCTCCGGGCCTGAGTTTGCCCTCTTCGATGGCCAATCCGATTGCGTTCGCAAGTTCCCGATAGAGGGGACCGTCCCGTTCACCTATTTTGGGATTCCAGATTGTCATACATGTAATACTATTCTTGCATCGGAATGTCGGCAATACATATTCCAGCCTCTCATCGATCATTGAGCAAATTGCACTGATATTGTCATGAGTACAATTCTCGATCAGACAGACACGGAAGATCGGCAGGGCCCAAAGCGGGTGTCCTCGCGATCAGGGATTCCGCCACTCGACCCCGAGAACTGGGACGACTTGCGAACCCTGGGCTCGCGCATGGTCGATGACGTGATGACCTATCTCCGCACCATCGGCGACGGTCCTGTGTGGCGCCCCGTCCCGAAGGACGTCCGGGCCCGCCTCTCTGAACCTCTTAATAAGGAAGGAGTTGGGGAAGCAGCAGCATACGATGCCTTCCTCCGGGACGTACTCCCCTACGGGATTGGAAATCCGCATCCGCGGTTTTGGGGCTGGGTGATCGGGAGTGGGACCCCGTTCGGTGCTCTGGCGGAACTCCTGGCGGCGACGATGAATCCCAACGTCTCGGGGATCAGCGGCGCCCCGGTCCTGGTGGAGCATCAAACCATCGAATGGCTCAAGGAACTCCTCGGATACCCGTCCACCGCGAGCGGTCTCTTTCTCAGCGGTGGCTCGATGGCCAACCTGGTTGGCATTGCCGTCGGGCTTTCGAGGCACGCCGGTTTCGACGTGCTTACCGAGGGTTTGGCTCGGGCTCCCCAGCCTCCCATCCTGTACACCTCTTCGCAGACGCATTTCTCGGTCAGCAAGTCCGCGCGCACGCTCGGCATCGGGAGTCGGGGCGTTCGTGTGGTACCCGTGACCAGCGAGTATTCGATGGATCTCGCGGCGCTGGAGAGCGCCATACGCGAAGATCGGGCGAACGGGCTCCATCCATTTGCTATTGCCGCAACGGCTGGAACGACAAACACGGGTGCGTTCGATGATCTCAATGCGCTGGCGGACCTTGCGGAGCATGAGGATCTCTGGCTTCACGTCGACGGCGCGTTCGGCGCGTTCGCCGCTCTCGTACCGGAGCTGGAGCATCTGGTAGAGGGAATGGAACGGGCTGACTCCCTCGCCTTCGATCTGCACAAATGGTTTCTGGCGCCGATAGAGGCCGGCGTTGTGTTGGTCAGGGATGCGGATGCACACTTCAACGCCTTTACAGCGGATGCCGGTTACGTAAAAGGTTTGCCGGGGGGCCTCGCGAAGTACGATCTGTCGTATCACGCTCTCGGCCCGCAGCTCACCCGCGGGTTCAAGGCGCTCAAGGTATGGCTGGCTCTCAAGGCGCATGGAGTCGCACCGTACGCGGAGGTGGTACGGGCGAATGTGGAGCAGGCTCGCTATCTCGAGCGGCTTATTGGCGCGCACGCGGACCTTCAACTGATGGCGCCGGTGCCGCTCAACGTGGTGTGTTTTCGGTACGTGGGCAGAGGCGGGCAGTCAGCCGTGCGATCCGAAGGGACAGAAGATCGACTCGACAGCCTCAATACGGATGTTCTCGTGCGGCTGCAGGAGGAAGGGATCGCGGCGCCCACGAGCACGCTGCTGGGCGGGCGGTTTGCCCTGCGCGTATGCATTACCAACCATCGGATGCGTCTCGAGGACATGGATCTCCTCGTCAACGAAGTCGTCAGGCTCGCACGGGAGTTGGAGGGTGGTCCGACGTGAGTACATCGGCACGTATTGTTTGGGCGTATTCCGTCTTGTGCATCGTGTGGGGATCGACATACCTGGCGATTCGCATCGGCGTGCATCATCTGCCTCCCGCTTTGCTGGGCGGCATTCGCTTTGTCATCGCAGGCTCGCTTCTCGTGCTGCTCGCCCGACGAATGGGCGATCGACTTCCGACGGCGGCTGCTGATTACCGGGCTAACGCGATTGTGGGCGCGCTGCTCCTCACGGGCGCTAACGGCCTTGTGATGTGGGCGGAGCAGTTTGTGACGGCAGGTGTCGCGTCGATCTTTGTGGTGACCGTTGCGCTCTGGATGGCGGTGCTTGACGCGGTGATTCCGGGCAGCACGTCGCGCCCGACGCCAACGCAGTTTGTGGCGCTGTTCGCGGGTTTTGCGGGAACGATCCTGTTGGTTGGTACGAGCGTGGAGGAACTTCGGGCGGCGGATTGGCGTGGGCCTGTCGCGTTGACGATTGCCTCCATGTTATGGGCGGCGGGATCCATCTACTCGCAGCGACGTGCTCCCCGGACGTCCGGCCCGTACATGAATTCGGCGCTGCAGCAACTCTCGGGCGGTATCCTGCTCCTGATCATAGCGACCGCCACCGGCGAATGGAGCCGAGCGAGCTTCAGTTGGCCCGGCGCCGCGGCGGTGGCATATCTGATCGTGTTTGGATCGATCGCCGGCTTCACCGCGTTCGTCTACGTCCTGAGAAACATGTCGGCGACCATGGCAGGAACCTATGTATACGCCAACACGGTCGTCGCCGTCTTTCTTGGCTGGGCGTTGCTCGGGGAGCCGGTAGCGGGCAGAACCTTCCTGGCGATGTCGATTGTGATGGGCGCCGTGGTGTGGGTGCGGGCCGCGCGGCGGCGACCTGAGCCGGAGCGGGACCTTCAGGCGCCTCGGCGCGCGAGCAGTGACGTTCGTCATTCGGCCGCGGGAAACACGAGCGTTATAGGGTTGTTGACCGAGGATCCGGATCAGGCCGGTCCGCCCCACGGTTGAACAGCATGGTTGATCGGTACGCCATCGTCCCGCGCTGTTGTGTTACACCGTGGACCACCACGCAGGCGCACCACGTCGTCGTGGGTGCGCCCGGTCCACGGATGTGCGCAAGCGGGCGATTGGCGTAACCGGTTCATTTGTCGATACGGGTAGCGTTCGGCAATGTGTTGAGGGGCGTGATGCCCAACGGCGCGCTCCCGTGTCCCATCCAGTACTTTTGATCAGCATGCACCCGTGAATCGCCGCCGACTCTGACAGGGGGCGCCGAATTGGCAATCAGCGTATTTGACATTTTCAAGGTGGGCATTGGCCCATCCAGTTCCCATACTGTGGGCCCGATGCGCGCCGCAAGGCAGTTTCTGTTGAAGCTGAGCACCGCGGCTGGGCTGGAGCACGTGCGCGGCCTGGACATCGGGCTGTTCGGGTCCCTTGGTCTGACAGGCCGTGCGCATGGTACGGATACCGGAATCCTGCTGGGACTTGCCGGCCACGAGCCTGAAACTGTCGATCCCGATCGGATTGCGGCATACGTGCACACGATGCGCACGGATCGTTCAATAGTCTTGTTAGGTCGCAATCGCATCCCGTTCGAGGATTCTGTAAACTTCACCTTTCATCGTGATCAGTCTTTGCCTCACCATCCGAACGGTATGCGATTTACCGCTCGGGGGGATGAGGATCGGGAGATCATGCAGGGGGAATACTACTCAGTAGGGGGCGGCTTTGTCGTGGACGCTCGCCGGGCGGAGAACGACGAACTCACAGCGGACAATACCGCGCTCCCCTACACCATCACGTCCGGGCGTGACTTTCTGGCACTGGGCAGCCAGCACGGCAAATCACTGAGTGAGATGACCCTTGCGAACGAAACGAGTTGGCGTACGGAGTCGGAGGTTCGGACTCGCCTCGGCGGGATTGCAGATATCATGCATACGTGCATCGAGCGGGGGAGCAAGTCGACCGGAACGCTGCCCGGCGGACTTGGCGTGGTCCGACGTGCCGCGGCCATCGCGCGGGAACTAATCGAGGTACCCGAAGATGCCTCCGGTCTTCCGCCGACCATGGAGTGGGTCAACGTGTTTGCGTTAGCGGTAAACGAGGAGAATGCCTGCGGCGGACGCGTCGTGACGGCGCCGACGAATGGTGCCGCGGGAATCGTCCCCGCCGTGCTCGAGTACTATCGCCGCTTCGTCAGGAACGCGAGCGACGAGGGCATTGTGCGGTTCCTCCTGGCCGCCGGAGCGGTAGGAATTCTGTACAAGGAAAACGCGTCGATCTCTGGCGCCGAGGTGGGGTGTCAGGGAGAGGTGGGCGTCGCGTGCTCCATGGCTGCGGCGGGTTTGGCGGAAGCGTTGGGCGCGACGATCGAACAGGTCGAGAACGCCGCGGAGATCGGGATGGAGCACAACCTCGGCCTCACGTGTGATCCCGTGGGTGGGCTGGTGCAGATCCCCTGCATTGAGCGCAATGCCATGGGCGCCGTCAAGGCGATCAACGCGGCACGACTCGCGATCAGGGGCACGGGCAAGCACCGCGTCTCCCTCGACGAGGTCATCAAGACCATGCGCGAGACCGGCGCGGATATGCAGACCAAGTACAAGGAATCAGCGTTGGGTGGGCTGGCTGTGAACGTAATCGAGTGTTGAGAGTGGCGAGAGCTTTCGATCGAAATCGCCGTCCTCACGAACGGCGACCAGGGGAAACGTAAACGCGCGAGGTTGATCGCAGCGTCCTCGCCGACCGCCCTTCGTCACTCGTTATCCCCCACCCATCTCAATTGCCGGGGGTTCCCATCTCCGTGTTCACGCGATATGGTCATGCGTCCTGACCAGATTGACCATGGATACGCTACAGAACTTTACCTTCTGGGGTAACACCCTCCTCGCCTGGCTGACCGCCGTGGGCATTGCGGTTGTCGCCCATGCGGTCTTCTCCCTCGCGATACGCATCGTCCGCGGCCGTTTCGCAAAACTTGCGCGGGAAACGGCGCTGGTCTGGGACGACCTCGTGGTTGAAGTACTCGGTGGAACCAAGCGGTTCACCCTGTTGGTTGCCTCGGTGTACATCGGATCGCAGACCCTGACACTCAGTGACCGTGCCGTCCGGACCATGGGTTCTGCCATGGCGGTGGTCCTGCTGTTGCAGATCGGCGTCTGGGGCACGGCGGTCGTTCGGTCCTTTCTCCAGCGTTACACCGACCAACGCAAGGAGGATGGTGCCGCGATTACGTCGATGAAGGCATTGATATTTGTCATCCGCCTGGTGCTCTGGTCGGTTGTCGCCCTGCTGGTGCTCGACAATCTGGGCGTGGACATCACCGCGCTCGTGGCCGGGCTCGGTGTTGGCGGGATCGCTGTCGCGCTGGCCGTCCAGAACGTCCTGGGTGACCTGTTCGCGTCGCTGTCGATCGTGCTGGACAAGCCGTTTGTGAACGGCGACTTCATAGCCATCGGCGATCTCGTAGGGAATGTCGAGCACGTCGGGCTGAAAACGACCCGCGTTCGCAGTCTGTCCGGCGAACAGCTCGTCTTCTCGAACGCCGATCTCTTAAGCAGTCGGATCAAGAATTTCGGTCGGATGAATGAGCGGCGCATTGCCTTCAGTATCGGCGTCACGTACGACACGCCGCGAGAGACGCTGCGGCAGATACCTGAGATGATCAAACGCGCTGTCGAGTCGGAGGACGAGGCCCGCTTTGACCGATCACACTTCAAAGAGTTTGGTGACTCGGCCTTGATGTTCGAGACGGTGTACTACGTGCTCGTTCCCGACTACGCGAAGTATATGGATGTCCAGCAGGCGATAAACCTTTCCATTCACGAACAGTTCGAAGCAAGCAGGATTGAGTTCGCATTTCCGACGCAGACGCTCCATATTGTTTCCGATGCCGCGCAGGCAGGGTGAGAGGTGTCGTCCTGACCCTCCCCTCCTGCCGCTGCCGGATCACACGCCACGCCGCACCGTCCACTTGCCCTGCCAGCAGTCAGTGAGGAACGGACCATGACCGCCAAAGCCAGTAAGGATTTCTTTTCCTTTGCCAAGCAGCACGAATCCGAGATGGTGGATCTCAAGTTCTGTGACCTCCTTGGATCATGGCAGCACTGCTCGTTCCCTATCGAGACCTGGGACGATGAAACGTTCGTCGACGGTGTCGGCTTTGACGGGTCGTCAATTCGTGGCTGGCAGGGCATCCATGTCTCGGACATGCTGGCGGTGCCCGACGCGTCCACGGTTCGCATTGATCCGTTCTTCAGGGAGCCCACGGTGAGCGTCATCGCCAACATCGTGGATCCTGTCACGCGGCAGGACTACACGCGCGACCCGCGACATATCGCCCGCAAGGCGACGGAATACCTGACGAGATCAGGGGTGGGCGACGTCTGTTTCATCGGGCCTGAACCCGAGTTCTTCATTTTCGACGAGGTGCGGTACGAGCAGAGCGAGCATCGGGGCTACTATGAGATCGATTCCGTAGAAGGCGCGTGGAATACGGCGCGCTTCGAGGAGCCCAATCTGGGATACAAACCCAGCTTCAAAGGCGGGTACTTCCCCGTCAGCCCCACCGATACGTACCACGACCTGCGCGGTGACATGGTCTACGAAATGCGAAAAGTGGGAATCGTCGTCGAGGCGCATCACCATGAGGTGGGCACCGCGGGGCAGAGCGAGATTGACATGAAGTATGCCCCCCTGCTCGAACAGGCCGACCAGTTCATGTGGTATAAGTACATCGTAAAGAATGTGGCCAAACAACACGGCAAGACCGTTACGTTCATGCCAAAGCCCATCTTTCAGGACAACGGGAGCGGCATGCACACGCATCTCTCGATATGGAAAGGAGACAAACCGCTGTTCGCCGGCGACGGATACTCCGGGCTGAGTCAACTCGCCCTGTACGGAATTGGGGGACTCCTGGAGCATGCGCCGTCCGTGCTGGCATTTGCCGCGCCAACGACAAATTCGTACCGCCGTCTGGTTCCGGGTTTCGAAGCGCCTGTAAATCTCGTCATGTCCGCGCGTAACCGTTCGGCCGCCGTGCGTATCCCCATGTATTCGGAGCATCCCAAAGCCAAGCGATTCGAGTTCCGCTGCCCCGATCCGAGCGCCAACGGATACCTCCTGTTCTCAGCGATGCTCATGGCCGTGCTGGATGGTATCGAGAACGAGATCGATCCGGGTGATCCCCTGGATCGAGATATCTACGAACTGGAGCCCCACGAGCTGGAGAAGTACCCCCATGCTCCCGGATCGTTACCCGATGCCCTGGATACGCTCGAGGCCGACCACGCCTTCCTGACCAAAGGGGACGTGTTTACAGACGATGTGATCGAGACCTGGGTCAGCTACAAGCGGGAGAATGAAGTTGAGCCGCTGCGACTGCGGCCGCACCCGCATGAGTTCTTCTTGTACTACGATAGTTGAGTGAGCCCGCGGCCCGCAGCCGACAGCCATCTGCCGGGAGCAATGTTCTGACATGTCGTGTGGGATTACTCCCGCGCGGCGCGGCGCCCGGGCCGTTTGCCACCCTGTCTCATTCTTCCATTGCGCGCAGATACTCCCGATCCCATGCCGCCAGCATGCTCTCCAGGTTGGAATACGGTCCGGGTTCATACGCTCGTGATGCGATACCGCTGTGTGACAACTCGCTGACGTTCCAGTCCTGCTTGTTTGTCATGTTCCAGAATTCGACTGCGTCCCTCGGATCGAAATCGGCTCGACTCACCGTATCTTCGTGAAACAACCAGTCGCATACGATGCGGGTGCGATCCGGACCGAGTCGGTCGAGTCGATGTACGACCACATAGTCCGGAAACAGGCTCAGCAGCATGTTTGGAAACACCGTATAGTAGAAGACGAGACGATGTTCCTCGGTGGTGAGCCCCGCGAGCTTCGTTGCGCATGCACGGCCCGTTGTGGTCATGCTTTCGTTTCCGTCCGATAGCTGCATGGGGCCACCGAGGAACGGACCCTCGACAAAGTCGTTGGAGCTGTTCCGATACGGTGTGAGCCGATTCAAGAGCGGGTGCAGGCTGGGACAGTGATAACACTCGGAATAGTTCTGCACGACGAGTTTCCAGTTGGCGGCGACGTCGTATTCGATCCGGTGCGCAACCTGCAGCCGCTCGAATTCCCATCGATCGACCTTCTCCTGCAGCGGCGCGAACACCTCGGCCAGGGCAGGGGCCCCCGAATCAAGATTGAGAAACACTCCACCACCGAATTCACCGACCGAGACACCGCGCAATGGGTAGTCTGACTTGTTGAACGCCTCGACCTCTCTCATGTGCGGGGCCCCGATGAGGGAGCCGTCGAGCGCGTAGGTCCACGCGTGGTACGGGCATTGAATGGACTTCGAGAACCGGCCTTCTGGCGCTGAACAGAGACGCGTACCGCGATGCCGGCACACGTTGTGAAACGCGCGCACGCGTCCCTCGCCATCGCGCACGACGATTACACTCTCCGTGTCCACATTGTGAAGGAAGTACTGCCCGGGCTCGCGGATCGTCGACGCGCGGCCGGCGTAGAGCCACCGTTTGAGAAAGATCCGTTCCGTTTCCGCGTCATAGATTGACCGGCCCGTGTAATAGTGACCGGGCAGGGTCATGGCGCGATCCGCAGTGCGTTGATCCATTCCCTTACTTCTCGGCAGCAATGCGGTGCATCAGAACGACGCCGGACATGCGTCGAAACTCCTGCTGTTTCTTCCTGGGATACAAGCGTCCGATGGATTGCCAGAAGCGCGCGAACCGCGCCGTTCGCTCGAGTCTAATCGATTCCTCCCACATCGAACGGAACTCGACCTCCTCCCAACCCTTCGCCCCCGCGAGTCGCCGAGCGTGGAGATCGCGGAAGATCGCGTCCGGCCGGTCGGTTTCCATGGCGTGGTACATCGCTACCCACCGGGCAGTGTCCGAAGCGTGAAGAACGGGTGTGGTCTGGCGCACGCGGAATAATATCCGCGCTGACCCAGCGTAAGGAAAGTGGCTGGGCGCCGCGCGGTGAAACCCGGCAGCGATCAGCCATCAGCCGGCAGCCAACAGCTGATGGCTGACATCGCTCTTCCTTCCTCTTTTCTTTTTCCTTCGTCGAAGCGCCGCGGGCTGTCCGCTGCCGGCTGATGGCTGTGGCTTCTCACCCGTAGTTCACCTTCACATTGTCCCCAAACACCCCCGCACCTTTCCGCGTCACCCTCCGTGACCCGTCGAGATTCACTTCCCGGAGTCGTGGCAGTCTGGTAAGCGCCTTGATCCCCGCATCTGTTATCCCGGCGCACTCCCAGAATGTCAGCCGTTGCAGGGATGGTATCGTGGCCAGCATCTCGAGGCTTCGATCGGTGATGCGCGTTTTTCCAGCGTAGTACGTTTCCAGGTTAGTGAGGCCCGTAATATGGCTGGTCGCCTCGTCACCGGTGTCGCGACAGTACATACACCAGAGCGCCCTTAGCTGCTTGCACTCGCCGATGTGTCGAAATCCCTCGTCGGGCACGTCCATCGGCATGAATTCCTCGAGAGCCGGGAAACGCGACAAGGTCGACAACGCGTCGTCGTCCACTTCCTTACAGCTCACAGCGAGTCCCCGCAAAGTCGGCAGGTTGGCCAGGGCGGCAAAGCCGCGACCGGTGAGATTGGGACATTTTCGGCCCCAGAAGTATTCAATCGACGTTGATCGGCTGAGGGCCGTAAACCCGTCATCGCTCGCTACCGCGCCTTGCCCCATCAACATCCTGAGGCGGGAAGCCGAGGCAATGTGCCGCATGGCGGTATCGTCGCACAGCTTATCCTGGCAACCGAGATACCCGAGGTTAGGAAGATCGACGAGTCCCTTCAATCCCTCAGGAGTGAACCCCGGGCCGAGGTGCCAGAAGAAGCTGAGGCCAAAGATGCCTTCCAGTCCGGATACGGACGCGAATCCGGTGTCTGTAAACGGTCCGTCCAACAACAGATGATTGGGTTTGCAGTCCGCTTCCATGAGCGCGTAATGCGTCTCGCCACCTTGCCACGATCTGAAGACGGGAAAATCATGCAGGAGGGGCAAACCTGCATCCGTCACGAGACGTCCCGTCTTGAATTCCCGCAGCATCGGTTTGTTGGTAAGCGCGGCGATGGCGCCGTCGCCTGTTGTCGAGCCGAGCAGATCAACCCGTTCGAGGTGATCGAGATGCTTCACAGCCGCCATCCCTTCATCGGAGACGCGACACCAGCACATCTGGAGTTTCCTCAGATGCTTCAGGGCTTCGAGGACACGCAGACCCTTGTCCGTGATCTTGTTATGCCAGCCGCTCAGGTCCAGCTCTTCGATCGTCGGCAGCTTGGCCAGATATCCCAAGCCCTCGTCGGTGAGTCTCTTGGATCCACCAAGACCGAGACGCACGACTTGGTCGAGCTCGCTCAGGCGTTTCATGGTGTGATCCGTCATCTGTCCACCGGCGTTCAGTCCGGTTATGTGCTGCTCCTTCATGACGCCGATGATGATGTCCCAGTCCTTGGCCGAAAGCGGCTGTCGCGGTTCGATCGTGTTGGTCGTCGGGTCGATGCGATAGAACGGGGGACGACTGCTCATACCGGCTGGCGCGGCCGCCGATCCATCTTCAGTTGCCTTCATGCTGACCGTCAGATCTCGCCAGTCGGCGAATCCAATCTGTCGGGCAACTAGGTTTCGCGCGGAGTCGGGTGTGACGTCACCCCGTTGCAACGAGTCGTCCAGCTCCTTCATGCGGTTGCGGATCAGATCCTGCATCTGTTCGTGCGTGAGCGTGTCGGAGAATGCGTCGTTCAGTCGTTCCAGGGCGTGTCCGTCGCCGTGCCATGCGGCGACGATGTCTCGTGCGATCCAGTCGAATCGTTCCAGACCGGTGGCTGTTGCGGACTCAACGTGGTGTACCAATCTTGGCCAGCTGGAAAAGCCATACTCGCGTGCGACAACTAACTGCGCATCCGCGAGTTTGAGTTTCCTTTTGACGGCGGGCCCCCCGACGTCGGCGTGTACATTGTTGAAACGCCGAATGGCCGTTGCATCACCAGCACGATGCTGCTTGAGGAGGTTCTTGGCCTGCTTGCGAAGCTGTTTGACCGACGGGGCGGATGGTAATCCGGAGGATGAATTGGACATAACGATCCCCTTTCACTACGCCCGTGTCCGCTGTTCAGGCTGAAAGAAGATCGAGAATTGTACCAACTGAAAAGTCAGGTGGGCTCGGCCCTGCCCGCGGACGGGGTGCGTCCTGCACGCCTCACGAAGATACGTCGCACGGGATGGTCGTCAAGCTACGGCATCAGGTGGCTGGCGCGGGGTTCAAAGCCATGAGCTATGAGCCGTGATTCGTGAGCCATGAGCCATGAGCCGTGAGCTATGAGCCGTGAGCCGTGAACGGACGAAGAAATGGAACTGACGGTGTCCACGGAAGAAACCGACCGGCTGACCGCCACGGGACGATCAGCAGAATCTGTTTTCCATGCGTCCGATGATCGGCGTACAGTTCAACTCGCCGTTCTGAGCGTTGGGCCGTCGGACTGGCCTGTCGGACGGGAGCGTGAATCAGTCAGGTCGGGTTCCCGAGATCCATAACGACCTTCCACGTCCCATCCGGTTGTCGGCGCCAGATGGAGACGTACAACCCCTCGCTCCGGGTCTGGGTACCCAGACTGTCGCCTGACTGGTACACGTAGGTGCCAGTGGTCCAGCCGAGGTCACCACTCAGCGCAATCTCGGCGCGAGCCGGTTCCCAGGTGAGGGACACCAGAGGATCGTCCAGGTACCCAACCGCCGAGGTTATGGCGGCGTGGCCGCGTATCTCGCCCATCCCTTGCTGAATTATGGCACCGTCCTCCGCAAACCAGGACACCCAGGCAGCGGATCCCCCGGTGCTGACAGCGTCCGAGAACGCGCGGTCGGCCGCCATGAGTACCTCGGGGTCCGCGGGTGGACTGCAGGCGAGGAATGCGCCGGACAAAACCACGATCCCGGATTGTAAAATGACGTGCCGCATGGTCATCAGGTCCTCTGAAGGAGTTGATACGAAATCAATAATGGGCTATCGTCTCCCGCCATGGGGTGGGGCTGGATCCCGGGAACACTGACGGAAGACAGGATGATCGGACGCATCGCACTAGCAGCGGGATTAGGCTGGGCAGGTATGCTCGTCGCATTCGCCGCGCCGCTATCCGCGCAGAGTACGGTACTGATTCTCGACGCTTCGGGCTCGATGTGGGAAGAGCTGGCGGGTGGCTACAAGATCAGGATGGCACAGACAGCACTCAAGAGTCTGGGTGCTCGGCTGCCTGATGAATCACGACTCGCGCTCATCGCATACGGCCATCGCCGTGAAGATGATTGCAGCGATATCGAGACCGTCGTGCCGTTGGGTCGCATCGACCGCGCAGCCCTTAATCGAGAGATCGACGCGTTGGACCCGAAGGGACGCACCCCGATCACCGGTGCAATTCAGGAAGCCATCAACACGCTGCGGGACCAGCAGGGCGCGAGTTCCGTTGTCCTTGTGAGCGACGGCCTCGAGAACTGCGGTGGCAACCCGTGTCAGCTCGTCAGGGACGTGCGTGCGAGCGGCGTTGGCGTCGTCATGCATGTGATTGGTTTCGACGTAGGAGAGGTGGACGCCTCACAACTGGAGTGCACCGCTCAGGCCGGTGGCGGGCGTTACCTGGGCGCGCGCGATGCGGAGGAACTGGCTGAGGCGTTGGTCCAGGCGGTGGAGGCGCCGGCCTTCAACGGTGGCTACCTCTCGCTCACAGCAACCAGAGACGGTGAGTTGCTGGATGTGGCGATCACGTTGGATCCGGTCGCCGGCGGTGAACAGATTTCAGGTGGCAGAACGTATCGCTCCGCGGAAACCAACCCGCGAGTAGTTCCTGTTCCGGAGGGACGCTACACCGTCAATGTGGTGGCTGTCGGTCTTCGTGGGGATGTGCGGACGAGCCTGGACGATGTCACCATTGTGGCGGGTGACACGGTCAGGCACGCGCTCGACTTCAGTGCGGGAGAGGTGGGTGTGCGTGTAACGCGGAATGGAGCGCTGAGCGACGCCAGCGTGCGAGTCTACCAGGCGGGAACGCAAACAGAAGTGGCCGCGGGTCGTACATACGTAAGCGAGTCATCGAACCCCCGGGTATTCAATCTGACGACCGGCACGTACGACATCTGGATCAATCCGCTCGAGTTGTCGGGTCAGGAACCCGCGCGACTCGAGGGCATCTCAGTCGGGCCGGGACGGCGAGCCGACGTCGTGCATGAGTTCCCGAGTGGCACCCTCCGGGTACAGGCGAGAAATGGCGATGCGCTTCAGGATGCTACCGTGAACGTGGTGAGAGCGGCGTCCAACGCGGCGGTGGCCGGGGGAAGAACCTATACGAGTGCCAACTCGAATCCTCGGACGTTCGAACTGGCACCGGGCCGGTACGTCGTCCGCGTTGGTGCGGTGAGGCTCGAAGGGAGTGTACCACGGGAGTTTGAAGTGGAGATAACCGCCGGAGGCGTTGTCGAACATGTCGTTGATTTCAGACAGCGTTGAGGGAGTGCCGGGTCGCGCGCCGTGGACGTAAACGACTCGCCTTGGGGATGCTATCCAGAAACGATTCTCCTCTTTCCAGAGCTGCAGCTCCGTATCGATCTCCGGGATCCGTTAGGCGCGGAGACGGCAACGCTGCTCCGCGGCGCCCTCGGCGATACCTTTGCCGTTGTTACGGCAGACTACCCGAATGGGATGGAGTTGACCGATTCGGAGAACGAGGTCCGCTTCGATCAGCTCCGGGAATACCTGAACGAGCGGGATCTGCAGTACATTCGCGCGGACGGGGTGTCCACGGACGACGCGCATTGCGAGCGCGGCGTCGCCGTTATCGCCGAGCAGGGCCTGGCTTGCGAGATTGCAACGCACTTCAATCAGCTCGGCATCTTCTGGTTTGATGGAGACGGATTTTGGCTGGTACCCGTGATCCGGCAAAGTGAGGCGGTGAGGCTCCCTGTGTAAGGGCGGGCCGCAAAGGCAATTTGCGGTTTGGGATTGACCTGGAGGTGGAAGACAGGATTTGAATTTG
>Ga0302046_10002841_pt1 | contig 15973 bp, 11 predicted proteins | sample RVTome_11_FD_200261 | JGI IMG/M metagenome (GOLD analysis project Ga0302046, IMG submission 200261) | Soil microbial communities from uranium-contaminated site in the Upper Colorado River Basin, Wyoming, United States - RVT147D111 (version 2) ...
CTGGAGCGGACCAAAGCGTCCGCTGACATGGCGCTTCGCATAGACGGCGCCGACGCCGTACAGGACGGTTGCGAGCACGATCCCCAGGACGGGGAGCAGACCGCCGTCAGCCCCGAGCTCGCGCCACACGGCAAGCGTCGTTCCGGCCAGCGCCAGCAGCAACCCGAGCACCCGCGATCGGGTGAGGCGCTCGAGTCCAATGGCGACCGCGACCGCCAGCGTCATCGACGGGGTGAGGGCATTGAGCACGGCCGTCAGGCCGGACGGAATCGACTGCTCGGCCCACGCCAACAGCAGCCAGGGCAGCATGTTGGACAGCAGGCCGAGCACGGCGAGGTGCCGCCAGGTGTCGCGGCCGGTCGGGTACCGCCGCCCGCGCACGAGCAGGATCACGGCAAGGGTCGCCGCACCGACGGTGGTCCGGCCCGCGACCACCCAGGCGGGGCCCACGTCGTCCACGGCCACCTTGATGAACAGGAACGACACGCCCCACATCAGCGCGAGCACGATGGTCAGGCCGGCGTCGACGTTCGTGAACGTCGAGCGGGACACGTCAGGTCGGGCGCGCAGCACGGGCATCACCGGGTGATCGGGACCTGCCCACGGTCGTTCCGGTGCCGGGAGCGAGGTCCGCAGACGGTACTGGCAGGCGGAACGCCGCCCCGGGCCGATCCCTTCCCGTTTGGCGGCTCCGCGGTAGTGAGCCGCAGGATGGCCTGTCAACTGGTTGTTCAGGCGTAGCGTGCGCGGTCCGTAGACACGCGCAACACTGGTCGTTGCTCGCTCCTGAGGAATCTCGTGCCTGACGGCGCTCGTCGTCTTCTGCTGCACCGCGTCGCTGCCCTCGGCCTCGTCGTCGGCCTGGTGCCGTTCTTCCTCGCGGTCCTCCAGGCCGCCGAGGACCCCGAGATCAACGCGGGCGAGCCCGCGCCGCGAACGATCCTTGCCCAGAGCCCCGTCCGGATCGTCGATGTGGAGGCAACCGAGACCGCGCGTCGCGTCGCCAGCGAGTCGGTCCAGCCCGTGGAGGTGTTCGACGCGGAGGCGCCAGCAGCCACGATCAGCGCCGTCCGCGCGATCTTCACCGCGGTCCGCGAGGTGCGCCGCCCATCGGCCGCCGATCCCGGCCAGCCAACGGCGACCGCGGAACCGGGCGGCCAGGTCACGCCGGTGCCCCCGACCGGCGAGGAGCAGGAGGCGGCGCTGGCTGCGCGGGGGCTCGGCCTGACCAGCGAGACCATCGCTGCGCTCGTCGCGATCGACACCACGGAGCTCGCGGTGGTCGAGGAGGAGACGGTCGCGGTCGCCCGTCAGCTCGCTCGGCTGCGCATCTCGGAAGAGGAGCTCGGGGCCGTCCTCGACGAGCAGCTGCGGGTGGAGCTCGCCCTGCGAAGCTTTCCCGACGACCTCGCCGACGTGGTTGCCGATCCGATCATTCGCGCGACGCTGCGCCCCACGGTGACGGTCGATCCGGACGCCACGGCGGCCGCGCGTGAGCGGGCGGCCACCGAGGTGGCCGAGGTCGCGATGACCTGGACAGCCGGCCAACCCATCGTTCGTCGGGGCCAGGTCGTCGCGCAGCTCGAGCTGGCCGCCCTGGAGCAACAGGGCGAAACCGGCGTCAGCCCCGTCACCCAGTTCCTCAAGGCGGTCGCGGCACTCGGACTGACCGTCCTGGTGCTGCTGATCTACCTGGTCCGAATGCGCCCGAAGGTGTGGGCGTCCGGACGTCGGCTGGTCCTGTTGGCGACGCTCATCAGCGCCTACGCGCTGCTGGTTGCCGTGACCGGCCTGCTCGCTGAAGCGGCAGGTGCCGGTTGGTGGTACGCGGTCCCGGTGGGCGTGCTGGCGATCCTGACGGCGCTGCTCGTGCATCCCATGGTCGGCATCGCGACGATGGTCCCCGGCGCCGTCCTGGTCATGCTGGTCGCCCCCCAGACCGCAGGTCCCGTCGAGGTGTTCGCCGCGACGACCGCCCTGGTCAGCGTCCCACTGTTCCAGCGCACGGCGTCACGGTCCGACCTGCGCCGGTCGATCCTCGAGCTGTTCGTCGTCTACCCGGCAATCGCAGCCGCGCTGGTGGCGGTCTTCGGGCCAGAGGGCCAGCTCGGCAACGCCGCCCTGGCCGGGCTCGCCAACGCCGTCGTGACCGGGGTCATCGTCCAGGGGGCGCTGCCCTTCCTGGAGACGATCTTCCGCGTCCCGTCCGTGACGGCTCTGCTGGACCTGGCCGATCGCAACCACCCGCTGCTGCGCGACCTCGAGCGCGTCGCTCCGGGGACCTACCAGCACTCGGTCAGCGTCGCGTCACTGTGCGAGCGGGCCTGTCGGGAAGTCGGCGCCGACGCGTTGCTGGCCTCGGTGGCGGCGCTCTACCACGACATCGGCAAGGTCCACCGCCCGCACTTCTTCATCGAGAACCAGGTCGGCATCGACAACCCGCACGACGAGCTCGAGCCGCGGATGTCGGCCCTCATCATCCGTCGTCACGTCGAGGACGGCGTCGAGATGGCCACCCAGCACCGCCTTCCCCCCGAGGTGGTCGAGTGCATCGGGTCCCACCACGGGACGATGGTCGTCACGTTCTTCTACCGCCGCGCGATCGAGCTGGCGGGCGGTGACGCGTCCAGCGTCGACGAGGACGAGTTCCGCTACCACGGCCACAAGCCGGGGTCACGGGAGGCCGCGATCCTGCTCATGGCCGACTGCTCGGAGGCCGCGACGCGTTCTGCCGCCCAGGCGCAGGGCCACCTCGATCGCGAGACGATCCAGGCCATGGTGGACGGGCTCATCCAGGAGCGTCTCGACGACGGGCAGTTCGACGAGACCGAGCTGAGCCTGTCCGAGCTGCGCCGGGTTCAGGCCAGCGTCGTCGAGTCACTGGTGGGGATCTACCACCCGCGCATCGCGTACCCGGCTGCCCGGGCCGAGGAGGAACGCAAGGTCACGGCCCGCGCCCGCTGAGCTCCGGTGCCCCAGACCTGCCGGTCTGGTTGCCTCAGGCCTGCCGGTCGGCGGCCGCTCGGAGTGCGGCGAGCGCTTCATCGGCATGGACGTCCATGTTCGTCTCCGACGAGACCGCCGTCAGCACCCGCCCGTCCGTGTTGATCACGTACGTCTGTCGCCTCGGCGGCAGCGGTCCGAGCCGCTTGGCGCCGAAGATCTTGGCGATCTCCCCCGACGTGTCGGCCAGGAGTGGAAAGTCGAAGCCGTGCTTGTCGCTGAAGCGCCGCTGGCCATCCACACCGTCGGCGCTGATGCCGACCCGCTGGGCGCCGACCTCCTCGAACTCGGCTGCCAGGTCACGGAAGTGGCACGCCTGGGCCGTGCATCCGGGCGTCTCGGCCTTCGGGTAGAAGAACAGCGCCACCGGGCCGTTCTCGAGCAGTTCGCTGAGCCGGATCGTCTCGCCACGGTCCGTCGTGGCCTCGAAGTCCGGGACGAGGTCGCCAGCCTGCATGGATTCCTCCTGGGGAAGCCGGCCATCGTAGGGCGCCGAGCGTGGCCCCAGCCGAACAGGGGCGTGACGCCGGAGCGTGCCGGCTCTAGCGGCCAATCGTTGATCGCACAAGGGCATTCGCGCGGTGTGCGCACATGAACATGGAAACCGGAACGGCAACGTGACATGCTGACGTTAGCCCCTTGGACGCCCATTCCGCCGCAATGGATGGCGTTCGGGGCCATCGACGGCACCCCGTCCGCCTGAGGTCGGGCAAATGCGCCCGAAACCGGGGAGGACGGCCGATCGACCAGCCGGAAGGCCTTCCGTTCGGGGCCAGAACATGGGACGGTTGGCATTCGAGGAGAACCTGTGACCACGCACGCACCAGACCTGCCCACCGCGGAGGTGGCGGTCGCCGAATTGATCGAGCGCTCTGCCGAGCGGGGCTACGTCCTGCTCTCGGAACTGGTGGCGCTTCACCAACCCGAGCTCCACGGCGACACGTGGGTCGATGACGCCTCGACCGAGGCTCGCGACGCTGGTCTCGAGATCGTCGACGACATCGCCGACGACGTTCCCGAGGGTGTGGTCGACCCGAACGCGGCGCTCACGACCGACCTCGTCCGCCAGTACCTCAACGACGCGGGCAAGCACGCCCTGCTCACCAAGGAGGACGAGGCCGACCTCGCCAAGCGCTACCAGGCGGGGCTGTGGGCCGACCAGTTCCTGGCTGACAGGGACATGAACCTCACGGCCAAGCAGAAGCGCCAACTGCGCCAGGTGAGCCGAATGGGCGAGGCCGCCAAGGAGCGCATGGTCCAGGCCAACCTGCGCCTCGTGGTGCCGCAGGCCCGCAAGTTCTCGGGTCGTGACCTCGACTTCATCGAGCTGATCCAGGAGGGCAACCTCGGGCTGTTGCGTGCCGTCGAGAAGTTCGACCACACCAAGGGCTACAAGTTCTCGACCTACGCGGTCTGGTGGATCCGGCAGGCACTGCAGCGCGGCGTGGCCAGCAAGGGCCGCACGATCCGCGTGCCCGCCCACGTCTGGGAACTGTCCGGCAAGCTGCGCGCCGCCGAGGTCCGCCTGCGCCAGTCGCGGGGCACCGATCCCACGGACGAAGAGATCGCCGAGGAGGTCGGCATCACGGCCGAGCGTGTCCGCGAGGTCCGCGACGCCATGCAGGAGCTCGTTTCGCTCGACCGCCCCGTCGGCGAGGACGGCGACGCCACCATGGGCGACCTGATCGCCGACGAGACCTCCATCGACCCCGCCAGCACCGCGCTCGAGATCGACGCCACGAGCCGCATCGAGCAGGCGCTGGCCGGCCTCGAGGACCGCGAGCGAACGATCCTTGTGCTCCGCTTCGGGCTGCACGGCGGCGAGCCGCTCACGCTCGAGGAGATCGGGGTCCACTTCAACCTGACGCGCGAACGCATCCGCCAGATGCAGAACCGCGCGCTGGCCAAGCTGCGCCACCCGTCGCGGGCCTCGGACCTGTCCGGGCTGCTCGACGTCCTCGAGCACGCCGCCTAACGGTCCTTCACGCGGCGCCCCGCGGCGCCGAAGGCCTCTGACGTCACCCCGTGTGGACCACGGGCGCTCGGTAGGCTCCGGCCCCGTCGAGAGGCCTTTCGAGGGTGCTGACGCCGGTTGGCGAGCACGAGTTGTTCGTGTTCTGGATACAGCTCACGGCCCTGCTGTTCACCGCTCGTGTGCTTGGAGGCATCGCGCAGCGCTTCAGGCAGCCGTCGGTCGTGGGCGAACTCAGCGCCGGGCTGCTGCTGGGCCCGTCTGTCCTTGGGTCGCTCGCGCCCGACCTGGCGTCCAGCCTCTTCCCGGGCGGCGAGGTCCAGTCGGCGTTGCTGCTCGCCGTCTCCTGGCTCGGCATCGTGCTGCTGCTGGCGGTGACGGGTTTCGAGACGGACCTGCGCCTGCTCCGTCGCCTGGCCCGTGACTCCGCTGCTGTGTCGCTCGGCAGCCTGTTCGTCCCGCTCGTCCTCGGCGTCCTGGTCGGCCTGGTGCTGCCCGCCAGCTTCCTCGGTGAGAACACGTCGCGGGGGATCTTCGCTGCGTTCATGGCGGTTGCCCTCAGCATCTCGGCGTTGCCGGTCGTTGCAAAGATCCTGGGCGACATGGGCCTCATGCGACGCGATCTCGGCCAGATCACGATCGCCGCCGGGATCGTCAACGACATCGTTGGCTGGCTGCTGCTGGGCGGTCTCGTTGGGGTCGTGACGACCGGCGCCGTCAACATGCGCGGCATCCTCGCGACGGCTGGCGCCATCCTGGGTTTCCTGGTGCTCGCCCTCACGGTCGGGCAGCGGGCCGTCAATGTCAGCCTTCGGCTTGTCCGCCGGTTCGGGGGAGAGGGTGGCGCCGCCCTCACGACGACGCTCGTGGTCCTGCTCGGCGCGGGGGCGATCACCCATGCCATTGGCATGGAGGTGGTCATCGGGGCGTTCGTCGCCGGCATCGTCCTCGGCCAGTCGCGCTACCTGCCTGAGGACGTTCGCCACGGCATCGAACAGATGAGCAACGCGGCCTTTGCCCCGATCTACTTCGCGACCGCTGGGCTGTACATGGACCTGCGGTCGCTGACGGATCCCCGGAACCTCGCGGGTGCCCTGGCCGTGCTGGCCGTGGCCACCGCGGCCAAGACCGGCGGTGCCTACCTGGGCGGTCGCATCAGCGGCATGGATCGGGTCGCCAGCGTGGCCGTTGGCGTTGGCCTCAACGCCCGCGGCGCGATGGAGATCGTCCTGGCGACCATCGGACTGAGCCTCGGGGTCCTCAACGAGGCCTCCTACACGGCGATCGCGATGATGGCCATCGTGACGTCGATGACGGTCCCACCGCTGTTGCGCCCTCTGCTTCGCCGCGTGCCGTCGAACCCCGAGGAAGAGGAGCGGCTGAAGCGCGAGGAGCTGTTGGCCGGCAGCGTGATCGCCTCAGCGGCCAACGCGCTGCTGCCCACCCGTGGCGGGGAGAACTCCCTGATGGTCGGCAGGATGCTCGACCTGGTACTCCAGCCAGAGGCCCACGTGACGATCTTCTCGGTACGGGGAGACGACGATTCCAACGCACCGCCGATCGACGGGATCACGGAGGCGCTCGCCGGCCGTTCGATCGAGGTCCGGCGGACGCTGACACGACGCCAGCCGGCCGAGGCCATCCTGGAGGAGGCGGCTCTTGGCTACGACCTGCTCGGGGTGGGCCTCAACGAGGAGTTCCGGGGCACGCACGAGCTGTCCGAACAGATCCAGGAGGTCCTGGCCGGCTCCACCATTCCGATTCTGCTGGTCCGTCGGCCGGCGACCGTGGAGGGCCCGGCCCTGGCGACGCTGCCCATCCGGCGCGTGATCGTTCCAGTGACCGGGACGCTCGTCGGTCTCGCATCTGAGGAGATCGCCTACACGGTGGCCGCCCGCGTCGGTGCGGCTGTCGACGCCGTCCACGTTGTCAGTCGTCCGCTGGGGACCGGCGGTGCGGCGCATGCGCAGTCGCAGCTGACGCGTACGCGCATTCTGGCGGGCCGCTTTGGCCGCGGGGTGTCGGCGCTGATGCGGACCTCGCCGCTTGCCTACGAGGAGCTGTTGACCACGGCCAACGAGCGTGACGCCGATCTGATCGTGCTCGGCGCCCAGCTGCGGTCGCACGAGGGGCGGCCGTTCCTCGGCCACGGCACCGAGTACCTGCTGGAGCACGCTCCCCAGGCCGTCGCCGTCGTCGTCTATCCCAGCCCGTCGTGAACCGGGCTGGCATCGGCGCGACGACGTCGTATCATCGGCCGCGCCAGTCAGCGTTCCCGCGGAGACCGTAGTGACCGACAGCACGCACGTCTCCGAGTTGTTCGAACGTGGTGCGTCGCGCGGATACCTGGTCCTCTCCGAGCTCCAGGAGCTCTACGACCCGCTCACCCATCCCGACAACTGGGTCGACGACCAGGCGCAGCAGGCCCGCGACCGGGGCATGGCGATCATCGACGACCTGGTCGAGGACGCTGACCGGCCCGAGGCCCAGCCCCTGTCCGCCTCGTCGGATTCCGTGCGCCAGTACCTCAACGAGATCGGCCGCACCGAGCTGCTCACGCCGGAGCTCGAGGTCGACCTCGCCAAGCGCTACCAGGCAGGCTTGGCCGCCACGGCCATCATCGCCGGGGGCGACCTGCCCCCGCGCCGCAAGGCCCAGCTGCGGATGATCGTCAATGCGGGGGAACGCGCCAAGGACCACATGATCCGCGCGAACCTGCGGCTGGTGGTCTCGGTCGCCCGCAAGTTCCGGGGTCGCGGCGTCGACCTGCTGGCGCTCATCCAGGAGGGCAACCTGGGCCTGATCCGTGGCGTCGAGAAGTTCGACCACACCAAGGGCTACAAGTTCTCCACCTACGCGACGTGGTGGATCCGCCAGGCGCTCCAGCGTGGCCTGGCCAACACCGGCCGCACCGTCCGGCTCCCCGTCCACGTCCACGAGCTGATGGGCAAGATCCGGTACGCCGAGTTCGCACTGCTCCAGCAGCTGGGCCGCGACGCCACCGAGCAGGAGGTCGCCGACGAGCTGGGGCTCGGGCTCGAACGGCTCCGGGAGGTCAAGCTCGCCGCCCAGGACGTCGCGTCGCTCGACAAGCCGATCGGCGAGGACGGCGACGCCACGATGGGGGAGCTGGTCGCCGACGAAGAGGCCATCGACCCCGAGATCTCGGCCACGGCCGTCCTCGCCCGCCGGGAGGTCGAACGGGCGCTTGCCGCCCTCAGCGACCGCGAACGGACGGTCCTGATGCTGCGCTACGGGCTGATGGACGGCGAGGAGCACACCCTCGAGGACATCGGCGCCCAGTTCGGCCTCACCCGCGAGCGCATCCGCCAGATCGAGAAGAAGACCCTCACCAAGCTCCGCCATCCGTCGCGGGGCTTTCAACTTCGCGGGCTGCTCGACACTGTCGACGCCTCCTGACGTCTCCGGCCGTGAAGACCCGCGGGCCGGTCCCAGGCACCTCCGCACGGACCGTTGCGCCATTGGCCATCCTGCTGCTGCTCGCGGCCGCCGGGCTCCTGGTCGGCTTCGGGCCGCTGGCCGAGCCGACCGCGGTGAACGTCGCGGATGCCCCGTCGCCAATCGCCGCCGCGCCCCCGGACGCCAGCCCGTCGCCCACCCCCGGCGCGCCGCCGCCGCCGTCGCCCTCCGCCGCCGACGAGGTCCTGGCCGCACATGTCCAGCACCTCGTCAACGTGACCGACCCCGCGGGGGCCGCCTGGGCCCTCTCGGTCCGGGGCGCTGACGGCCAGGTCATCATCGACCACCGGGCCGATGAGCTGCTGATGCCCGCGTCGACGCTCAAGTCGCTCACGGCCGCCCTGGCCCTGACCACGTTCGGGCCCGACCACCGCTTCCGGACCGAGGCCGTCGTCGACGGGATCGTCACGGACGATGGCACCGTTGTCGGCGACCTGGTGCTGGTCGGCTCGGGAGACCCGGTCCTCGGCTCGCCCGCGTTCCACACCTGGTATCCCGCAAGACCCCGAACTCATCTCGAGGACCTTGCGGACCAGGTCGCGGCCGCCGGCGTGCGGCGGGTCTTCGGACGCGTCGTCGGACTCGATCCCCTGTTGACCGGCCCGGCGCTGGCCGACGGGTGGAAGCAGGGCTACCTGTGGGACTTCGACGCCCGGCGGATCACCGGGCTGACGGTCGATGCCGGGATCCGCCTGACCCGCGAGGGCGAGTTGACCATCTCCGAAGGGTCCTTCGACGACGGGCTGGTGGGGGCCGTGTCGATCGACCCCCGGCTGGCGGCAGCGCGCGTCTTCGAGGCGATGCTGGTCGACCGTGGCGTCTCGTTCGAGTCGCCGGCCGTGGGTGTCCCGACACCCGAGGAAGCAGACGTGCTCGCCGCGCCGCCATCGACGCCGGTGCGATCACGCTCGCTGGGCACCGTGGCGTCGCCGCCGCTGTGGCGAATCCTTCGGTTCATGGTCGAGCACTCGGACAACCAGCTGGCGGACACGATCGCCCGGCTCGTGACGGTCGAACGGATCGGCGTCCCCACGTGGGGCGGGATCACGGCCGCGTTCTCGGATGGCCTGGCGGAGCTGGGGATCGATTCCGACGGGCTGAGCGTCGAGGACGGCTCCGGCCTGTCCCGGACCGACGGCGTCAGCGCCTCGGTGCTGGCCGAGGTGCAGGCGGTGATGGCCCGCTCCGAGCTCGCAGCAACCTGGGCCGACATGCAGGCCGTCGCCGGCGAGCGGGGAACGCTGCGGACCTGGCTTCGTGGCACGCCGGCCGTCGGCCGGTTCCTGGGCAAGACGGGCACGCTCGACGACGTCAAGGGCCTGACCGGCACCGTCTGGGGGCCGCAGGGCTCCGCCCTGCACCTGGCCGTGCTCGTCAACGACGCCGGTGCCGGTCGTTCCAACGTCCGGCTGCTGATGGACCAGCTCGTGCTCACGCTCGCGGCCGCGCTTGACGGCTGCATGAACCTCGAACACGTCACCGGCCTCGGTGAATGGACCACGGGCTCCTGCCCGATGGCGGCGCCCATCGAAGCGCTGGTCCCACAGCTGCCCACCGACGATCCCACGGACGCCGCCAGCGTCGCCCCGCCACCGGTCAGCGGCTCCCCGGCCGGTCCATGAGGACCGTCGATCTCGCGATCGTCGGCGGCGGACCCGCGGGCGCTGCGGCCGCCCTTGCGGCACGCCGAGCTGCTCCCGACCTCGACGTGATGCTGATCGACCGCTCTGCGTTTCCCCGTGACAAGACCTGTGGCGACGGCATCGGCCCGGAGTGCGCCGTGGCACTGGACGCCCTCGGGGTTTCCCATGTCCTTGCCGACGTCCCGCCCGTCCACCGCGTCGAGGTGACCGCGCCGGACGGGGGACGCGTCAGCGGGCCCGTGCCGCGGCCCGGATGGGTCCTGCCCCGCGAACAACTCGATGCCCGCCTGCACCGGGCGGCGGTCGCAGCCGGTGCCGAGCCCGTCGCCGCGCGTGTGCGCGAGCTGCGCCCCGCCGGTGATTTCGTCGAGATCCCCGATGTCTGCCGAGCCCGTTGGGTCATCGGTGCCGATGGGGCGAATTCCCGCGTACGGCGCGTCACGGCCGCGTCGGCGGAGCGCGTCCAGCCGGTTGGACTGGCCATGCGTGGGTACGCGACCGGACCGCCGCTCGACGCCCTGTTGATCCGGTTCGTCGACGACGCCTGGCCCGCCTACGCCTGGGCATTCCCGATCGGGGATGGCCGCTGCAACATCGGCTTCGGGACGTTCGATCGCGCGAACGTCGGTGGCCGCGACGACCTGGTGGCCGCCATCCGCCGGCACCTGCCCGAATACGACCCAGACCCGGCGACGCTGCGGGCCCACCACCTGCCCCTGGCGTCCGTGCCGCCAACGCTGGGCGCAGGCCAGCTCCTGCTCGTCGGCGACGCCGCCAATCTCGTCCACCCGCTGACGGGGGAGGGGATCACCTATGCGCTGGTGTCGGGCCGACTGGCCGGGGAAGCGGTCGCCGGAGCGCTCCGCGGCGGTGCATCGCATCCAGGGAGGGCCTACAAGACCGCAATCGCCGCCGAGCTCGGCCGTCACCTGCGCCACCTGCGGTTCGCCGCGCGGTTGTTCCAGCACCGCACGCCGATCAACCTCAGCGTCGCGGCGGCGGCCCATGACCCCGCGATGCTCGGACAGCTGGCGGAGTTCGCCCTCGGGGTCGGCCTGATCACGCCATCCCTGGCCTGGGGGCTCTCAAAGGCCTCGATTCGACGGTTTCGGAGCCGATCAAACGGACAGGGAGCACTCTAGATACCGTTGGTATATGATATGTCAAGCAGGCAAGGAGGTTGACATGTCCTGGCGCAGGAAGGACTCGAAGCTCGACCTGCTTCGCGACACGGCCCTGTTCGCCGGGCTTCCGCGACGGGTGCTGGTCGGCCTGGAGCGGCTGCTCGATCCCGTCGACGTGGCCCCGCGGACGGTCCTGGCCGAGCAGGGGCACCTTGCCCGCGAGTTCCTGGTCGTCGTCGAAGGCACCGCCGACGTCGAACGTGACGGGCTGCACGTCGGCGAGGTCGGCGCCGGCGAAATCCTCGGGGAGCTGGCCTTCTTCGGCGATCACCGTCGGACCGCCACGGTTCGAGCTCGCACGCCGATGCGTGTGCTGGTCGGCAACCCCCGCTCGTTCCGGGCACTGCTGGCCCTGCCAATCGTGGCGGCCCGGATCCGGGCGGCCGCGCTGGCGCGCCTCCAATCGCCGGCGCAGGCCGCGCACTGACGCCTGGCGGGCTTGCGGGCTTCCGGGGCAGGGCACCTAGAGCCGGGCGACGTCACTGGACGGCATGCGCGGCCCCCATCGGGGCGGTGCGTCGCCGGCGGCCTTGAGCAGCCGTACGACCCGTCCCCGTTGCCCCCGCCACGGCTCGAGCAGCTCGAGCATCCGCTCGTCGGTCCCGCGCGGCTCGCCCGCGAGGTTCCAGGCGACGTGGTTCTTCAGGTGGTAATCGCCGACCTCGACCGCGTCGGGGTCGCCGAACGAGCAGCGCCGGACCACCGCTGCCGTCCAGGGCCCGACGCCGCGCATGGCGCGCAGCCGCGTGTCGGCTTCGTCCGGCGGCATCGTGGCGGACTCCTCCAGTCGGGCAATCCGCTGGGCGACCTCGATGATGGTCGTCGCGCGGGTGCGCTCGAGCCCGAGCGTGTGGAAGTCGTCCCAGGTCATCGACGCGAGCGCCTCGGTGGACGGCGGCACCCACAAGCCTTCGATGCCCGGAGCCGGGGACCCGTGCCGGTACACCAGCCGCCGCCAGGACGTCCTCGCGTCCTTGCCCGCGACCTTCTGGCCGATGATCGTCGCGACGATCACGTCGGCGACCTGGTCGGTTGCCCCCAGCCGAAGGCCAGGAAGCCGCCGCCACGCGCGCTCCACCGTCGCGTGCAGCGGCTCGAACGAGCGATCGTCGTCGTCCACGCCGACGAACCGTGGGAGCTGGTCGAGAGCCCAGCCGGCGCCCGGACCCCAGGCCTCCGCCTCGAGGCTCGTGCCTGCCAATCGCGCCCGCAGGCCCACCGGGCCATCCGGCGTGTGCCATCCCCGCACGAACCGATCGGCGTGGACGATCATCGTCGGGTCACCGGACCCGGACCGGACCGGCGAGGTGGTCGCCCGGATGGAGGTCGGACGGGTGAGCTCGACGACGCGATGCCTGGCGGTCGGGCTCAGAACAGCGCCTCCTGCTCACCCGCGACGAGCGTCATCGCGGGGGCGGCCGGCGTCGGGACGAAGGAGAGGTCGGCCGGGGGCTGGTCCGGCGGCGGCGCCGAGGGTTCTCGCGGCCCGCGGGTCAGCGCGTGCCGGAAGCGGCCCGCCGCCCAACCCTGGTCGAGCGGCAGCAGGCCGGCATCGACGCGTTCGGGGGCCGGCGCGTCGCGCACGGCCGCGACGACGTCGACGGCCACGTCGGCCAGCGGAGCCATCAGCAGCAGGTTGCGCTCGACGACGTCGCGTCCTGCCCGCAGCGCCGCCTCGACCTTCGGGACCTGCAGGTGCAGGGCGTCGTAGAGGCGCATGACCGACCCGTACCTGCGCACGAGCTGGGCGGCCGTCTTGGGCCCGATGCCGTGCACTCCGGCCAGCCCGTCCGACGGGTCACCGCGCAGGGCCGCAAGCTCCGTGTACTGGGCCGGAGCCACGCCGAACTCGGCTTCGACCTCGGCCGGCGTGTAGATCACCAGGTTCGCGAACGTGCTCTGGGGGCGCAGCAGACGCACCCGGTCCGAAACGAGCGCCAGCAGGTCACGGTCCGACGACAGGATCGCGCAGTCCCAACCTGCGTCCTCGCAGGCGGTGGCGGTCGCGGCCATGACGTCGTCGGCCTCGGCACCGACGTGCACGACGACCGTGAATCCACACCCGGCCAGCTGGTCGGGCAGCATCGCGAGCTGCTCATCGAGCAGCGGGTCGTGGTCAGGCCGGTGGGCCTTGTAGTCGGGGTCGAGGTCCTTGCGGCGGTTGGTGTCGTCGTCGAAACCGAACACGACGGCGTCGAACGGCCCGTGGTCCCACGCGTTGGCCACCATCCGCACGACGGCGCCGGCCACGAACGCGCCCTGGCGCTCCTCCGGCTCACACGCGTGGAAGGCTCGGTGGGCCAGGGAGTTGCCATCGACGGCGAGCACGGCGGTCATCGCCACGACCCTAGTGACCTGCGGGGGGAGTGGCGAGACGCAGGGTTCGCTTCAATGGCGTCCGGCGAGCAACCGGGAGGGATGATGGCGACGGCATTGGTCACGGGTGCCTCGGCCGGGCTTGGCGCGGAGTTCGCCGCGCAGCTTGCGGCCAGGGGCGACAACCTTGTCCTGGTGGCGCGACGCGCCGAGCTCCTCGACGCGCTGGCCGTCCGGCTGCGGGCGCAGCACGGCGTCGATGTCGAGGTCCTGGCCGCCGACCTGCTGACGCCTGACGGCCGTGACGCCACCCGGGCCCGCCTGGTGGACGCTGAGCGGCCGATCGACCTGCTCGTGAACAACGCCGGGTTCGGCACCTACGGCGAGCTGGTCGACCTCGACCCTGGACGGCTCCGGCGAATGGTGCAGCTCAACATCGAGGTCGTCGTGGACCTGGCGCATGCGGCCGCCCGGGCCATGGCCGCCCGTGGTGGCGGCGCGATCCTCAATGTCGCCTCGACGGCAGGGTTCCAACCCAATCCGACAGCGGCGGTCTACGGGGCCACCAAGGCGTTCGTGCGCTCCTTCAGCCGGTCGTTGCACGCCGAGCTGGCGCGCTCCGGCGTCACGGTCACCGTCCTGTCGCCCGGCCTGACCAACACCGAGTACCAGCAGGTCGCCGAAATCGCCCCAACGGGGGTCACGGCGATGATGGCGATGGAGGCGGGCCCGGTGGTCCGTTCGGGTCTGCGGGCCGTGTCGCGGGGACGTGCCGAGGTCGTCCCGGGCCCGTTCAACAAGGCGTCGGCGCCGCTGATGCAACGGCTGCCCTCCGGGCTGGCGGGCTGGATGTCGGGCCGGCTGCACCGGATGTGGCTGACCACCCGCCAGTCCGACGGAGATTCCGGATGAAGCGGACACGGATTGCCGCTGTTGGGCTGTTGCTGGCCCTGCTCGCCAGCATGGCCGGACCGGCTGCCGGCCTTGGTGACCAGATCGAGGCCCGGACGATCCTGCCGCCCGGCAACTCGATGCACTTCACGGCCCTCGGGTTCGCCCAGGGGACATTGACCGGGGAGCCGGACGACTTCGGCCCGAACGTCGACGACCAGCGTGAGCTGTACTGGGACTACCAGTTCAAGGACGGGGCGTTCGCGACCGAGGTGTGCGACGACCCGCAGACGCCGGTGGGTGGAGTCCAGGTCTGCGTCGACGCGTGGGGCGTGCCGATCTCCTGGGGTACCGACACCTACACCACATGGTTCGGGGCGGGGTACGGCGCCGCCCAGATCCGTCTGTTCCTGATCGACGCGACCCGCCGCACCGCCCGGGGGACGCTCGCCGCGCTCGCGGGGGCTGGGTCGGTGCCGGCCGACGTGCAGCAGCGGGTGCTCATGTACACCGAGGAGGAGCTGCAGGCACAACTCGATGGCCGATCCGAGGAGGCTCGCACCGCCACGCAGGGCTACGTCGACGGCGTCAACGCGTGGATCAACGAGGTCCTGTCGACCCGCCCTGATGCGCTGCCGGCCGAATATGCGCTGCTGGGTGCGACCCCGGCACCGCTCACCGCAACCGACGTCGTGGCCACAGGGGTCCTCATGACGCGTTTCGTGGCGTCCGAGGGCGGCACCGAGATGGAAAACGTCGCGGCACTCCGCGCGCTGGAGGCGCGCTTCGGTGCCGACGACGGCCGCGAGATCTTCCGGGACTTCGTGTGGCTCGAGGACGAGGGCGCGGCCGTGACGGTGCCGGCCGAGGAGGGGGTGTTCCCGCGCACGAGCCTGGTCCCGTCGGAACGAGAGGCGGTCTTCGAGGAGATGGCAGTTCTCGCGGCGACGATTCCGCTCGAGCTCGCGGACGGCCCGGGGACCGGCGCGTGGCCGGCGCCCGCGCCTGCTGACCCGGGGGACCTGGACCCGGCCGGGATCGAGCTTCCGGGCGGCATCACGATTCCTGGTCTGACCGCCGCCGCGGCTGCCACCCAGGCGTCGGTGGCGCTGGAGGAATGGCGCCAATCGCTGACGGGCGGGTCGTTTCTCGTTGCGATCGCGCCCAGCCGGACCGCGGATGGCTCTGCCCTGCTGATGTCCGAGCCCCAGCTCGGCTACAACCCGACGTTGCTGATGGAGGCCGAGGTCCACGGCGCCGGCTACGACGCCCGCGGCTCGACCGTCGCCGGCGTCCCGGTCATCGGCATCGGCTACACCCCCGACGTCGCGTGGGCCCTCACCACCGGCAACGCCAAGACGATCGATTCGTTCATCGAGACGACCCGGCCGGACAGCAACGGCGACGGGACACCCGAGTACCTCCATGACGGCGAGTGGGCGGAGCAGGACTGCCGCGAGGAGACCGTCGCCTACCGACAGGTC
>Ga0302046_10002843_pt1 | contig 15970 bp, 11 predicted proteins | sample RVTome_11_FD_200261 | JGI IMG/M metagenome (GOLD analysis project Ga0302046, IMG submission 200261) | Soil microbial communities from uranium-contaminated site in the Upper Colorado River Basin, Wyoming, United States - RVT147D111 (version 2) ...
CGGCCGCCGACGAAGGGCGTGACGGTGAAGAGCCCCGCCACCGGCACCGGGAGCAGCACGCGCGGGTGCAGGTCCGCGCGGACGCCGTCCGAGCCCAGGTCCCGCAGGAAGTTGGTGAAGGAGCCGTCCACCTCGTAGAGCAGGCGGGGAAGCCCGGCGATGGGTTGCCGGAGGCCGAGGAACCGGATCTCGGGCACGCGCTGCAGCTCCACCGGCCGGTCGGTGGTCAGGTCCTGGTACACGAGCACGTTGGCCACCAGGCTCCACGCATCCCAGCGCTGGGAGAGGAAGATGTTCGTCTCGGCGCGCTGGGTTGCGCGGTCGTGGAGGCGATCGCCGTACTCACGGAACACGAAGTCGTCGGAGACCACGTTGGCGTCCACCATGAACGACAGGCGGGGCGTGATGAGCCACTGGTGCCGCAGCGAGAAAGATCCCCGCGTCTGATCCGTGTCCACGGAGCCGCGGTCCGGGAAGGCCTCACGGCGGTCTTGCTCCCGGTCCCGCCGGCTCGCCTCGTCCTGGAACCCCTCGTGGATCAGGAACGCCGAGGCCTCGCCCTGCGCGCGCTCCGAAAGGATGTAGCGGTACTCCGCCTCCATCCCCACGCCGATCTTCGTGAACGTGTTCAGGGACACCGTCAAGTCCTGGCTGTCGCTGATGGCCCAGTAGTAGGGGATCCTGGCGAAGAAGCCCTTGCGGCTCGACACGCCGATGGTCGGGAAGAGGAAGCCCGACTGCCGCTCCCGCTGGAGGGGGGCGGCGAAGTAGGGGACCCAGGGGATCAGCGGGATCTTGCGCACCCAGAACGAGGCGTTCCGTCCGCGGATGCCGTCGTCCAGGTCGGCGGTGGCCGATCCGAACCGGAACGACCAGGGCGGGTCGTCGGCCTCGCAGGTGGTGAACACCCCCCGGCGCACGTTATAGATCCGCTCCCCCACGCGCTCCATCCGCTCGCCGCGGAGGCGGAAATGGGGCGGGGTGAAGGCCGCCCCGTTATGGACAACGCCCGTACCCGTCCGCAGGTTGTAGTCCATCCGCTCACCCACGAGGCGGTCCTGGCCGTCGTAGAAGACCACGTTCCCTTGAGCCACGGCCTCGCCGGTATCGCGGTTCATCTCGACCCGGTCGGCGAGGAGCCGGCTCGTCCCGCGGGTGATCTCCACGTTCCCTTCGGCCACGAGCAGATCGGTGGCGCCCCCGATCTGCTGAAGCCGGTCGGCGACGACCTGGGTCTCCTCACCGTCCTGGCGAAAGGAAAAAGGGGCCGGCTGGGCCGGAGCGGCAGCCGGAGCCGCCAGCCCGGCCAGGACCCCCGCGGCGAGCAGGAGCCGGCGAAGCGAACCGGACAGCAGAGCCCGCCGCATCCCGGAGTCCCCCATGACGGCCCTCTATGCTAACAGCAGCCCTGCGCCGGCCCGCCAAGAATAACCGCCTTTTCGGGATGTTGGGCCAGCACCTCGCCCACGAGGAAGAGCGATCCGGCCACGCAGATGATGGGTGGGCGCGGAGGGCCCATGGCCTGGGCCAGCGCCTCGGCCGGGGACCCGGCCGTCTCGATCCGCGGATCATCCGGCCGGAGGGCCCGGAGGCTCGAAGGAGAGGCCGCCCGCGGGTTGGAGGAGGCGGTGCAGATCACGCGCAAGGCCAGCGGCAGCAACGCGTCCAGGACCCCGGCCGCATCCTTGTCGGCAGAGATCCCGACCACGAAGGTGACGGGCTGCCCGGGGAAGTAGGCGCGGAGCGACCCGGCCAGGGCGCGGGCCCCCCCGGGGTTGTGGGCCCCGTCGACGATCAGGACGGGATCGCGATCGAGAATCTGGAAGCGCCCCGGCCAGCGTACCGCCTCGAGCCCCGCCAGGATGGCGGCGTCCTCCACGGCCAGCGCGCGGGCCGCGGTCGCGGCGAGCAGCGCATTGCCCGCCTGATGGACCCCCAGCAGGGCGCATGGCACGTCCTCGAGCCGCCAGCCCGGACCGGCCAGGTCCAGCCGTTGCCCCTCGAGCGACCACCCCTGCACGGTCACCGTGAGCTCGCGTCCCTCGAGCAGCAGCGGCACCCCCACCTCGGCGGCCCGACGGAGCAGCACCGCTTCCACCGGCGGCTCCTGGCGCGCGGCGAGCGCGACGCCGCTCCTGATGATCGCGGCCTTCTCCGCCGCGATCTGCGGGAGCGTGGCGCCCAGGTACGCCTGGTGATCGTAGTCGATCCGGGTGATCACCTCTACGGCCGGGCGTCCCACCGTGGTCGCGTCCAGCCGGCCGCCCAGGCCCACCTCGAGGACGGCCACGTCGACGCTCGCCCGGGCGAAGTGGTCGAGGGCCAGGGCGGTCACCGCCTCGAACATGGTCGCGTCCAGCCGGGCGATCAGGGTGCCGATCGCCTCCACCCCATCGACCACGTCGGATTCCGGGATGAGCGCGCCGTTCACCCGGATGCGCTCCCTGAAGGAGCAGAGGTGGGGCGAGGTGTAGAGCCCCACCCGGCGCCCGGCCGCCGCCAGGATCGCGGCGATCATGGCCGATGTGGAGCCCTTGCCGTTGGTACCGCCGACCTGGACGATCTGGAAGCCGCGCTCGGGGTGCCCGAGGGCCTCGAGGAGGGCCTCGATGCGCTCGAGCCCCGGGCGCATGCCTCCGATCTCGCCGCCGCGGAGGGCGAGCAGGCGGGCGACGGCCTCCCCGTAGGTCATGCGCCGAGCGGCGAGCGGCCGGCGAAGAAGGCGAGGATGCGGCGCAGGGTCTCGCGGAGCTCCCGGCGCTCCACCACGAGGTCGAGCTGGCCGTGCTCCAGCAGGAACTCCGACCGCTGGAACCCCTCGGGGAGCGGTTGGCGGATCGTCTCGGCGATCACGCGGGGCCCCGCGAAGCCGATGAGCGCCCGGGGCTCGGCCAGGATGACGTCGCCGAGCATGGCGAAGCTCGCCGTCACCCCGCCCGTCGTCGGATCCGTGAGCAGCGAGATATAGGGCACGCGCTCCTCGGCCAGCCGATGGAGCGCCGCCGCGGTCTTGGCCATCTGCATCAGCGACAGGATGCCCTCCTGCATGCGCGCGCCGCCCGAGGCCGAGACGATCAGCACCGGCGTCCGCTTCTGGACCCCGAGCTCGATGGCGCGCGTGAGCTTCTCGCCCACCACCGAGGCCATGCTCCCGCCCAGGAAGCCGAACTCGAAGACACCCAGCACCACGGGATGGCCGCCGATCCGCGCCGTGCCCGTGATCACCGCCTCCTCGAGCCGCGTCTTGCCGCGCGCCGCCTTCACCCGCTCCGGGTACTTCTTGGTGTCCTTGAAGCCCAGTGGATCCCGCGGCTTGAGGCCGGCGTCCCGCTCCTCGAAGGAGCCCTCGTCGGCCAGGGTGGTGATCCGCTCGCGCGCCGAGATGCGGAAGGGATACTTGCACTTGGGACACACGCGGCCCGCGCGGTCGACCTCCGCGCGGTAGACGATCTCCTTGCAGGAATCGCACTTGACCCAGAGGCCCTCGGCGATGACGACTCTCTTCGGTCGCTCCTCGCCCTCTCCCTCCTTCTTCCGCCAGAACCACGCCATGGCTACCGGCTCATGACGCGGGCGTCCGCAGGGGCGCCTTGAGCGCGGCCACGAAGCGCCCCACCTCGTCGAGCAGCCGCGCGGAGCCGGCGTGCCGCTCCACCAGGGCGACGATGGCCGAGCCCACGATGACGCCGTCGGCGTGACGGCCGACCAGGGCCGCCTGCTCCGGCGTGCCGATGCCGAAGCCCACGCAGACGGGCTTGGTGGTGATCCCGCGGAGGGCGCGCAGATGCTGGACCAGGCCCGGCGGCAGCTCCGCCCGGGCTCCCGTCACGCCCGTCAGGGAGACCATGTAGATGAAAGCCCCGCTGGCGCGGGCGATCTTCCGCATGCGGTCCGGCGTGGAGGTCGGCGCCACCAGATGGATCAGGTCGAGCCCCGCCGGTCGCGCCTCGGCCGCGAGCGGCCCCGCTTCCTCGGGCGGCAGGTCGGCCACGATGACTCCGTCCACGCCGGCCTCGACGGCGGTGCGGCAGAAGGCCTTGAGGCCGAAGGCGAGGATCGGGTTGTAGTAGGTGAGGAAGACCAGTGGGACGGCCACCTCGCCGCGCATCTCCCGCGCCAGTTCCAGCACGCGCGGCAGCGTGACGCCGGAGGCGATGGCCCGCTGGGTGGCGCGCTGGATCACCGGGCCGTCGGCCAGCGGATCCGAAAAGGGGACGCCGATCTCCACGATGTCGGCGCCGCATCGCGCCGCCTCTCCGATGAGCTGCCGGGTCGCGGCCAGGGAGGGATCGCCGGCCGTGACGTACGGGATCAGCGCGCGCTCCCCGCGCTGCCTCAGCGCCGCGAAGGTGGATGCAAGCCGGTTCACGAGCCGGCGCGCGCTCCGCCCGCCGGGGGATGGCCGTCGGCGCTCCCGAGGGCCCGGTCGACCGTGTGCACGTCCTTGTCCCCTCGCCCCGACAGGCCCACCACGATGGCGGCGGTCTTCTTCATGCGGCTCGCCGCCCGCATGGCGTAGGCCACGGCGTGGGCCGACTCCAGCGCCGGCATGATGCCCTCGAGCCGAGTCAGCGTCTGGAAGGCCTCCAGGGCCTCGGCATCGGTCACCGACTCATAGTGGAAGCGCCCGAGATCCTTGTAGTAGGCGTGCTCGGGGCCGACGCCCGGATAGTCGAGCCCCGCGGAGATGGAATGGGCCTCCGCCACCTGCCCGTCGTCGTTCTGGAGGAGGTAGCTCATGCTGCCGTGCAGCACGCCGACGGCGCCGGCGCCGAGGGAGGCGCCGTGGCGCCCGCTCGACAGCCCGTGCCCGCCCGCTTCGACGCCCACGATCCTCACCCCGGCGTCCCTGATGAACGGCCAGAAGAGGCCGATCGCGTTGGAGCCACCGCCCACGCAGGCGACCACCAGGTCGGGCCGGCGGCGGAAGGCCCGCCGCGCCTGGACCCGCGCCTCCTCGCCGATGACGCGGTGGAAGTCGCGCACCATCATCGGGTACGGGTGCGGGCCCATCACCGAGCCGAGCAGGTAGTAGGTGGAGCGCACGTTGGTCACCCAGTCCCGCAGCGCCTCGTTGACGGCGTCCTTCAGCGTGCGGGCGCCGCTCTCCACCGGGATCACGGTGGCGCCGAGCAGGCGCATCCGGAAGACGTTCGGCGCCTGCCGCTCCATGTCCACGCTGCCCATGTACACCTCGCACCGCAGCCCGAGGAGCGCGGCGGCGGTGGCCGAGGCCACGCCATGCTGGCCGGCCCCGGTCTCGGCGACGATCCGCTCCTTGCCCATGCGCTGGGCCAGGAGGGCCTGTCCCAGGACGTTGTTGATCTTGTGGGCGCCGGTGTGGCAGAGGTCCTCGCGCTTGAGATAGATGCGGGCGCCCCCGCGCTCGCGCGTCAGCCGCTCGGCGAAGTAGAGCGGCGTCGGGCGGCCGGCATAGGTGTCCAGCAGCTCGTGGAGGCGGCGGCGGAACCCCGCATCCCGCCTTGCCGCGCGGTAGGCGCGCTCCAGATCGATGAGGGGCGTCATCAGCGTCTCGGGCACGAAGCGGCCGCCGAAGCGGCCGAAGTGGCCCGAGGCGTCGGGAAGCGCTGCCGGGTCGAGCCGCGCGGCCTTCATCCCTGGCCCTCCGCCGGCGCCTGTCCTCACATGTCGATGGGCGTCGCGCGCACGGCGGCGACGAAGCGGCTCACCCTGTCGTGATCCTTTCGCCCCGGCCGCAGCTCCACCCCGGAGGTGACGTCGACGGCGAAGGGCCGGACGGTATCGATGGCCTCGGCCACGTTCTCGGGGGTGAGGCCGCCGGCCAGGACGATGCGGCGCCCCGCCATCCCCCGGCGCACCATGCCCCAGGGGAGCGGCGCCCGCGCCTGGCCCTCGCTCCAGGGCAGCGCCGAGTCCACCAGGAAGGCCGAGACCCGGTAGCCGCTCATGCGGTCGAAATCGGCGGGGCCGCTCACCTTGATCGTCTTGATCACGGGCAGCCAGTAGTCCTGGAGGGCGTCCGGCGGCTCGTCGCCGTGGAACTGGAGCGCGCGCAGCCGGCACTCCTGCGCCATGGCCTTGACGTGCTCGGGCTTGTGGTCCCAGAACACGCCCACCGGCGTGACGAAGGGCGGGAGCTGAGCGATGATCGACGCCGCCATGGCGGGCTCGATGTAGCGCGGCGTGTTCTCGACGAAGATGAACCCCAGCGCGTCGGCGCCCGCCGCCACACAGACCCGGGCATCCGTCGCGTTGGTGATCCCGCAGAACTTCACCCGCACCCGTCCTACCATCGAGCGTCCCCCTCCTGGAGCGACAGCTCCCGCACCTTGGCCGGCACGTCGGCTGCCCGGACCAGCGCCTCGCCCACCAGCACGGCGTGCGCCCCGGCGCCCACGACCCGCTCCACCTCGGCCCGGGTGAAGATGCCGCTCTCGCTCACCGCTACCGGGCCGGGTGGGATGAGGGGGAGCAAGCGGAGCGAGACGGAGAGGTCCGTCTCGAGGGTCTGGAGGTCGCGGTTGTTGATCCCGACCACCCGCGCCGGCAGGGCGAGAGCCTGCTCCAGCTCGGCCGCCGTATGGGCTTCGACCAGGGTCGCCAGCCCGGCCCCCTTGGCGGCGTGGAAGAGGTCGCGCAGCGCGGGCGGCTCGAGCGCCGCCACGATCAGGAGCACGGCGTCGGCCCCGGCCGCGCGGGACTCCCACAGCTGGTATTCGTCCACGATGAACTCCTTCCGGAGGACCGGTCGGTCCACGGCGGCGTCCACGGCCACGAGGTCGTCGAGGCTGCCGTGGAAGTATCGCTCGTCGGTGACCACCGAGATCGCCGCGGCCCCGGCCTCGGCGTAGGCGCGCGCCTGGCTCGCGGGCTCGAGCCCCGTCCGGAGGACGCCCCGGGAAGGCGAGGCGCGCTTGACCTCGGCGATCAGCCTGACCCGCGGCGTCGCGGCCGGCGGCGGGCGGAGCACGGCCTCGAACTCCCGGGCGGGCGACAGGGCCCGGCACGCCGCCCGCAGATCGCCCACCGGGCGCTGGGCCCGGCGGCGCTCGACCTCGACTCGCTTGTGGGCCACGATCTCGTCCAGGACACCCATCGCGGAGGGCGGCCTACGACGGCCCCCATTCTCGGGCCATTTCACCGCTCGCCTCGCCGCTCTGCCGGCCTCACGGCCGGCTGGATCGCGTCTCGGCTCGCACCTCGCAGGCCTGCCCCAGGACCGGTTGCGCCGGCCATCGACCGGATTCGCTCGGCTCGCCTGCCGGCTGCGCCTCGCACTGCCACGGCCCTCGATCCACGCGAGATCTCTTCCAAGGCGCTTATCCCGACACGCGCCTAGTAATCGGCGCGCAGCCCCCGGTCGCGGGTGGCGCTGAGGTCGACACGGGCCATCTGCTCGAGCACGTACTCGCGAATGGTCCGGGGCCGGGGCAGATCGCGCACCAGCCGGCCCTCCAACAGGAGTGGCTTCAGCAGCGCCTCCGCCGGGCGCCCGTCCGGATCACGCGGGGCCAACTTGCCCGCGGGCAGCACCACGTTCTGGATGCCTCCGGGGAGCCGCCACACCTGCTTGGCGCCGGAGCGCTTGCCCCGCTTGGCCATGGAGCGGCCTTCGATCTCCATGATGTCGAGGGCGAAGGACAGGACGGGAGCGTTGGCGATCGAGGTCCCGACACCGTAACCGTCCACCAGCGGGTTCAGGCGGAGGATCTCGTACTCGTCGATCCCCCCGGAGGCCAGGATCTTGACGTGCTCGAAGCCCCGCAGATCCAGCTCCCACCGCACCTCCTCCAGGATCCGGAAGAAGTCGCCGCGGCGGGACGAGGGCGTGTCGAGCCGGACGGCGTAGAGGTCCTTGCCCAGCGCTTCGGCGACGCGGATGGCCTCGAACTTCTCATCCAGGAGCGTGTCGATGAGGGCGACGCGACGGACCTTGGGATCGACCACCTCGTGGAAGGCGCGAAGGGCGGCCACGGTGTCCCCGAACATGAGGACCAGCGCGTGCGGAATGGTCCCCGTCGGATCGGCGTCGATCAGCTCGGCCGCTTTAGTGACCGCCACCCCGTCGCAGCCTCCGATGAAGGCGTTCCGCTCGATCATCGGCGCCAGCGCCGGGTGCATCCGCCGAGCCCCGAAGGAGATCACCTGCCGCTCTCCCGCCGCCCGCTTGCAGCGCGCCGCCTTGGTGGCGATGCCCGAGGCCTGACAGAGCAGGCCGAGCAGGGCCGTCTCGTACTTGGCCCATTCCACGTAGGTCCCCTCGATCACCAGCACCGGCTCGTAAGGGGCGAAGATCGTCCCCTCGTCCATGGCCCAGACGCTGACGGGGACCCCGTCGAGCAGAGCCGCCGCCTCCTCGATCCCCGCCAGGATCCCGAATCCCCAGTCGGCCTGGGGAAAGCTCTTGAGCCGGATCTCGGCCTTGACGCGCTTGACGATGCCGCAGGCCCGGAGGATCTGGACGGTGCGCGAGAAGTAGACGTCGGAGACCTCGCCCGCCTTGATGTCGGGTTCGGAGGCGACATGGAAGATGCGCCTGGACTGGTTCGCCATTACGAGCTCGGAACCCCTCCCCGGGGCTCTTGGAGTGGCCGGATTGTCCCAAAAACGCCCCGGGAAGTCAATCGACTGACCGGCCGTCCGACGCGCAAGTTCCCACCGAGCAATGACTTCCCGGACGGCCGGGCTGTCTCACTTCGCGTCACCATCCGGAACGAGGCCATCCGGGAGACCACGTTCACCAGCCCGGCCATCCAGACCACGACAGGCGCGGGCGAGCTCCTCCACCGCTTTGCCCAGGATGGCTCCTACGAGGTGTTCGTCGAATTCGAGACAGCCGACGAGCCCGGCCGGACCTACCGCCCGGAGGACTGGCTCGTCTGGATCAGCCGCGCCGGTATCTTTGCCGGGTCCGGGTGGTGGGTGCTCGGCCTGTCAGGGCTGACCGCCGCCGGCGCGACGCTCTGGTGGGCGCACGCCCGGGCGAGGGCAATCCCTGTACCGCCCTCGCCGGAGGATCAATCATGAGGCTCGACTTCCTCACCGACATCAACCGCGACTACGCAGGGGCCTGATCGTGGCCAATCCGGCGCCGGTCCCGTCGGTCTGAGACGGAGCCTCGTCAGAGGTCGAGCCCGCGGAGGTACGCCCGGAAGGCGTCGGCCAGGTCCGGTCGGGCCAGCGCGAACTCCACGGTGGCCTTCAGGAAGCCGAGCTTCTCTCCCGTGTCGTGCCGCTTGCCCTCGAACTCCACGGCGTAGAGGGGACGCCGGGCACGCAAGGCCCGGAGCCCGTTCGTGAGCTGGATCTCGCCCCGAGCGTCCGGCGCGGTCTCGGCCAGGATCGGGAACAGGTCCGGTGTCAGCACGTAGCGGCCGACGATCGCCAGGTCGGACGGCGCCTCCCGGGGCTCGGGCTTCTCGACCAGGTCGAGGACCTCGAAGATGTTGCCGGCGATGGGCCGCGCCGCGATGACGCCGTAGCGCCCGATCTCCTCCCGTGGGATGCGCATGACCGCGAGCACCGGTCCCCCGTACCGCTCGTAGGCGCCGAGGAGCTGCCGCATGCAGGGCACGGCGGAGACGATGATGTCGTCGCCGAGGAAGACGGCGAAGGGCTCCTCGCCCACCAGCGGGCGGGCGCAGAGGATGGCATGCCCCAGGCCGAGCGGCTCCTTCTGGCGGACGTAGGAGACCGAGGCCATTTCCGAGATGGTCTTGATCTGGGCCAGCTCCTCCATCTTGCCGCGGTCCTGGAGGTAGTACTCGAGCTCGAAGGCGGCGTCGAAGTGATCCTCGATGGCCCGCTTGTTCCGCCCGGTGACGAGGATGATGGCCTCGAGCCCCGAGGCCACCGCCTCCTCCACCACGTACTGGATGGTGGGCTTGTCCACCAGCGGCAGCATCTCCTTCGGCTGGGCCTTCGTCGCCGGCAGGAAGCGCGTCCCGAGTCCGGCGGCCGGGAAGACCGCCTTCCGCACCATCGTGAGCGAGTCAGGCATCCCCGCGCCCCTCCATTGGATCGCCGCTGGCTCGCCAGCCGCCGCGACGGGCCCGGCGGCTCATTCGAGCGGCGTGCGGACCTGGATGTTGAGCTTCTTGATCCGGTACCAGAGGCTCCGTTCGGAGACGCCGAGGATCTTCGCCGCCCGCGCCTGCACCCCGGTGGCCTGGCGGAGGGCGTCGAGGATCATCCGCCGCTCCCAGTCCTCGAGCGCCTGGTCGAGGGAGCCCGACAGGACCGGTGGCGGCGCCTCCGCGGGCGTCGTCGTCTCGCTGCTCCGCTGGATGGCGGGCGGCAGATGCTCGGGCAGGATGACGCCGTCGGAGAGGACCATGGCGCCCTCCAGGACATGCTGGAGCTCGCGGACATTGCCCGGCCACGAGTACGCCCACAGCCGCTTGAGGGCCTCGGGCGAGACCGTGGCGGGGGCCCGCCACAGCTTCTTGGCCGCCCGCTCGAGCAGGTGGTTCACCAGCAACGGCAGGTCGTCGATGCGCTCGCGGAGCGGGGGAAGGCGCAGCCGCACGCCCTGCAGGCGGTAGAAGAGGTCGGCGCGAAACTTGCCCCCGGTGACGAGGGTGTCCAGGTCCTGGTGGGTGGCCGCCAGCACCCGCACGTTGGCGCTCACCGACTTGAGGCCGCCCACCCGGTCGAATTCCCGCTCCTGGAGCGCCCGCAGGATCTTGGACTGCATGGTGAGGGGCATGTCGCCGATCTCGTCCAGGAACAGCGTGCCCTCGTGGGCCAGCTCGAAGCGCCCCGGCTTGGCGCGGACGGCGCCGGTGAAGGCGCCACGCTCATGGCCGAACAGCTCGGACTCGAGCAGGCCCTCGGGGATGGCCGCGCAGTTGACGGGGATGAAGGGGCCGTCCTTGCGCACGCTGAGCTTGTGGATGGCGCGGGCGAGCACCTCCTTGCCGGTGCCGCTCTCGCCCTCGATCAGCATGGTGACGTCGGTGGGAGCGGCGCGCTGGGCCACCTCGATGACCCGCTTGAGGGCCGTGCTGCTGCCGATCAGCTCCTCGAAGCCGGCGCTCTGGCCCGCCTGGAGGGCGCGGATCTGCTGCTGGAGGTGGCGGCGCTCGAGGGCGCGGGCCACCACCACCTGGAACTCGGCCATCTTCAGCGGCTTGGTGAAGAAGTCGTAGGCGCCCCGCTTGATCGCGTCGGTGGCGATCTGGCGCGTCCCGTGAGCGGTCATGACGATGACCGGCGTGTCGGGAGCCAGCTCGCGGCAGCTCGGGATCGCGTCGAGCCCGTCCATGTCGGGCAGCTTCACGTCCAGGAGGATCAGGTCCCACACCGCGTCCTTGAGGCGCCCGAGCATGCCCCCCGCGGTGGGCAGCACCTCCACCTCGTAGCCCTGGCGCGTCAGCGCCTCGCGCAGGACGAAGCCCAGGTCCTCGTCGTCCTCGGCAACCAGGATCCGCTCAGCCATGGTGGCGCCTCACGCGAGCGCTGCGCTCACGGCGAGCCGGCGGCCAGCACCGGCGCCGTGGTGGGCAGCTCCACGATGAACGTGGTTTCCGAGTGACCGTCGCTCTCCACGCGGATGGTCCCGCGGTGGGCCTCGACGATCTGTCGGGCGATGGCCAGGCCGAGGCCCGTGCCCTTGGTCTTGGTCGTGAAGAACGGCTGGAAGATGCGCTCCTGCATCTCGACCGGGATCCCCGCCCCCGTATTCCGCACCCGCACCTGCACTCGCTCGCTCCCGGCCGCTTCCAGGCGGACCTCGACCACGCCGCTCGGGGGAGAGGCCTGGAGCGCGTTGTCGACCAGGTTGGTGAACACCTCGCTCAGCCGGAAGGGATCGCCCCACACCGTGGCCGGCGGGGCGGCGGCCCCGAGGTCGACCCGGAGCCGGGGATCGCGGGGCGGCATGCCCACCAGCTCCTGCAGGAGCTCCGGCACCGCCACCGACTGCAGCGTCTCCGGCTCCGGGTGACTCAGCGTGAGGAGGTTCTCGACCAGGCGGTTCTGGCGCTCCACGCCCTGGAGCACCCGGTCGATGTACTGGCGGCGCGAGTCGCCGTCGGACAGGTCGGCCTGGAGCAGCTCGAGCAGGCCCCGGATGGTGGCCATCGGGGTGCGGATCTCATGGGCCACCCTTGCGGCCATGCCGCCGAGGAAGGCGAGCTGGTCGGCCCGCCGGATCTCCTCGCGGATCCGGCGCTTCTCCGAGGCGTCGCGGATCACCAGCACCGTCACCACGGTGTTGCGGCCCCACTCCCGCCGCTGCGTGGTGACCTCGAGGAGGAGGGACTGCCCCCGGGCCGTGGTGACCGCGATCTCCCCCATGTGGACCGACCGGTCGCCGTACTTGGCCTCCTCGAACAGCTGGGCCAGGGCCTCGTTGCCCTTCTCGAGGGGCAAGGGGCCTTGAGGCGACAGCACCGGCGTCCCGTGGAACGGCTCCAGGACGAGGCCGAGGAGGGTCTCGGCGGTGGCGTTGTGGGAGATGAGGCCGCCGGCGGGGCCCAGGAGCAGCATCCCTTCCGGGAGGCGAGCCAGGATGTCGCTGTCCCGGATGAATCGATCCATCGACAGGGACAGGCGTCCGACGGCGGCATCGAGGGCCCCGATCTCGTCCCTCACCCTCTGGGGTGGCCCCGGCGGACCCGCGGGCGAGAGGGCCTCCGCCCGCTCCACGATGCCACGGATCCGCCCCGCGAAGCGGAGGCCGACGACGAGGCCGGCCACGGCGGCTACCGCCCCGGCGACGGCCGCCCCCGAGAACAGCAGGACCGTGATGTCCCAGGCCTGCCGGGCCGGCAGATCGATGACGAAGGGCCGCGCCAGGTACAGGAGCAGGAGCCCGCTCGCGGCGGCCGAGACCGCCATGAGGAGGGAGAAGACGACGTAGAGTCTCAGCGAGACTCGATAGGAAGACGTCGAAGCCGTCATGCCGCCTCCCGCTATCGGACTCCGCCCCGGATCGCCTGGCCGAGGGTGAAGATGGGGAGGTAGAGGGCGAAGATCACGGCGCCAGCGAGGGAGCCCATGACCACGATCATGATGGGCTCGATGAGCGTCGACAGGGTGGCCACCGCGCTGTCCACCTGCTGCTCGTAGTACACCGCGGCCTTGGCCAGCATGGCGGGGAGGGTGCCGGTCTCCTCGCCGGTGGCCACGAGCTGGACCACCAGGCCGGGCACGACGCCGGTCTGGCGCAGGGCCTCGGCGATGGTGCCGCCGTCGCGCATCCGCCGGGTGGCCTCGGCCAGCGCGTCCTCGACGACCTGGTTGCCGGCCACGCGCGCCACGGTTTCCATGGCCTCGATCAGCGGGATGCCGCTCGACAGCAGCACGCTCAGGGTACGGCAGGTGCGGGCCATGAGCGCCTTCTGGATCAGGGGGCCGAAGAGCGGAACGGCCAGCTTCAGGCGATCGAACACGCGGCGCCCCTCATCGCTCTGGATCAGGACGTAGAGGAGCGCCGTCACCAGGAGCACCAGGAGGAGGCTGAGCGCGGTGTACTCGCGCGCGGTGCTGCTCACCGCGAGCAGGAGGCGCGTGGGAGCCGGGAGCTGGGCATTGGCCCGCGCATACACGCCCTGGAAAATCGGCACGATCCACACGATCATGGCGAACAGGATCGCCAGCGCCACCGTCAGGACGAACCCCGGGTAGGCGACGGCGGTGATGACCTTGCGCCGGAGGTGGGCGGCCTTCTCGAGGTAACCGGTCAGGGTCTCGAGCACGACGGGGAGCGAGCCGCTGACCTCCCCGGCCCGGACCACGGCGACGTAGAGCCGGTTGAACACGTGGGGGTGCCGGTCCAGGGCATCGGCGAAGGTGGTGCCAGCCGTCACCGTGGCGCGCACCTCCTCCAGGACCTTCTTGAAGTGCTTGTTGGCCTGCTCGGCGGCGAGCGCGGTGAGCACGCGGACGAGGTGCAGGCCGCCCCCCAGCATGGCCGCGAGCTGCCCCGTGAAGAGCACCAGCGTGGTGAGCCCCACGCCGCTCGACAGCCGGCGGAAGGAGAGGCGGAGCCGCGCGACGGCCGGCCCGAAGTCCACCCCGCCGGCCAGCCCGCTGCCGGCGGGCCGCACGGCCACCACGACCCGGCCCTGCGCCCGCAACCGCACGATGAGGTCGCCCTGGTCCTGCGCCTCCAGCCGGCCCCGGCTCAGCGCACCCGTGCGGTCCGCGGCCTCGTACTCGAAGACGGGCACCGCCTCAGTTGACGTCGGGGGGAGCGACCGCCGCTCCTCCCCGACGCCCCCCACCGGTTACCCGCTCCGGCGATGTTGTCACGCGCTTCACTCCTGGTCGGCGACCACGGCCATGACCTCCTCGACGCTGGTCTGCCCCTGCACCGCCCGACGGAGGCCGCTCTGCCGGAGGGTGAGCATCCCGGCCTCCACCGCCTGGCGACGGATCTGGTCGCCGTCGGCGCCGTCGAGGATCATCCGCCGGATCGCCGCGTTGACCGGAAAGATCTCGAAGAGCGCGGCGCGTCCGGCGAACCCGATATTGCGGCAGCTCTTGCACCCCCGCCCGCGGTAGAGGAGCTTGGGCGGCGGCTCGGGGGCGAACAGGGCCATCTCCTGGCCCGACGGCTCGTAGGCCTCCTTGCAGTCCTTGCAGATCTTGCGGACGAGACGCTGGGCCGCCGCCACGTTGACGGCGGTGGCCACCAGGAAGGGCTCCACCCCGATGTTGATCAGCCGGACCAGGGTCGACACCGAATCGTTGGTGTGGAGCGTGGAGAGCACCAGGTGGCCGGTGAGGGCCGCCCGCACGGCGATCTGCGCGGTCTCCTGGTCCCGGATCTCGCCCACCATGATGATGTCGGGGTCCTGGCGCAGGATGGAGCGCAGCGAGCGGGCGAAGTCGAAGCCGATCTCGCTCTTGACCTGGACCTGCTGGATGCCCGGCTGGCGGTACTCCACCGGGTCCTCCACCGTGATGATGTTCTTGCGGGGGGACTTGATCGTCTTGATGGCGGTGTGGAGCGTGGTGGACTTGCCGCTCCCCGTCGGCCCGGTGAGGAGCACCATGCCCCAGGGCCGCCGGATGCCCCGCATGAACACCTCGAGCTGCTCCGGCTCGAAGCCCAGGTTCTCGAGCGTGTAGTGCTCGATCACCGCCTCCTTCTCCAGGAGCCGGAGCACGACCTTCTCCCCGTAGATGGTGGGAAGCGTGGAGACGCGGAAGTCGATCTCCTTGCCCTGGATGCGGGAGGAGAAGCTGCCGTCCTGCGGGAGCCGGCGCTCGGCGATGTCGAGCCGCGAGATGATCTTGAGGCGCGAGACGACGGCCAGATGGAGCTGGCGGGGGACCTCGAGCAGGTCGAAGAGCAGCCCGTCGATGCGGTAGCGGACGCGGGTGCGCCTCTGGCCGGGCTCCACGTGGATGTCGGAGGCGCCGTCGCCGGCCGCGCGGCCGAGCACGTAGTTGACGACCTTCACGACCGGCGGGTCGTCGGCCTGCGTGCGGAGCTGCTTGAGGTCCAGGGCCTCGTCGGCAGTGACCGGCGTGCTCAGGCTCAGGGCCAGGTCCTGGCGCAGAGCTTCGTCGATTCCCTCCGTCGAGACCATTCGCCGGTAGGTGCGGTTGATGGCGTCCTGGATGGCGCCCCCGGGGCCGATCCGGAAGTCCACGTCCAGGCCGGTGGCGCGCCGGAGATCGTCGAGGGCCACGACGTTGAGCGGATCGGCGGTGGCCACGACGAGGCGGCGGCCGTGGCGCTCGGCGGCGATGACGCCGTGCTGGCGGGCCACCTCCTCGGGCACCACCTTGACGATGTCGATGTCGAGGTTGGCCAGCTCGTGCCGGGCGATCGGCTCCTTGCGGAACTGCAGGGCCAGGTACTTGAGCAGGACTTCCTCGTCGATGACCTTCAGGTCGATGAGGATCTGGCCGATGCGGTCCCGCGTCTTCCTCTGCCGATCGAGCGCGGCGGCGAGCTGCTCCTCGCTGATGACGCCGCCCTCGACGAGCATCTGCCCCAGGGGGGTCCAGCCGCGCGGCTCCGGGGAGC
>Ga0302046_10002844_pt1 | contig 15958 bp, 15 predicted proteins | sample RVTome_11_FD_200261 | JGI IMG/M metagenome (GOLD analysis project Ga0302046, IMG submission 200261) | Soil microbial communities from uranium-contaminated site in the Upper Colorado River Basin, Wyoming, United States - RVT147D111 (version 2) ...
AACCGGTTGGCGTCGTAGCGCTCCCGGGCCTTCGGGTTGCCCGGCGACGGCGTGCCGTAGAAGAGGTCGAGGTGGTGCGGTCCGTGCTTGATCCCGTGGCGCAGCACGTCGATCGTGCCGCGCCGGGTGACCTCGCCCTGGAGGCGCGCCAGGAACTTCCGCCGCGCCGGCCCGTCCCGCCCGAGGTCGAGGGCCTCGGAGGCGTCGGGCTGCGTCTCCCGCAGAAAGGCCGCGAACTGCGCCAGGTCCACGCAGTACTCGCGGTCGTAGTCCTCGGCGTCGCCGCAGATCCAGCCGGCCCCGTAGACCGCCGGCCGCTCGCGCACCTCGCCGGACGCGCCGGCACCCGCATCGCAGGGCGAGCCGGTCAGCGCCGTGCAGATCAGGCGCTCGAGGCCGCGTTCGCTGGTGTCGGTGGCCATCAGGGGGTCCGGGTGGCTTGGAGGGAGTGTCCTATTACTAGGGCTTTACTAGCAGGACGGCGATCCCGTGTGGGCTAGTAAAGGCCTAAGTTGTTCTCCTCTTCGAGCTTGTCGCTCTGGCTCGGCCGCACGGCCCTACTCTTGCCCGACTGCTTGACTGGATCATAGTCGGCTGTCGTTTCGAGCTCGATCCTGCGGCACCCACTCGGGCTTCGCGCGAGTACCGCGATTGTAGATCCTGCCTCTCCGTCGCAGCTCCTGCAGGAGGTTGTTCACCCGTCGCCTCTTCTGGTGCTCGGTCAGACGATCCGGGAGCTTCGGGAGCAGGAGCTGATCGACGTCCTGGCGGGCGACTGGCCCGCGCTCCCGCACCAAGGCCAGGATCAGGTCGAGGTAATACTGCTTGTTGAACCCCCGCTCCCGGATGTGCCGGCCCATCTCCCCGGTAACCCTGGCTACGGCCGCGGCGACGATGAGGTTCGGATAGCGGCCCTCGACCAGGCCGCCGGACTTCAGAAGGCGGTGCTCTTCACGGCTGATGCGCCGCCCCTTCTGGACCCGGTCGAGAAGAACCACCCGCCCCAGATCGAGGTCCGTCCGCTCCATGAGGAGCCGCGTGTACCGTTCGTCGAGGATTCGACCGGTCAGGGTCACGGTGACCCGGCCAAGCTCGCTCAGGTCGTAGTCCGGCAGAGGAAACGAGCGCCGCCGCTGCGTCTCGAACATCCGCTTGATGCCGTCGCCCTGGGTGTCGATCAGGTTCAGCTCGACCATCGAGTCGGCGAGGAACGGGTTGCGATAGAGGGCCTGCGGCGCGTCCTGCTGGATCACCGTCTCGATGTCGCCCGGCAGGAAGTCGCCGAGGTTGGTCACGCTCACCCGATCCGGGAACTCGACCACGACGGCACGCCCGTGGCGACGGTAGTCCTGGTGCGCGACGGCGTTGTGCAGCGCCTCGCGGACGACCCACGGGTCGTACTGCGTGATCTCCTGCGGAAACAGCGTTCCGCTCGGAAGCGCGCGGACCGTGAGGTTGCGGATTCGCTGGAGCAGGCGGCCGCCGGCGAGCAGGAACGGCGGCCCGATGTGTGCGTAGTCGAGCTCGCGGTTCCCCGCGTCCTTGAGGATCCAGGAGATCTTGGCCACCGCCGGCGACAGCAGCGTCGCCGACTCGGCGCGACCGAGGAGCAGGAGCGCCGCGTGCGTCACGGCTCCCTGCTTGAGCACCCGTGCCTTGTTGAGGAAGGTCCGGTCGTCCCAGCCGTCCATCTCGGCGGCCTGGCCGGGGTGCTTGACGACGAACTGCGCTCGGGCCTCCGTCAAGGCGTCCGGGTCGAGGTCCTCCAGCGAGGCCGCTTCGCACACCTCCGCGGACCAGTCTCTGCCACGCGTCCAGAGAGCACGTGCCTTCTCGGGGTACCGGGTGAGCTCCGTCTTGCTGGCGCCGACGCGCGCGTGCGCCGAGCCGTAGAAGGCGATCGGCTGGTCCCTGGCCGGACCAATCTCGAACAAAACCACGCGGCCATCGGGGTGCTCGACGGCATGCACCTCGAACCCCGTGTTCGGCCGCAAGCCGGCGGCGAGCCACGGCAGCAGGTCCTGGTTCCCCTTGGCCTTGGACGAGTAGGGATCGAAGCGAGTGCCGACGACGGCGTGCGTCGCGTCGTCGATGCCGAACAGCAGGTATCCGCGCGGCTGAGCTGCCAGGCACGCGGCGTTGGCCAGAGCGGATAGGTACTCGCCGAGCACTCGCGGCTCGCAGCGGCCATGCTTGAGCTCGAACCACTCCGTCTCCGCCGGCAGCGCGCGCAGCCGGTCGATGAGCGCGACACGTTCACCGACGCTCACGCCCGAGCCTCCTCGAGCCTGTCGCCGTGCCTCGACCGTTCAACCGGGCCTGGGCGGCAGCCTGCTCGCAGGAGCTCGAGGGCGCGCGGCTCAGGCGAGGGCATCCTCGCTCCCGAGAACGAACAGCTTGGGCTGCTCCGAAACGCGGTGGACGAATGAGCCGCGCTCGGCCCGCCTCCGGCGCCACTCCGCGGGGGTCAGTATCGTCGGATTCACCGGCCGGGCCAGGACCTCCTCGGCCACCTGGAGGGCTTCATAGACCTCGGGGTAGCCGACATCGTCGCTCACGACGAGCAGGTCGATGTCGCTTCCCGCGCGATCGGTCCCCTTGGCTAGTGACCCGTAGACGAAAGCTCCCGCAACCCTCTCCCGTAGCGGCTCGAGGACGGCACGCAACGGCTCGACGGCGCCCATCGTCTTGACGACGAGGCCGTGGAGCTCGGGGAACACGGGGGAGTCTGTCTTGGCCTGGTAGTACTTCTGGTGGCCGTCGCGGGTGACCGCAACGAGGTCGGCGGCGGCGAATCGCTGGAGCTGCCGGTGCACGGCGCCGGTTCCGCTGTCCGCGAGGCGGATCAGCTCCGCGCTCTGGAAGCGGCGCTCGGGCTGGCCGAACAGCAGCCCCAGGAGCCTCTGTTGCACCGGCGTGAACAGGGCCGACGCGGTGCCGCCGCGAGCGTTCGCAGGAGTGGCCGTTCCCATTTCGGGAACGATTCTACCCGATTTGGGAATGATCACGTCACGCCCTATGTCGCAGCTCCACCGAGTTCCACCTGGGCCGGCTGCACCCCGGGTCGCGTCGCTCCGAGAGCTATACTGCCCGGGATGCCGGACCATGAAAGGCTTCTCGCCTCCCTCCGCTGCGTGCTGGAGCGGCACCCGGAGGTGCGCCTGGCGCTCCTCTTCGGCTCCCGGGCCCGGGGGGTGGCGGGGCCGGAGGCGGATCTCGACTTGGCGGTGGAGGTGACCCGCGGGGAGGAGATCGACCGCCTCGGCCTCATGGCCGAGCTCTCCGCCGCCACCGGACTCGACGTGGACCTCGTGGACGTGACCCCCGGCCAGCGGGCAGGCTACCCCCTGCTCGCCGCTCTGGTACGCGACGGCGCCGTGGTCCACGAGGGAGAGCCCCACGCCGAGGCCGAGTTCCGGACCCGGGCGCTCCTCGAGACCTCCCTCGACGGGCCCTGGTACGAGCGGATGCGCGACGCCTACCTCGGCCGCCTGGCGGCCCGAGCTCATGGTTGACGAGAACGTCATCACCTCGAAGCTCGCCGAGCTGGAGGCTCGCGTGGCCAGGGTACGACACCATTGCCCCGCCGACGCCGAAGCTCTGGCCGACGACCAGGACGCCTTCGACCTCGTCGCGTTCAACCTGATGCTCGCGGTCCAGGCGTGCGTGGACGTGGCCGGCCACCTCATCGCCGACCAGGGCTGGGCGCCGGCCAAGGACCTCCGCGAGGCCTTCCAGCGGCTCCAGGAGCACGGGGTCCTCTCGCGGGAGGCCGCCGGCGCCCTCGGCCGCGCCTCGGGGCTCCGCAACGTCGTGGCCCATGTCTACGCCCGGGCGGACCCGGATCTGGTCTTCCGCGCCGCCACCTCCGGCCTGGCCGACCTGGAGCGCTTCAGCCGGGAGGTCGCCGGGTGGGTCACGGGACGGAGCGAGGCCTGACGGACCTCGCGTTCCCCATCGAAAGTAGACGAAGCCCCATCAAGGTGCCCAACGCCGAGCGGCGGCCGCTCGCCAGGGTGCTCGGGCGCCGCCTGCTCCGGCCCCGGTGTCTCTGGTCATTCACGCGCTCCGCGCCGGGACCGCCGCGCGCCGTGCGGAGCGGGCTCGCGGACCTCGTCCTGGGCCACGAAGGCCAGTTCGCACTGAGGCGTCGAGCTCGGCTCCGGAACCGCCTTCGCTCGGAGTGCGGCCGCGAGGCCCTCGGCGTCCTCGGGGTTCGGCCACGCTAAAGCTCCCCGGTCGCGCAGCGCGGCGAGGCCCGGCGATGGGTCTCCCGTCGATCGCACGTAGACCGGGACCAGGTGCAGCCTCTCCAACTGCTCGACCGCACCGGCCCAGGTCCCGCCCTTGTCGACCTCCGCGTTGACCACCAGCGCCGCATCCGACAGGGCGTAGACGACCTTGTTGCGCTGCATCGCGTGGCCGACATTGAAGCCGGCGGCGGGGTCGTACGGCGAGACCAGGACGAGCCGGCCGTCGAGCAGCAGGTTGCGGTTCTCGCGCTTCATCACGGCGCCCTCGAGGCCGTCGGGCAGCACTCCCGCGACCCGGCCGCTGGACTCGAGCGCGCCCCGCATCGCGGCCTGGTCGACGCCCCTGGCGCCGCCGGAGACGAGGGTGCGTGCGGCGCTCGCCGCCAGCCGGCCGATCCCGACCGTGAAGTCGATCAGCGCGTCGTCGACCTTGCGCGACCCCACCACCGCCAGCCCGCCCGTCTCGAGGATCCCGGTGTCTCCGCAGCCGTAAAGGATCGGCGGAGAGTCCTCCTTGAGGCGCGCCTTCAACCTGCGCGGATAGGCGCGATCGGCGCGGCTGACCACCCAGATCGCCCGCGCCTGCCAGCGCTCGATGGCCTGGCCGAGGAGGAAGCCCCTGTCCAGCAGACGTTCGAGCCGGGGCCGGTCGATCACGCCCCGGCACTCCTCGATCAGGCGGTCCCCGGACGGCGCCATGAGGTCGGCGGGTTGTCCGCCGATCTCCCGAAGGCGCTGCGCGAGGCGTTTGTACTCCCCGGGGGTCAGGAGGTCGGCGGAGCGCTTGCCCCGGCCTGCGATCAGCGGGGCGGTCAGCAAGAGGATCGCCCGGGTATTCGGGGACAGCGTCTCCCTCATGAGCCCGCTCCCGCCTGTGCGAGGACCAGCGGCCAGACCTCGCCGCTTCCGTTCGACCGCAGCAGCCACGCCGAGACCGTGAGCGTCCAGCGGGAGTCCACCAGGTCGTCGACGAGGAGGACGGGCTCGGCGGGCAGCTCCCCGGCCGCCAGCCCGAGGGAGCCGTCGACATTGCGCGCCTGCTGCGTGCTGTTGGCCATCCGCTTCTGCTCGGGCCGGTCGTCGGTCTTGACCAGCACGGGCTCGAACGGGAGCCCGAGTGCCCCGGCCAGGCGCCCCGCGAAGTCCGGCACCAGGTCCGGGTGGCGTCGCGACGGCACGCAGGTCACCCAGGTCGGGGCTGGATCCGGCTGCCATTCCTCGACCAACGCGACGCAGGCGTCCACGAGATCGTCGCCGAACCGCCCGTCCTCGTACTTGCCCCGGCGCACGAGCGCACCCCAGCCGGCGTCGCCCCGCATGCACAGAGCCTTGCCGGGCTCCGCCCGGAGGTCCTCGCCGATGTTTCCGGTGAGGCCGAAGTGCGCCAGCCCGCCGGGCGGCCATCTGCGGCGGGGCTCGATCGGCAGCCGGGTGCGCTTCAGGAAGGCGACCGCCTCCTTCACCAGCTCGGGATCCGGCGCCTCCGGCAGGGGGGGCAGATCCGGCCCGGAGCCGTCGCCGGGCTCGCCGTCGAGCGCGCGGATCAGGAACTCCATGTGCCCGGCCGGGAGGTCGACGTACTCCTGCATCTGCCGCTGCTCCTGTCTCCGGAGCCGAGTGAGCCGCTCGGCCCGCTCCCAGAAGCTCTCGCTCAGGCGCGCCGCGGTGAGCTGCCACTTGGCGCCCTGCTTCGCGATCGGCGCCGGGGATTCGAGCGACAGCAGCTCGAGAGTCTTCTCGACGCGCCCCTGGCCGACGTTCACGTGGGCGAGGAGCTGCGGCACGGAGAGACCGCCCGGCGCCGCCTCGAGGGCCGCGAGCACCGCCTCGACCTGCGGCCGGGTCGGGAAAGCGGTGTCGATGAAGAAGTCGGTGATGTCGGTCTCTTCCTCCCCGCTCAACAGCACGCCATACGCAGCATCCAGCGCGCGGCCGGCGCGGCCGACCTGCTGATAGTAGGCGACCACCGAGCCGGGAGCCTGGTAGTGGATCACGAAGGCCAGGTCTGGCTTGTCGAAGCCCATCCCCAGGGCAGTCGTCGCCACCAGCGCCTTGACGCGGTTGTCGAGGAGCGCCTGCTCCAGCTCGGCGCGCCGGTCGCCCGTCTCGCCGGTGTAGGCCTCGACGTCTAGGCCGCGGGACCGCAGCCAGTCGGCCACCTGCCCGGCGTCGCGGACCGTCAGGGTGTAGACGATGCCGCTCCCGGGCAGCGACGGCACGTTCCCCGCGAGCCACGCGAGCCGTTCCGCCTGGGTCCGCAGGCGCAGTGTCTGGAGCGCGAGCGACGGGCGGGCCAGGCCGCCCCGCGACACCACGAGATCCGGCCCGAGCACGCGCTCCAGGTCGGCGAGCACCCGGTCGTTCGCCGTCGCCGTCGTCGCCAGCAGGCGCAGGCTCGGCGGCAAGGAGCCGGCGATGCGCTCGAGGATGCGGTAGTGGGGGCGGAAGTCGTGCCCCCAGTCGGAGATGCAGTGCGCCTCGTCGATCACCAGGAGCGAGAGGCCGCCGGCGATCCGGTCCAGCACCTCGGTCCGGAACCGCTCGTTCGCCAGCCGCTCGGGCGAGATCAGCAGCACGTCGACCTCGTCACGCGCGACCGCCTGCTCGACCTCGTCCCAGTCGTCACGATTCTCGGAGTGGATGGTCCGCGCGCGCACCCCCATCCGCTCCGCCGCCAAGATCTGGTTGCGCATCAGCGCCAGGAGCGGCGAGATCAGCAGCGCCGGGCCGCGACCCGCCTCGCGCAGCAGCTTGATAGCGATGAAGTAGACGAAGCTCTTCCCCCAGCCCGTCTTCTGGACCACCAGCGACCGGCCCGGCCCTTCGACCACCGCGCGGATCGCCTCCTCCTGACCGTCGCGAAACTCGGCATCCGGCAAGAGGCAGCCGGCACGCAGGAGCTCGAGCGCGCGCCGGGCGTCGTAGGTCAAAGCGCGGCCTCCTCCGGGATCTCGTCGAGGTCGTCGGGCGTTTCGGGCTCGGCGTCGATCGGCTCGTCCGGCTCGTCCGGGGAGTCCGGCTCATCGGGCAGTCGGGCCGCCACTTCGCGCACGTCGAGCTTGCCGGTGACGACGTCGGCGATGAGGCGCGTGCGGTACTCAAGGAGGAGAGTGATCTCGTCCCGCGCGCGTTCGGCAGTCGCCACGGTGCTGGCGACAGCATTGCTGATCGCCTGCGCGATGATCTGCTGCTCCTCAATCGGCGGGAGCGCGAGATCAACTGCGCAGAAATTATCAAAGTTGAGGTCCTGGCCGTCCCGAATAAAATTAGCCGTTGCCTGGAGGGCTCCAATGTAAGCGCGCGATTTGAATACATAGGTGAAGAAGTTCGCGTCGACTCGCACTGAAGGCTGGAGTACGATGTATGAGGACCTGATACATCCTGCCGCCCATGCCCTTTCTAACCCCCCTTGAAAACTTCGCATGCTAATCACAAAGTCGCCGATTTCAACGTGTCGGCGCTTCTCAAGGTGGCGGAAGATCTTCGTGATTCTTCGGCCAACCCGGCGCTCGTACTCATCTTGCGGAATCACTCCGTAAGCTTGAGTCGCGGACAACTGGATGTCGTGTGGTCTTGCCAGTTCCTTGCGCGGAATGAACAGCCGCTTGCTTCTCCAGATTTCCCAATGCTCCGGCACATCCCCCAGCCACTCAGCGCCGGACGGCTTCAGTCCGACGCTAGGATCGAGGCCGCGGGTAACGGCGCGATGGATGATGGCCTGCTTCTGCTCCCCCAGCAGTTTGATCAGCTTCTGCTTGGCCCGAATATAGCGCCGGGTCCGCCGGTCCGCGTAGTCGAGGAAGCGGACGATGGCGGTTTGTTCGAGGAGGGGCGGGAGTGCGAAACGGCAATTCCCGAGAATCGTCCCGTTCAGATTGCCTAGCCCTGTCGTGGTGGTTGATTGAAACACAAGCTGCTCGCGACCTAGTGGAGAATTCAGAAAGCGCCAGAGGAAGGCTGGAATTATCAGCTCGTCGGCCCTTAGCCGCTGCAGGAAGTTGGAGAAGCAGCAGTTGAGGGCGGCTACATCGTTCGTAACCAGGCTCGTCTTTCCGATGTGTGCTTCGCTACCGCTCGACTTGGTTACTACTAGATCGCCCGGTGTGAGCAGAGCCGCGGCGATTTGTGCACGAGCAAGTCGGATTCTCGCTGGGTTCGAAATGCGCCAGCCACCATCAACTGTCTGCTCGGTTGATCGCAGAACCACGGTCCCACACGGATCAGCGTCATCCCCCCATACACCCGAGTCATTGCGGACCAGGTGGCCCTTGAGGCGCGACAGCTCCCAATGCTCCGGCACCTCCCCCAGCCACGGCACGCCGGAGTCCTTCATCGCAGGATAGGCCTCGGGCCCGGCGATCATGCCTCTGCCTCTCCGTTGCCCATCTGCTTCTCGAAGGCCTGGCGCACGAGGCCCATCACGTAGGGCAGGTCGTCAGGCTGGCTCATTGCCACTTCTACGTCGCCGTTGCCCCAGCGGCCAAGGTTCGTCACGTCCTTGGCCAGGCCCCGGGGGTCGTGTAGCTCGTGGAAGTGCAGATTGAGCGAGAGGCGCAGGCGGCCCTTCTGCGGCACCACGTCCACGAAGTTTGTCTCGGCCTTGTAGGCGACGTAGAGCTTGAGGATCTCTTCGCTGACGCAGCGGTCGAGCGCCAGCACCTCCTTGCGGAGCGCCTCGAACAGAGGCCGCATCGGGCTGTGTGCGCCGAGTTGGGGGTGGTCGTCGAGGGTGTAGCCGGCGGGGCGGTCGACCTTTGGTCGGTAGGCCTCGAGGACCTCGGCCGGCAGCGCGGGCGGCGCCCAGACCTGAGCCGCCTGCCCGGCCAGCCGCTGGGCGCGCGCCTGGATCGCGGCTTCGTTCCAGGTGTCGAGCGCGCCGAGCCCCTCGTTGAGCCGCAGCGGGCTTTCGACGAACCCACCCGGCATGTCGCGCTTCTCGGCGAAGGGCCGGTCGCTGTACTCGGCGTTGTAGCCGGTGAGGGTCAGGTTGCCGAGGGTGTGCAGCCAGGTCTTCTGCACGCGCTGCCAGTCCGGGCCGAGAGCATCGCGCCACTTGGCGGAGAGGTCCTGGTTCTGCGGCAGGATGTGCTCGATTGTGTACTCGTCCACCGGCGCGCGCTCCTTGCGGCCGTGGTTCTCCAGGCGGCGCAGCCAGTAGCTGCGGCGCGGAAAATTGTAGAGGTCGCGCACGGCCAGCTCACGTTTGAGCTCCTCGTCATCCGGGAAGCGGCGGTAGGAGGGCAGCGTCAGGAGGTGCGCCTGGATGCTCTCGAGGTAGCGGTCCTTCCTGAGGGCGCGGCCGAAGGTGGCGAAGGTCTTGTTGAGCGAATTGGTCGGGATGGCGCACACCGCGCGGCGGAAGACGTAGGCCTCGACTAGGCGGACGGCGCGTGCAAAGTCGTCCTTGGCGAGCCGGCGTTCGGCGTAGTCGTGGTACAGCTCCAGCAGGAAGGGGAAGGCCACGTCCACCTTCAGCTCGCGCAGGTCGCGGAAGGCGACCGCCAGCTCCTTGTCGGGCTCCTTGTCGAGCGCCATCGCGCAGTAGTAGCCGGCGCAGGCGTGGATGTCGGCGACCAGGGCGTCCACCCCGGCCGCCGCCACCTCGGTCGAGCGCGCGTGGCCCTTGAAGGCCTCGTAGACGGCCTTGACGTTGGGGATCTCGCCCGTCTTCAGCGTCAGGTAGTGGCGCATGAAGCCGTCGAAGTGGCTGCCGTAGGCCTCCTGGCCGAAGGCGACTTCCATCGGCCGCCAATGCTCCTCGTACAGCCGCGTCTGGTGGGCGGGCTCGAGGCCCATCAGGATGAAGTTGCGGATCAGGTCGGCTTGGCTCAGCTCGCGGCCGGTCGAGTTCATGCTCTCGAAAATGAGCTGCGGGTTGTCCTGGTCGCGGCTGAGCGAGATGTCCACGATCACGAGTTTGGCGAGCCCTTTGCACAGCGGCGTGAGGTCAACGCCGAGGGCATTCACCAGCTCCTCGAAGAAGGTGAAGTTCTCAGTGATGCGTAGCGACGGTTCGGCTGGCTGCGGTTTCTGCTGCATCAGGGCGAGCAGACTCTGTTTGTCGGTTTGAGTGAGCAGCAGTTTGAAGCCGCGCTCGCCCCTCTCGAGACGGTTTAGGAGGTAATAAGTCCTCAGTTTCTCGGCAGAGAAGCCATCGATCGGCTCTCCGTCACCCAAATGCCGCGCCAGCGCCTCAAGGACGAGCATGACGGTTGTCAGGCGCTGCTGGCCGTCGATCACCAGTAGGGGCGGTTGCTCGATGACCTGGAAGAGCCCTTTCTCAATGTAGACGATTGAACCAATGAAGTGCGCCGGGATCTCGTCGCACGCACCTGTACGCAAGATGTCGTCCCAGAGCTGACGGCACTCTCGCTCGGTCCAGCTATAGGTGCGCTGGTAGATCGGGATCATGAACTGCGGGGACTTCTTGAGGAATGCGAGAAAGCTAGCTTCGACGGCCTTCATTGAGGTGTCCCTCCAATGATCTCCTCCAACAACCCCTCAGTCCCCCTCTCCAACGCCAGGATGTCCGCGCGGATCTCCTCGAGCGTCCGCAGCGGCTTCCGCTTGTAGAAGTACCGGGTGAAGCTGATCTCGTACCCGGTCTTGACGCTCTCCGGCACGAACCAGGCGTCGCCGGCGTGGGGCAGGACCTCGCGGAGCATGAAGGCGTGGATGCCGCCCGGCTCGAGCAGCGGCACCTGCTCGGTGTCGCGGAGGTCGGGGTCGAGCTCGTACTGCCCGCCCAGGGCGGTGATGCGTTCGGCCGCGTTCACCTGGCCTCTCCCTCGAAGAGTCGCCCCGGTTCTGCCAGCGCGTCGAGCGGCACGGCTTCCACCCGGTCGTTCAAGGCGAAGCGTTTCGCCCCGGGGTAGATCACGACCACCCGTTCCAGCCCCAGGTCCTCGAGCGCGATGTGGATCGAAGGTGTCACGCGCGGGGCGTCGGCTCGTTTGCACTCGACCCCGAGGAGCCGGTCGCCGCGGCGGAGGACGAGGTCGATCTCCGCCCCCTGGTGCGTGGCCCAGAAGTACGCCTCGTCGTGCGGCTCGGCGGCCAGGACCTGCTCGATCGCGAACCCCTCCCAGGACGCGCCGACCTTGGGGTGGGAGAGCACGGCCTTCTCGGTTTCGAGTCCCAAGAGCTGGTGCAGGAGGCCGCTGTCGCGCACGTACACCTTGGGCGACTTGACCTGCCGCTTGCGGAGGTTGGCATGCCAGGGTTGAAGCTGGCGGACCATCAGCGCGTCGGTCAGCAGGTCGAGGTAGCGGCGGCTGGTGGAGGGGTCCACCCCCAGCGCCCGCGCCGGTTCGGCGGCGTTCCAGGTCTGACCGTGGTAGTGCGCGACCATGGTCCAGAAGCGCAGCAGGGCGGTCGCCGGGATGCGCACTCCCCACTGCGGCAGGTCGCGTTCGAGCAGGGTCTGGACGAACGATTTCCGCCAGGCGACGCTGTCCGCCTCCGAACGCGCCAGAAACGCGAGCGGGAAGCCGCCGCGGCGCCAGAGCATGGCGGCCGACGGCGCCCCGAGCTCGGCCAGCGTGAACCCGCCGATCTCGATCCGTTCGATGCGCCCGGCCAGACTCTCCGAGCTCTGCCGAAGGAGATCGCCCGAGGCACTGCCGAGGATCAGGAAGCGCGCCGGGTTCTCGCGGCGATCGACGAGCACCCGCAGGACGGGAAAGAGGTCGGGGCGGCGCTGCACCTCGTCGATGACCACCAGGCCCTGCAGCGGGTCGAGGGCGGTTCTCGGCTCTTCCAGGCGCGCGAGGCTCAGAGGATCCTCGAGGTCGAAGTAGTTGGGATCTTCCTCGGACAGGAACTCGCGCGCAAGGGTCGTCTTGCCGGCCTGGCGCGGGCCGGTGAGCACTACCACGGGGCTTCGGGCGAGAGCGTCGCGAATGCGGTCCAGGAGCGCGCTTCGGGCGATCATCGCGGGCATCGTACCATGAAAATGCTGTATCCAAAGCCTGATTTTCTTGGTTGCCGCGGATCGCCGAGGACAGCATCGGGCTCAGCCCCGTCCGACGATCTCCTCCAGCAACCCCTCCGTCTCCCTCTCCAGCGCCAGGATGTCCGCCCGGATCTCCTCGAGCGTCCGCAGCGGCTTCGGCTTGTAGAAGTAGCGGGTGAAGCTGATCTCGTAGCCGGTCTTGACGCTCTCCGGGACGAACCAGGCGTCGCCGGCGTGGGGCAGGACCTCGCGGAGCATGAAGGCGTGGATGCCGCCCTCCTCGAGCAGCGGCACCTGCTCGGTGTCGCGCAGGTCGGGGTCGGGCTCGTACTCGACTACCGCGGGCTTGCCGGCGAGGGTGACCGGGAAGCGGCCGCGCACGGGGTCCGGGGCGGTGCCCTTCTTGTGGATCTTCCGGATCACCGGCGGCGCGTCCTCGGAGCGTTCGGCGCTGTCCTTGAGCTTCTTGACTTCCGCGGCCGCGTAGGCGCGCTCGGGGTCGGTGCCCTCCAGGCGCAGCGGCCGCTCGACCGTCGCCTTCCAGTAGCCGAAGGCGGCGTTGGGGAAGATCTTCGACTGCTCGGTCTCCTCAAAGGCGAGGAAGGTGTCGCAGATGCGCCGGATGTCGTCTTCGGACAGCTCGCAGTTCTTCTTGCCCAGGTTCTTGCGCAGCGGTTTGTACCACTGGGTGGCGTCGATGAGCTGCACGCGGCCCCGGCGGTGCGCCGGTTTGCGGTTGCCGAGCACCCACACGTAGGTGGCGATGCCGGTGTTGTAGAACATGTTGAGGGGCAGGGCGACGATGGCCTCGAGCCAGTCGTTCTCGATGACCCAGCGGCGGATGTTGCTCTCGCCCTGGCCGGCGTCGCCGGTGAAGAGAGAGCTGCCGTTGTGGACCTCGGCGATGCGGCTGCCGCGCGGCGTCTCCTGCTTCATCTTCGAGAGCATGTTGGCCAGGAAGAGCATCTGGCCGTCGCTCGAGCGGGTCAGCAGCGAGTACTCGGGGTCGCCCGCGTGCTCGATGACGAAGCGCGGGTCCTTGACGCCGCCCTTGCCGCCCATCCGCTCGAGGTCGCTCTTCCAGCTCTTGCCGTACGGCGGATTGCTGAGCATGAAGTCGAACTCGCGCGACGGGAAGGCGTCGTTGGCGAGCGTCGAGTGCTCCGGCCCGCCGACGATGTTGTCGGCGGCGTCGCCCTCGCCCTTGAGCAGCAGGTCGGCCTTGCAGATGGCGTAGGTTTCGGCGTTGATCTCCTGGCCGTAGAGGTGGGTCGCGACCTGCTTGCCGTGCTCGGCGGCGAGCTGCTGGAGGGTCTCCTCGGCGACGGTCAGCATGCCGCCGGTGCCGCAGGCGCCGTCGTAGAGGAGGTAGGTGCCGGACTCGATCTCGACGGCGATCGGGAGGAAGACCAGCTTCGCCATGAGCCGCACCGCGTCGCGCGGCGTCCAGTGCTCGCCCGCCTCCTCGTTGTTCTCCTCGTTGAAGCGCCGGACCAGCTCCTCGAACACCGTGCCCATGCCGTGGTTGTCGAGGCCGGGGTGCTTGACCGAGCCGTCGCCGTGCAAGACCGGGTTGGGGCTGAGGTTGACGTCGGGGGAGAGGAGCTTTTCGATCAGCGTGCCCAGCGCGTCGGCTTTCGAGAGGCGCGGGATCTGGTTGCGGAACTCGAAGTTGTCGAGGATGTCCTGGACGTTGGGCGAGAAGGCGTCGAGGTAGGCCTCGAAGTCGGCCTTGAGCTGCTGCTGGCTGGCGCGCGCCCGAAGGCTGCGCAGCGTGAACTCGGAGGTGTTGTAGAACGCCTGGCCGGCCGCCTGGCGCAGGGCTTGGTCCTGATGGACGATCCCGGCCGCGTCGAGCTTGGCCTTCATCTCGAGCACGGCATCCTTGGTCGGCTCGAGCACTGCGTCGAGGCGCCGCAGCACGGTCATCGGCAGGATCACGTCGCGGTACTTGCCGCGGACGTAGAGGTCGCGCAGGACGTCGTCGGCGATGCCCCAGATGAAGTTGGCGATCCAGTTGAGTTGGGCCGGTTCCATCTCGCGATCTCCAGCGGGGTAGCCCCGATCGTATCCAACCGAGAAACGCCGGGCATCCCGCTAGAGGGCCGGCTTCAGACCTTCCCGTGCGGCCGCGTCGTTGAGGCGCTGGTCGAAGGCGAGGAACCGCACCGGCTGTTGCAGCCGATCCTGGAGCTCCAGGCAAGAGCCCAACTGGATCGCATCACCCGCCCGTAGCGGATGGCGGAGCAGAAGGGCTCGGGCGAGGCTGACCACCGCCTGGCTCAGCTCGACCACCACGACGCTCTCCAACTCCTCGGCGGTCGTCGTGACGAGACTCTCGAGCATCTCCGCCGAGATCGAGCCCTCGCGGTGCCGGCGTGCCAGAGCCGAGATCAGCTCGACCTCGGTGAGCTGGCTGATCGCGCCTGTGGCCTCGCTTCGAAGCCGCTCCACGTCGTCGGCTCGCTCCTCTTCGACGAACCACTGGACGACGGCACTCGCGTCGAAGAAGACGATCAGAAGCGGTCCTCGCGATCCTCGATGATGGTCTGCGACAGCGGTGGGCCCGGCACCTCGACTCGCCGGATCTTCAGCGACTTCCGGCGGGTCGGCAATCGGATCAGCCCGTCCGCGGCCAGCTCCCCGAGCCCGGCGTCGAGGTCGAGCGCCGCGGGCGACAACGGTCGCAGCTCCGCCACCGGCCGCCCCCTCTCCGTGACCAGGATGGTCTCACCGGCCCGCACCTGCCGGAGGTAGCGCCCCAGACGGTTCTTGAGCTCACGGGCTCCAACGGTGGTCATGTGGCCATTGTGGCCACACGGGGCGTGCGAGTCAAGCCGCTGTAGGGACAGTACCGGTCGGCTCTGGGGCGCAAGAGCGCCTGCGGCGGCGCGCTATACTGCCGATGTCCGCCCCCGGCTGGCGGTCTGCGAGCCGGGCCGGTCGTCCCGCATCGAGAAGAAACCCGCAACGAGAAGAGACCCGCAACGAAAACGAGAGAGGAGCCGCCATGACGGTCGCCAAGGTCACCGAAATCTCCTGCCGTTCCACGACCAGCTTCGAGGACGCCATTCAACAGGGCATCGCTCGCGCCGACAAGACGCTCGACGAAGTGAAGGGGGCGTGGGTCAGCGAGATGAAGGTCGAGGTCGAGGGCGGCAAGGTCGTCGCCTACCAGGTCAATCTGAGGGTGACGTTCGTGCTCAGGGACTGATCGAGAAACGGAGGTACGCGATGGGACTGTTTGCGTTCATCAAGGACGCGGGCGAGAAGATCTTCGGCGACGACAAGCCGAAGCCGACGCAGGCGCCGGCGGCGGGTGCGGGTCGCGGCGAGGGGTTGCCGCCCGATGTCCTTCGGGTTCGCGCGCTGCACAGGCAGGTCGAGGCGACCGGCATCCCGGTCGAGAACCTGAAGATCCGCTGCAGTGGGGACACCGCCCACGTCTCGGGCCGCGTGCGCACGCAGGCGGACAAGGAGAAGCTGGTCCTGGCCGTCGGCAACGCGCGCGGGATCGCCCAGGTCGACGAGGACCTCGAGGTCGAGCACCCGGAGCCCGAGGCGACCTTCTACACCGTCGTGTCGGGAGACTCGCTGTCGAAGATCGCCAAGAAGCACTACGGGGACGCGTCGAAGTATCCCGTGATCTTCGAGGCCAACCGGCCGATGCTCCAGGATCCCGACAAGATCTATCCCGGCCAGGTCCTGCGGATCCCGCCCGCCGCGGCCTGAGGCGAGCCGGCCGCCGGCG
>Ga0302046_10002845_pt1 | contig 15958 bp, 13 predicted proteins | sample RVTome_11_FD_200261 | JGI IMG/M metagenome (GOLD analysis project Ga0302046, IMG submission 200261) | Soil microbial communities from uranium-contaminated site in the Upper Colorado River Basin, Wyoming, United States - RVT147D111 (version 2) ...
CGTTTTCAGCGAATCGCTGGCAAAGCGGGGACGCCCGTCAGCCTTTCGCTTGGCCGCCACGGCCTTTTGGGCGATGGCCCTGATCCTTATCGTCACGTGCGTCGTCGGAATATGGCTCGCGCCGGGTCTCGTGCAGCTCATCGCGCCCGGCTTTGCCCGAGAGCCGGAAAAGCTGTTGCTCACCATCGGGCTGACCCGGACAATGTTCCCGTACCTCTTCTTTATCGGGCTTACCGCGCTGATGATGGGGATCTTGAACTCTCTGGGCCACTTCGCCGCGCCGGCTTTCTCGCCGGCTCTCCTCAATATCTCGATCATCCTGAGCCTCCTCTTGCTGGGGCCACACCTGGAGGAGCCGGTGTACGCCTTGGCCTATGGAGTGCTCGTAGGGGGGTGCCTGCAGCTCTTGCTTCAGTTTATCCCCGCCGTGCGACGCGGGGTGCGTCTGATACAAACAGGGGAATGGAGGGACCCGGCACTCGCCCGGATCGGTAGGTTAATGGGGCCCGGCGTCGCCGGGCTCGCCATCACTCAACTGAATATTTTCATCACGACGCTGTTGGCCTCATTCCTGCTCGAGGGGTCGGTTTCGTTTTTGTACTATGCCTTTCGCCTGATCCATCTCCCCATCGGCCTGATCGGGGTGGCGGTGGCCACGGTCGTGTTTCCCAGCATGGCCGCCGCCGCTGCACGGCATTCCGCGGACGATGTCCGAAACACACTGGTCTTTGCCCTGCGGATCACCTTTTTCCTGACCGTTCCCGCCCTGCTGGGACTTGCCGTCTTTCGGCATTCGATTATCCAGATTCTCTTTCAGCGGGGGGAGTTCACCGCGGCCATGACGACGGCGACCGCCCAAGTCTTGCTCGGGTACTGCATCGGCCTCTGTTTTTTTGTAGCGAATCGGGTTCTCGTCCCGGCGTTTTATGCTTTTCAGGACACGGCGACCCCCGTCAAGGCGGGTGCCATCTCGGTCGCCGGCAACATATTCTTGTGTCTCCTGCTGATGGGCCCCTTCGCGGCGGCGGGACTTGCCGTCGCGACATCCCTCGCCGCCATCCTCAATTTCTTCGCTTTGATCTTCTTTCTGAAACGGCACCTCGGCGCATTGCCCATGCGTGTCCTTGCTAAGTCTTTGCAAAAAACAGGCTTCGCCGGCCTCTGCATGGCGGCCACTTTGGTCACCCTTCACAGCCTGCTCCCACCAATGGAGGGCGTGGGGCTGCTGGGGGAGCTTGCCCGCTTTCTGGGGGAATTCGGGCTGGGAGTGGCCGTTTTTTTGGGCGTTTCAATCCTCTTAGGCTGTGACGAGGTCCAAGTCATTCGCGGACTCTGGCAAAGGTGGTCGACATAAAACAGATTTTTATTGACAGGGGTTGGTAAAGAGAGCTATTGTATTCGCTACTTTTCATAGCGAGCCTTGCTCCTTGGAATGATCGCCAGTCTCTCTGTAATGACTTGAAGTAAGTTAACGTTTACTTTTACCAGCGAGGGGAGAGCTATGAGCGTTATAGCGGGAAGTCCTGGCCTGGATAGGGGTGTGGGCAACTTTGGCTTGATCGACACCTTGCGTCAATGGGGGATCAACCATTATAGCGGGGTCAACGGAGGGGGCGTCATCCATGTGACCAAATACTTGGAGCCCCTCACCCGTCCCTCACAGATCACCGACGGCATCCCCCGGTTTCTGACGATGGGGGAATACGTGTCGGGCTTCATGCCCTTGGGATACTACCTCGCCTCGGGCCGCATCGCCGCTTCCATCACGACCACCGGGGCGGCCACGAAACTCGGCTCGAGTGGCATCACGGATGCGAAACTGCACAACATCCCCTCCGTCTTTATCATCGCGCTGAATTCCGTGATGTCGATCGGGAAAGCGCCCCTGCAGGACGTGTCGCATTACGGCATGAACATTATCCCCCAGCTGCAAGCCGAGTTGGGCGACGGCTGCATCGTGATCGACAATATCAACCGGCTCGAACGAGACCTCGACAAGGCGCAGCAGATCCTGCACGATTCGCGCCCCGTGGCCATCGCCTTTCATCCGGACATCCTGTCCAAAGAGATTGCCGTGCATGTACCCAAACGGGAGCGACCGCGTACCCTCAACAAGCAAGACGTGGAGACATTTCTCGCGGAGTTCCCTGCGATGGCGAAGGGACGCCGGGTGATTATTTACGTCGGAGAGGAGGCGGCCTTCTGCCCGAACATCGAGGAGCTGTCGACGGCGCTCTCCGAGATCCTCCACGCACCCACCATCTGGTCTATCAACGGGGCCAACGCCGTCTCCCCCAAGAACTCGTACAGCTATGGGTACATTCTGTTCGGGGGCAATGACAAGGCAATGGAGCTGTGGCGGAGCATTAATCAAGACGATATCGTGATCACCCTCGGATTCTGCCCCGGGGAGTACTCGATTAATCTCGAGGCGATTCCCGCCAAGTGTACGTGGCACTTTGGCGGGTACCCGTATGGCTACGGCCAGGTGAACGGCAGCTTTGAACACCGATGCCTGAAAGACTACAAACAGGTCCGTGGGGATATCGGGCTGGCCCTCGAGGCGGTTATCCCCCGGCTGAAGGTCATGGACATTGAGAAGGACAGGCCAAAGGTCGAACGGACGGAGAATCTGAACTCCAGAGAGGTCTGGCGGGACGTCCGCAACGATTGTGTCGATTTCATGGGCTTTTACGAGGAGTTGCCAAAGCACTGGCAGCCGCACAGTATCGGGTTTGATGACGTCTGCATCTCGTACAAGGACCGGCAATATGTCACGCAACGGCCCAACCCGAATATCAAATTCTGGACGATGCACCATGGGTCGGCCATGGGCCATGCATTCGGAATGGGCGTCGGTGCGAAATTGGCCGATCCCACCCTCCACACCTTTATGTTCTGCGGGGATGGATGCTGGCGACTCTTTGGCGGTTGCCTGGCCGACGCCGCGAATCTGGACCTCCGGTTGTTCATTATCAACAACGGGACATACGGGATTGTTGACAAGGGACTGGAGGTCATCATCCCGACCGTCGAGAAACCCCGCTACCATTCAAAGCTGCCGAGCATCGATTTTGTGGCCGCGGCAAAGGCCCACGGCTGGGAGGGCTTTTACCTCAAGCCGGATCTCAGTAACCTCAAGGAGATTATGGATGCCTGCTACACCCCGTCGGGCAAATCCGTTCTGGTTGATGTCCCGGTGGATACCGAGCAAGTGGTCGGCTTGAATGCCCGGCTGCTCAACCTGACGACACAAGCCTATTTGTAACCGTGCAGGGAATGGATGGAGAACGGGCCCCGGGGGACACGTCCACTCTCGAGGCCGAGAGGGGTTATCCGACCGGGGGTAGCCCGGGGAAGAGGTCTGCCTCTACGTTGAAGTCGTGTAGGCGGATGCACGGGCGGGAGAAAGCGTCTTGAAGGTGACCGGCTCAGCGCTGTTGATGAAGGCCCTTGTGGATGAAGGGGTGACCACGATCTTTGGGCATCCCAGTGGGATCTTCTTTTCTCCCTCTGAATCCCCAAGCGAACATCCGTTCCGGTACATCCTCTGTCGCCACGAGCAGGTGGCCGCCCACGCGGCTGAGGGGTATTACAAGGCGACCGGGCGAACGGGCACGGTGATGGTCACCGCGGGCCCGGGGGCCACCAATTGCGTGACCGCGATCACCGATGCCCTCGTCGACTCCATGGCCATCGTGGTGTTGAGCGGGCAGATGCCGGCGGGGGTGATGGGGGGTGATGTGGCCCAGGAGGCGGATGTTGTCGGAACTACGAGGGCCTGCACCAAGTATAATTTTCTGGTCCTGAAGGCCGAGGAAATTCCTCGCATCATCAAGGAGGCGTACTATATTGCCCGCTCGGGGCGTCCCGGCCCGGTCCTGGTCGATCTTCCGAGTGACGTCATGACAGAGCGTGCCGAGCTCCGGGCTTATCCGGAATCGGTCGCCATCCGCGGCTACAATCCTCAGGTGACCGGTCATCCCGGGCAGCTGAAAAAGGCCGCCGATTTGCTTGCGAAGGCCAAGCGGCCGGTCATCTATGGGGGCGGAGGTATTATCCACGCGGACGCATCTGAGGCGTTTCACGATCTGGTCGAAATCACCCAGGTTCCCACGACCCTGAGCCTCATGGGACTTGGCGCAATCGCCACCGACCACTTGCGCTGGCTGGGCATGCTCGGGACGTACGGGACCTACGCGGCCAACATGTGCATAGTCCACTGCGATGTGATGATTGCCATCGGGTCCCGCTTCGATGCCCGGGTCACCGGTACGCTCTCCGGGTTCGGAAAACAATGCCGCATCATCCATGTGAATATTGACCCGACATCGATCCAGCGGAATGTCCGGGTGGACGTTCCCATCGTCGGCGATGTGAAATGCGTCCTGCGGGATCTCAACACGGAGCTGCGCAAGGTCAAGCGGCATTGGGAAAAGGACTTCGAGGAATGGTACGCGGAGATTGAGGGCTGGAAGAAACGGCATCCTCTCCGTTACGAGCAGCGGGAGGGGGTGATCAAGCCCCAGTACGCCATCGATATGATCCTTCGCCTGACCGAGGAGTATGATCCGATCATCTCCACGGGTGTGGGACAACATCAGATGTGGACCGCTCAGGTCTACCGGGGTCGCCACCCGCGCCGCTGGCTCACCTCGGGAGGCCTGGGAACCATGGGGTATGGATTTCCCGCAGCCCTCGGGGCGCAAGCGGCTTTCCCGGACCGCTTGGTCCTCAATATCGACGGAGACGGGAGCTTCCAGATGACCATGCAAGACCTCTGTACCCTCGTCGAGTATGGACTCCCCGTTAAGACCTTTATCATCAACAACAAACATCTCGGCATGCTGCGACAGTGGCAGCAACAATACCCGACCTTCCCACAGGTGGATGTGGCGCACCAGCCCGACTTCGTCAAGCTCGGAGAAGCCTGCGGGGTCACCGGGATCAGGATCGAACGGCCCGAGGAAGTGAAGGCGGGGATCGAGAAAGCGATCAATACCCCGGGTCCCGTGGTCGTCGATATGCTCGTGGCGCGCGACGAGAGCTGCCTGCCCGTGATGCCGATATGAGCGCGCCCCTGACGAAGGAGGACCATGGGCCGCGCGCGGTCCGAGACGCGTGGGTTCCCGGTTGGCGGTGAGGAAGGAATGAAGGAGCACACCCCGGTACGGCGGCACATCTTGACCCTCTTGGTCGAGAACCGCATCGGCGTCCTGGCCAGGATCGCCGGGCTGATCGCGGCCAAAGGTTATAATATCGACAGTGTATCCGTCGGCGAGACCATGGACAATTCCATGTCTCGTGTCACGCTCGTCGTGCATGGGGATGACTGGGTCATGGAGCAGGTGGTGAAACAGCTCAATCGCCTCGTCGACGTGGTGAAGGTCGTCGACCTGACGGAAGAGGACTGCATCGAACGCGAAATGATTCTGGTGCGCGTGAACGCCGAATCCGCCAACCGGGCGGAGATTCTCCGGATCGCCGATATCTTCCGGGCCAAGGTGGTGGATGTGACCCACCGGACTTACACCCTCGAGGTGACCGGGGATGCACATAAGACCCAGGCGTTGCTGGACCTTCTCCGCCCCTTCGGGATCAAGGAGCTGGTCCGGACCGGTCAGATCGCCATCGCCCGGGCGAGCAAAGCCGTTTCCCGGAAGATCGAGCGGGTGCCGGAAGGGGAGGAGCCGGTCGAGCAAAAGTCCACGACAGCGACACCGTAGAGGAAAGCGAGGGAGCAGAGATGGCGAAACTCTATTACGACAAGGATGCGGATCTTGGCCACCTACAGGGAAAAACCATCGCGGTCATTGGCTACGGGAGTCAGGGGCACGCCCATGCCCTGAATCTGAGGGATGCCGGCCTGGATGTGGTCGTCGGCTTGTACAAGGGGTCAAAATCGTGGGATAAGGCCATCGCGGATGGGTTGAAGGTCGCACCGGTGGACGAAGCGACTGCGGCGGCCCAGGTTGTCATGATGCTCATCCCGGATCAACATCAGGCGCAGGTCTATGCCGATTCAATCCAGCAGGGATTGAGCGCCGGCAAGACCCTGATGTTCGCACACGGTTTCAACATCCATTTCCACCAGGTGCTGCCCCCACAGGACGTGGATGTCTCAATGGTGGCCCCCAAGGCTCCGGGCCACATCATGCGGCAGATCTTTACTGAAGGGTCCGGGGTCCCAGCCCTGCTGGCCATCCATCAGGACACGTCGGGGAAGGCGCGTGACACGGCGTTGGCCTACGCCAAGGGGGTTGGATGTACCCGGGCCGGAGTGCTGGAAACCACCTTTCGAGAGGAAACCGAAACCGACCTCTTCGGGGAACAGACCGTTCTGTGCGGGGGTCTCTCGGCCCTGGTCAAAGCGGCATATGAGACGCTGGTCGAGGCGGGATATCAGCCCGAGGTTGCCTACTTCGAGTGCCTCCATGAGGTCAAGCTGATCGTGGACCTGTTTTACCAGGGAGGCCTGGCCTATATGCGGTACTCCATCAGTGACACGGCCGAGTACGGAGATTACACGCGCGGTCCCCGCGTGATCAACGAGGCGGTCCGGGCGGAGATGAAAAAAATCCTGCAAGAGGTTCGCGATGGGACCTTCGCCAAGGAATGGATCTTGGAGAATCGGGCCGGGCGGCCGAGTTTTCTGGCGCTCCGCAAGAGAGATGCCGATCATCCGATCGAAGTCGTGGGAAAGGAGCTGCGCTCCATGATGCCGTGGATCAAGGGGAGGCCCAAATAACCGGCCGCCGGTCGCCCCATTCGCACGGAAGAATGCCTCCGGAGGCCCGGAGGCATTCTCACTTTGGAGCGAGCTGGCCGGGTACGGAAGGGCTGGCCAAATCTGCATTTCTCGTTTATGCTAGAGGCCGTGGGGCTCCAAGCGACTGAAAACGGGGGGCGCCCCCCGGACAAGCGTGCCTATCCCTGGCGCCTGGGTGTGGAGGGGCAAGGGAGGACCCGTACCCTTCTCATCCTCCTCCTGCTGGCGATGGCGGTCTATCTGGGGAACCAGCTGGTGGCCGCATACATAAACTATGTGGCGCTGCGGGACACCGTCCAATTTGTCGTGCGCGACATCGCATTACGCCCCCGGCGAGGCGTGGCCGAGGGCAAAGAGCGGATCCTCGCCATGGCTGATGAGCTGCAGATAGACCTTTCGGAACGGCAGGTGTTTCTGACGATCGATGAGGACGTGGTCGTCGCCCGCGTCAGATGGGAAGAGCCGATTGGTTGGGGCCAGTATACCTTCCCTTTCCCCTTTGAAATCGAGGAAAGGTATTTCGTTCTTCCGCGATAACATGATGCTTCCGATCGACGTCCCGTCTCTTCATCCTGTCCCCGAACCAACACTCCCCTCAGGTTCCCTTCCATTCTTTGTGGCACTCGTCGGGCCTACGGGGACCGGTAAGAGTGCCATCGCCGTTGAGGTGGCCAAGGCGGTGGGCGGGGAGATCGTGGCGTTGGACTCGATGCAGGTGTACCGTCGCCTCGACATCGGCACGGCCAAGCCGACCCCGGCAGAGCGAGGGGAGATCCCGCACCACCTCATCGACCTGGTTGAGCCGGACGGACCCTTTACAGCGGTAGACTATGCCCGTTCGGCCCACCATGTGATCACCGGGATCCATGCCCGAGGGCGCCTTCCTCTTGTCGTCGGAGGATCAGGCTTGTATCTCCGCGCCCTCCGCGGCGAGATCTTTCCCGGCCCGCGAGAGGTCAAGAGCATTCGCGCGCGACTGGGGCGAGAGGCGGATCAGGGCGGCCCCCACGTCCTCCATGCCCGCCTGGCCCGTTTGGACCCCCTGGCCGCCGGCAGGATCCATCCCCGGGATCGCTTTCGCCTCGTTCGGGCCTTGGAAATCATCGAGGTGACCGGCCGGCGTGTTACCGACCTGTGGAAGGCCCATCGCCAAGGGCTGGCACAGCAGCCCCCCGCCCTCATGTTGGGCGTTTACAGGGCACGGACCGACCTCTACCGGCGGATCAACGATCGCGTCGATCGTATGCTCACGTCCGGACTTCTCAGGGAGGTCAAGACCCTTCTCGATGCGGGCTATGCGCCCAACGTAAAGCCGTTCGGCAGCCACAACTATCGGCACATCGTTGCGTTTCTGCTGGGACAAGCGGGTCTCGAGGAAGCGAGCAGGCGGACCAAGCAGGAGACGCGACACTATGCCAAGCGTCAAATGACCTGGTTCCGCCGAGAGACGGGCATCCAATGGGTTGATCTGAACCACACGGATGGCGGCACGGCTACCGAGATCCTCGTGCAACACATTCAGACGGCCCGGGAGCGATATGGATCAGCTTAAGATCAAAGGAGGGGCTTCTGGACTGCGGGGCAAGATAACGGTCCCGGGTGATAAGTCTATTTCTCACCGTGCGATCATCTTGGGAGCGTTAGGGGAGGGCCCTACCGAGATATCGGGGTGCCTCAGGTCTGACGATTGCCACCGGACCCTGGAGGCAATCCGGGCCGTGGGGATTGAAATTGAGGATGGGGAGACGCTTCGGATCTACGGGAAGGGGCTCTACGGCCTGCGGGAGCCGGGAGAAATCCTGGATTGCGGAAATTCAGGGACCACCATTCGTCTCCTGACCGGGGTGCTGGCGGGTCAACCGTTCCTGTCGCTCCTCACCGGCGACGCCTCTCTCAGGCGCCGGCCGATGGATCGGATCGTCATCCCCCTGAGACGGATGGGGGCCGAGGTCTACGGTCGAGCGCAGAATACGCTTCCCCCTTTAGCCGTGCGGGGTGGACCCCTACACGGGGTGCGATACGACAGCCCGGTGGCCTCGGCTCAGGTGAAATCGGCCATCCTGCTCGCCGGCCTGTTTGCCGAGGGGTCGACCACCGTCATCGAGCCCTCTCGATCGCGGGATCATACCGAACGCATGCTCAGGGCGCGTGGCCAGACGGTGGAAACGGCAGGACGAGAGGTTACACTGATGCCAACGGGCAGCCTGCGGGCCGATCGAATTGCCGTCCCCGGAGATTTTTCCTCAGCCGCTTTCTTTATCGTGGGTGCCCTTATCCTTCCCGATTCCGACCTGATTATCGAGGGGGTGGGGGTCAACCCGACCCGAACGGGATTGCTCGACGCCCTGGAGGGAATGGGAGCAGCCATCGAAGTCCACCCGGAAGAGGAGAGCGCCGGCGAGCCCCGAGCACGCCTGCACGTCCGCACGAGCCGCCTCAAGGGAGTGAGCCTGGGCGGTGACCTGATCCCCCGTCTCATTGATGAGATCCCGGTTTTGGCCGTGGCGGCCGCATGTGCAGAGGGCAAGACCGTGATCCGGAATGCCGCAGAGCTCCGGGTCAAAGAGTCGGACCGGATTCGAGCGATCGCCACGGAATTGAACCGAATGGCAATTCGCACCGAGGAGCTCGATGACGGTCTGGTTATCCATGGGGGGGGCACGCTTCGGGGGACTTCCTGCGAAAGCCACGGTGATCATCGGGTCGGGATGGCATTTACGGTGGCCGGTCTGAGAGCGGACCAGGAAACAACGATATCGGATACGGCCTGTATCCAAACCTCGTTCCCGACGTTTGTGCAAACCCTCCAAGACCTGATCCCCGGCGCCGTGGAACTGACGCGATGAATCGCGTGCCGGGTAACCTGATCATTACCATTGACGGGCCAGCGGCTGCGGGGAAGACCACGGCAGCCCGGCTGTTGTCCCAGCGGCTCGGCTATTGGCATATCGATAGCGGAGCGATGTACCGGGCACTCGCGTGGAAAGCGGTGCAGGAAGGTATCGATGTGGGGAACCCGGCCATGGTTTTGGAGCTGCTCGGCCGGACGGAATTCGAGTTTCGACCCGGGCCCGAAGGGCTTCGGATCCGGGTGGATGAGGAGGACGTGACCGACGTTCTCCGCCTCCCAAATATCGGCACTGTGGCCTCTCTCCTCTCGACTCATCCCGGTGTTCGGGAAGAATTGGTGAAGCGGCAACGGGCACTGGGGTCCCAGGGAGGGGTCGTGATGGATGGGCGTGACATCGGTACGGTCGTTTTCCCGCACGCCCCCGTGAAATTTTACCTGACAGCGTCGCCGGAAGAGCGGGGACGGCGACGCTTCCAAGAATTTCCCCGGGAGACAGGCGATATCGAAGAAACCCTTGCGGAGGTCCAGCACCGGGATCGCCGGGACATGGAGCGATCGGCCTCTCCCTTGGTACCGGCAGCCGATGCCATCCTCATTGATACCACGTACTTGAGTGCAGAGAACGTGGTCAAAGTGATGGAGGAGCACATCCACCAAAAGCTCCGGGGGGCGCGCGATTTTTTTCTTGCGTGAGGCATGCAAAGTCTATAAAATAAAGGTCTTTGTAATATAGGTCGAGGTCCACTTGCGTGTGGTATCGGGCATGTCAAATTTTCCTGCCGCTCGTCGCCCCGGTCTTCACCTTTCGGGTGGTGGGACAGGAGGGAGTACCGAAGACTGGCGGCGTGATCCTGGCGGCCAATCATATCAGTTATGCGGATCCCGTCTTTATCGGTGTGGGCCTCGTGACGCGCCAACTGCATTTTATGGCCAAGGAGGAGCTTTTTCACTCGGCCCTTTTTGGTGCATTCATTCGACGGCTCAACGCCTTTCCGGTTCGAAGAGGGCAGGTGGACTACGCGGGAATCCGGCAGTGCTTGCAGCGGTTGGAACAGGGAGAGGTGCTTCTGATGTTTCCTGAAGGAACACGGCGGGACGGAAGCGGCTTGGGGCAGCCAGAAGAGGGGATCGGGCTGCTGGCGGTACGCTCCGGCTGCCCGGTGGTTCCTGTGCACGTCCAAGGAACGGATAAGGTTCTCCCGCGTGGTCGGTGGATCCCACGGCGTCACCCCGTGACGGTCCATTTTGGAGGTCCGCTCTGGCTTACAAGGGAACATGCGCGACGGGAAGGGCGGGGAAGTTATCGACGCTTCAGTGATCACGTGATGAAGGAAATTGCTGAACTGCAGGCCAGGACGAGTGCGGTGGGGGTGTAATGTATGTGGATGACGATGAATCCTTTGCCAGGAGGGGCAACCAGGTATGGTAGAGATGGAGCGTGACCACCGAGGGCGGGAAACAGATCGAGACGTGTTCGGATTGATGGAAGCAGGATCCCCCATCGACATGCAGGAAATCTACGATCAAACCTTCAAGGATATCGTGGAAGGGGAAATCGTGAAGGGCAAGGTCGTGGCGATCGGACCGGACGAGATCATGATTGACATCGGGTACAAATCCGAGGGGCGCATTGGCCTCAAAGAGTTTCAGGGCCCGCAAGGACAGCTGACCGTCCAGGTCGGCGATGTCATGGACGTGTACCTCGAATCCAAGGAAGACAACGAGGGCGTCATTGTCCTCAGCCGGGAAAAGGCGGAAAAAATCAAGGTGTGGGAGGGGATTAACAAGATCTATGAGAAGGGAGGGGTCGTCGAAGGGACCATTGTGGGGAAGACCAAGGGGGGGCTGATCGTCGATATCGGCGTGCGGGCCTTCCTGCCCGGCTCCCAGGTGGATCTGCGCCCAGTGCGGGATCTCGACAGAGTAATCGGCAAGACCTTTCCCATGAAGATCATCAAGCTGAACCAGCGCCGGGGCAATATCGTCCTTTCTCGACGGGAGCTGCTGGAAGAAGAGCGGAAGGGCCTCAAGGAAAAGACACTTGCCACCCTGGAAGAAGGAAAGGTCCTCAAGGGAAAGATTAAGAACATCACGGAATACGGTGCTTTTATTGATCTCGGAGGCTTGGACGGTCTCTTGCATATCACCGACATGTCCTGGGGGCGGATCGGCCATCCCTCGGAACTGTTTTCGGTGGGGGACGAGGTCGAGGTAACAGTCCTCAAGTTCGACCGGCAGGCGGAGCGTGTTTCCCTGGGGTATAAACAGCGGCTGGCAGATCCCTGGGCGAGTGTCGCCCAGCGGTTTCCCCCGGGGACCAAGGTAATGGGAAAGGTGGTCTCGATCACCGACTACGGGGCCTTTGTCGAGCTGGATCGGGGGGTCGAGGGCCTCGTCCATATTTCGGAGATGTCCTGGACCCAGCGGGTCAAACATCCCTCCAAACTGGTGAACCCGGGAGACGTGGTGGAGGTCGTGGTGCTGGATATCGACCAGTCCGCCCGGCGGATCTCACTCGGGATGAAGCAAGTGGACCCCAATCCGTGGGACGCTCTCGAACAACGGTACCCCGTGGGGACCCGCGTCGAGGGGAAGGTTCGAAACCTGGTGGACTTCGGGGCCTTCCTCGAACTGGAGGATGGCATCGATGGTCTGATTCATATTTCCGACATGTCTTGGACCAAGCGTATCAAGCATCCCTCGGAGCTCCTGAAAAAGGGAGACCGCCTCGAAGCCATCGTGCTGCATGTTGACAAGGTGGCCCGGCGCATCTCTCTCGGGCTGAAGCAGACCCAGCCCGATCCGTGGAAGTCTACGGTCCCCGAGAAATATCGGGTGGGCATGGATGTCACAGGAAAAGTGGTGCGGATCACCGACTTCGGGGCTTTCATAGAGCTGCCCGATGGGATTGAGGGACTGCTCCACGTTTCTGAGTTGTCGGAGGGGCGGGTGAACCGGCCGGAAGACGTGATTAAGGCCGGGGAGGAACTCACCCTCAAGATCATCAAGCTGGATACGGACGACCGCAAATTGGGCCTGAGCCTCAGGGCCTTCCAGGAAGCGGCCCGGGATCAGGAAAGGGAGTAACCATGCCGGGGGAGCGAAAGCGTTCCTTCTTGCGGGCGATCGTGGTGACGGGGGGCATCGCGCTCTTCTTCCTTATCCTGATCTTCGGCGCGGCTGCCCTCCTCAGCAATCGAGAGCATTTCGGGGGCCCGAAGATGGCCCTGGTCAAGGTAGATGGCATCATCAGCGAATCCGAAGACGTGATCATGCAGATCCGTCATCACCTCGAGAATCCCACCGTCCGGGCCTTCGTGATCCGCATCAACAGTCCGGGGGGAGGCGTGGCAGCGTCTCAGGAGATTTATGAAGTCATCAAGAAGGTGCGTCAAGACTACGGCAAACCCGTCGTCGCCTCCCTCGCATCCGTCGGGGCCTCAGGAGGCTATTATATTGCCGCCGCTGCCGATAAGATTGTCGCCAACCCAGGAACCATTACGGGAAGCATTGGGGTGATCATACAGATTCCCAACATCTCTGAGTTGTTGGATAAGGTGGGCATTCGGTCGGTCGTGATCAAGAGTGGTCCCTACAAGGACATCGCTTCGGCCACGCGAGAGTTGAGCCCCGGGGAGCGTGAGTTACTCCAGCGGTTGATCGATGACATTCACGACCAGTTCATCCAGGCGGTGGTGGATGGACGTGGCCTTCCGCGGGAAGAGGTCGAATTGGTGGCAGATGGGCGGGTCCTGACCGGCCGCCAGGCCCTGGACCTGGGACTGGTGGATCAACTGGGCAATCTCCAGGATGCCATCGAGGCGGCGGCGGATATGGGGGATATTCCCAGAGACTCACAGATCGTCAAATTGGAGAGGCGCGAGTTTTCTTTGCTCCGCCTCTTGTTGGGAAGTACGGCCACATCCTGGGGGCAAAAGTTTCTGGGGAAAGAGGGAGGTCAGGTTTCTGCCGATTACCTGTGGCAGTGGTAAAAATGGACGCTCGGTGTGCGAGGGAGGGGTGCAATGACAAAGGCCGACCTGGTAGAAAAGATTGCTGCAACCGTGAATCTTACCAAGAAGGAAACCGAAGTAGTCATTGATACCATTTTTGACGGCATCGCCAAGGCGCTGGCCTCGAGCAACGACGGTAAGGTGGAGCTTCGCGGCTTTGGGAGCTTCCGGGTTCGCCGCCGGGGGGCCCGCCAGGGGCGAAACCCCCAGAGCGGTGCTATGGTCAGTGTCCCGGCAAAAAAGGTGCCGTACTTTAAGCCGGGAAAGGAGCTGAAGGCCCTGATCGACAGGTAGCCCGCTTTCTTTTGTCACAAGCCGGTTCGAGACCTGTGTGATCGGCCAGCGGTTCATGGAGCAGTTTACGCACCCCGGGAAAGGCGATGCACAGCCGCCTCGTTTCATCGAGGGAAGGACCGAGGAGATTCAAGAACTCTTCGGCGTTCCCATTCCTACCCTTCCGGAGTACCCTGATCCGGCGGGGAACCACCCGGTTTTTCTCGTCCAACTTCATCCGCGCCTTCAACCGGCTTTCTTAGCCTTCCTCGCGCCCGCCTGCCGTTCCCTCATGGCTGCGGGGAGACAGCCGCAGGACTTTCAGGAGGCCGAGCGTTCCTATTTCCAGCTGTTGCTGCAAATCACGACCAATATCATCGAAAATGAACGCCGGTCCGGACTGCTCAATCTTTTCTGGCTGGCCCACTTCAAAGAAATCGCCGTCACGGTTCGGGAGTACTGTGAGCGGGAAAAAATCCCGGCCCATGTCAAATATCAGATGCACCCCCTCGTCCGTGGTTTTTACCGGCTCTTGCATCGATCGACGTGGAGCCACTTTTCAACCACAGCCCCGCAGACATTGGAATATAACCTGGGGCTGCACTTCAATCACCGCCTGATCGAAAGCCTCTTCGAGGATCAATTGCCGTTCACCGAGGTGGACCTGGCCCAGGTCAACCCGGAGGGGATCTTGGTCGAACAAAATCGGAGGTTTCGGCTGAGCGGGGCAGAGTACCGGGAGATGCGAAACGTCTTGCGGGACCGGATCCGGCTTGGCCTCGGCAAGCAAGAGCGTCCCCTGATCGATCTCATCAAAACCCACCTCCCGGGGTTCGATCCCTCCGCATATCAAGAGGAAGCCGTCCAGCTCAGGATGCTGTTTCGCCCTGCCATCGTGAGTTACCTTTTCACCGACTACGATGAGACGCTCGGGCGACTCACCGCCTCGGCCCTGCTGAAGGCAGGGCGAGACCGCCGCGGTGGTTGGCAACATCTCCTGCACGATTACATGGATTTTATTCAAGCGGTGCGTCGATGTGAAATCATCGACCGCTTCCGCCGGCGCATTGCCCTCGTTCTTCCTGGACTCGATGAAATCCAGTTGAGACAACACCCGACCGAGGGTCGCCTCTTTCAGTTTTTCGAATCGACCGAGGTCCTCAACAGCGCGCGAAAGGTGACGATTCTCTTTGCGGATCTCCGGGGCTTCACTGCCGCCTCGGAGGGCGGGATCTCAGAGGTGGAGCTGACGCGCTCCCTGTATGCCGTCTTTGACCCGATGGCCGGCATTGTGAAGCGCTTCAAGGGGCAAATCGACAAGTTCACCGGCGACGGGGTCATGATCACCTTTGGAGCCGCCCAGGGGAGCCCGGATGATGAAATGAACGCCATGCGAACGGCTGTGGCGATTCAGGCGCTTGCCAGGGACCTTCAAAAGCAGGGGAAGATGCCCTACCAGATGGGTATCGGCCTTCATACCGGTCGGGCGCAAATCGGCCATTTCCTCCCCGATGAAAAGTCCGTCGATGTGACGGTGATCGGCCGCCATGTCAATATCGCCAGCCGTGTCGCGGGTTCCGGAGGCCGCACGGAGGAAAAACCGGGGGAAAGGCGTGGGGGAGGCGCGAGTGCCGATCAGGGGGTATGGATAGATCGACAGGGCATCCTCTACAATTTCGGGATCGCCGCGACGCGGGAGCACGTGGAGGCCCTGCGCCGGGGCAGCGCTTTGCAGATCGAAGAGGGACAAAAAGGGACGAGATATGCATGGTTCGATCCGGAACTGGAAAAAAAGATCTTGATCGAGTATGTGGGGGATGCTAAGTTGAAAGGCGTGGAGCGGGCCCAACCCATTTATCGGGTGGTTGACTCTTGACGGGTCGCGAACACAGATGCGAGGATAATGTTTACCCTATGGGCGCCGTGGAGGATGGAGTATATCGTCGGACCGAAGTCCAACGGGTGCATCCTGTGCGAGAAGGCCAAAGAGGGGGAGGACGCGAAAAATCTCATCCTCGCCCGGGGTCCTTCTGCTTACGTTCTCATGAATAT
>Ga0302046_10002846_pt1 | contig 15957 bp, 16 predicted proteins | sample RVTome_11_FD_200261 | JGI IMG/M metagenome (GOLD analysis project Ga0302046, IMG submission 200261) | Soil microbial communities from uranium-contaminated site in the Upper Colorado River Basin, Wyoming, United States - RVT147D111 (version 2) ...
ACGGACCGGCGACCCGCCCCGACAAGCCTTTCTAGACCGGATTATCTCTAGGAGAATGAACCCATGGGAATCGGCTCCAACCTCTCGACGTTGGTGGATTTCCTGAGGACGCGGAAGAAGTGGTGGCTGACGCCAGTCGTGGTCATGCTCCTCCTGCTCGGGGCACTGATCGTGCTCTCGGAATCCTCCGCCGTCGCGCCCTTCATCTACGCGCTCTTCTAGGTGGCGGCGCGCAAGGGCCGGCGCCGGCCCAAGCTCGTCGTCGGGTGGCGCGAGTGGGTCGGCCTGCCCGACCTCGGGATCGCGTGTCTCAAGGCGAAGGTCGACACCGGCGCGCGCTCCTCCGCGTTGCACGCCTTCGACGTCGAGCCGTTCGAGCGGGACGGGGACCCGTGGGTTCGGTTCTCGGTCCATCCGCGGCAGCGTGACAGCGTGAGCACGGTGCGCGCCGAGGCGCCGTGGATCGACGAACGGCTGGTGCGCTCCTCCTCCGGCGCCGCGACGCGTCGCCCGGTCGTCCGCTGCCGCCTGCGGTTGGGGGAGGTCTCGTGGACGATCGAGCTGACCTTGATCCGCCGTGACGTCATGGGCTTCAGGATGCTGCTGGGCCGGCAGGCGCTGCGCCGGCGTTGCCTGGTCGATCCCGGGCGCTCCTACCTCGTCGGGAGCCGGCCACTGGGGGAGAATGGCGGGCGATGAAGATCGGCATCCTCTCCCGCAAGTCCTCTCTCTACTCGACCCGCCGACTCAAGGAGGCGGCCGAGCTGCGCGGCCACGAGGCGCGGGTGGTCGACTACCTGCGCTGCTACATGAACCTCACCACCTCGCGGCCGAAGATCCTCTACGGCGGCGAGGCACTCGACTTCGACGCCGTCGTTCCGCGGATCGGTGCCACCCACACCTTCTACGGCACCGCCATCGTCCGGCAGTTCGAAATGATGGGCGTCTTTCCGGCCAACGAGTCGCAGGGCATCACCCGCTCGCGGGACAAGCTGCGCTCGTTGCAGCTGCTCTCGCGCGAGGGCCTCGGCATGCCGGTCACGGGCTTCGCGCACTCGACCAAGGACATCGACGGCCTGCTCGAGATCGTCCAGGGCCCGCCCGTCATCATCAAGCTGCTCGAGGGAACGCAGGGCGTGGGCGTCGTGCTCGCCGAGACGCGCAAGGCCGCGGAGTCGGTGATCGCGGCCTTCCGGCAGCTGGACGCCAACATCCTCGTGCAGCAGTTCATTCGCGAGGCGAAGGGGGCGGACGTGCGCGCCTTCGTGGTCGGGCGGCGCGTGGTGGCGGCGATGCGGCGACAGGCTCCTCCGGGGGAGTTCCGCTCGAACATCCACCGCGGGGGCACCGCGGAGGCGATCAAGCTCTCGGCCGAGGAGCGCGGCATCGCGATCAAGGCCGCGAGGACCCTGGGGCTGTCGGTGGCGGGCGTCGACTTCATCCCCTCCAAAGAGGGCCCGCTGGTTCTCGAGGTCAATTCCTCTCCCGGTCTCGAGGGGATCGAAGGGGCGACCGGCGTCGACGTGGCCGGGGCCATCATCGAGTTCCTGGAGAGATCGGCGGTTCGCGGGCGGACTCGAGACCGCGGTCGTGGCTAGGCGGGCGATCCGAGTCGGCGGCGTCGGCGTGGCGCCGGGCCAGCGGCGAGACGTCGAGATCAAGGTCGCGCGGCTGCCGACCGGGATCTGGATCTCGCTGCCCATCCAGGTCCTCCACGGCAGGGAGCCGGGACCGTCGCTCTGGCTCAGCGCCGCCCTGCACGGCGACGAGCTCAATGGCATGGAGATCGTGCACCGGGTGCTGCAGCGGCTCGACCCGGACAAGCTCCGGGGCACCGTCATCGCCGCCCCGGTGGTCAACGTCTTCGGCTTCCTCGAGCAGAGCCGGTACCTTCCCGACCGCCGGGACCTCAACCGCTCCTTCCCGGGATCTCCGAAGGGCTCTCTGGCCTCGCGGCTCGCTCATCTGTTGACCGAGAACGTGATCAGCCGCTGCCAGTACGGGATCGACTTCCATACCGGCTCGGCCCAGCGCACCAACCTGCCCCAGATCCGGGCAGACCTCGACGACCCGGAGACCCGGAGCCTGGCGCTCGCCTTCGGCGCGCCCTTGATCTACAAGGCCAAGGAGATCGCCGGCTCGCTGCGCGCCACGGCACGCCGCCAGGGCGCCGTGGCGCTGGTCTTCGAGGGCGGAGAGCCGCTGCGCTTCAACCGGCGGGTCATCGAGGTCGGCGTGCGGGGCGCCTTGGCGGTGCTGGGGGCCCTCGAGATGTGGGAGGCCGGGGGCCTGCCGGCGGCGGCCCCGATCTTCGAGGCCAGGTCCGTGCGCTGGGTCCGCGCCGGCCGCAGCGGTATCTTCCACCTCGACGTGGAGCTCGGGCAGCGGGTCGAGAAGGGGCAGGTGCTCGGCTGGCTGAGCGAGCCCCTGGGGAACCAGAGGCGAGCGGTGCACGCTCCCTCCTCCGGCATCGTCCTCGCCCACACCAACAGTCCCCTCGTCTACCAGGGAGATGCCCTGGTCCACCTGGCGGCGGGTGACCGGCCCGATTAGGAACCTTCACGCGCCTTGGCCTCCCGCCAGGCGCTCTCCATCTCCTCGAGCGTGGCCTCGTCGAGCCGGCGCCCGCGCTCTCCCAGGGTGCGCTCGACGTCTTCGAAACGGCGCCGGAACTTGGCGTTCGCGGCGGCCAGGGCGCCTTCGGCGTCGACCTGCAGGTGACGGGCCAGGTTGGCCACGGTGAAGAGCAGGTCGCCGACCTCCTCGGTCACGGCGTCCTCGTCGCGGGAGTCCCCCTCCCCGCCGTCGAGGCTCCGGCGGAGCTCCTCGACCTCCTCGTCGAGCTTCGCCAGGACGCCCTCGACGTCGTTCCAGTCGAACCCCACACCGGCCGCCTTGCGGGTGAGGCGTTCGGCCTGCAGCAGGGCGGGGAGCGTGGGCGCCACACCGGCGAGGACGGAGGCCTCGTCGCTTCGCCGGCGCTTGTGCCTTGCCCAGGCCCTCTCGACGGCGCCTGCCGAGCCCAACGGCTCGCCGCCGAAGACGTGGGGGTGGCGGTCGACCATCTTCTCCGCGATGGTCGAGACGACGCCCTCGGAGGAGAGCTCGCCGGCCTCGGCGCCGAGCTGGACGAGGAAGGCGATCTGGAAGAGCAGGTCGCCGAGCTCCTCCCGGAGCTCGGCCCAGCTGCCGCCGTCGATGGCCGCCGCGACCTCGTGTGCCTCTTCGAGCAGATGGGCGCGCAGGTCCGCCAGCGTCTGCTCCCGGTCCCACGGGCAGCCGTCCGCAGCCCGCAGCCTGGCGACCAGACGACGCAGATCCTCGAGCTCTCGGGCGTGCCACTCGTCCATGACGAAAACGCTGCTACGATAAGGATTTATACCAGGGTGCTCGACCCGACGGGAGTCCCCGGATGTCCGACCCCGAGCTGAAGGTGACCGACAAGCGCATGTTCACCCGCGAGGGAGAGCTGCGCGAGGAGCATCGCGACCGCCTCCAGGGCGACCCGGCGCCGAAGGACTGCCTGCCCCCAGCGACGTTGCTGGACTTGATCGGTCTTCTCGCTCAGTCGGTGGCCGTCTCTCTCGGCGGCGAAGAGCCGAGCCCGGAGCTGGCCCGGTTCCACATCGACCTCCTGGAGGTCCTGCGCCGGAAGACCGACGGAAACCTGGACGCCGCCGAGCGCGCCGCCCTGGACGACGTGCTGTATCGACTGCGGATGCTCTATGTCGAGAAGACGGCTCGCTGACCGGGCCCTCGGCCTTCTCGCCGCCCTCCTGGCGGCGATGACGCTGGCGGTCGCGCCCCTCCCGGCGCAGGCGCCGGAGAACGAGGGGGTGCCGCTCACCGCTCCGGTGCGACGGGCCCTGGCGCTGTTGCAGCAGGACTGGGCCGAGTGGCTGAGCGCCTTCGCCAAGGGCGACGTGGAGGCGATGGGCGAGTCCCTCGAGCGCCTGCTAGGTGGCCTCTCGGAGCTCGGCATGGAACGGCTGCCCGAGCTCTCCGTCGGCGCCGCCGTTCAGACCGTGGTGGCGGCCCGGCAAGGGAACCTGGAGCTCGCACGCGCCGCGCTCGTCGCGGCCGAGGCCCTCGACCCCGGACGCCCCGAGGCCGCCGCTGCGGCCGCCTGGGTGGCTCGCGCCGAGGGCCGCCACCTGCTCGCGGCCTGGCGGAGTCTCGAGGTGCCCGTGCGAACCCTGGATCTCCCCTTCGAGCGCGCCCTGCTGCTCCACGACCTGGTGCTCTGGTCTCTCTTCGCCACCCTGCTGGCGGCGGCCCTCTTCGTGGTCGTCCTCACCGCCGCCCGCGGCCAGCGCCTGGTCTCGGGGCTACGCGACGCGCTCGCCACGCGGCTCAGCCCGCAGCTGGCCCTGGTGCTGTCGCTGGCGGTCATGCTCTGGCCCCTCGTCCTGCCGGGCGGCTTCCTCTGGATCCTGCTCTACTGGTCCGTGCTGCTCTGGGCCTACTCGACTCCGCGGGAGCGCGTGATCCTGGTGCTCGGCTGGGTGTTGCTGGGTCTGGCGCCCATCCTGGTCAACGAGAGTCGGCGCAGGATCGCCGTGCGCCTGTCGCCGATGGTACGGGCCCTCGAGGACGCCGCGGCGGGCCGAATGCAGGGCGATGTCTTCGACGATCTCGCGCGTCTGCGGGCAGTCCTCCCGGGGAGCGTGGCGGTGACCCAGGCGATCGGGGATCAACATCGCCGACTCGGCCAGTGCGAGTACGCCCGTCCCCTGTACCTGGACGTGCTGGAGCAGGAGCCCGAGAACGCCGCGGCCGTTCTCGGGCTCGGAATCTGCGCCTTCGAGCGCGGCGACCTGGAGGAGGCGATCGAGCGGTTCGAGCGCGCCGCGGCTCTCGATCCGCTCGAACCGGCCGCCCCGTTCGATCTCAGCCTGGTGCACTCCGAGCTCTATCAGTTCGATCAGGCGCGCGACGCCCTCGGCACCGCGCAGCGCCTGTCGTCGGAGAGGGTCGCCCGCTGGATCACCCGGGGGGGGCCTCCGCGCCCCGCCGCAATCGACGGAGGGTTCCAGCGACTCGAGGAGATCCGCGTCGAACTGGTCCGCTCCTGGGCGCTGGAGGAGGAGGGAGCCGAGACCTTGACTCCATGGCGGGATCTCATGGGCCTTCCGCTCGCACTGGCCTGCATGCTCGCGGCCCTCGTCTTCTCGGCGGTGGCACCGCAGCCGCGGCGGTTCCTTGGCCCGCCGGCGCGGCTCACCCGGCGGGCGGAGATCGCCCGGCGGACGCTCCTCCCGGGCCTGGCGGAAGCCTGGGAGGGCGAGGCCCTCTCCGGCTTCGTCGCCCTCTGGATCCCGGCGGCGCTGCTCGCGCTCCTCCTGGTGGGCCGGTTCGGCCTGCGCCTGCCCTTGGGACTCGAGCCACCGACGCCCTGGACCCTCTGGTTCTCCTGCGGCGTGCTCGTGATCTTCCTGTTGCTGCGTTGGTGGCGGGCGGCGGTGAGAGCGACATGAAGATCGAAGGTCTGCTTCGCGAGCACCCCCTGGCAGAGGTCCTGCGCCGCATCGGACGGGATGCCGGCACGGGGATCCTGACCGTGCAGGGGGAGGGCGACATCGTCGGGGTCACGTTCCTGAACGGACAGGTGATGTCGGTCGATGCCGTCAATCAAGGCCTGGAGGACGGCCTCGGCACTGAGCTCGAACGGCAGGGTCTGGTTCCGCGCGACGTCTTCGCGGGTCTCGTGGCCGAGCAGGAGTCGGGAAAGGGACGCGTCCCCGAGCTGCTCCTCGAGCGTGGCCTGCTATCGCGCGACCAGCTCGACGCGGCCCTGCGTGACAAGAGTCGCCGGCTTTGCCGCCAGGCCCTTGCCTGGCAGGACGGCCGCTACCGCTTCTACAGCGGACAGGAGGTGGCGTTCGAACGGGGATTGCGGCCGATCACGGTCGATGACCTGCTCTCCGATTGGGAGCGGCAGGCCGAGGTCTCGATCAACGGCGGTGGCGCGGCCGTCGAGGTTCCCGAGCAGGGCCTCGCCCCGGAGGACTTCGCGCCCGCGGTTCGGGAGCGGCGATGGCTTCTCTGGCTGGCCCGGCCCGAAGCGGCGGCCTGGTGCGCGATCGGGCTCGCCGTCGCGGCCCTGGTCGGCCTGATCGCGGTGGCGATCGGCGCGCCCACCCGCATCCTCCTGCCGCTCGACGGCGAGGGGAAGGTCGACGCCTCCCTACAGCGCCAGCAGCAGTCGGCCTTCTACGCGAAGGTGGATCGAGCGGCCAAGACGCACTACTTGCTGGAGGGGAGCTTCCCCGAGAGTCTCGGGCTCCTGGTCGAGGAGCGCCTGCTGGCCCCGGCCGACCTCGAAGCCACCCGGGAGGGCCGGCTGGCCTACGCCGACGCGCCGGTGAGCTATCTGGTGCGACTGCACGGAGAGACGGACGGCGAGGGCAAGTCCCACCGGACGGAGACGGTCGCCGGGCACTTCCTCCTCGATCCGGACTTCGTCGTGCCGGAGGTGATCGAGTTCCCGCCCCTCGTGCTCCTCGACTGAGCACTGATCTTAGCCGGATCCGCTGAGGTTGCAGCGGTGCATTACTTGACATTCACCTGCTAAGGTTCTATGCTCGCCCGAGCGGCGCCGGTTGGAGTGGCCGGTCGATCCGGAAACGGTGCGCCGCCCGCATCGAACAAACCTGTCGAGGAGGCACGAGACTCGTGAGCAAGATCATCGGAATCGACCTGGGTACGACGAACAGCGTCGTGGCCGTCATGGAGGGCTCGGAGGCGAAGGTGATCCCGAACTCGGAGGGCAACCGCACGACGCCCTCCGTGGTCGCCTTCACCAAGAGCGGAGAGCGCCTGGTGGGACAGGTGGCCAAGCGCCAGGCGGTCACCAACCCCGAGCAGACCGTCTACTCGATCAAGCGCTTCATGGGCCGGCGCTACGACGAGGTGGCGGAGGAGATGAAGATGGTGCCGTTCCGCGTCTCGCAGGGCGACGACGCGGTGCGCATCGAGGTGGGCGACAAGCAGTACTCGCCGGAGGAGATCTCGGCCATGGTCCTGCAGAAGCTCCGGCAGGCCGCCGAGGACTACCTGGGCGAAAAGGTGGAGCGCGCGGTGATCACCGTGCCGGCCTACTTCAACGACGCCCAGCGCCAGGCCACCAAGGATGCGGGCAGGATCGCGGGCCTGAAGGTCGAGCGGTTGGTGAACGAGCCGACCGCGGCCGCGCTCGCCTACGGTCTGGACAAGAAGAAGGACGAGCTGATCGCCGTCTACGACTTCGGAGGCGGCACCTTCGACATCTCGATCCTCGAGGTCGGAGAGGGCGTCGTCGAGGTCAAGTCGACCAACGGCGACACCCACCTCGGCGGCGACAACATCGATCAGAAGGTCATCGACTGGCTGCTCGCCGAGTTCAAGAAGGACCAGGGCATCGACCTCTCGAAGGACCCGATGGCGGTCCAGCGGCTGCGCGAGGCGGCCGAGAAGGCGAAGATCGAGCTCTCGAGCGCCCAGGAGACCGAGATCAATCTGCCGTTCATCACCGCCGACCAGGGCGGTCCCAAGCACCTGAACGTCAAGATGACCCGCTCCAAGCTGGAGCAGATGGTCGGAGAGACCATCCGGCGCTCGGTCGGCCCCTGCGAGCGGGCCCTGAAGGACGCGGGCGTGACCGCCGATCAGATCGACGAGGTGGTTCTCGTGGGCGGCCAGACGCGGATGCCCGCCATCCAGCAGCTGGTCAAGGAGGTCTTCGGCAAGGAGCCGCACAAGGGAGTGAACCCCGACGAGGTCGTGGCCATCGGCGCCGCGGTCCAGGGCGGCGTGCTGGCGGGCGACGTCAAGGACGTGCTGCTGCTCGACGTGACGCCCCTGTCGCTCGGCATCGAGACCCTCGGCGGAGTCGCCACCAAGCTCATAGAGCGCAACACCACCATCCCGACGCGCAAGAGCGAGACCTTCTCGACCGCCGCCGACAACCAGACCTCCGTCGAGGTGCACGTCATCCAGGGCGAGCGTGAGATGGCGAAGGACAATCGGACCCTCGGCAGGTTCCATCTGGTGGGCATCCCGCCGGCTCCTCGGGGCGTGCCGCAGGTCGAGGTCAGCTTCGACATCGACGCCAACGGCATCCTCAATGTCTCCGCCAAGGATCTCGGGACGGCGAAGGAGCAGAAGATCACCATCACCTCCTCCAGCGGGCTCTCCGAGGACGACATCCGGAAGATGGTCACGGACGCGGAGTCGCACTCGGAGGAGGATCGCGAGCGACGCCGCAAGGTGGAGGAGCGCAACCGCCTCGACCAGCTCGTCTATACCACCGAGAAGACGGTCGAGGAGCACCGCGAGAAGATTCCGGCCGACGTTCGCGGCGACGTGGAGCGAGCGCTCGAAGATGCCAGGAAGGCGCTCGACTCGGAGAGCCTGAGCGAAATGGAGGCGGCCAGCGAGGGTCTCATCAAGGCATCGCACGCGCTGGCCGAGGCGATGTACCGCGACTCGGCCGCGTCCGCGGAGACGGGCGCGGGGCGGACGGCCGCCTCCGGCGAGGAAGAGGACGTGATCGACGCCGAGGTGGTCGACGTCGACGAGTCGGCTCGCTGAATGGAGTGCGGCCGCGGATCGATGGTCCGCGGCCGCCGCCACCCTTCCGAGAACCCGAGAGATGTCACGCCGCAGCAAGCCCGGGAGTCGCAAGCTCCTCATGATCAGCGCCGTGGCGGAGCGCTTCGACATCCACCCGCAGACCTTGCGACTCTACGAGCGGGAAGGCCTGATCCGGCCGACCCGCAGCCCGGGCAACACCCGGCTCTACGACGGGGAGACCCTGGAACGTCTGGAGACCATCCTCACCCTCACCCGCGATCTCGGAGTCAACCTGGCCGGCGTCGAGGTCATCCTGAACATGCGCGAGCAGATGGAGGCCATGCAGCTCGAGGTGGACCGCCTCATCGAGCAGGTCAGGCGCGAGATGCTCGATCGCCGCGGCGGCGTGGAGCGGCGCTACGCGCTGGTGAGGGTCGAGAGCGGCCCGCTGAGCCCCTCGGACGACTGATTCGCCGGTCCGGGCGCGTGCTACCATCGCCCCATGCCGGAAGGGCAGCCGCTCGCCTCGTCCTGTCCCCTCTGCGAGGGAATCGGGTGGGTGCTGGAGCAGGACGGCGGAGTGGGAACGGCTCACCCGTGTGAGTGCCGGTGGCGGCAGGTGGTTCCGCGACTCCTGGAGCGGGCGGCGATCCCGCCTCGCTACCGCGACTGCACCCTCGCCAACTTCAAGGTGGTCCACCAGGAGCAGGCGGCCCGGGAGCAGCTGCTTCAGGCGCGCAGCATCAGCGAGCAGTTCGTGGACGCCTTCCTCGGGCCCGACGGCAAGTTCGCCGAGCGCGGGCTCCTGTATGTCGGACAGCCGGGGACCGGCAAGACCCACCTCGCCGCCGCGGTGCTGCGGGCCCTCGTCGAGCGCTATCGGGTGCGCGGCCTCTTCGTCGACTTCACGACCCTGATCCACGACATCCAGTCGACCTTCGATCCCAGCTCGCAGGAGTCGAAGCACCAGATCCTCGACCCGGTGATGGAGGCCGAGGTCCTTGTCCTGGACGAGCTGGCGGCCCAGAAGTCGACGGCCTGGGTCGACGACATCCTCTACCTGGTGATGAACGGGCGCTACACCCGCCGCCTCCCGACCCTGTTCACGACCAACTACTCGCTGGACCAGGATCGGGCGGAGCGCGGGCTCGACAGCGCGCCACGGCGCGAGGTGCTGTCGGCCCGCATCCCCCGTCGCCTCGTCAGCCGGCTCTACCAGATGACGCGTCCGGTGGTCATCGAGGTGGAGGATTTCCGGCGTGAGGTGACGGCGGCCGCGCACGGATTCTAGGGCCCCGGGGGCGTCCTCCTGAGTCTCGCCGCAGTCGACTGCATCCAGCGCGGGCTCGCCAACCTGCGTGCCAACTGGGAGCTGGTTCTGGCGCAGCTCGCGCAGGCGCTGGTGGTCTCCCTCGTCCTGCTGGCCGGGCTGCTGCCGCCGATGGCGCTGGCCGGCGTCGGTGGCCTCGACATCCTCGGCGTGGCCACCGGGGCGGATCGGGGCTGGTCCCCCGATCCCGACTCCTGGTCCCGCCTCGCGGACCGGCCTGTCGGCAGCCTGGCTCTCGCCGCCGGCGCCACGCTGACGATCTGGCTGGTGGCCGTCCTGATCCACTGCTTCGTGCAGGGCGGGATCCTCGGAGTGCTGGTGGCCGGTGATCGCCAGGCCCCGGCGGGGGTGCCGGGACGGGAGTGGTATCGGACGTACGGCCTGCGGGAGGTCGGTGGCCGGGGAAGGAGGCTGGTCTGGAGGCTGTTCGGCCTCTGGCTGCTCGCGGTCGGCGCCTGCGCTGCCTGGGCCGCAGCCTCGGCCCTCTGGCTCGGCCTCACGGTGCTCGCCGCCCAGCGTTGGGGAGCGGGCGCCGGAGTGGGAGTGGGCTGCGGCGGGTCCCTGCTCGTGGTCTTCGGCTGGATCGTGCTCCTCTTCTGGTGGCAGCTGGGTCAGGCGCTGCTGGCCGAGGAGGGCGCGCCCTTCTGGGCCTCCGTCGGCCAGGCCTTGCGTCTCGTGGGCCACCGGTTCGGCGGCCTGCTGCTCATCGTGCTCGTCGTCCTGGTGGCCGCCCTGGCCGTGAACGTCCTTTTCATGCCCTTGTCGGTGGGGATCGAGCTGGCCCTGGCCCGGCAGGCCTCGGCGCGCCTGCTCTCCGGCTCTCTGCTGGCGCTGGCTCAGTGGCTCGCAGGGTCCGTGCTGTCGGTCCTCTATGCGGGTGCCCTCGTCGCTCTGACGCGGTCCGAGCGTCATGCCGCCGCCGGAGCGAGGCCGTGAAGCGATTCCACCGGCTCGCCGTCGGGGCGGTCGCGACGGTCGTTGCCCTCGCCGCTCCCCACGCGGGCCGGTCGCCGTCGTCGGCGGACCCGGGCGCTGCAGTCCCGGCGCCCGCGGGCCTCGAGGTGCCGGACCTGGTGAGAGTGGGTCTGGCGACCGACGTGGAGGAGATCGTCCTGCCCTGCTGCGGAGGCGATCTCGTCGCCGAGGCGGGGCAGACCAGCGTGACGGTCGCGCGGACCCTCACGGTGCGGCCCGCCACGACAGCGCGGCGCAGCGGGACGTATCGCGTCCAGGCGGCGGCGTTGAAGGACGAGGGGCAGGCTGTCGGTCTGGCGCGTCGCCTGGCGGGGCTCTTCTCGGTGCCCGGCGACACGGTCTTCGACGCCGCTCTGGATCTCTACCGCGTGCGAGTCGGACGCTTCGATGATCGAGCGGCCGCCGAGCGCCTGCAGCGGGATCTCGAAGGTCAGGGCGTCAGGGGCTCCCTGGTCGTCAGCGAGCTCGTGGGTCCCCTGCCCGAGGGACTCGTCGTTTTGCAGGGAGAGAGGCGGTGGGAGGTGCCGGGCCGCTGGCTGGCGGTCCGGTCCCTCCAGGGAGAGCCCGTCCCCATTCGCGGCGGCCGCTACCGGGGTCGCATCCTGGTCTTCCTGAACGATCGGGGCCTCCTCAACCTGGTCAACGAGCTGAGCCTGGAGGACTACCTGCGCGGCGTCGTGCCGCGGGAGATGGGGCCGGCGATCTACGACAGCCTCGAGGCACTGAAGGCGCAGGCGGTCGCGGCGCGCAGCTACGCCGTCCGCAACCTCGGGGAGTTCGTCGGGGAGGGCTACGACCTGTGCGCGACGCCGCGATGCCAGGTCTACGGCGGAGTCGATGCCGAGCACGAGCTCTCGGACCGAGCGGTACGGGAGACCGCCGGCGAGGTGGTGCTCTGGCACGGCGAGATCGCGGATTCCCTCTACAGCTCCACCTGCGGGGGGCACACCGAGAACGTCGAGGTCGTCTTCCCGCTGCGCAGCGAGCCCTACCTGCGGGGAGTGGCCTGTCTCGAGTCGGGGCTCATGGAGCTCGCAGGGGCCGTGCCCGCGGACGCACCGTTCCCGGCGACGCTGACCCGCCGTCTGCTGCCTCCGGCTGGACCGAGACTGGCGCCGCGCATGCTCGCGGCCCGACTCGAGCACCTGGCGTTTCTCGCGGGCTTGCCCTCGCCCGCCGTCGGGCTCTCGTCGCTGGACCGCCGCGAGATCCTCCGCGTCGTTTCCGCACTCCTCGACCTGGCTCCCGACTCCGAGCTCTTCGTCGCCGAGCAAGACGTCGCCTACTTGCTCGGGGCGCCGCCGGAGGGCTGGAGCGCCGGAGAGTTGAGGCTGGCGGCGTACCTGGCTCGCCTGGGAATCCTCGACGGTGACCTCGAGCGACCGCTGGGCGAGCCGGAGATCGAGCCGATGCTGCTGGAGCTCGCTCTCTTCCTCCGTGTGCTGGAGCGCCGGGAGGTGCGCCTGGTTGGCCTGGCGGCGGGCCATCTGGAGGTGCAGGCCGACGGCGATCGCATGATCTATCGGCTCGACGGTTCTCTCGGGACCTACCGGGAGAGGGGAGGCGAGGTCGTGGGTGCGCCCCTGGGCCTCCTACCCGGCGACCGCCTGACGGTCTACACCCGCGATGGCGGGCTGGAGGCGCTCGTCCACCAGGCGGACCCCGATGGTGTCGCCTTCGATCGCACCAGCGGGCTGGCCTCGTGGACCCGCTTCCGCTCCGACCGACGGCTGCGCGAGCTGGTGGCGACCCGTTACCCGGGCTTCTCGCTCCACGAGCTGCGGGTGGCGTCGCGCGGGATCTCCGGACGCGTCGGGCGCCTGGTCCTCGTGGAGGAGGGAGGGGAGGAGCTGGTGGTCGAGGGACTCGCCGTGCGATGGACGCTGGACCTGCCGGACACCCTGTTCACGGCACGGCGGCTCGTGCCTCCGAACCGGGACGCGGGTTGGCTGTTCACCGGCCGCGGCTGGGGGCACGGCGTCGGCCTCTGCCAGGTCGGGGCCTACGGCATGGGGACCCGGGGGCGCGACTATCGGGACATCCTGCACCACTACTACAGCGGCGTCAGCCTCGGTCGCCTGGTGCCGGTGCCCCGCGACCGGTACGAGAGGAATCGGCCGGCCGCGTGATAGCGTCGAAAGCTCGATGAGCGTGGCCAACGAGCGGCAGCGCGAGGTGGCCCTGGACTTCTCGCTCAGCGAGGAGCAGCGTGCCATCCAGGCGATGGCCCGTGAGTTCGCCGCCCGAGAGATCGACCCCATCGTCGAGGAGATCGACGAGGCGCAGCGCTTCCCGAGGGAGCTCTTCCGCCAGCTGGGCGACCTCGGCTTCCTCGGCGTCCTCGTCCCCGAGGAGCTCGGGGGAGCCGGCCTCGGCTACGTCGAGTACGTGCTCGTCATCGACGAGCTGGCGCAGGTCGATCCGTCCGTGGCGCTCTCGGTAGCCGCGCACAACTCGCTGTGCACCAACCACATCCTGAAGTTCGGCACCGAGGAGCAGCGTCGGCGCTGGGTCCCCGACCTCGCGCAGGGCAAGAGCCTGGGGGCCTGGAGCCTCACCGAGCCGGACGCCGGCTCGGACGCGGCGGGGACCCGGACGCGCGCGGTGCGTACGGAGGACGGGTGGGTGCTCGACGGCGCCAAGACCTTCACGACACACGGGTCGGTCGGTGACGTCTGCGTCGTCTTCGCCGTCACCGACCCGGAGGGGCCCCGACACCACAACATCTCCGCCTTCGTCATCGAGAAGGGCATGGCCGGATTCCGCACCGGCAAGAAGGAGAACAAGCTCGGCTGTCGCGCCTCCGATACCGCGGAGGTGGTGATGGAGAGCTGCCTGGTCCCCGACAGCCACTGCCTCGGCACGGAGGGCGAGGGCTTCGTCCAGGCCCTCACCATCCTCGACGGAGGCCGGATCTCGATCGCCGCCCTCGGCCTGGGTGTCGCCCGCGGCGCCTACCGGACGGCCCTGCGCTACACGCAGGAGCGCCGCCAGTTCGGCAGGCCGATCGCCAGCTTCCAGGCGGTCCAGTTCCATCTCGCGGAGATGGCGACCCGCGTGGCGGCGGCCGAAGCGCTGACCCTGGCCGCGGCCGCGGAGATGGACCGCTCGGGCAAGGTGACCCGGCTGGCGGCGGAGGCCAAGCTTTTCGCCGGCGAGGCCTCCGTCTTCTGCGCCGAGCGCGGCGTGCAGTTGCACGGCGGCTACGGCTTCATCAAGGACTACCGGGCGGAGAAGTTCTTCCGCGACTGCAAGATCTGCACGATCGGCGAGGGTACCAGCGAGATCCAGCGCCTGGTCATCGCGCGGCAGCTCCTGCGCGGCGCGTGAGCCGGCCATGATTCGCCAGATCGACCACGTCGGGATCGCGGTCGAGTCCATCGCGGAGGCCCGTCGCTTCTGGGAGGCCCTCGGCCTCTCCATCGAGGCGGTGGAAGAGGTCCCGGAGGAGGGCGTGAGGGTCGCCCTCATCCCCTGCGGCGCGGCCCGCATCGAGCTGTTGGAGCCGCTGCGGCAGGACTCGCCCGTCGCCCGCTTTCTCGAGCGCCGGGGGCCGGGCCTCCATCACCTCAGCCTGCGCAGCGACGCTATCGACGCCGACGACGCCGCCCTGCGCGGCGCGGGGGCGAGGGTGTTGCGTCCGCGACCGACGCGGGGCGCCGGCGGGTGCTGGGTCCAGTTCGTCCACCCGGAAAGCACGGGCGGCGTGCTGGTGGAGCTTTCGCAACCCGAGGACGACTAGAACCGCACGTAGCGGACGTAGAACTCCGACGGCTCGAGGCGCCGTTCGTCGAGCTCGGCGGCCTGCTCGGGCGACATCCTGAAGCTCCCGCCCTCCTGGCCCTGCGTCGTGAGGAAGTGGAGGTCGAAGGCGGGAATCTGCCCGGGCCGGGCGGCGCGCACCGCCGCGAGCACGCGGGCGGCGACGCGCAGGCCGCGGAAGACCGCCGACTCGCTGTCGGCGATCACCTCGAGAAGGGGAGCGCCCGCCGTCCCCTGGAGCACCTCGACCCGCTCGATTTGGAGCTCGACGAAGGCCTCCCGAATCGCCTGAGTGAGGGCCTCGTCGGCGTAGGGTCGACGGACGCTCTCCTCGCCTTCGGGATCCGCCGCCTGCGCTCCGCTGGAGGGGTCGTCGGGCGCGGCGGAAGTCGCCGTGGCGCGTCCGGCCGAGATCATCGTTCCCAGGGTCTCGCGTCGAGGCGCCTCGCCTTCGATGTCCTCGACGTCGACGAAGCGCCCGTCCTGCAGCACCTTGGCGCCCGAGAGGCCCCCCTCGTTGCTGCGCTGCGTGCGTTCGACGTCGATCTCCGCCACGGGCAGGGCCGCGCGCGTGCCGTTCTCGAGGACGATGATCGCCGTCTCGCCTTCGACGGTGTAGGGCTGCCGGGCCTGGAGGGTCGAGCCGTCCTTCAGATAGACCGTGAACGACGCCTGGGCGGAGACCGCGACGAGGAGGCCGAGGGAGAGGAGGAGAGGGAGCTTCGTACGCATGGGATGCCTCACAGGAAGACGCGGATCGGGGTCCGTCGCTTTGCTATGATACCGCGCCGCGGGCGGTCACGCCGGGCCACCGCGTTCGAGGCTCCCTCCGTGCTCATCGTCATGAAGATGAACGCCACGTCCTCTCAGGTGGAGGGCGTCGTGGCGAAGGTCGAGTCGAAGGGGCTCAAGGCGCATCCGATTCCGGGCGCCCAACGCACGGCCATCGGAATCACGGGGAACCTGGGCGTCGTCGAGGCGGCGATGTTCGAGTCGCTGCCCGGAGTGCTCGAGGTCTTCCAGGTCAGCCACCCGTACAAGCTCGTGTCGAGGGAGTTCCGTCCCGACGACACGCTGGTGCGCGTCGGGGAACGGATCCTCGGCGGCGAGGATCTGGTGATCATCGCCGGTCCCTGTGCGGTGGAGAGCTACGAGCAGACGCTGCGCATCGCGTGGCGGGTGAAGGAAGCGGGCGCGCATCTGCTGCGCGGCGGCGCCTACAAGCCTCGCACGAGCCCGTACAGCTTCCAGGGCCTGGGAGTGGCGGGCCTCGAGATCCTCGCCCGCGTGCGCGAGGAGACGGGCCTGCCGGTGGTGACCGAGGCGCTGGATATCGA
>Ga0302046_10002847_pt1 | contig 15956 bp, 13 predicted proteins | sample RVTome_11_FD_200261 | JGI IMG/M metagenome (GOLD analysis project Ga0302046, IMG submission 200261) | Soil microbial communities from uranium-contaminated site in the Upper Colorado River Basin, Wyoming, United States - RVT147D111 (version 2) ...
GCATTTGTCGCTTGACCTTTTTCCCCAGAAACGTGGTCGCCTTCAAATGCTCGAATGTTCGACCCGGCACCAAGGGAAAAAAGGCGGCCCGAAGGCCGCCTGGGAGGTCACGCGCAGCTCCCGATGTCAGGAGCCGCCGGGCGGGGACCCGGCTGGCGCGTGATGAAAATCGGGCGCCGTCATCCGCACTTCGACTCGCCGCAGGCGAGGCAGGTCATGCAGCCGTCCATCATCACGACCGCAGCGGTATTGCACTTGACGCAGAGCTGGGCGCCTTCCGGATAACTCGAATGCGCGAATGCATCCTGCTGGCGATTGCGCTGTTCCCATTCGCCGCGCTTCGCTTCGATGAGCAGGCGCCGCGATTCGTCCATACCGGCCACCGGCATCAACCCGATGGTCTGCAGGTGGCGCTCAACCACGTAGCCGATCTCCGCGACGATCGACGGCATGAACTTGCCGCCCGGCTGCCAATAGCCGCCGCGCGGATCGAACACGGCCTTCAGCTCCTCGGTCAGGAACGCAACGTCGCCGCCCTTCCTGAACACGGCCGAGATGATGCGGGTCAGCGCGACGATCCACTGGAAATGGTCGAGATTCTTCGAATTGATGAAGATTTCGAACGGCCGTCGGTGCTCGTGCTCCGTGCCTTCGTTCAGCATGATGTCGTTGATCGTCAGGTACATCGCGTGGTCGGAGACCGGCGTCTTGATCTTGTAGGTCGAGCCGATCAGCACTTCCGGGCGCTCGAGCTTCTCGTGCATCCACACGACCTTCCCGCCGCCGTCCTTGCGGACGCGGCCCTCGCGCGCCTGCGGCGCCGGCTTTTCCGCCTCCGGCTTCTGCACGCGGTACTTCACGATCTTCTTCTCGAATTTGATCCTGCTCATGATTTTCCTCGCCGGCCCTCAGAACCTGCCGTAATAGCCTTCCTTTAGCGCGTCGAACAGGTTGGCGGCCGTGTGAACCTCACCGTCGTACTCGATCTCCTCGTCGCCTTTCGCCTCGATCTCGCTGCCGTCCTCGAGCGTGAACACGTAGGTCGTGTTCTTGAGATCGTCCTCCTTGACCAGCACGCCCTGGAAGGCCTCCGGATTGAAGCGGAAAGTCGTGCAACCCTTCAGTCCGCGCTCGTGCGCGTACAGGTAGATGTCCTTGAAGTCCTCGTAACGGAAATCCGTCGGCACGTTCGCGGTCTTCGAGATTGACGAATCCACCCATTTCTGCGCGGCCGCCTGGATGTCGACGTGCTCGCGCGGGCCGATGCTCTCGGCCGTCATGAAGTATTCGGGAAGCATTTCGGCCGCGTTTGTCGAGGCCGGCACGGCCCGCGGGTTGACGAGCTCGCGATAGGCCAGGAGCTCGAACGAATAGACATCCACCCGCTCCTTCGACTTCTTGCCCTCGCGGATGACATTCCGGAAATAGTGGTGCGCGAACGAGGGCTCGATGCCGTTCGACGCATTGTTCGCGAGCGAGAGTGAGATCGTGCCCGTGGGCGCGATCGACGTGTGGTGCGTGAAGCGCGCGCCGACGGTCTCGATCTCCTTCACGAGCTCGGGCGCCACTTCGGCGAGCCGGCGCATGTAGCGACTATAGCGCGCGTGCAGCACGCGGCCCGGCACCCGGTCGCCCACCTTCCAGCCGTCGCGCGCCATTTCCGGGCGCTTCCGGAGCATCGCGCGGGTGACGGTGAACTCCTCGTTCATGATGGGCGCGGGACCCTTCTCGCGCGCGAGTTCGAGCCCCGCTTCCCAGCCCGCGATCGCCATCTCGCGCGCGACGTTGTCGGTGAACGCCACGGACTCCGCCGAGCCGTAGCGCATGCCGAGCATGGTGATCGCCGAGCCGAGGCCGAGGAAGCCCATGCCGTGGCGGCGCTTGCGGACGATTTCGTCGCGCTGCCGGCCAAGCGGCAGGCCGTTGATCTCGACCACGTTGTCGAGCATGCGCGTGAACACGCGGACGACCTCGCGGTACTCACCCCAGTCGAAGCTCGCCTCCTCCGTGAAGGGGCGATGCACGAATCGCGTCAGGTTCACGGAACCGAGCAGGCAGGAACCGTACGGCGGCAATGGCTGCTCGCCGCAATTGTGCGCGTGCAAGCCATTCGCATCGAAGGTGTTGATGCCGGGAACTTGTGCGTCGTAGACATCCTCCACGCCGTCTTCACGCACGGCGGTCACGCGGGCAACGAAGCGCTCGCGACTCAAGCCGCGGCGGTAGTACGACAGCAGGGCGGTCAGCCGGGCGGACTTGGCCGTGTCGGCAAAACCGATTTCCGCATCGAAACGCGCAAGGTTCTCACCGTAGATCTCGAGCGCGTGCTGCGCCTCAGCCGCATGGCGCGCGCGGCCGTCGCGTCCGCCGGATTCCTGCATGGAACCCGCCGCGCGTCGCCCGCGGCAGATCCGCGACACGATGCCGAAGCGATGCAGCATCCGCTGTGCTGCCTCGAGCAGGGGCAGGTCCGCATGCGCCAGGCGGCCGCTCACGCCCTTTGCCTGATTACCCTGCACGCTGCCGTCCTTGTCGAACAGGCCGCGCAGGACGCCTCGCTGGAAATCGCTGGATGCGCGCTCCATCGCCGGCGTGATGCGCTTTGCGCCGGGGCGCATGCCGAGATCCAGCGCGAGGGGCCGGAGCGACCCGAGCGCCAGGCGATACTCGCCCCGGCCCGGGACGGCATGCCAGCCTGCGAAATCCGCGCGCCGCGACAGCGACGTCGCGGCCTCGAACGCCGCATCCATGACGGCCCGCACGCCGACGGCCGCGACTTCCTCATGTGCATTGACCGCCACAGCGGGCAGCCAGGCGGAGAGCACCGCCTGGTCCTGCAGCAGCATGCCATCCCCGATCAGGAGGCCGGTGAGGTAGCCCTGCTCGCGCGTATAGGCGCCGGCCCAACCAGTCGCCGCCCGATGATCGTTGAGCAGCAGCCGATCGCCCTCGCGCAACTCGCCGGCGGCGTACCATTCGGTATTCGGCGCTCCCGACGTGTAGCCGGTCACCCGGCGCAGGCGGTGATCCTGGGTCAGGCGGAGCGCATAACCCTCGGCGGTCTCGACGCGCAGCACCGCGCGCGTTGCCGTGCGGAAAAAGCCCTGCGGGCCGGAATCATGATCCCGGCCGTCCACGCGCGCGACAAATGGCCGGCCGACCAGCTCCGCGACCTGGCGAGGACCTGCGGCCGTGTGGATCCAGGCGTCTGCGGTGACGCAGGGATTCGTGGCGCGGATGTTCTCGCACCACCAGTTGTTGTTCATCTCGTTGACGCGGTCGATCAGGACGAAGCCGGGCTCGGCGAAATCGTAGGTGGACGCCATGATGACGTCCCAGAGCCGCCGCGCCGGCAGGGTCTTGTAGATCCTGCAGGCCACGAGGCCCTCCTCGTTTGCCACGTAGCCTTCCGCGTCGGGCCACTCGCGCCAGACGAAGGCCCGCGGATCGTGCAGGTCGTGCTGCGCGGGATCGTACTCAGGCTGCGGCAGCGGAAACGCGAGCTTCCATTCGCGATCGCCGCGCACGGCCTCGATGAACTCGTCGGTCACGAGCAGCGACAGGTTGAACTGCCGCAGGCGGCCGTTTTCGCGCTTGGCACGGACGAAGTCCACCGCGTCCGGATGGCCGACATCGAAGGTGCCCATCTGCGCGCCGCGCCTGCCGCCGGCCGAGGAAACCGTGAAGCACATGCGGTCGTAGATGTCCATGAACGACATCGGCCCGGAGGTGTGCGCGCCGGCGCCGGCGACATAGGCTCCGCGCGGCCGGAGTGTCGAGAATTCGTAGCCGATACCGCAACCGGCCTTCAACGTCAGTCCTGCCTCGTGGACCTTGTTCAGGATGTCGTCCATCGAGTCGCGGATCGTTCCCGAAACGGTGCAGTTGATGGTGGAGGTCGCCGGTTTGTGCGCGAGTGCGCCCGCGTTCGACATGATCCGGCCGGCCGGAATCGCGCCCTTGCGCAGGGCCCACAGAAAACGCTCGAACAGTGCTTCGCGCCGCGACGCTTCCTCGACACCGGCGAGCGTCGTGGCGACACGGCGCAGCGTGTCGTCCATCGTCGCATCGATCGGCGTGCCGTCCTTGGCGGTCAACCGGTACTTCCGGTCCCAGATGTCGAGCGACGCTTCCTGAAACGGAATCTCTTCGACTTCTTTGTGCTCGATCCTGACCGCTGTGCTCATTGTCTCTTCGACGCCCCCTCGACCCGGCCGCCCCTCGATTCCGCCGGAGAAATCTCACCCGGGCATGCGCTTCGCGGCGCCGCCTGCGTTCGATCTCGCTTGGCTCCCTGACTCTTCTGCCGGCCTGACCCGCCTCTCGGCCGGCGACCACAAGATCTTGTGTCAGGGTTGCGAAATTATTTCCGCAGGCCGGCGCTGTCAAGGATTTCCTTATGGAAAAAATCTCTCGATAAACGTCCTTTTATTTCAATTACTTACAAGTGTCACTTCAGGCTGTTTCCGGGCCGGGCCCCCGGCCCGGCCGGTCGCGGGCGATTTTCCGCGCAGTACAACATCTGGTATGCAGATAATAAGCACAAAATACGCACAGTTTGTGCACTAGCGTGCTCGCACGCGGGAAAACAAGCCTCGCGCGAGCCTCGGAACTTGTGACAACGGGCCCCGGTCAGACATCGCGGCCCATCAAGGATGTATCGAATGAAAAAGTTTCCAGCCGCCGTCGCGGCTATCGCCGTGTTCGCGCTTTCCGGCACTGCCAGCGCGCAGACCGCGCAGCCGAGCTTCGCGCCCGTGATCAAGCGGGTGGCGCCCGCCGTCGTGAACATCGGCGTGCGCGGCACGGTTGCCGCGCCGCACAATCCGTTCTTCGACGACCCGGGATTCCGCCGGTTCTTCGGCCTGCCGCCGGACGCGCAGCCGCGCGACCGTGAATTCCGGAGCGCCGGCTCCGGCGTCATCGTCGACGCGAAAAACGGCTATATCGTGACCAATGCCCACGTGGTCAAGAACGCGAGCGAAATCACGATCACGCTGGTCGACGACCTCGAACTCAAGGCCGAAGTCGTCGGCACCGACGATCGTTCGGATGTCGCGGTACTCCGCGTCAAGGACGCCACCTTGCCAGCGGAAATCAAGCTGGCGGATTCGTCGCAGCTGCAGGTCGGCGATTTCGTGATCGCGATCGGCAATCCCTTCGGTCTCCAGCACACGGTGACCTCGGGGATCGTGAGCGCCCTCGGCCGCACCGGGATCAGCCGGGACGGACTCGAGGATTTCATTCAGACCGACGCCGCGATCAATCCCGGCAATTCGGGCGGAGCGCTCGTCCAGCTGGATGGCGACCTGGTCGGCATCAATTCGGTAATCCTGTCCCAGACCGGCGGCAATATCGGCATCGGCTTCGCGATTCCGTCGAACATGGTCCGTTCGATCATGGAGCAGCTCATCGAGTCCGGCCAGGTCAACCGCGGACAGCTCGGCGTGACCACCCTTTCCCTCACGCCGGAGTTCCGCAAGAGCCTCGGGCTCGCCGAGAACGCCCAAGGCGCGCTGGTTTCGCAGGTTGCCGAGGGCTCGGCGGCGGCGCGGGCCGGCATCGAGGTCGGCGACGTGATCACCTCGGTGCGTGGCCAGCCAATCCGCACGAACGCGGAACTCAGAAATACGATCGGCATGCTGAAGGTTGGCGAATCCATCGAAATCGGCCTGCTGCGCGAAGGCAAGCCGCGGACCGTCACCGCGGTGCTTCGGGAGCCGGCACAGCTGGCGGACGCAGCCGCAATCCACCCGTCGCTGGCAGGCGCTGAGCTCGTCGAAGCCTCGGAAGATTCGGCCGGTGGGGTCCGCATTCGCGAAGTCCAGCCGGGCAGCCCGGCCGCGCATGCGGGACTGCTGGCGGACGACCGCATCATCGCGGTGAATCGCGTCCGCATCGGCACGCTGGCGCAGCTGCGCGAAGCCGCGCAGGGCCAGGCAACGATGCTCGTGCAACTGCGCCGCGGCAACCAGGTCCTGCTGCTGCCACTCCGCTGATCCGGCGCGAAGGGCCGGAACCGTATAATCGCGCGATGGCGGCGCGATCGATCTGCTTGCTGGGCGGCTCCGGCTTCGTCGGCACCCATCTCGCCGCGGCGCTTGCCCGGGAAGGTTGGCGCATCACCGTCCCGACGCGCGATCCAGCACGGGCTCGCCATCTGGCGCCGATCCCTTCACTCCGCCTGGTCGCGGCGGACATCCACGACCCCTCGCAGCTCGCGACGCTGTGCGCGGGCCGACAGGTGGTCATCAACCTCGTCGGGATCCTCAACGAGAGAGGACGAAACGGCAGCGGTTTCGCCCGCGTCCACGTCGAACTCGTCCGCAAGCTGGTCGATGCCTGCCGACGGCAGCACGTCGACCGGCTGCTCCACCTGAGCGCGCTCAACGCGGGCGCCGATCACGGGGTGAGCCATTACCTCAGGAGCAAGGGCCAGGGCGAGCGCATCATTCGCCAGGAATCCGGCCCCGACCTGCGGTGGACGATGTTCCAGCCCTCCGTGATCTTCGGCCCGCGCGACGACTTCGCGAACCGGTTCGCGCGGCTGCTGCGGGCGATTCCGGTCGGCCTGCCGCTCGCGCGGCCCGGCGCGCGATTCGCGCCGGTCTGGGTCGGCGACGTCGTCGCGGCGATGCTGCGCGCGCTCGCCGACGACGCGACCGCGGGCGAATGCTACGAGCTCTGCGGACCGGAGCGCCTGACGCTCCGCGAGATCGTCTGCCAGGTGCGGGACCGGCTCGGCCTCGCGCGCGCAGTCATCGGAATTCCCGACGTTGTGGCGCGCTTGCAGGCGGCGATCTGCGATTTCGTGCCGGGCAAGCCGTTTTCGACCGACAACTACCGGTCGCTGCTCGTCGACAGTGTTTGCAAAGTCAACGGTCTCGCCCGGCTCGGCATTCAGCCGCAACCGTTTACGGCCGTGCTCCCTAAATATCTGGTCTGACCTCCGCCCGGGCCGGAAACCGGAGAAAGCTTTTCCAGCGCCGCGATCGAGGTGGCGGGTGTGTCGCCGAGCGAAGCATAAAGATCTGGCGGAGCGAGGCGACACCCCGCCGGATCCCGATCGCGGCGCTGGAATACCTTTCCCCGGATTTCGATCAAGACGAAGGGCAGATTTTGGTGCGGGCGGCGCGATCGTGGACCAGCAGGTTCATTGCCGAGTAGAAAGCGGGCAGATCATTGCCGACGCGATCGAGTTCGGCGTGCAGCGCGGGCACGCAGCGTTCGTAGGTTGCGACGGCTACGAGCCGGGCGTTGTTGAATTCGCCCGTGGCGGGATGACCGCCGGCGGCGAGGGATTCACGGAGTCGGGCGAATTCTGCGGCCTTGTCCTCGTGCATCCTGTCCGGTGGCGCGCCGCTTTCATACAGCGCCGCGAGGCGCCGGCGGCTTGCGACCATGAGGTCGGCCGCGGCGCGCTGCTTCGTTCGCCGCGCGAGGAACTTTTCGAGATCGGCATGGCGCTCCTCGCGCGCCAGCCAGCGTCGCAAACCCTCCATCTCGACGACGGACGCGAATGCCTCGTTGAAATCGCTGTCCCCGGGCGCGTACACCGCCTGGTGGGCGAGCTCGTGGAAGATGAAGGCCGCCAGCTCCGCGTCGCCATAGGCGAGCATCGTGTTCAGCACCGGGTCGCGCAGGTGGCCAAGCGTCGAGTAGGCGATCGACGGCCCGACGTGCACGTCGAAGCCGCGCTCGTGCAGCCGCGCCGCCTCGCGCATGGCGCGTGCCTCTTCGAAGTATCCGCGGTAGCTCACGCAACCCGCGACCGGAAAGCACCAGCGCTTCGGCTCGACCGAGAATTCCGGCGCCGCGAACAGGTTCCAGGTCGCGTACCGGCGGTCGAGATCCGCAAAGCTGCGATAGCTTCCGTTGTCCGGGAGCCCGAGCTCCGCCATCGCGAAGTCGCGAGCCCGCGCCGCGAGTTCGAGCCGCTGGCGCAGCGTCGCGTCCGTGCCGGGCCGCGCAATCACTTCTTCGATCGGCTCGCGCTGCCGATTCATCTCGAGCTGACCTGCAGCCAGATGCATGTAGTAGCAGCCCGGCAGCACAAGACAGGCCGCCGCCACCATGACCAGGCGGGTCGGGCGTCGCGGTGAATCGCGTAACATGATGCGATGAAAGTCTATCTGGTCGGCGGCGCGATACGCGACGAGCTGCTCGGCCGGCCGGTGCGTGAGCGCGACTGGGTCGTGGTCGGCGCCACGCCGCAGCAGATGCAGGACGCCGGCTACCGCCAGGTCGGGCGCGATTTCCCGGTGTTCCTGCATCCCGATACGGGCGAAGAGCACGCGCTCGCGCGCACCGAGCGCAAGACCGGCCCCGGTTACCGCGGCTTCGAACTCCGTTACTCGCCCGACGTCACGCTGGAGGACGACCTGAAGCGGCGCGACCTCACGATCAATGCGATGGCGCGCGACGCGGACGGCCGCCTGATCGATCCGCACGGCGGCCGCGTTGATCTGGAGGCGCGGAGGCTTCGGCACGTCTCCGAGGCTTTCAACGAGGACCCGGTCCGCATCCTGCGCGTCGCGCGATTTCTCGCCCGGTTCCAGCCACTCGGCTTTTCAATCGCGCCGGAGACGCAGGCGCGCATGCGCGCGATGGTCGCCGCGGGCGAAGCCGATGCCCTCGTGCCTGAACGCATCTGGCAGGAAATCGAGCGCGCGCTCGGCGAGCCCGCGCCCGAGGCCTGGCTGCGCGCGCTCCGCGATTGCGGCGCGCTCGCGCGGATCTTCCCGGAGCTCGACGCGCTCTACGGCGTGCCGCAGCCGGAAAAATGGCACCCGGAGATCGACACGGGCCTGCACATCGAGCTCGTGCTCCAGGCGGCGGCCGATCTCACGCCGGAGCCGCGCGTCCGTTTCGCAGCCTTGATGCACGACCTCGGGAAGGGACGCACGCCGCGCTCTCAATGGCCGCACCACGTCGGCCACGAGGAAAGCGGCGCGCGCCTCGTGCGCGAGGTTTCGGCGCGGCTTCGCGTGCCGGTCGAGTACCGCGAGCTCGCTGAGCTTGCCGCGCGCTGGCACGGCCTCGCGCATCGCGCAGAGGAGCTGCGCCCGCGCACGATTCTCGATCTCCTCGAGTCCTGCGATGCGTTTCGCCGGCCGGAGCGATTCCGGGAACTCCTGCTCGCGTTCGAGGCCGATTGCCGCGGGCGCGGCGGCTGGCGGCAGCGTCCCTATCCACCGGCGGAGTTGTTGCGGCACGCCCAGGAAAAAACGCTTGCAGTCAGCCTCTCGAGGGCCGATCGCGAGGGGCTTTCCGGCGAGGCCATCGGCGAGCTGCTCCGGCGCCGGCGGCTCGCGGCGCTCAAGAAAAGCGCCTAATCAGGCGAACATCACGAGAATCAGCGCCGCGACCGCGAACCGGTAGATTGCGAACGGAGCGAGCCCGATGCGGGTGATCACCTTCAAGAGCCAGTGGATGCAGAGATAACCGGTGACGGCCGCGACGGCGACGCCGAGTCCCATCAAGGGCCATTCGACGCCCTCCGCCGGCCCGCTCATCAGTTGCAGCAGCTCATAGGCTCCCGCCATGCCGATGCCCGGAGCCGCGAGCAGGAATGAAAAGCGCGCCGCGGCCTCGCGCGTGAGGCCGAGCGTCCTCGCCATCGTCATCGTGACGCCCGAGCGCGACGTGCCCGGCATCAGCGACAGCGCCTGCGCGCAGCCGATCAGGAGCGCATCCCGCCAACCCACCGCGTATTCGTCGCGCTCCCGGCGGCCGAGGCGGTCCGCGATCCACATCAGCAAGCCGAAGAACGACAGTGTCCCGGCGACGAAGAGCGGATTGCGGAGCGTCTCCTCGATCCATCCGCCGAAGGCGAGGCCCGCGAGGCCGACGGGAATGGTGCCGACGATCACGCACCAGGCGAGTCGCGCATCCGCCGTCAGGCCGCGGCCCGCCAGCGAGCCAAGCCAGGCGCGCGCCATCGCGAGGAGCTGCACGCGGAAATAGGCCAGCACCGCGAACAGGGTGCCGACATGCACGGCGACATCGAAGGCGAGCCCCTGGTCCTGCCACCCGAAGACATGCGGCACGAGCACGAGATGGCCGGAACTCGAGATCGGCAGGAACTCGGACAGTCCCTGCACGATCGCGAGGACAATTGCCTGAACTGGATCCATGGGCATCGGCAGCAGTTTAATCTCGTCCGCAGTCGGCGCCGCAATCTGAACGGAGACGGGTTTCCACCGCATCCGCCGTCATATAGACTTTCTCCTTGCGGTCGAGCCAGCGTACGCTGCTGGAACCATGCGCCACTTATCCGCGATTGCATGCCTGTTTCTGATCGCGCCCGACGAGCTGCCAGCCAATACCGACGCCGAAGCCTTCGGCCGTGCCGCGCAGATTGTCCGGCAAGCCGCGGACGCACTGGGAGGCGAGGCGAGGTTGCTCGGTCTCGAATCCATCAGCTTCTCTTACGAGGGCCGCGTGTCAGTGCCCCACCAGGGTACGACCATCGACGATTTACAGGTATTCGACTACCGGCAAGACGTGCAGGCGACCTTCCGTCCCTTGCGGATCCGCAGCGTCACTTCGTTTGGAGGCAGCGCAGAGACGTCCTTTGAAAGCGTAAGCTTCATCGATGGTGACCAGGCTTCCTCGCAGCGCGATATCGCGCGATTGCTTCGCGCGAGTCCGCACGCCCTTGTCAGGCACCTGCTCGAGAATCCGCGCAATGTGCTCGTCGTTCACGAAGGGGCGTCCGAGTATCGACTGGCCGCCCGCTTTCACGGCGAGCTGGTCGTGCTGCACGTCGGCAAGGGCGACGGACTCGTTCAGCGCGTCGTACGGGTGTTCGACGACGTTCGCCATGGCGATTCCGCCGCCATCCTTGAGTTCCCGGAGTACGAACCGCGAAGCGGGTGGCATGTGCCGAAGTCGCTGCGGTCCACCGAGGCCGGTCATCTCGTAATCGATGTTCCCTACTCGCAGTACAGTCTGGCGCGCGTGGAGCCGTCGCAGGTACGCGAGCCAACGGCCGATTCCGTTGCGCCTTCGGATTCGCCCGGCACGCCGCGCGAGCACGGTGACCTGAAGCTTGGAAACGGCATAACGCTGCTGAGAAACAGCGGGGGCTTCGACTATCACAGCCTGCTTGTCGAAACCCCGGAGGGCGCGATCCTGATCGAGGCACCCGGCGCGGTCGACGACGGCAAGGCGACCCTGGAACGTGCCCGAAGCGCGACGCAATCGCCGTTGCGCTATATCGCCGGCACGCATCATCACGATGACCACAGCGGTGGCATGGCGGGTGCCGTATTCGAGCACGCGCATGTGGTTGTTGCGCAGGCGGAGATCCCGTTCTTCCGGGACCTGCTGGCGGCAAAGCGGAGCTTCGCGCGCAGCGCGCATGAGCCCGTGACGGACGTGACAATAGAAGCCGTGCCAACGGGCGGCGAGCGCGAGATCCTGAAGCGCGTCATCGCCATTGACGCTGGCCCGAGCGGCCACAGCGAATCACACCTCGTGTTCTACGTGCCCGACACCGGCCTCCTGTTCCAGTCGGACATGGCCGTTTTCCGGTGGGACGGTTCGGTTGAGCCGGCGCGTGCCCAGACCTGCCGCCTGCGCAAAGTGATCGATGAGCGAAAACTCGTTGTGCGGACACTCGCCGGAGGCCACGGTCGGCCGGGCACGATGGAGGATCTGGACCGGGCGATTGCGCTGCGGGACGAGGGTTGTGATGCCGACGCCAGTGAGGCGATTTCCGACCGCCAGACCCGGTTACAGGCTCGTTGAAAGATCGCGAAAACCGAAGCCGGCGGGCAGCCCGACGATGTCGCGCAAAAGCGCGAGAATCTTGAAGCGCTCGCCCATCTCGCCCGGAAGCAACAGCGTCGCGGCGCCCTGGCGCAGGAGCGCGCCGTCGCGCTCGCCGGCTTCTTCGAGCAGGAGCGCGAGTTCGCGCTCGATCCCGGTAGACAGTAGGTAATGCGCCTGCGTCGCGAAGCCGGCGACCCGCAATCCGACGTCGCGGGCGGCGTCCGCGGCGGCGGAGAAATCCACCCAGGCGGTCAGGTCCTGGGCGCCAGGTGTGGACAGGACGTCCTCGATCTGCAGGTGGCGCCGGAATCCGCACAGTGTGCCGCCGTCGCGGGAGGGGTGATAGTAGTGGGCGCGCGGCAGGCCGTAGTCGACGAGCAGCACCGCGCCGCGAGTCAGTTTCCCGGCCGCCGAGGCGACCCAGTTCCTCAGGCCGGGGCACCACTCCGACACGTAGCCCGCGGCCATCGGCACCGACAGTCGTTGCTGCAGTGATTCCACTGCGGTAGCGAGCGGCGGATCCGCGGGACCGACCCGCCAGGCGAAACCGCCCCCGTCCGGGACGACGCCGATCGCTGCGCAGCCGCGATCGGCGATCCGAAAGCGGTCGACCGGCAGCGCGTCCACCACCTCGTTCGCGACGGCAACGCCCTGCCACTCGCCGCAGGGCGGGCTCTCCAGCCATTCGATGCGATCCAGCAGAAGCGCGACGCCGGGCGCATGTTCGAGCCAGTGACGCTGCCGGTTGCCGAGCGCCGGACTCGGCTCGACGATGCGATAGCGTTGCGGCAGCACACCGAGCCGCGAAAGCGCCGCCAGCAGTTCCCCCGCCATCGCGCCGCTGCCCGCGCCGTACTCGACGACGTCTCCGCCACCTGCCTTCGTCAGGAGTTCGGCGATGCCGACCGCTAGGCAGCGCGCAAAAAGCGGCGACATCTCCGGCGCCGTCACGAAATCGCCCACCGAACCGAAGATCGCGCGATCCGTCATGTAGTAGCCGAGGTCCGGCTCGTAAAGCGCTGCGCGCATGAACTCGGAGAACGGCAGCCAGCCGCCGCGCTCGCGCGCGCGCTCCCGGATGCGCGCCGCGAGTTGCGCTGTGCGCGCCGCTTCCTCGGCGTCGAGCGGCGGCAGCTCGCCCGGGCTCAGCACCAGCGGTCCCTGCGGCCGTGATATCGTCGCCGCCCCTTTCCAGCCATTTCCAGCCTATGTCGAGGTCCGGATCGCCGCTCGCAGACAAGATCGTCCTGGTGACGGGGTCCGCGCGCCGCATCGGCGCCGCGATCGCGGAAGCCTTCCAGGCGCGCGGCGCAACGGTTGCCGTCCACTATCGCAGTTCCCGGAGTGACGCCGAATCGCTCGTTTCCCGGCTCAACGCCGGGAGGGCCGGATCCGCGAAGGCATTCCGCGCGGATCTCGCCGATGCCGTCTCGTTCGACACCCTGCCCGCGGCGGTCGTCCGCGAATTCGGCCGTCTCGACGTGCTCATCAACAACGCGTCCAGCTTCTACCCGACGCCGGTCGGCGAAATCACGCAGGATCAGTTCGACGACCTCATCGGCTCGAACCTGCGGGCGCCGCTTTTCCTCGCCCAGGCCGCGGCGCCGGAACTCCGGAAACGCTCGGGACTCATCCTCAACATTGCCGACATCCACGCGTTGCGCCCGCTCGCCCGGCACGCGGTGTACTGTGCCGCGAAAGCGGCGCTCGTGATGCTGACGCGCTCGCTCGCGCGCGAGCTCGGTCCGGAGATTCGCGTCAACGCCATCGCGCCCGGCCCCGTGCTGTGGCCGGAGAATGGCGTCGACGAAGACCTCAGGCGCCGCATCGTCGCGCACACCGCGCTGAAGCGCCCCGGATCGCCGGAAGACGTCGCGAAAGCGGCGCTCTTTTTCGCGAGCGAGGCGCCGTTCGTGACGGGTGAGGTGCTCGCTGTCGACGGCGGGCGCCTCGTCGGCGGCGAGGATCGCTGAGTCCGTCATTCGTCCGCGCCATCGAGCTCGATGGGGGTCAGCGGATGCGCGCGCTGGTCGAAGCGCCGCCACAATGCGCCGAATTTTTCGCCGAGCACCGGATGCGCGAGCCCGGGCGCAATCTCCGCGAGCGGACCCAGCACCCAGGCTCGCGTCAGGAGATCCGGGTGCGGCAGCCGCGCACCATTGAAGTTGCCGACGTTGTCCCCGTAGAGCAGCAGGTCGAGATCAAGCGTCCGCGCGCCCCATTTCGGCGCCCCGGGCTCGCGGCCGCATTCGCGCTCGACGGATTTCAGCCGCCTGAGCAGCGCCTCGGGCGCCAGGTCGGTGGGAAATGCGACGACCAGATTGACGAAATCGTCGCTGGAGAATCCCACCGCGGCGTTCGCGAAGGCGCGCGACGCGCGAAGACCCGGAAATTCGCGCGCGAGCCTGGCGAGCGCCTGCCTGAGGCTTGCGCGCGGCCGGACGTTGCTGCCGGCCGCGACGTATGCGTCAGTCATGGGGGGTTTCAGTCATCCCGGCCGCGCTCGACGATCACTCCGACGTCGCGGGAATGCCGTATGGCACCCGGCTTGTGGACGGTGACACGCACCCGGGCAACCTTGAATTCCTCCAGCACGATGCGGGCGATGCCGCCGGCGAGCGCCTCGACCAGGCGAAACCGGCTCTCTTCGACGAACGCCAGCACCCGCTTCGCGACCGACTTGTAATTCAGCGTGTCGTCGATCGCGTCGCTTTTCGCCGCGGCCGCGAGATCGACCCAGATCTCGAGATCGACCTCGACGCGCTGGCGGACTTCGCGCTCCCAATCGTAGATGCCGATGATGGCTTCGGCCGCGAGCGCGGTCAGGAAAATGCGGTCCACGGCGGCCTCCTCAGTGACCCGGCGCGACAAGCTCGTCGAGCGGCCAGCGCGCGCGGGCGCGCACCGGCAGTTCCTCACGCTCGCCAGCCTCCAGCCGATGATGACCCGCAACCGCGATCATCGCGGCATTGTCCGTGCAGAACTCCGGCCGCGGGAAATGCACGCGGCCGCCGGCGGCCGCGACTGCACGTGTGAGCTCATCTCGCAGGCGGCGATTGGCGCCGACGCCGCCGGCGACCACCAGTACGCTGAGGCCGGTTTGACGCAGCGCGCGCAGGGATTTCGCGACCAGTGTCTCGACCATCGCATTCTCGAAGCCGCGCGCCACGTCGGCGCGCGCCTGGGCGTCAAGCTCCTTGCCGCGAACCGCGACGACGACCGCGGTCTTCAACCCGCTGAAGCTGAAATCGAGGCCAGGCCGGTCGAGCATCGGCCGTGGAAACTCGAATTTTCCGTCCCGCCCGCGCTCGGCGAGTGCGGCAAGCGCCGGTCCGCCCGGGTAATCGAGCCCGAGCAGCTTCGCCGTCTTGTCGAAGGCTTCTCCCGCGGCGTCGTCCAGCGTCTCGCCCAGGACCCGGTAACGGCCGACGCCCCCGACTTCCGCCAGCAGGGTGTGGCCGCCCGAGACCTGCAGCGCGACAAAGGGAAAATCCGGCGCATCCGGCTCGAGCGCCGGGGCCAGCAAATGACCCTCCAGGTGATGAATGCCGACGACGGGCACGTCCCAGGCATAACCCAGCGAGCGCGCGACCGAGGCGCCGACCAGGAGCGCGCCGATCAAGCCAGGCCCGGCGGTATAAGCAATCCCGTCAATGGCTTGCGGCGTCAGGCCTGCGTCCGCGATCGCGCCTTCGATCATCGGCAGGAGTCGTTCGATGTGATCGCGCGAGGCAAGCTCCGGCACGACGCCGCCATGGCGGCGGTGCAACTCGGTCTGGCTGAAAACCCGGTTGGCCAGCAGGCCTCTTGCGCCGTCGTAGAGGGCGACCGCGGTCTCGTCGCAGGAGGTCTCGATGCCGAGGACGATCATGGAGCTAGTCTTTTGATTTTCCGGGGGCAGATCACTACAATTCCGGGCCCTTTCCCCGGGCCCGCCCGGGGCAGTTCAGGCGAGCGAGAGGTTTGAATGCCGAGCGTCCGTATCCGCGAAAACGAGTATTTCGACGCCGCCTTGCGTCGTTTCAAGCGCGCCTGCGAAAAGGCCGGCGTCCTGACCGAACTGCGCCGCCGGGAATTCTACGAGAAGCCCACCCAGGAACGGAAACGCAAGAAGGCCGCCGCGATCAAGCGGCACCTGAAGCGCGCCTCCCGCGACGGCGGGCGCAGCGCCACGCGTT
>Ga0302046_10002850_pt1 | contig 15944 bp, 13 predicted proteins | sample RVTome_11_FD_200261 | JGI IMG/M metagenome (GOLD analysis project Ga0302046, IMG submission 200261) | Soil microbial communities from uranium-contaminated site in the Upper Colorado River Basin, Wyoming, United States - RVT147D111 (version 2) ...
TGCGGCAGCCGCGCCGGCGCCAGGTGTCTGGCTACGTCCGCGTGTCGACGAAATCGAATTCCGGAAGCTTCGGGAGCTCGTACGCATCGAGCGCCAGCGCATCGAGGAGCGCGAAATCTCTCTTACGGAACGCCGTTCGAAGCTCGTCTGTGAGCTGCTTGCTCAACATGTCGGGGCGCGGAACGCGAATACGGCGGAGATACTGCGCCTGGAATCTCAGATAACCACCGCGCATTCGAACGGCGTAGGACCAGATGAAGAAAAGAGCCACTTTCGAGCTGATGAGGCCTCCGAGAACTTCAGGGTCCCAGCCCCCGGAGACGATGTAATAGAGGTTGTGATGGGGATGAAAGCGGCCCTCGTCGTACCCAACTTGAAGTGAACCGGCAATGTCAGGAATCAGGAGCTTGGGTCTTTCTACCAGCTCGGGATAGACCCGATCGATCGTGCGGAACCAGCTCCGTGGATTCTTCTTGGCGACGTGTCGCTTCGCGACTTCTTCAGCGTTTTTCCGGAAGTAGCGGGCCAGTCGTGGGAAGTCCGCCAGGTCGACGGTTCCAGCGCCTTCCTCAAAAGTATTGATCACGAAGCGCCCTGCATCATGGATCGTCCCGTTGCTGATGTCAGCCCGCATCACCAGGGGAACGAGCCGATCGCGTTCGATATCCGCTTCCGCGTCAACGATGAAGATCTTGTCGTTCCCCGTTGCAACTCCGATGCTGACTTTCGTTGCCCCCGACTCTTCGAGCGGCGGGTAGCGTTCTTCCAGCTCGCGCAACACGCGCAAGTGCCTGGGAGAGGTGAGAACCCAAGGCTCGGAGCCCACGAACCACGCTCGGTACTCGTCAACGGTCGGGCCTGGCTCGTCAGCAAGAAGGGCCTTGCCTGCTTCCCTGCATTCGTCCGGCGTTGCGAATGCCAGCTTGGTGACTCGGACGGCCTGGGTGTCTCCCCGGCCCAACGAAAAAATCGCGGGGTAGGCGATCACCTCGCTATCGAACGGAGATGCCGTGTGCAGATCGACGTAGGCTCTGACGTTGTATCGAGATGAGATGATCTCCCGAAGTCGCTGGCCGTACTTGTTCAGGGTCCAGCGGTCCGCGCAGATGTATGCCAACGTGCCTGCATCTGAGAGTTGAGCCAAGCCGTGCTCGATGAACGCAACGTAAAGGTCGGCGCGATCGTAGAGCGACTCGAAGTTTCGTCGATATGCGGCTTGCAGTTGCGTCGAGAGATGCTCGATGCGGATATAGGGCGGGTTTCCGACGACGAAGTCGGCGTCGCGCGTCACGGGCGTGAGAAGGAAATCAGCGGCACCGACCCATCCCTCGGCGAGTTGGCGGGCGATTTCCGGCTCCGCTCCGCCGCGTACGAGCTGTTCCTCCGAGACCGCTCGGGAACGAGCCACGTGCTCATCGTCGATGTCGAAGGCGCGAATCGCGCCGGCCAAGCTCGTCCAGGACCTTCGGAGTCGCTTCCGGGACGCGCAGAGACGCCGAACTGCCTCTTCCAGGAATGCTCCCTGCCCACAGGACGGTTCGATGAGCGTCGTGGCAGACAGATCCCGAAATGGGTTGTAGCCGGCCAGGTCGAGGATGAGCTTCACAACATGGGGCTTGGTCAGGACCACGCCGTGGGTTTCCCCGGACGACCTCTGGCCGTAGGCGTAGGCCTCTGGTGGAAATGCGAGGCCCAGATCCATCGACAATTGAGCTCGTGGAGTTTTCATAGGCTTGCCAGGTAAGCTGCGGCGTGACCTGCGATGCTGGCGATCATCGCCTTCATGCTGAGATCTTTCGTGGGTTCTCGGTACCGCCCGGCCGGGCCGGACTCCTCAGTACTCATTAGAAGGCCAGCGGCGTTGAAGTGTCCCTCAGCGACGAGCCTTCGCAGTTGGATTTCGTACCGTTTCGCGTAGGAGGAGTCGTGGAACTCGGGAAAAACCTTGAAGTGTGGCTCCTTGACGGAGATGGGCCTGGTCGATGCGCTCGATTCCTCCAGGAGCATCAGCCAACCGAGCCAAGGCCGGGGCTTCCCCTCCCCATAGGCTCCGTCGCGGTAGGCGGTCCACAGGTCGGTCGCGCTGCCCAGGGCTTCCTCCGTGCGGTTATTGAAGTTGTTCCCGAAGGAGGGACCGCGCTGACTCTTGAATTCGATGGCGGCCACCAGGTGCCCCTCGTGCACAACGAGCATGTCCCACTTCTTCGTCGGCCGAAAGTATCCGGGTAGCTCCAGCCTGCTTCGATGGTAGAGGCTTGCGTCGGTCAGGCCGTTCTGGCGCAGGACCCACTCGAAGAGGCGGCAAAAACCGTCCATCTGCTTGCCCCCGGTTACGGCTGCACGCCTTCCACGATCGGCGTCGGTGGCCGATTGGCGGCCCCGTTGAGATTCGAGCGTCGCCCAGTAGTGCGAAACCGCCATCCGAACGTGGTTTTCGTAACCCTGCACCGAGATGGCCATGCGCGTCGCTGTCGTCCGGCTACGGTCTGGCCGTGGTGGAAGTGTGTCTGGGCACGGCGTTCCCGGCCAGGATACACGAAGCACCCGTGCGGGCCCCCAACGAGGTGCGCACCCTTTCCTGTCGCGGGCGAAGAGCCCCCCAAGCACCCGCGTGTCGGCGCCCCGACTGTGTGCGCACTCTTTCCTGTCGCGCGCCCTGCCGCCAGCGTTTACCATTGAGAGAGTGGAAGCAGACCGCAGATTGCCCGGGGGGACCGGGAGACCACCGCGCTGAGGAAGTCATGCTGATCAGGAAGCCGTCCGACATCAAAGAGTCCGAGATCACGCCGGAGCACCTGTATCGCTCGCGGCGGCAGTTCCTGCGCCTCGGCGCCGCCGGCACGGTCGGGGCGATCGCGGGCGGGGCGGTGTGGCTGCGGGGGGGCGGCGGGCAGCCGGCCTTCGCCCAGGAGCAGCTCCCCAACGTCGTGAAGTCGCCGCTGTCGACGAGCGAGGAGCCCAACAGCTTCGAGCAGCTCACCACCTACAACAACTTCTACGAGTTCGGCACCGGTAAGGAAGACCCCTCGGAGAATGCGCACGCGCTGACCGTCGAGCCGTGGACGGTGAAGGTCGACGGGCTGGTCGGCAAGCCGGCCGATTACTCGGTCGACGACCTGATCCGGCCGAGCCGCCTCGAGGAGCGGATCTACCGGCTCCGTTGCGTCGAGGCCTGGTCGGCGGTGGTCCCCTGGGTGGGCGTGCCGCTGGCCGCCGTCTTGAATCGCATCGAGCCCGATTCGCGCGCCAACTACGTCGCCTTCACGACGCTGTACCGGCCCTCGGAGATGCGCGGCCAGCGCAGCTCGGTGCTGGAGTGGCCCTACGTCGAGGGGCTGCGGATGGACGAGGCGATGCACCCGCTGACGATCCTCGCCGTCGGCATGTACGGGCGCTCGCTGCCCAACCAGAACGGCGCGCCGATCCGCCTGGTGGTCCCCTGGAAGTACGGCTTCAAGAGCATCAAGTCGATCGTCGGCATCAGCCTGGTGGAGGACGAGCCGCCGACCTCGTGGAACATCGCCAATGCGCGCGAGTACGGCTTCTACTCGAACGTCAACCCGGAGGTCGATCATCCGCGCTGGAGCCAGGCGACGGAGCGGCCGCTGGGCGGCTTCTTCAAGAACAAGCCGACCCAGATGTTCAACGGCTACGCCGACCAGGTGGCCCACCTCTACGAGGGGATGGACCTGCGGAAGTATTACTGAGGGGTTCGGCGGGCGCCGCGTGGAGACCCGAGTGGAGCGCGAGATCCCCGAGGGTGCCGCCGGCGTGGGCCGCGCGGGTGCCGCGAGCGCGGACCGCGAGGGTGCCCCGAGCGCGAATCGCCCGTTGCGGCAAACCTCGGCCTCTTCGGGCGGGGCGCTGGCCCTTTTCGGACGCCTCTTCAAGCCGGGGGTGTTCGCGGTCTGCATGACGCCCGCGGTGGTTCTCCTGTACCGCACCTTCTACACCGGCAACCTCGGCGCCAACCCGGCTGAAACGCTGCTGCACGAGACCGGCCGGCCCGCGCTGCAGATGCTGCTGGCGACGATCGCCGTCAGCCCGCTGCGGCGGCTCACCGGCTGGAGCCGGCTGATCCGGGTGCGGCGAATGCTCGGCCTGTTCGCCTTCTCGTACGCGCTCGTCCACTTCTCGTTCTATCTGACGTTCGATCGGCTCTTCGACCTGGCCGGCGTCGTCGACGACGTCATCGAGCGCAAGTTCATCCTCTCGGGGATGACGGCGCTCGCCTGCATGCTGCCGCTGGCGCTCACCTCGACGCGGGGTTGGATCCGCCGGCTCGGGGGCAAGCGCTGGCAGCGGCTACACCGGCTCGTCTACGTCGCCGCGGCGGCCGGCGCCCTGCACTTCATCTGGAAGGAGAAGGTGCTGACGGCCGAGACGCTGACCTACTTCTCGATCGTCACGTTCCTGCTGGGGTTCCGCGTGGTCGACGCGCTGCGCAGGCGGGTCGGCGTGGCACCCTTGCCCGAGCGCGAGACGTCGTTGTAGCCGGCGTTTTTCCGACTTCGGGTGCTCGACGGGCGGTCGAGAACGCCTCCATCCCAGAATCTGCCCGCGCCTCGTCCTCACCCGGCTCGGCGTGCGATTTGTCCTCACCCGTCGCGCGCCCTCCTCACCCGTTGAGAGATACGGCTTAACCCTCACGGGTGCAACAGGTTACGAGGAGTCCGGCCATTCGCGGCGTGAGAAGCTCCTGATGGGCCCTCCGGGACCCGGCACATGTCGGGCTTGACAGCGCCGCCGAAGCTGCTATTTTTCCAGCATCTCTTGTCACTCCCCCAGGAGCAGGAGTCGCGGAATGCCGCAGCCCTCGCCGGAGCACCTCAGCCGCCGTGAGCGGCAGATCATGGACGTTCTCTACGAGCGCGGCAGCGCCACCGCCGCTGAGGTGCTCGAGCGCATCCCCGACCCGCCCAGCTACTCGGCGGTCCGCGCCACGTTGCGGGTGCTCGCCGAGAAGGGACACGTCGCCCACCGCCGCGACGGCCACCATTACGTCTTCCGGCCGGTGGTCTCGCGCGAGCGCGCCCAGAAGAAGGCCACCCGGCGGCTGGTGAAGACGTTCTTCGACGGATCTCCGGAGAAGGCGGTCGCCGCGCTGCTGGAGGACACCGATCGCCTCGAGCCCGCCGAGCTCGACCGCATCGAGGCGCTGATCGCCAAGGCGCGCGAGGAGGGTCGCTGATGCTCATAGCGCTCGACGTTGCGGCCAAGGGGCTGCTGGTTCTGGCGGCCGCGTCGGCGGCCTGCGCGCTGCTGCGACGGCGACCCGCAGCGACCCGCCACCTGGTCTGGAGCACGGCGATGATCAGCCTCCTGCTGCTGCCGGTCCTGGCGAGCCTGGTGCCCGCGTGGCAGATGCCGCTGCTGCCGGCGAGCTGGGCGGCGCCGGTCGATGCGGTGGAAGACGACACGGCAACGAACGCGGCCGGCACCTTTGGGGGAGGGGAGCACGCGGCGTCGGCGTCGGAAGCCGGCGAGGTTGCGGGTCTTGTCGGCTCTGGCGGAATGGCTGATGTGGTGCGCTCAGGCGGGGTCACAACGGCGGCGAGCGCTGGCGAACCGAAAGCCTATCGGCCGACGCTTCTCGCCGGCCTTCTCTTTTTCGGCACGATCCTCGTCCTCGCGCACCTGATGGTCGGCGCCGTGCGCGTCGGACGGATGATCCAGGGGGCGCGGCCGGTTGCCGACGAGTCGTTGCGCGCCGCGTTCGCCTGGGCACTGGCGCGCCTCGACATCCGGCGTGACGTGCGGCTGCTGGAGAGCGAGGGCGCCACGGTACCCGTGGCCTGGGAGTTGCTCCGCCCGACGGTCTTGGTGCCGGCGGACGCTGCGGCCTGGCCCGCCGACCGCCAGCGCGTCGTCCTGCTGCACGAGCTGGCGCACGTTGGCCGCCGCGACTGCCAGGTCCAGCTCCTCGCCCACCTGGCGCTGGCGGTCCACTGGTTCAACCCGCTGGCCTGGTGGGCGGTGCGGCAACTGCGCATCGAGCGCGAGCACGCCTGCGACGACCACGTCCTTCGCCTCGGCACCCGCGCCTCCGACTACGCCGACCACCTCTTGCAGATCGCCCGCGGCCTGCTGCCGGCGGCCGAGCCCGGCTGGGCCGCCGTCGCCATGGCCCGCAGCTCACGGCTCGAAGCGCGGGTCGCGGCCATCCTCGACCCCGAAAACCCACGACGACTCCCCGATCGGAGAGCAACCATGATCGCCACCGTCACCACCTTCGCACTGCTGCTGCCGTTGGCGGCGGTGCAGCTTGGCGCGCAGACACACGACGCCACGCACGCCCCGGGACAGGCGCCGGCGCACGACGCGACGCACGCCCCGGCGCCGGCGCACGACGCGACGCACGCCCCGGCGCCGGCGCACGACGCCGCGGAGCTCCACCTCGCGGCTCCCCACTCGTCGCTCGAGCTGCCCGGCCACGCCCCGGAGTTCGGCGCCGCGCTGCATTCGGCCCCCGGCGAGGGCGCGCCCGTGGTGCCCGGCCCGTTGGCCGCGCAGGGCACCCAGCCGACCCTCGACGAGCTGGTCCAGATGCGCATCCACGGGGTCAGCCCCGAGTTCATCCGCGAGATGCGCGAGGCGCTCGGCCACCAGTTGAGCGTCGCCGACCTCGTGCAGATGCGCATCCACGGCACTTCGCCCGAGCTCGCACGCGCGGTGCGTGACCTGATGCCCGGCGAGGTCGTGGAGGCGCGGGACGTCGTGCAGATGCGTATCCATGGCATCAGCCCCGAGCTCATCGCCGAGGCGCGCCAGGCTCTCGGCGGCGAGGTGAGCACCGGCGACCTGGTGCAGATGGGCATCCATGGGGCCTCGCCCGAGTACATCCGGGCGATGCGGGCGGCGTTCTCCGGGGACCAGGAGATCAGCATGGCGGACATCGTCCAGATGCGCATCCACGGCGCCTCGCTGGAGTACGTCCAGCAGATGATCGAGCTCATGCCCGACGAGACGATCTCGGTGGGCGACGTCGTGCAGATGCGGATCCACGGGGTGAGCGTCGAGCTAGTGCGCGAGCTGCGCGACGACGGCTACCGGGACCTGACGGTCGCCGACCTGGTGAAGATCAAGATCCACGGCTTCGACCGCTTCTTGCGGCGGCGCGGTGGCCGCTGACATGGAGGATCGAGCGATGAAGACGATGAGCGGAAAGAAGGTACTCGCGGCCCTGCTATTCGCGCTGGCGCTCCCGGCGTCGCTGACCATCACGGCCGATGCCGCGCCGCTGGTGCCTGCCGCTGCGCCGCTGGCGCCGGTCGGCGGCCACCTCCTGCCTCCTGTCCCTCTCCCCGTGGCGCACGCGGCGCCCGGCGCCGCGGCTTCGCCGGCGGCGCAGGTGCCGACGGTCGAAGGGACCTGGAGCACGCGGGCCCGCGAGCGCGAGGGCGGCCAGCGGATCCAACTGTCGCTGGAGATCGATCGCGCGCGGGGCAACTGGAACATGGGGTTCGGTGTCGAGCCTGGCGAGCTCGAGGGCCTGTCGTTCGACCAGGCCTCCGGGACCGTCGCCGACGCGCGCTTCACGATGGTGCGGGATGCGGGCACGATCGCCTTCGAAGGCGCGATTCGCGACGGCCGCGGCGCGGGGACGTTCGCCTTCACGCCGAATGCCTCGTGGATCCAGGCGATGGACGACCTCGGCTACGACGACCTGTCGGACGAGCAGGTCTTCACGGCCGCCGTCCACGACATCACCACGAGCTTCGTGCAGGACCTCCGCCAGCTCGGCTACACGGACCTCCCGACGGGCGACCTGTTCTCGTTCGCCATCCACGGCGTCACCCCCGAGATGATCCGCGAGCTCAACGGCCTCGGCTACCGCGACATCCCGGCCCGCCAACTCGTCGCGCTGCGCATCCACGGCGCCTCGCCCGAGTGGATCCGCGAGGTGCGGGCGGCGATGGGCGGCTGAGCCCGGAGGCTCGCCGTCCCCGGGTGCGGTGACAGCGAGGCGTACGATCCAACCTCACTTGTCTGGCCTCTCCGGCGGGGATACCTTCAGGCGCCTAATCCGCCCGCCGCGCGGCGACGTCGCCGGCGATCGGCTCTCGGTTCCGTCGATCCGGGTGCTTCGGGCGGGGCCGTGGGCCGGAGGGTCGCGAGGGCGAGCGATCGTCGAAGGCACTCAGGATCGGGGAGGCGCACACGATGGAGGGTGGCGGACGACCGAAGTGCCCCGTCGAGGGCTGCGACGGTGACCTGTACCGGGAGTTCATCACTGGGCTGAACCGCTCGACCGCGCAGATGATGCGGCTGGCCGGCATCGGGCTCATCGCCGGGCCGCTGCTGTTCGGCGCTCCTTTCCTCTACGAGTCCGCGGCCCGGGGCGTCGGCGGGCCGGGCCGCCTCCTGCTCGTCGCCCTGCTCATGATCATCCCCATCGCCGCCGGCGTCGTGCTGCTCCGCCATCGCGCCCAGCGCCTCACGCTGCGCGCCGAGCAGCAGCGCTGCAACAAGTGCGGCACCGTGTTTCCGCCGGCGGGTGGCAACGGCAGCTAGGGAAGGGACGTTCGCAGCGGGTTGAGGAGTTCGACCTATGCCGTGAAGGCATTGGGGATGCGATTCCCCGCTCAGCAGCTCCGGAGCAAGATGCCGGAGAGTGCCGCCCGACGGTTGCTTCACGTCACTTGACATAGTGTCATGTGACATATACTATCCTCTCCGTCGGCTGGCCGAGATCGTTTCGCCCGGCCCGTTTCGAGGTGCGAGCTTCGCGGCCGCGTGGCTCGAAGTCGGAAGATCGGTCCGGCGGCTCGCGCCGCGTTCGCGAGGCCGGTCAGACCGTCGTGAGGAAGCTCCCCCCGGAGGCGCCGATGGATCCGCAGTCGTTGATCCCGCTGAACCCTCGTGACTACTTGATCCTGTTCACGCTGGTCTCCGAGGACCGGCACGGCTACGGGATCGTCAAGCGGGTCGAGGCCGACAGCGGCGGGCAGGTGAGCCTCGATCCCGCCAACCTCTACCGGGCGATCAAGCGGCTGATCCGCACCGGGTTGGTCGTGGAGGCCGACGAGCGGCCGGCGCCGGAGTCGGGCGGGCAGCGGCGCCGCTACTACGCGATCACCGACTTCGGGCGCGAGGTCGTGGCGCTGGAGGCCGCTCGCCTGGCCCGCCTCGCCGACGCGGCGAGGGTCGAGAAGCTCATCCCCGAGTCGGAGCGACGCTCGTGACCATCGGGCTCGTCGTCCGCAGACCGCCCCTCGCGGTGCTCATCTACCGGGCGTTGCTGCGCCTGCTGCCGCGCGATCTGCGCCGCGAGCACGCGGGAGACGCCGCCGAGGTCTTTCACGACCTGTATCGGGACGCCCGCCGGAAAGGGGCGCTCGACGGTCTGCGGTTGCTGGTGTGGTCGGCGGGGCAGCTCGTTTTCTGTGCCGCCGGCGAGCGCTGGCAGGCGCTCCGCGGCCAGCGGCGGGGCGCAACGAACGGCGCGAGAAGCGCGGGTGGCGACAGAGACGCGAGTGGGTCGACGCGTGATCCCGGGGGCTCCCTCGGCCGGCAGGGCTCGCCAGGAGGAGGCGGCGGCGCGACGCGTGTTCCCTCGGGTTCGCTTGGGAGGCGGAGCTCGCCAGGGGGAGGCGCGGGTGGCTCGGAGCGTGTTGCCGCGGGCGGGAGGCAGGGCTCCCCCGGAGGCGGCGGCCCCGGGGGCGGGCCAAACGACGGTTCCGCCGGATCGTCCCTCGAAGTATTCACGAACCTGCTGCCGGACCTTCGCTATGCCGCGCGCACGCTGGCCAAGACGCCGGCCTTCACGCTCTCGGCGGTCCTCATCCTCGCGGTGGGCATCGGCGCTACGACCACGATCTTCAGCGCCGTCGACACAGTGGTGCTGCGCAGCCTGCCGTACCCGGACCCCGGCGAGCTGGTCCTCTTCACCAACGACTCCCATTCGTTCCCGGACTTCAACGCCTGGCGGCGGAGCCTCGACGCCATCGAGACGATCGCCGCGGCCTGGAGCGAGCGGGTTGATCTGACCGGCGACGAAGCGCCCGAGCAGGTGCCGGCGGCCATGGTCACCAGCGATTTCTTCGCCCTGTTCGGCGCCACCCCGCATCTTGGCCGCTTCTTCACCGCCGAGGATTTCGTCGGCGAGCCCGGCGTCGCCGTGCTCGGGCACGGCATATGGCAGCGACGCTGGGGAGCCGACCCCGGGATCATCGGGCGCACGCTGGCGATCGACGGCCGGCCGGTGGTTGTGGTCGGCATCGTCGGACCCGGGTTCGAGCCGCCCGAAGCCGTGGTGGAAGATCGCGTCGACGTCTGGCTGCCGCTGGATGTCGAGAACCCGGAGCACCGCGACGACCTGGGCTTCCACGTGCTCTCGGTTTCCGGCAGGCTTCGCGAGGGGACGTCGCTCCCGGCCGCCCAGGAGCAACTGGACGCGATCATCCGCGCGCGGGCCGAGGAGTTTCCCGACCAGTACATCCTCGACGGCTCGCTCGCGGAAGTCCCTCTGATGCCGCTGCGCGAAGGGACCGTCCGGCGGGTGCGCCCCGTGCTATACACCTTGCTGGGGGCGGTCGGGCTGATGTTGTTGATCGCCTGCGCCAACGTCGCCAACCTGTTTCTGGCCCGGGGGACGGAACGCGGCCGCGAGGTGGCGCTGCGCGGGGCGCTCGGCGCCAGCCGCGGTCGGATCGCCGCGCAGTTGTTGACCGAGAGCGTGGCGATCGCGGTGGTCGGCGGCATCGCCGGCATCGGCATCGCCTACGCCGGCGTCGGCCGAGACAACGTGCTGGCGGTGATCGGCGTCGCCGAAGGGGTGCAGCACTTCGGCCTCGACCAGGAGATCGAGCGCGACGTCTACGTGCTGTACGACCGCTTCGGCGGCGGGCTGCCGATGCTGCACGTCGGCATCCGCTCGAGCGCCGGCATCGAGGTGTTGGCGGCGGGGCTGCGCGAGGCCGTCTGGTCGCTGGAGCCCGACCTGCCGATCGAGGAGATCGTCACCATGCCCCAGCGGGTCTCCACGTCGCTGGCGATACCGCGCTTCCTGTCGGGGTTGCTCGTGATCTTCGGCGTCGTGGCGGTGCTCCTCGCCAGCGGCGGCATCTACGGATCGATGCTCTACTCGGTGGGCCAGCGGCAGCACGAGATGGGGATCCGCCGGCGCCCGCGGCGGCAACGTCGTCCGGCTCATCCTCGGGCACGGCGTCGTGCTCACGGCGGTGGGGCTCGGATTCGGCATCGCCGGCGCGATCTCCCTCTCGTGGTTGTTGGAGAGCCAGGTATGGGGGATCGAGGCTACCGACGCGCCGACGTTCGCGGCGGCCGCCGCGCTGCTCGCCGCCGCGGCGCTCGCGGCGTGCTTCGTGCCCGCCTGGAAGGCGGCGCGCGCCAGCCCGCTGCAGACGCTGCGGGCGGAGTGACGAGCGTCCCGAGGATGTAGCAGGTCGTGCGGCTCACCGTCGGCGGGGATCGGCGGTTCCTCGGGCACCACACCCCTGCACGCGGACAAAGCGAGCACGACGAGCAGCGACGCCGATACACGCGTGCCGGGCCGGCGAACGGCTGGCATTCTCGTCTCCGGGTGACGGCTGTGGGTTGGCCAGCGCCGCTCATTGTGTCACGCACTCAATCGCTTCCGCAGCGGTTGAGTTCCAGTTCACCCGGTAGCGTTCGCGTGTATGGCTCCCTACCGGCAGGCGTCGGCAGGGGCGCTCCCCTTTGACGCTCGAAAGGAGGGTTGATACACTTCCCTTCGTCTGTCGAAAGGAGAGCGCATTTTGGCCAAGGACAAGAGCGATGTGCTGCAAGGGACGCTGGACATGATGGTCCTGCGCGCCCTGCAGCTTGAACCGATGCATGGCTGGGGCATCACCGAACGCATCGAGCAGTGGTCCGAGAGCGTCCTGCGGCTCGGACAAGGCACGCTCTACCCGGCTCTCTACCGTCTCGAACGTCAGGGGTTTGTGTGCTCGGATTGGCGCGTGACGGCGAACAACCGCCGCGCCCGATACTATTCGCTCACCGCCCGCGGACGACGCCACCTGGAACGCCGGCTCGCGGAGTGGCACCGCGTGTCGCGCGCCGTCAACCTCGTGCTCGAGGCTAGCCTGGAGAGCGGCGGAGCGTGATGCATCGCCTGGTGGACGGCTGGCGTCGTTTCCGCTCGCTGCTTCGACGCAGCGAGCTAGAGCGCGGTCTCAACGACGAGATTCGATTTCACATCGAACAGCAGATCGAGAAGAACCTGCGGGCGGGCATGACGCCCGGCGAGGCGCAGCGGCAGGCGCTGATCAAGTTTGGCGGCGTCGAGCGCGTGCGGGAGAGCACGCGCGATGAGTTCCGCTTCCGGGTGATCGAAGATCTCCTGCGCGATCTCCGCCACGGAGCGCGCGCACTGCGGCGCGCTCCAGGCTTCACGATCGTGGCGATCCTGACGCTCGCGCTGGGGATCGGCGCGGCGACGGCGATGTTCAGCGTTGTCAACGGGATCCTGCTCCGGCCCCTCCCCTACCCGACACAGGATCGTCTGGTCGAGTTGGTGCACGAAGCGCCCGGTCTGGGGATCGACGAGCTATTCGCTTCGCCGGCCGCGTACTTCGGGTATGGGGACTACAGCCAAACGTTCGAATCGGTCGGGCTGTGGGACTGGGACGACTCGCCCGTGACCGTAACCGGCGCGGCCGAGCCGGAGTCGGTCCCGAGCGTCGAGGTGACCCACGAGGTCCTGGCGATGTTGGGGGCCCTTCCCGTCCTCGGGCGCGGCTTCACCGAGGCGGACGACGCCCTCGGAAGCGCACCGACGGCCATCATTTCCTACACGTACTGGCAGCGCCGTTTCGGCGGAGCCGACCCGCTGGGACAGACCCTGGTTGTCAATGGCGAGCCGCGCCAGGTGATCGGCGTGCTGCCACAGTCGTTCACGCTCTTCGACTACCCTGCGGACATCTACTACCCGCGACAGCCGGTCAGGGCCGACGCGTCGTTTCCGTCGGGCGATGGACGCGGGATTGCGCTGCTGAGGCCGGGCGTCACGCTGGGGGACGCAAACGCCGACGTCGCCCGCATGATCCCGATCCTCGATGAGGAGTTCCCCGGAGGTAGCGCGGAACGGTGGCAGCTAAGCCCCAAGCTCAGGTGGTTGAGAGACAGCGTCGTCGGCAACCTCGGTGACACGTTGTGGCTGCTGATGGGAACGATCGGCGTGCTGCTGTTGATCGCCTGCGCGAACGTATCGAACCTGGTGCTCGTGCGCACCCAGACGCGGCGTCCCGAACTGGCCACCCGCACGGCCCTCGGTGCGGACTGGGGCGCCATCGCCCGTGTGGTGCTGGCAGAAAGCGCCATGCTGGGGCTCGCCGGCGGCGTCGCCGGTGTGGCCGTCGCGTATTTCAGTTTGCCGCTTCTGCTGGCGCTGGGCGCGCCCGACCTGCCGCACGTCATGGCGGTCACGGTCGATCTCAGAGTGCTGGCGGTCGCCCTTGGCACGTCCGTGCTCGCCACGCTGATGTTCGCCCTCATCCCGGCGTTCCACTTCGCGCTGCCCAAGATGCGGCTGGCGGCCGAACTGCGCGGTGGAGTGCGGTCGGTCACCGAGGGACAGGAGGGCAACCGCGCCCGACGCCTCCTGGTCGTCGTGCAGGTGGCGCTGGCCCTCGTGCTTCTTGTCGGTTCGGGCCTGATGATGCGAACGTTCGCGACCCTGCGGCAAGTGGACCCCGGGTTCCGGGATCCCGCTACGGTGCAAACCTTTCAGCTCACGATCCCGGCGTCGCTCGTGCCCGACGCAGAGCGCGTCGGGGCCCACGATCCCGAGCGCGCGCTGCGCATGCAGCACGAGATCGTCGACCGCCTCGCTGCAATCGCCGGCGTCGACGCAGCGGGGTTTTCAAGCTCAAACGATGGGCTGCCCCTGGACGGAGATGGCCAAACCGCAACGATCGTTGTCGACGAGGGGCGCAGGGCGGAGGACGCGAGCCCCTTGAAGGAGGTCCAGTACGCCTCGCCTGGTTTCTTCGAGACCATGCTGACGCCGTTGCTGGCAGGCAGGGGCTTCGCTTGGGAGGACGTCCATCAACGCCGTCGCGTCGCGCTTGTCTCTGAGAATCTGGCGCGGGCGGAGTGGGGAACGGCGCGTGGCGCTGTGGGAAAGCGCATTGGCACGAGTCGCGAAGGTCCCTGGTGGGAGGTGGTCGGCGTCGTGAAGGACGTCCATCACGACGGCTTGAGCCAGCCTCCGCCAGAGACGGTCATTCTCCCCGCGTTTGCCAGAAACACCGTGGCGTCGTTTGTCATCCGCAGCGAGCGCGCCGCCACGACGGCCTTTCTCGACGCACTCCGCGAGGCCGTGTGGTCGGTGAACCCCAACCTCTCGCCGGCGAGCATCCAGACTCTCGGTGACCTCTACCGGCGTTCGATGGCAAGGACCTCCATGACGCTGCAGTTGCTTGCGATCACGGGAGCAATGGCGCTGGCGCTCGGATTCGTTGGGGTCTACGGAATCGTCAGCTATGCGGCTTCCCAACGCCGCCGTGAGATCGGCATCCGCCTCGCGCTTGGGGCACAGCACGGCGAGGTGCGGCGAATGCTCGTTGGCGACGCATTGACGCTCGTCGGAATGGGCGTCGTGATCGGGCTCGGGGCGGCGGCGGGGTTGACGCGGCTTATGGAGTCGCAGTTGTTCGGCGTCAGCCCGCTGGATCCCCTCACCCATATCGCGGTCGCGCTCCTGCTTGTCGCCGCCGCCGGATTGGCCGGCTACCTGCCGGCACGCCGCGCGTCGTCGCTGGATCCCGTGGAAGTCCTGAAGGGCGAGTGACGATCGGTGGATTCTTGACCTCTAAGACAGTACGGGCTCGGGATCGAGCCGCGCCCGCGACGGCAGTAGTGGAGCCGACGGGCGGGTCATCAGTCGCGGCCGCGTGATAAGGTAGGGGGTCGTTTTTCGCCGCGTCGATCTGGCGCTTTCGGGGACAGATCGGAGCAGCCGTGACCGTGCAGCACGGGCCGAGGCAATCGCCTTACGACGGCCCTTACGACGTTCCCGTCCTGGTCGACGACCGCCCCAAGCGTCTCGGCGACTTCCAGATGACCCGCTGCACGTTCTTCTCGGTGGTCGCCACCGACGCCGTCGACGACTGGGTGGCCCGCCTGCGCGCCGAGAAGGTCCCCTTCCTGTTGATGGGGCTATTCGCGGTGATCCACCGGCCCGACCTCGAGGCGGCGCGCTTCACCTCGCCGGAGCAGATCAGCGCGCTGTTCGACCGCATCGACGACATGCCGGGGCTGGTGGTGGAGAACGCCCACATCTGGCTGCCGAACTCTCTGCTCGAGGCGGCGGGCTCTGGGGGCGCCGAGAGCTCTGGCGAGTCGGCGGGCGCCGGCGGGAAGGCCTCGGGCAGGCCTGCGGAAGCCGCCGGCAACAAGACGGGTCCCGGCGGCCGGCGGGACGTGGTCGATCGCGGCGACCTGTTCCGGGTCTCGTTTCCGCTCTTCCAGAAGTCGCTGCAGTTTCTCGGCGAGGTGATCAGCGCCGAGCGCTTCACCGAGCAGGTCCGGGAGCTGATGGAAGGCGGCGAGCCGCTGCTGGCGCCGTCGCTCGAAGAGGCCGCCACCTTCCACACCTGGAGCGCCGAGCAGATCGCCGATGCTCGCGACAACTATTTCAAACAGCGCGACAATCCCGCGCAGGTGGTCCTCCCCTATCGCGATGAGCAGGGGGACATCCATGAGGGTTGACCGGCATTTCCCTTGCCCACCCGCGGCCGGCGCGGGCGACGTGTCGGGACGGCGATGAGCGAGCTCACCGTGACCGTAATCGACGTCGGCTGGGGCGACTCGATCCTGATCGAGAGCGTCGATGGCGCCGGCCAGACCCACCGCGCCTTGATCGACTGCAACGACACCAGCGTCTCCCGCTCGTCGCACCTGTTCGTCAAGCGCCACCTCGAGCGGCGCGGCGTCGACCTCGACGCCGGCCGCGT
>Ga0302046_10002851_pt1 | contig 15937 bp, 14 predicted proteins | sample RVTome_11_FD_200261 | JGI IMG/M metagenome (GOLD analysis project Ga0302046, IMG submission 200261) | Soil microbial communities from uranium-contaminated site in the Upper Colorado River Basin, Wyoming, United States - RVT147D111 (version 2) ...
TCCCGAACCCGCTCTTCGCCGCCGACAACACGCTCATGTACTTCGCCGACGGCAAGAAGGCCGTCGTCGACCTTATCCAGGCCATGAAGGAAGCCGCCTGAGTCGCCGCCCGTGAACCACCCCGGCTACCGCCGATCTCCTCTGCGAGCGGGACGGGTCCACCGCCGTCCTCACCGTCAACCGCCCAGTTCGGGCTCTGCATGGGTCGGTTGACCCAGGCCTCAGCCGAGGCCGCGGCCGGCTAGGCTGCCGGCGGGACCTTCATGCGGGAGCCGTTCGATCTGAAGAGGGCGGGAAGGAGTGACCCGCCGGACGCAGGCGCCGCCGCCGACTCCACCAAAACCTCGCCCCGAGAGAGCGGCACGAGCCCGTGGCTCGCGGCAGGCACGATGACCAGCCCGTCCGCCCCCCCGGCGTAGCGGCGCTCGCGCCGGGCAATGGCGAACAGCGCCCGCAGGGGATCGGCGGCCAGCGGACGGGCGAAGTAGTAGCCTTGTCCGCGCTCGCAGCCCAGCGCCCGGAGCCGGGCGAGCTGCTCCGCGGTCTCGATGCCCTCCGCGGTGACGCTCAGGCGGAGACTCCGGGCCACCTCCACCACCGCTCGCACGATGGCCATGTCCTCCGCGTCGTCGCCGATCGCCTTCACGAACGAGCGATCGATCTTCAGCGTGTCCACGGGGAACCGCTTGAGATAGCCGAGGGAGGAGTACCCGGTGCCGAAATCGTCGATGGCGAGCTGGATCCCCAGATCCTTGAGCGCGTGCAGCTTCGCCAGCGTCGAGGGCGCGTCCTGCATCACCACGCTCTCGGTGATCTCGAGCTTGAGGCTGGCCGGGTCGAGCCCGCTCTCGCGCAGGGCCGCGGCGATCTCCTCCACCAGGTTGGGCTGCTGGAGCTGGCGGGCCGAGAGGTTCACGCTCATGACGAGCGGGGGCTGCCCCGGGAACTCCCGCTGCCAGGCGCGGGCCCGGTGGCAGGCTTCCGCGAGGACCCACTGCCCGATGGGCACGATCAGCCCCGTCTCCTCGGCCAGACCGATGAACCGGTCCGGCGACAGCAGCCCGCGCTCGGGGTGCTGCCAGCGCACGAGCGCCTCCACCTCGGCGACCCGGCCGCTTTCCACCATCACCACCGGCTGGTAGTGGACGGTGAACTCCTGTCGCGTCACCGCGCCGCGGAGGTCGAGCTCGAGGTCGAGCCGTTGCAGCGCCTGGCCGTTCGTGCTGCGGTCGAAGACCTCGTAGCGCGCCTTGCCGTTGGTCTTGGCCTGGTACATGGCCAGGTCGGCATAACGCAGGATCTCCTCGGGCCCCGCCTGGCCGGAGCGGCCGAACTCGATGCCCACGCTGACCGTGATGAACACCTCGCGGCCCTCGTAGGAGAACGGGGTCTGGAACTGGGCCGCGATCCGTTCTGCCATGGAAGTGGCGGTGCTCACGTCCTGGACGTCCTCGAGGAGCATGCCGAACTCGTCCCCACCGAGCCGCGCGAGGGTGTGCTCCGGACGGAGGCAGGCCCGGAGGCGGCGGCTCACCTCGACAAGGAGCTGGTCCCCCACTCCGTGACCGAGGCTGTCGTTGATCACCTTGAACCGGTCGAGGTCCAGGAACAGGACGGCCACGCGCTCGCTCCGGCCCTCGGTCCTGGCCAGGGCATGCGCCAGGCGGTCCATGAACAGCGCCCGGTTCGGCAGGCTGGTCAACGGGTCGTGGAAGGCCTGCCGGGCGAGCTGGTCGATCCGCAACGGGAACTGGTTGATCTCCTGCGACTGCTGTTCGATGGTCTCCAGCATCCGCGAGAAGGAGGTCACGAGCGTGCCGATCTCGTCCGACCGGGCGGGCACGGCCTGCTCGCCGGTCTTCGGGTCGGTCAGGATGCTGGCGGCCCGGGACACGGCGGTGGCCACGTCCCAGGCGACGAAGGCGCCGGCGGTGGTGACGAGGCCGGTGAAGAGCAGCAAGGCCGGCAGCGCCACGAAATCGCGGGCATGTCGGACCGGGTCCAGGAGAGGCATGGTGTAGGCGAACAGCAAGTAGGTGAAGAGCAGGAAGGGCATGCCCCCGCAGAGGGCCAGGGCGAGGAGCATCTTTCGCCGCACCCGCTGGCCGGCGAAGGCCACTTCACGGCTGATCCCGTTCCCCAATTGAGCTCCTCACCCGGCTGGTTTCGGGATGCGCTTCGAGCATCCCCGAGAGCGATCGAGCAACTTCAGTGCCACCCCGCAACGGGCCGGATACGTTGAGAAACGGACAGTGCCGGGAGCTGCCCCGCCGACAAATTCCGGACGCCGACCGACGTTTTCAGGTGTTCGGCGGGTGCCAGGGACCGGAGCCCGGCGCGGAATGTGCCCGAGGAGAACGCCGCGGGCCACCCCGGAGCCGGGCCGATCTGTCCGGATGCTATAATCCCGCGCAACTCGTTGGGCAATGTCCTGGCCGAGGGGGTCTGCATGCGCGAGGCGCCCTGGATGACTCTGATGCCCGGCCTCGCCATCGCCGTCACGGTGCTCGGCCTCAACCTGGCCGGCGACGGCCTGCGCGACGTGCTCGATCCGCGCATGCTGGGGGAGGCATGACGGAGCCCATGGGATGAGCGCCGCGAGCCGGATCGAAGACAACCCGGATGGGACCCGGACGGAATACTTCGACGTGGAGGCCGGCGAAGAGCGCCTGCTGGCGCTCCTGCGCGAGCTGTTCGAGGAGCACTGGGCCGAGATCGTCTTCGGCCCCTGCCTGCAGGGTGCGGTCTTCGAGCTGCGCTTCCCCGAGAAGCCCCGGGTGAGTGTGCTCGACGGGTACGTCACCATCGGACCGGAAGGGCCCGGGACCTGGCACTTCCACCTCTGCATCGGACCCCACCGGGGCACGGAGAGCCGGCCGACGCCGCCGGCGCTCGCCGCCTGGCGGCGCTGCGGGCGCGCGGCCTTCTATCGCGACCTCGACGCGGCGGGGCGATGCGGCTCGTGGGGCTTGCGGCTCTGGAATGGGCGGGGTGAGCAGATGATCACGGTGTTCTTTCCCAACCCGTGGCTCGACCCCGAGCGCCAGCGGTACGTCGAGACGCCCGACTGGAGCCGCCTGGACCTGTGGATGGGACTCCGCGACCGGCACGCCGGCGTCCCCGCGGAGCCGGCCCCGACGGACGCGGGGCCTCCGCGCATGCACTGACCGGGGTCCCCTGGGGCCATCGCGGACATCGGGGGTGGGTCGGCGGCGGTTGCCCGCCCATCCCTACGGGTCACTCCTCAGCCGATGAAAGACCGCGTGGAGTGCAAGCCATGCCCTCACGATCCCTGTGTCAGTCACCGCGCTGCCTCCTTACCGCGCCTTGCGCGCCAGCGAGACCGTGAAGATGCCGTGCTCGTCGGCCGCCGTCTCGAGCTTCTCGAGCGCCACGAGCGGCATGAAAAACGGCAGCGTGCGCGAGGCGCGCCGGCTGGACGATCGAGTGCCGCATCAGGCGGTCAGATCCACCAGCACTTTCATGACGGGCCCCCCGCCCAGGGCCAGCTCCATCCCGTCCTGGAGCGCCTCGAGCGGGATCCGCCGGCTCACCAGCGGGCCCACCGCGACCGCGCCGGCGGCGGCGAGGCGAATGGCCTCCTCCCAGTCCTCCCGGGCGTAGAGGCGGCTGCCCTGCATCGTCAGCTCGCGCGCGAACATGTGGTAGAGGTGCACCGGCATGGGCTCGGCATGGATGGCGACGATGCTCACGGTGCCCCACACCCGCACCACCTCCGTCATCGCGAGGACGGCGGCGGAATTCCCCGTCACCTCGAAGGCCACGTCGACGCCCTCGCCGCCCGTCCATTCCTCGACGAACCCGGGGACACCGGTATCCGGGCCCACGGCCGTGAGGCCGAGCGCCTTCAGCATCTCCAGGCGGAAGGGATTCACCTCGGCCACGGCGACCCGGGCGCCGCGATGGCGCGCCACCATGGCGATCAGCGCTCCGATCGGGCCGCCGCCGAAGACCAGGACCGCGTCGTGCTCGTGCACGTCCGCCCGGCGGACATCGTGGATGGCCACGGCGAGCGGCTCGATCAGGGCCGCATGGTCGTCGACCAGCGACTCGGGGACGGGCAGCAAACGCGCGGTGGGCACCGCCCAGTACTCCTGCATGCCGCCGGGCAGGTCCACGCCCAGCACCTTGAGGCCGTAGCAGAGATACGAGGCGCCCATCCGGCAGGCGCGGCACTTACCGCAGAACCGGAGGGGCTCGACGACCACGCGGTCGCCTGCCCCGAAGCCGCTCCCCGCGGGCGCCTCGACCACCTCCGCGAAGGTCTCGTGCCCGATCACGCCGCCCCGCGGGACGCGGTGATCGAGATGCCCCTGGAAAATGTGGAGGTCGGTCCCGCAGATCCCGACGCGGCGGACCCTGAGGAGCGCCTCCTCGGGCCCGGGAACGGGCATCGCCGCAGTCCCGATCCTGAAGGCTCGTGCTCCCTCGTAGAAGGACGCTCGCATGGTCTCGCCTCCTGCGCTCCCTGGCCGGGGGTGTGCCGGGCTCAGCCCCAGGCCCAGACCGGCTGCTCGAAGTGATCCACGCGCGTCGGCCGTCCGTGCATCACCACCTCCCGCACCTGGTAGAGAACGGCCGCCGTGGGGGCATGGATGAGGCTGCCGAGCAGCGGCACCTGGATCACGGGCTGCTCGCTCTCCGGGATCGTGACCAGCCGCGGCACGCCGGGGTGATCGAGCTCGGCCAGCGGCACCCGATGGACGGACGCCACCTCGGCCGGATCAGGCCTGAGCTCGGCAATCGGCCCCGCCCGGAGCACCACGGGCGTGATGACGAACCCGGAGCGGGTACCGTAGTCGTCCAGCAGCCCCAGCACCGAGGACTCGTCGAGGTCGAGGCCGATCTCCTCTCTCAGCTCGCGCAGCGCCGCACGCTCCGGGCTCTCCCCGGCGTCGATCCGCCCGCCCGGCAGCGCCCACTGGCCGGCATGGGCGCGCAGCGTCGCCGCGCGACGCGTGAGCAGAAAGCATGCCCTCCCCGCGTCGTCGGCGATGAGCACCACCGCCACCGCCGCCGGACGGCGTCCGTCGGGGCTCAGGGCGCGCCGCGCGAAGGCGACCAGGTTCCGGCGCGCGCGGGAGAGCAGCGCATCGTCGAACGCGCCGGCGACGAGCTCGCTCACCGGCTAGTAGGCGGGCAGCTCGCCAGCCCTGGCGCCACTCTTCCGCACGGCGTTGACCTCCTCGGCGGCCTTGGCCGCGAGGAAGCGGCTGTCGCTGGCCAGCGTCACGAACCGGTATCCCTCGGCGATCATCTTGAGCGCATAGGCCGCCGTGCTGTTGTGGATGCCCGCGATGACCCCATATCGCTTGCACGCCGCCACGATCTGCTGCTGCGCCTCCACCACCAGAGGGTCGGTCTGGTCCAGGCGCGGCTTGCATCCGAGCGCCAGGCTCAGGTCGGACGGCCCTACGTACACCGCGTCCACCCCCGGCACGTTCAGGATATCATCCAGGTTCTTGAGGGCCTCGGCCGTCTCGATCATGGGCATCACGATGATGTCGTCGTCGGCCCGGTCCCCATAGTCCATCCCCGCGTAGAGCGAGGCCCGGACCGGCCCCCAGCTCCGGTAGCCGCGCGGCGGGTACTTGCAGGCGCGGACGAGCGCCTCGGCCTCCGCCCGCGTGTTGACCATCGGACAGATGACGCCGTAGACGCCGGCGTCCAGGATCTTCATCAGGCGCGCGGGGTCGTTCCACGGCACGCGGGCCAGCGGGATCACCGGCGTGGTGGAGATCGCCTGGAGCATGGTCACCGCCACCTGGTACTCGACGACGCCGTGCTGCATGTCCACGGTGAGCGAGTCGAACCCCTGGTGCGCCATGACCTCGGCGGAGAAGGCGCTAGGAATGGCCAGCCAGCCGTTCACGACCGCCTCGCCCCGGGCCCAGATGGACTTCAGCGTGTTCTCTCGCACGACTCTCTCTTTGGCTGACGTGGGTTGGGCGCCGATCGCCGGCGCCTGGCCAGCTTAGTCGGCCCGGCGAGACGGGTCAAGCACCGTTGCGACGGGGCGCCGCACCCGCTCGAACGAGTCGCCGGATGCGATCGCCCACCGGCATCACGCGATCGTTGAACCGGCCAAGTCCTCGGGGCTGAAACATATGGCTTGACTCTGTACTGACTCCAGACTCTATCGTGGCGCCGGAGCGGGGAGCGTTCGCCGCCGGAGCGCTGCAGGAGGGGGACGATGTGGCGTGATCACTGGTTCGCTCTCGCAATGATCGGGACGCTCTTCGCGTACCTCCTGTCCGACCCCGGTGGTGGCGCTGGTCCTCGGCACGATCGGCCCCGGCGCGTGACCGGTCGTCTCGATGCCGTGCTGCTCCCACTGCTCGTGGGCTTCGTGGCGCTGGTATCGTATCGCTACCGGGTCGCGCGCAGGAGAACTCCGTCGGGCCGGGCTCGGGAGGCTCCCGCGAGGAACAGCGGCACCGAAGCCACATCCATGAGGGGGTGGGGCCTCCTGGCGGCGCCGCGTGAGCCTAGGGGGTCCCCAGGGCGTGGTGGGCGAGCCGGCGGAACTCTCGCAGGTCGAAAGGCTTCCGGAGCAGGGGCGCGCCGGTGCGGGCCAGGAGCTCCTCGCCCGCCTGGGTGATAAGGTTGCCGCTGATGAAGATGAAGCGGGATCGGAGGCTTGGATACTGCTGCTCGACGGCCCGATAGAGAGCGATCCCGTCGAGCTCGGGCATCCGGATGTCGCTGACGATCAAGTCGTAGGCGTTGGCGCGGAGCTTCTCGAGGGCGATGCGCCCATTGCCGGCGGTCTCCACCTGGCAGCCGTCAGTGGCCAGGACCTCGGCCACGAGCCCCGCAATCACCGGCTCGTCATCCACCACCAGGACCGCCGGGCGCTGCGCGTTCGCTTCGGTACCGCTGATCGGACCCGCTTCCATGAGGCCGGATCTCCTTGCCCAGATATTGTGGTGCTGGTTACGGACTACCCTACCTGGGGTATGTGGCGCATGTCAAACTGAAGATGAATGCGGCGAGGACCGGGTCGGGTTCGGAGCGAGTATCCCCGCCGGATCAGCGCCGCCGGTACTGTCGGGTGAGGCGGGTCACCGCCAGGAGCATCAGGAGAAGCCCGCAGCCGAGGAACAGCAGCGGGACCGTCAGATCCCGAACCGGGACGATCATGCCCTCGGCGAGGACACGCCCGTACACGAGGACCAGCGCCAGGCCCACGGCGGCGAGCGCCGCGCCTGCGATGAGGCAGAATCCGGTCACCAGGCCCTCGCCGATCCAGGCGGCTAACCGCCGCCCACGGGCGCTGACCAGCGCGAGGCCGATCGCCGCCATGAGGACCCCGCCGGGTCCCAGCGGCTCGTGCGCAGTCAGGGCCCTCGTGAGGGACCAGGCCCCGCCGAGGAAAAGGACCCAGCCGACCAGCTTCACCGGGGCCCCGCCGGGATGGGCACCGCGCTGATCGACATGGCGCCATTGTAAGGTATGGCTGTCCTCCTCCTCACCGGCCCGCCCGGCGTGGGCAAGACCACCGTCCTCCGCAAGGTCGCCGCCTCCCTGGCGGGCCGGCGGCTGGCGGGCTTCTACACCGAGGAGATCCGTGCCGCGGGCCAGCGCACCGGCTTCCGCCTCGTCACCTTCGACGGCCGAGCCGCGGTCATGGCCGACACCCGCTTTTCCGGCCGGTGCCGGATCGGCAAGTACGGAGTCGACCTCGCGGTCCTCGACCACCTCGCGGTCTCGGCGCTCGGGGCCGCCGCCGACCTCTACCTGGTCGATGAGATCGGCAAGATGGAGTGCCTGTCGGCCCGCTTCGTCCAGGCCATGCGCGCGCTGCTCGACACGAGCCGCCCGGTGGTGGCGACGGTAGCCCGCAGCGGCACCGGCTTCATCGCCGAGGTCAAGGCCCGCCGGGACAGCGAGCTGTGGGAGGTGACCCGCGCCAACCGCAACGGGCTGCCGGACCGGATCGTGGCAAGGCTGGCCGCATCCCAGCGGCCTCAGCCGCCGTAGCCGACGAGCTCCACGTACCCGCGCCCGTCGACCGAGCGGCCGCTGTCGGTGCCGCGCACCTCCACCGCACCCTCCCAGTAGCGCGTCCCCACGATCAACTCCTGGTCGGCCAGCAGGGGTGTCGCCTCGAGCACGAGGCCTTGCGCGGGGAGCACGAGGCGCCAGCCGGCGGGATAGCGGACGCCGCTCCGCGGGCTCACCCAGGAGCCGAGCACCTCCAGCTTCACGTCCTCGAGCCCCAGGAGCCGGGTCGCGCCGTCGACCTCGATCAGGGCTCCGGCGCTGAAGCGATCCGCCGTGCCGTCCTTCCGGCGGAGCTGGTAGAACATCAGCTCGCGCCCGCCGGCGAGCTGGAGGGCGAACCAGTCCCAGCCGGCCAGATCCTGTCCCAGGGCGCTCGTGCTCCACTCGCGGTCCATCCACGCGAGCCCGTCGACCGAGAACTGCTCCCCGCCGACGCGGATGGCGCCGCGCCCGTGCATGCGGGTCAGCGAGTAGTAGTACGAAGAGTTGCCCGGCTCGGGCCCCTTCCGGCTCCAGCCCCCCACGCCCTGGAGGACAACGGGCTTGGCGCTCTCGAGGCGGAGGTCGATGGCCACATCGCCCTCGGCCGCGCGCAGGCGCATCGGCAAGGCGCCGGCCCCCCGCTGCACCTGGAGGGGCTCGTCTACCTCCGCCACCCAGTCCTCGAGCCAGACGCGGAACGGCTCCGCCTGCGCTCCCGCCAGGCCGAGCGCCCCCCGGCTGGTCCGGCTGAAGGCCCGGAATCGAGCGCCGGCCACGTCGGTGAGGGCGAAGTGGGCCAGGTAGACCTGAGTGGCCGCCCACCGGGAGCCGCGCTCGGCGGCGTGGGGCGCCAGCGCCGTCCTGAAGAACGTGAGCTGGAAGCCGAAGCGCCGGCCCTCGGCGGCGCCCAGGTTGCCGGTGTAGTACCACCACTCTGTCCGGAACTCGGGGTGCGGACCGTGATCGGCCGGGAAGGAGAAGGGCCGCGGCCCGCTCGCCCGGGCGAAGCCGGAGAGGTCGCCCCCGCCCAGCGCCTCGGTCACGGAGACCGTCGCCTGGACCGGCCTGCGGCCGCCTACCGTGAGGGAGCCGCCTCGTGCCAGCAGCAGCACCACCGCGGCGAGCACGACGGCACCGAGCCCGGCCACGAGCCTGGCGCCCCGGCTACTCGTCACGCAGGGCCTCCACGGGCTGGGCGCCCGCCATCTTCCAGGCGGGGTAGAGCCCGGCCAGGAGCGCGGCGGCCACCGCCAGGGACAGCCCCTGGAGGAGGACAGCCGGCGCCAGGTCCACCGGCATGGTCCAGCCGAAGGAGCGCTGGTTGATGACGAAGATCAGCACCAGGGCGAGCAGGATGCCCACGGGCACCGCCAGGACGCCGGCGACGAGGCCCATGAGGGCGGTCTGGGCCGTCACCATCCCCCAGACCTGGCGGGGCGTGACGCCCAGGGCGCGGAGGGTGCCGATCTCCCTCACGCGCTCGAGCTGGAGGGCCATCAGCGCGCTGAGCACGCCGATGAAGGCCACCAGCGTGGTGAGCAGCCGCAGCACCCCCGTGATGGCGAAGGTGCGATCGAAGATCGCGAGCGAGGCCTCCCGGAGGGCCCGGTTGGAGCGGATGAGCACCTCCGGCCCCCCCGCCGCGCGCGCCCGGAGCGTCTCGACCAGCATGCTCGCCTCCACACCGGGCGCCGCATAGAGGGCGAGGCCGGACACCGCGCGGTCGTCCCAGAACCGGTCATAGGTGCGGCGGCTCATGACCACCGCGCCCGCGCTCGAGCCGTAGTCGTAGAAGACGCCCGCCACCGCGAAGCTTCGCTCGCCGCGGTCCGTGCGCAGGCGCAGGGAGCCGCCGGCCCGGATCCCGTGGCGGTAGGCGTAGGGCTCCGACACGACGACGGCGCCGGCGTCGAAGGCCGGCCACACGCGCTCGGGGCGCCCTTCGCGGAACCGGAACTCGGGCCCTCGCCCTCGATCGAAATCGAGTGCTACCAGCCGCACGCCGCCGCCCGGGCCCGGCAGCATGCTGGCGCGAGAGGTGCTGGCGGCCGCGACGCCGGGCGTGGCGGCCAGCCGCTCCACGAGCGCGGGGTCGAGGGTGGCGTCGGTACGGCCCGAGACGAGGCTCGGCGGCGAGACGTAGACGTCGGCGCGGAGCGAGGCCTCGAGCCAGCGGGTCACGGCTTCTCGGAAGCTCGCGATCATGATCCCGACGCCGATGGTCGCCGAGATGGCGACCATGAGGGCAGCTATGGCCACGGCGGTGCGGCTCAGCGCGCCCACGATGCCGCGGGTGGCCATGCGCCCGAGGACGCCGAAGGCGCGGCCGGCCAGGGGGTGGAGCGGCCTGAGCAGGGCGACCGTCGCGGCCGGAGTGACGAGGGCGCAGCCGATGAGCAGGGCGAACAGCCCTGCGAAGCCCGGCCCGATTTCCGCGCGCGGCATCAGGAAGAGCACGGCGCAGCCGGCGGCGAGGAGGCCGATGCCGGTGACGGCGGCGCGCGGCACGGCCCTGCGCGCGGCGGCCTCGAGCCCCGAGCGGGCGAGCACGGCCCTCGGCCGGGTCCCGGTGGCCTCGAGGGCGGGACCCACCGCCGCCCCGAGCGTGGCGCCGAGGCCGAGCAGGATGCCCTTGGCGAGTCCCGCGGGGCTGATCACGACCTCGCTCACCGAGAGCACGAAGTAGAGATCGTTGATGGTTCGCGTGACGAGGCGGAGCAGGCCATGGGCCAGCCCCAGCCCGAGAAGGAGCCCCGCCGCCGTGCCGAGGACGCCGATGGCGAGGGCCTCGGCCATCACGACCGCGAACACCTCACGCCGCGTCACTCCCAGGGCGCGCAGCGTGCCGATCAGCGGGCGACGCTGGACGATCGAGAAGGTCATGGTGTTGTAGATGAGGAACATCCCCACGACGAGAGCGAGCAGCGAGAGCGCGGCCAGGTTGAGGGAAAAGGCGCGGGTCATCTGGGCGGTGGCCTCGGCGCGGGCGGCGGCCCGGATCAGCTCGACGCCGGGTGGCAGGGCCGCGCCAACCCGCTCGAGCAGCGACCGTCCCTCGCCATCGTCTCCGAGGATCAGATCGATCCGGCTCAGCCGTCCGCGCGCGTCGAGCAGCTCCTGGGCGGTGGCGATGTCGGTGACGAGAAGGCCGTCGAGCGCCCGCGCGCTCAGCTCGTCGGCGGGATCGAGCCAGCCCACGAGCGTGACACCCCTTCGGGCTCCCCCGATCCGGAGGGCCAGCGTGTCGCCCATCCTCAGTCCGAGCTGCCGCGCCGTCACGCTCGAGATGAGCCCGGCGCCCGGCCGCGTCAGCAGGTCCGAGAGCAGCGCGAGCCGGGCCGCTCGCTCCTCCCCCTGCCCCACGGCGGCGGGCCCCGGCTCGACCAGATGAGGCCGGAAAGGCGCCTCGGCGAACGGGTCGATGCCGAAGAGGTGGAAGGTGCGCCCGGGATGGTCGATGGCGGCCACGTCGGCGGCCACGACCGGCGCGGCGCGGCGGACGCCGAGGGTTAGCCGGAGCGTCCGGTACAGCGCCTCGGGAACCCCCGAGGGGCCGCCGACGATCTGGTGAGTGGCCCGCCCCGTGACCGCCTCGGTGGCGAGGTCGAAGGCCCGGCGGGCGCTCTCGTTGGCGAGGTCGATCGCGAGAGCCACCGCCACGCCCAGCGCGATCCCGACGATGGACAGCCCGATCTGCCAGGGATGGCGGACCAGGTGCCGCCGGCTGATGCGCCAGAGGAGGGCGGTCACCCCGAGCTCCCGCCCGACTGCTCGACCAGATGGCCCTGCTGTACCGCGAAGACGCGGTCGGCCACGCCGGCCACCTCGCGGCTGTGGGTGGCCATCACCACCGTCTTCCCAGCCTCGCGCGCGACCCGATCCAGCAGGTCGACCACGCGAGCCGCGGTGTCGGCGTCGAGGTTGCCGGTGGGCTCGTCGGCCAGGATCAGCGGCGGGTCGTGGGCGAGCGCCCGCGCGATGGCGAGCCGCTGCTGCTCCCCTCCGGACAACCGGTCGGGGAAGCTCTTCGCCCGGTCGGCAAGGCCCACGCGTTCGAGCAGGTCCTGTGCCCGCTGCCGCGCGCGCAGGCCCGTGCGGCGGTTGAGCTCCAGCGGCAGCAGCAGGTTCTCCTCGACGGTGAGGAGGGGGATGAGGTTGAAGAACTGGAAGATGAAGCCGATGCGCTGCCGGCGGAAGAGGGTGCGCTCGTGCTCGCCCAGCCCCGTCAGGTCCACGCCGTCCACCAGCACGGCGCCCGCGGTGGGCAGGTCGATGCCGCTGATCAGGTTGAGCAGCGTCGACTTGCCCGAGCCGCTCCGGCCCAGCAGCACCGTGATCTCCGCGGGCCGGATGGCCACATCCACGTCGCGGAACACCACCCGCTCGCTCTCCCCCTCCCGGTACACCTTGGTGAGCCGGCGGAGCTCGACGGCCGGCCGGGTCAGAAGACGAACACCCCCTTCCCGGTGGTCTGGGTGTCGAAGAGGCGGTAGGCCTCGGCGGCCTGCTCGAGGGTGAAGCGGTGGGTGAGGAGCCGGCCGAGGGGAATCTTGCGGTCGGCGATGAAGCGCGCGCATTCCTCCTGGAGCACGGTGCTGAAGGTCCAGGAGGCGATCAGCGTGAGCTGCCGGCGGATCATGTCCTGGCTGATGTCGAAGGTGGTGGTGTTCCCCTCGCCCACGAAGCAGGCGGTGCCCCATGTGCGCACGCTGCGGACGGCGGCCACCCTGGCCTCGGGATTCCCCGTGCAGTCCACGGCGAGGTCGACACCCTCGCCCGAGGTCAGCTCCTTGAGGGCCGCCACCGGATCGACCTCGCGCGGGTCGATCACCGCATCGGCCCCGAAGGCCTTGGCGAGCTGGCGCCGCTCGGGTACCACGTCCACCGCCACTACCCGTGCTCCCATGGCGCTCCCGAGCAAGGTGGCGCTGAGCCCCACCGGCCCCTGGCCGAAGACGGCGAGGGTGTCGCGGCCCGAAGCGTTGATCCGCTTCAGCGCGGCGTAGGCCGTGCCCGCCCCGCAGGAGATGGCCGCGCCCTCCTCGAAGGAGAGCTCGTCGGGGAGTGGCACGAGCGTGCTCACCGGCACCGTCATGAAGGATGCATGCCCGCCATGACCGGTCATGCCGTATACCACGACCCCGTGACGGCAGAGCTGGGACCAGCCGGCCCGGCAGTGCTTGCAGCGCCCGCAGCCGCGGTAGTGGTGATTCATCACCCGCTGGCCGGTGGGCGCATCGGCCTCACTGACCCCGGGCCCCCGGCCCGCCACGAGGCCGCAGGGCTCGTGCCCTGCGATCACCGGGCCGCCCGTGCCGCCAAGGCCGAGGGCCGCCGCGGCGCTGCCGCCCCGCGCGGCGCGGTACGGGTGGAGGTCACTGCCACACATGCCCGAGGCCTTCATCGCGAGGACCACTTCGCCCGGACCGGGCGCCGGGTCGGAGAAGTCCCGCAGCTCCAGCTCTCGCTCTCCGAGAAACACGACTCCGCGCATGGCTTCTCCTCTTGGCGTTACCAGTCGCCCTAATTCGCATTATGCACGAACCCGCCGGGCGCTGGGTCCTGTCGGCACTCTCATCGGAGGGCCAAGCCTCTGCTGGATGGTCGGGATCCGGATGGTCGGGATCGCCTCTGACATCCCGGGCACGCGGATCTCTTCACGATGTGAGGTGGCAGGCACGTCACGCTCCCTTCGCTGGCTAGGGGTTAAGGGCCCGCACCAGGATAGCTCAGCTCCCAAGGGGATTCCCTCCCCAAGGTATTGCAGCGTACGTGAATCCCTGGTGCTCGGCATCTTGCCCGATGCCTCGCCCGAACTGCCCGACTTGTGCCCCCACGCGCAAGGCCCGCCTTGGCCAAGTGCCCGATTCAGCGCGAGAAACGGGCTCTGCGACCAGGCCCAAGGGCTGGCACGGTTCAGGCACGAGGAGGGCGAGAGCGAATCGTACCCTGGCCCTGGCGAAGATTCCTGGAGGAGGGCGCCATGAGATCCGTCAAGCTGGCTGTTCTGATGATCGGAGCGCTCGGGATCGCCCCGGTAGCCCTTGTGTCTGGGAGTGGTGCGCAAGAGAGCAAGCCGACCCAGTCGCCCGCAGGGTCGGAGCGAGCCCAACCTGCTCACCAGCCGCCGCGTGTGGACCAGGAACCCAAGCCGGTGGTGACTCCGGTGAGCCAGCCTGTCTACAAGCCGGTTCCCAGAGGAGCCCCGGGGGGCCGCGTCGCCGGTGGGACGCGCGGCATCCGCCAGCCAGACTTGCCATTCCTCACCGCGCTGGCACCGGACCATACCGGGCTCACGATCCAGGAACAGCCAACCCTTTACTGGTTCATCTCTCGCCGCACGTCCCTGCCGCTCGAGGTAACCGTGGTGGATCCGCGGACGCCCCGGCCCGTCCTTGAGGTGCGCGTCACCCCTCCGCTCCAGGGCGGTACCTACGGCATCCGGCTGGCGGACCACGGGGTGAGCTTGTCCCCCGGCGTGCGGTACCGGTGGTTTGTCGCCCTGATCCCCGATGCCGACCGTCGATCCCGCGACATTCTGGCCGGTGGCGCCATCGAGCGTGTCCCGGCTCCAGTTGGCCTCGGGGAAAGGGTGGCTCAGGCGGCCAGTGTCGAGCTCCCGGCCGTCTATGCCGACGCGGGGCTCTGGTACGACGCGCTGGCCGCGATCTCGGAACTGATCGACGCCGCCCCGCACGAGGCAGCGCTTCGCGAGCACCGGGCATCGCTGATCTCGCAAGCGGAACTGCCGACGATCACGGAGTAGGGACAGGCCGTGACGGCCGCTTCGGTAAGAGATCCGTCGACTCCAACCCAGCCCAGGATGAAAAGTCCTTGACAGCCCATGTGACACACCCATAATTGCGTCAGACGTCGCGACCGAGGGGATGGGTCACGCGGAGATGTCGGCGACAGCCGTGGGTCCGCGAGAAGGCGGGAATGATCGCAAAGACCATTGGCTCCGTGGGTCGGTATTGGCTCGCGGCTCTCGTATTCTGGTTCGCCCCCGCGGTGCCCGCCGGTGAAGCCGCTTCGCCCGAGACGCACGTCGAGCAGGGCCTGAAAGCATTCCAGCGTGGCGCGTTCGAAGAAGCGGTCTCGAAGTGGACCGATGCCGCGCGCGCATATGAGAGCGCGCGCCGGCCCCGGGACCAGATCGAAGCGCTGATCCAGCTCTCTCAAGCCTACTCGGCGATCGGCCAGTACAAGCAGGCCGTCCACGGCCTGGAGACCGCGCTGAGCCTGGCTCAGGACCTGCGGGATCCGGCTCGGATCGCTGCTGTCCTGGCGGCCCTCGGGAATGCGCACATCGCGGTGGGACCGCCGGAAACCGCGGAGGATTACCTGCGGCGAAGCCTGACGATGGCTCGGGACATGCGCGACCCCGCCCTCGTGGCCGTCAACCTGAACAACCTCGGAAACCTGCTGACCGCCCAGAAGAAGTACGCCGACGCCAAGGCAGCCTACCAGGAAGGGGTGGATCTCGCGAAGCGCGCCGGCCAGAGATCGTTGACGGCGCGAGCGCTGAGCAATGCAGCGGCGGCGGCCCGGAAGAGCGGCGAGCCCGTGGAGGCGCGGCGGTTCCTCGACTTGGCGCGAGATGAGCTCCGCCAGGCCGCGCCGGGCCACGACAGCGCGTTCGTGCTGGTCAACATCGGCCTGAGGTATCGCGACCTTCGGGCCTCCATGCCCGATGCAGGCGACCCGCTCCTGCTGGAGGCCTCCAAGGCCCTGACCGAGGCCGGGACGGTGGCCGAGGGCATCGGCGATCGCCGAACGGCGTCGTATGCGTGGGGCAATCTCGGCACGCTCTACGAGGACGAGCGACGCTACGAGGAGGCCCTCCGTCTGACCCGCAAGGCGATCTTCCTCGCCCAGCAGGTGAATGCGCCCGAATCCCTCTACCGGTGGCAGTGGCAGGCCGGAC
>Ga0302046_10002854_pt1 | contig 15922 bp, 14 predicted proteins | sample RVTome_11_FD_200261 | JGI IMG/M metagenome (GOLD analysis project Ga0302046, IMG submission 200261) | Soil microbial communities from uranium-contaminated site in the Upper Colorado River Basin, Wyoming, United States - RVT147D111 (version 2) ...
CGCGGCTACTCGGGAACGGTCGCCGCGGGCGCGGTCGCGGTCGGTGACCCGATCATGGCCGTGCCGTCACGGCGGCTCAGCAAGGTGCGCGAGATCGTCTGCTTCGACGGCAATCCGCAGATGGCGGGGGCCGACATGGCGGTCACCGTCGCGCTCGAGGACGAGCTCGACATCAGCCGCGGCGATTTGCTGGTGCATCCCGACCGCTCGCCGAGCGTCAGCCGTATCATCGACGCGCACATCATCTGGATGAGCGATACGCCGCTCCTGCCGGGCAGGCAGTACGAGTTCAAGCTGTCGCACCGGTACCTGCGCGGCACGATCGAGAGCATCCAGCACCGCGTGGACGTCAACGATCTTTCCGAGCACCCGGCCTCGGAGCTGAAGCTGAACGAAGTCGGCCTGTGCCGCATCGTGCTCGCCGAGCAGGCCGCCTTCGACACCTATGCCACCTGCCGCACGACCGGCGCGCTGATCGTCGTCGATCGCCTCAACCACGCGACCGCCGGCGCCGGCATGATTCTCCGCAGCGCCGCGCCGCAGGGCGCGCTGCACGACGTGTCGGTATTCTGGCAACCGACACGCGTGCGGCTTGAGCAGCGCGCCAACCAAAAGGCGCAGCTACCCTGCATCCTGTGGTTCACCGGCTTGTCAGGTGCCGGCAAGTCGACGATCGCGAACGCGGTCGAGCAGGCGCTGTTCCTGCGCGGGCATCACAGCTACCTGCTGGACGGCGACAACATCCGTCACGGGCTCAACAAGGACCTCGATTTCACCGACGCGGGCCGGGTCGAGAACGTCCGCCGCATCGGCGAGGTCGCGAAACTCTTCGTCGACGCGGGCCTCATCGTCGTGACCGCATTCATCTCGCCATTCCGCAGCGACCGGCGCCTGGTGCGCGACCTCGTCCAGGCAGGCGAGTTTGTCGAGGTCTTCGTCAGCACGCCGCTCGAGGTCTGCGAGCAGCGCGATCCCAAGGGTCTGTACGCCAAGGCGCGCGAGGGGGCGATCAAGAACTTTACCGGCATCAGCTCGCCCTACGAGGCACCGGAAGCCGCTGAAATCGAAATCGACAGCTCGAAGTTATCCATTGCCGAATGCGTGGACCGCGTGATCCGCTACCTTGAGGCGCATGGACGCTTGAAGAGTTAGTCATATGCTGATTCCAGTCATCCTGTCGGGCGGTGCCGGAACGAGGCTCTGGCCGCTGTCGCGTGAACTCTATCCCAAGCAGTTCCTGCCGCTCGTCGGCGAGCGCACGATGATCCAGGAGACGGCGCTCCGGAGCGTCGGCCTGCCCGAGGTCTCCGGCCCGATCGTCGTCTGCAACGAGGCCCACCGCTTCCTGGTGGCCGAGCAGCTCCGCCAGATCGGTGTCGCGCCGCGCGCAATCCTGCTCGAGCCCTCGGGCCGCAATACCGCGCCCGCGGTCGCGATCGCGGCGCTGGCGGCGGTTGCGGGCAATGCCAAGGCACGTGCCGGCGGTGAGCTGCTCCTGCTGGTCCTGCCCGCAGACCATGTGCTGGGCGACCTTGCCGCCTTTCGCCGCGCGGTCGCGACGGCCATCCCTGCCGCGCGCGAGGGCCGCTTCGTGACCTTCGGCGTCGTGCCGACGCACCCTGAAACCGGCTACGGCTACATCCGCCAGGGCACTAGCGGGGACGCGGTGCGCCCGGTCGCCGAGTTTGTCGAAAAGCCGGACGTCGCGCGGGCGAAAGAGTTTCTCGCGAGCGGCGACTACTTCTGGAACAGCGGCATGTTCCTGCTGCCGGCGCAGGGCTACCTGGACGAGCTAGGCCGGCTCGATGCCGCGATGCTCGCCGCCTGCACGAAAGCGTTCGCTAACGCCGAGCGGGACCTCGATTTCGTGCGTCTCGACCGCGAGGCATTCGAAGCTTGCGGCGCCGATTCGATCGACTACGCCGTCATGGAAAAGACCCGGCGCGCCGCCGTCGTGCCGCTCGCTGCGGGCTGGAGCGACATCGGATCCTGGGCGTCGCTTCAGGACTCGCTGCCGGCCGATGCCGCGGGCAATGTGACGCGCGGGGACGTATTCACGGAAGATGCCCGGCATTGCCTGCTGTACTCGACCGAACGCCTGGTCGCCGCCGTCGGCCTCGAAAATCACGTCGTGATCGAGACCAAGGATGCGGTGCTGGTGGCGCCCAAGAGCCGGGTCCAGGACATCAAGCGCCTGGTCGAACGGATGAAACAGGCCGGACGCGGCGAACCGAGCCTGCATCGCGAAGTGTTCCGGCCCTGGGGGAGCTACGACAGCGTGGATGCGGGCCCGCGCTTCCAGGTCAAGCGCCTGACCGTGAAGCCGGGCGCGACGCTCTCGTTGCAGAAGCATCGCCACCGCGCGGAACACTGGGTCGTGGTGCGCGGCACGGCGCGGATAACGCGTGGCGAGGAAGTTTTCCTGCTCTCCGAGAACGAATCCACTTACATCCCCGCGGGCACGCTGCACCGCATCGAGAATCCGGGCACGGACGCGCTCCAGATCATCGAGGTGCAGTCGGGGAGCTATCTCGGTGAGGACGACATCGAGCGGATCGACGACAGTTACGGCCGCAAAGGACGCACGGACTGATCATGAACAAGACCGCCAGCACCAAAGTTCCGCTGCTCGACCTGAAGCCCCAGTACCAGGCGCTGAAGGCGGAGCTCGATGAGGCGCTCCTGAAGGTCGCCGCCTCGCAGATGTTCATCCTCGGGCCCGCGGTGAAGGAGCTCGAGGCCCGGGTGGCGGAATACTCCGGCGCCAAGCACGGCATCGGGCTCTCGTCCGGCACCGACGCCCTCCTGATCGCGCTGATGGCCTATGACCTCGGCCCCGGCGATGAAGTCGTGACGAGCCCGTACACGTTTTTCGCGACCGGCGGCACGATCGCGCGGGTGGGCGCGCGGCCCGTGTTCCTCGACATCGAACCGGTGACCTTCAATCTTCGCGTGGAGCTGGTGCAGAAGTTCCTCGAAGCCTGCGAACGGCGGGCCGACGGGCTCTACAACCGGCAGACCGGCGGGCGCGTGCGCGCGCTCATGCCCGTGCACCTCTACGGCCAGCCGGCCGACATGGACGGCCTGATGCAGCTCGCGCGCGGTTTCGGCCTCGCGGTCATTGAAGACGCGGCGCAGGCGATCGGCGCCGAGCACGCGCCCGGCAGGCGCGCCGGCGGCATCGGGGACATCGGTTGCCTCTCGTTTTTCCCGACCAAGAATCTCGGCGCCTTCGGCGACGCCGGCATGTGCGTCACGAACGACGATGCACTCGCGGCGAAGCTCCGCGTACTGCGGATCCACGGCGGCGAGCCCAAGTATTACCACGCGCTGATCGGCGGCAACTTCCGGATCGACGAGATCCAGGCTGCCGTGCTGCTGGTCAAGTTCCGCCATCTCGAGGAGTGGCACCGGGCGCGGCAGCGGAACGCGGCATATTATGACGCGGCGTTTCCGGCGGCCGGGATTGCCGCTCGGGTCGTCACACCGACCGCTCGTCCGGGATGCCGCCACATCTACAATCAGTATGTGATCCGAGTCCCGGATCGCGACCGGCTCCGTGCCTACCTTGGCGAATGCGGCATCGGCACCGAGATCTACTACCCGGTGCCCCTGCACATGCAGAAGTGCTTCGCCTACCTGGGGTACCGGCCGGAAGACTGCCCGGAGTCGGCGCGGGCAGCGAACGAGACACTCGCGCTGCCGATCTACCCGGAGCTGACCGAGCCGCAGCTTCAGCAGGTCGTGGACACGATCGCGGCTTTCTATCGCAAGCGATAAGGGACATGGATCTCTCGAATAGCTTCAAGGCTTACGACGTCCGCGGGCGCATTCCGGATGAATTGAATCCGGATGCCGTCTACCGGATCGGGCGCGCGTATGCCGAGTGGCTGAAGCCCAAGCGCGTCGCGGTCGGCCGCGACATCCGCCATTCGAGCGAAGAGCTCGCGAACGCGCTCATCCGCGGTCTGGCGGATTCGGGCGTGGACGTCGTGGACATCGGTCTCTGCGGCACCGAATGCGTGTATTTCGCGACCTCGTCGCTCGGCCTCGACGGCGGCGTGATGGTCACGGCGAGCCACAACCCGCCGGATTACAACGGGCTCAAGTTCGTGCGCGAGCAGTCGCGGCCGATCAGCGGCGACACCGGCTTGCAGGAGATCCGCAAGCTGGCCGAGACCGGAGAGTTCGTCGATGCCGTCAAGAAAGGCACCCGCGTTCCCTTCGACATCAAGCCGTCCTGGCGCGACCACGTCCTGTCCTATGTCGATGCCGAAAAACTGAAGCCGCTCTCCATCGTCTGCAATGCGGGCAACGGCGGCGCCGGCATCTTCCTCGACCTGCTCCAGGATCGGCTGCCGTTCCGGTTCACCAAGCTCCATCACGAGCCCGATGGCAGTTTTCCGAACGGCGTGCCGAATCCGATGATCGAGGAAAACCGCGAGGTGACGGCGCGTTCGGTGCGGCTGTCGCGCGCGGATATGGGGATCGCTTTCGATGGCGACTTCGACCGCTGCTTCTTCTTCGACGAGGAGGGGCGCTTCATCGACGGCTACTACATTGTCGGCCTGCTGGCGTCCACCTTTCTCGAGCAGCATCGCGGCGCGCCGATCGTGCACGACCCGCGCCTCGTGTGGAACACGCAGCAGATCGTGCGCGCGCAGGGCGGCCGGCCCGTGCAGTGCAAGTCGGGCCATGCCTTCATGAAGCACTGCATGCGGGAGGCGGATGGGATCTATGGCGGCGAAATGAGCGGCCACCACTACTTCCGCAATTTCGCCTACTGCGACAGCGGCATGATCCCCTGGGTCGTCCTGGCGCAGCATCTGTCGCGGACCGGCATGCCCTTGTCCTCGCTCGTCGACGAGCGCATCAAGCAATTCCCGTCGAGCGGCGAGATCAATCGCCGGATCGGCGATGTGCAGAGTGCGATAGCAGCTGTTCGGACGCGCTATGCGCCGGGCTCGGTCAAGGTCGAGAACGTCGACGGGCTATCGGTCGAGCATCCGCGCTGGCGTTTCAACCTCAGGAGCTCGAACACCGAGCCGCTGCTGCGCCTCAACGTCGAGTCACGCGGCGACGCTCCCTTGATGAAGGAGCGGACGGAAGAGATTCTCGAGCTGCTCGACCGCTACGCCTAATAAAGGGGACGTTACCTTTTTCTTCGGTCCTTCGGGAAAAGGGTAACGTCCCCTTTATTGGGCGACGAGAATCAGCTTCGCGGCCGCGATTGCGAGTACGAGTGCCATTGCCGCAAGCAACCAGCGTGTGGACAAGCGCTTGATTCCGAGCCAGGTGCCGGCCACGGCACCCGCCAGCACCGCCACGATCAGCCAGGGCAGCTCGGAAGGAAGCGCCGCCCAGCTCGCCGTGCCGGCGACGAGCGCTACCGTGGAATTCGCAAGGATGAAGGGCGCCGTGATCCCACCCGTGTGGCGCGGTCCGGCCCATCCGGCCAGCAGCACGATCGGCGAAAGGAAGATGCCGCCGCCGGTTCCGGTCAAGCCGGACAGCAGACCAATTACCGCGCCGCAGACGACGGCCGGGAAGATCGGTATCCGAGCCGGTTCGCCGGGCGACTCCGGCGGCGGGCCGCCCCAGGCGCGCCAGGCAAGCACGAGCGCGGACAATGCGAGCGCAACGCCGGCGAGAATGGAGTAGGTCTCTGCTGTGAGCCGCAGCGAGCCGCCGAGAGCGGCAAGCGGGGCGGACCCGATCAGGAACGGCCACAGCGCCCGCCAGGAAAAATAACCTGCTTTGCGAAAGCGGTAGAAGGTAAACGAAGCGACCAGGATGTTGAGCGCGAGTGCGGTCGGGCGCATCGTGGCCGGCGCAATCGCGACGAGCGCCATCACGGCGAGATAACCGGAGGCGCCCGCGTGCCCCACGCTCGTGTAGAGCGTGGCAACCAGCCAGAATGCGGGCAACAGGATCAGCAGTTGTTCGATCGACATCCGCTGCCTGCGCGAGAAAACCGGTGAGAATCGTTCTGTAAGTTATTGATCTGGTGGGCGGTACTGGATTTGAACCAGTGACCCCTGCCGTGTGAAAGCAGTGCTCTACCGCTGAGCTAACCGCCCGCCGCGGGCCGCGATTCTACGGGCGGCTGTCGTCCAGGGTCAACGCGATAGAATCGCGGCCCCATGAATGTACGCACGCGCTTCGCCCCCAGTCCCACGGGGTTGCTGCACATCGGCGGCATCCGGACCGCGCTCTTCTGCTGGCTCTATGCGCGCCGTCATGGCGGAGTATTCATCCTGCGCGTTGAGGATACCGACCGCGAGCGGTCGACGCCCGCGGCGGTGCAGGTGATCCTCGACGGTATGAAATGGCTCGGCCTCGATGCCGACGAGGGGCCGTTCTACCAGAGCCAGCGTTATCCGCGATACCGCGAAGTCATCCAGCAGTGGCTCGCGGAAGGCAAGGCCTATCGCTGTTATTGCTCGAAGGAAGAACTCGAGGCAATGCGGGACGGCCAGCTCGCGCGCAAGGAGAAGCCGCGCTACGACGGGCGCTGCCGCAACCGCAGCGAGCCGCTGGCAGGCGTTACGCCGGTCGTGCGCTTTCGAAACCCGACGGAGGGCGCGGTCATCGTCGCGGACGCGGTGCACGGCGACGTGGTGTTCCAGAATGCCGAGCTGGACGACCTCATCATCGAGCGCTCCGACGGCAACCCGACCTACAACTTCTGCGTCGTCGTGGACGACTACGACATGAAGATCACCCACGTGATCCGCGGCGACGATCACCTGAACAACACGCCGCGCCAGATGAACATGCTGCGCGCGATGGGCGTCGAGCCGCCGGTCTATGCCCACCTGCCGATGATCCTCGGGCCGGACGGCACGAAACTTTCGAAGCGCCATGGTGCCGTCTCGGTGCTCTATTACCGGGAGGAGGGTTATCTCCCGGAAGCGCTGCTGAATTACCTGGCGCGTCTCGGCTGGTCGCATGGCGACCAGGAGATTTTCACGCTGGACGAGATGCGCGCACTCTTCGACATTGCAGACGTCAACAAGTCGGCCTCGGCCATCAATCCGGACAAGCTCGCATGGATCAACCAGCAGCACCTGATGCGGCTGCCGCCGTCGAAGCTTGCGCCGGAACTCCGCCGGCAACTCGAGCGGCTGGGCGTGGCGATCGGGGAGGGGACCCACCTGGAAGCCGTCATCGTAGCGCAGCGCGAGCGGTCGAAGACGCTCAAGGAAATGGCGGTCGCCAGCCGCTTCTTTTTCGAGGCGCCGGCTGCCTACGAGGACAAGGCTGCGCGCAAGCACCTCACGCCCGAAACGGCCCCCGTGCTCGAGCAGGCGCGCGCGGCGCTCGCGAAACTCGCGAACTGGAGCGCCGCGGCGATCCATGAGGCGATCCAGGCGCTCGCGGAAGCGGGTGGGCTCGGCCTCGGCAAGGTCGCGCAGCCGCTGCGCGTGGCGGTGTCAGGCGGCGGCGTCTCGCCGCCCATCGACCAGACGCTCGCGATCCTCGGCCGTGAGCAGACACTACAGCGCCTGGACCGGGCCATCGCCCACGCGTCGCGCTGACACTGCTTCAATGCAGGCTGACGGTTTCCCCGAGGCTCGCGGACGGGACCCAGCCCATCAGGTCGGCACCTTTCGGATCACGGAATTTGACCAGTGAATAAGTGCCCTGCGTGTGCAGCACCGAAACCGGGAGGCCACGCCTGACCGTGCCGACGATGGCTCCTTTCGCGTACACATTCGCGTCGCTGCGCGCGATCCTCGTGGGATGCCCGCCTGGCTCCGCAAGCCGCTCGTTGACGATCCCGAGATTCTCCTGTGCAGCCTTGAAGTAGCGCGGCGAGGCGCTCACTGCCGACGCGAAATACTTCTGGGCCGAGACGTAATCGGCTCTTTGCATGGCCACCTCACCGAGCAGGTTGTAGGCGTGAGCCATGTCAGTCTCTTTCAGGAAGCTCTCCAGCGCCTGCGCATACCGCGCCTGTTTCGCCTGGACTTTGCCCAGATTCGTCCAGGTCCCCGACAGCGCGCCCAACCGGATGGCCTCACTGAAATCGGCTTCGGCGCCGGTGAGGTCGCCCGCGAGGTAGCGCGAGTACCCGCGATTGTTCACGACAGTCGCAGCCCGCGGCTCGAGCACGAGCGCCGTATCATAGTGGGCGATCGCCGCCGTGAAGTCGCCGCGCCGATCCGCGGCAATACCGAGGCCGTTGTGCGACAGCCAGCGGTCCGGGTCGAGCGCGATCGCGCGCTCGAACAAGGCGCGCGCCGCATCGTTCTTCTGCGATTGCAGGTAAAGGAGGCCCAGCCGCTCGCACGCAGCGGCGTTTTCGGGATCGCGCTCCAGCGCGAGCTCGAAGGCCTTCTCTGCGAGCGCCGGATTGCCAAGCCGCTCGTGGATCGCGCCGATCTTCAGGAACGGATCGGCGACGCTCGCGTCGTAGGCGAGCGACTGCACGTACAGGTACACGGCGAGATCGAGCTTGCCCTGGCGCCATGCGTCGTCGCCGCGGGCGATTCCTTCGGCCGCCGAGCCGACCGGGTACTCGGTCGCATGCACGACGGCCGGCTGGCCCGCGTAGAGCTCCTTGGCCGCCTGCTTGTCGCCGCGCCCGGTGTCCGGCGTCGTCGTTGCCGCCTGACCCGCGCATCCGGCGAGCAGGGTGAGCCCAAGAGCCGAGCCGGTCAGCAAGGCGACGGCGCGAATGTGGTTCCCGACTTTCATGGCTGGCTCCTCAATTCCCGACTTTCTCGCCGAGGAACTTGAAAACTTCGGCGAGGCGGACGATCGCGGGGCCGATCGCGACGATGAAGAACGACGGGAAGAGGCAGAACACGAGCGGAAAAATCAGCTTCGTGCCAATCTTCGCCGCGAGCTCCTCGGCTCGCTGCAAGCGTTTGTCGCGGAATTCCTCGGCGTAGACGCGCAGCGTCTCAGCGATGCTGGTGCCGAACTTCAGCGTCTGGATCAGCAGGCTCACGAGACCGCGGATATCCTCGAGGCCCGTGCGGGACGACAGCGCCTTGAGCGCCGTCTCGCGCTCGACGCCCGCACGCATTTCCGCGGTAACCTGTGCGAACTCCGCGCCAAGATCCGGATGGCTGAACTTGAGCTCGTCCGCGACGCGCTGGATCGCGGCCGTGAGGCCGAGGCCTGCCTCGACGCAGACGACGAGGAGGTCGAGTGCATCGGGAAAGGCGTCGCGCAACCGCTTCTTGCGGCGCTCCACCAGGTGGTCCAGCACGTAGTTCGGAAGCATCAGGCCGACGAAGGCGGCGAACATCGCCAGGTATACGAGCTTCGTTGCTGGCCACTGCGGCAACCACGCCGACAAGGTCACGACGGCGAGCAGGAAGAGCAATGCGAGCCCGGTCTTCATGGCATAGAACAGGGGCAGGGCGTTGGCGGAGCGGAGGCCCGCGTAGATCAGCCGCTGCTCGATCTTGCCGCGCTCGCTGCCCTTGGTCGGCATCAGGAACCGGCTCACCGGCTCGAGCAGCTTCAGGAGTTTCTGCGCAAACTCGCCGTGGGGGTCTGATCCGACGGCGATCGCCTTGAGGCGCCGGCGCACGGGATCCATCGTGGCGAGCACGAGGAACGAGATGCCGAGCGCGAACAGGAACACGGTCGCCGCGGTCGCGAGCACAAAGAGCGCGTACTGCGCGCTGCCGGTGACCGCGAGTGACTGGAAGAAGTTGAGTATGGTGTCCATGGCTCTAGAGGTCGATGCGGATGATCCGGCGCATCCAGAAGACCGCGAGCACGAGCATGACGCAGGCGCCCACCAGCAGCTTCTGGCCCGTCGGATGGTTGAGGAGCGGCGGCAGATAATCCGGCGCGATTAACCAGAGCACGCCGAACAGTACGATCGGCACCAGCGCCAGGATCCACGCCGAGAGCCGGCCTTCCGCGGACAAGGTGCGCACACGGCGCCCGAAGCGGAAGCGGCTGCGGATCACCTGAGCGATGCGCTCGAAGATTTCGGCAAGGTTGCCGCCCGTCTCCTTCTGGATCAGGACCGCCGTCACCACGGCCATGAGGTTGGAGCTCGGCACCCGCAGCAGCATGCCGAGCAATGCCCGGCGCACGTCGTTGCCGTAGTTGATGTCCGCGAACGTCAACTCGAATTCTCGCGAGATGGGCGCGTCCATGTCCTCCGCGACGAGCTTGATGGAGGCGTTGAATGGATGGCCTGCGCGCAGCGCCCGCTTCATGACGTCCACCGCGTCCGGGAGCTGCTCTTCGAATTTCTCCAGGCGGGCGCGGCGCTTGCGGAAGACGTACACGAAGGGTGCCGCGCCGCCGCAAACGAAGGTGAGGAGCGCGATTGCGACATTGCCCGTCATGACTAACGCGACGAAGCCGGCGCCGATCGCCAATACGGCCGCGAGTGCCACGAGCCGGTGCGCAAGGATCGTGAGTCCGGCCTGCTCGATGACACGGCCGAGCGCTTCCATCGACGGCGAATCCTCGAGGCGCCGAGCTAGCAGCGACAGATCGCGGAGGTACTTCTGCCGCAGGAGCGAGGCCACCTCGCGCTGCGAGTCGACCGCGTCGATCTCCTGGAGCTTGCGGCGCAGCAGCTTGCGGGTGAGCGCATCGGAGCCGAAGGCGGGGACGATGAGCACCTGCGACAGCAGGAAGACCGCGCCGCCGAGCAGTGCCAGGAACAGGATGAGGCCGCTTGACATGCTGCCTCCTAGCGCCGGCCCGTCGGGGGCGAGAAGAGCTCGATGGGCAGCTCGAAGCCGCGCTGCGCGAGCCGCTTCTGGAACCCCGGAACGACGCCTGTGGGCTTGAGCTCGCCCAGCACGTTGCCTGCGGCGTCGACGCCCGTCCGCTTGAACGCGAAGATCTCGGACATCGTGACCACGTCGCCCTCCATGCCGTTGATCTCCTGGAGGCTGATGACCCGCCGCCGGCCGTCCTCGTCGCGCGCCACCTGGATGACGACGTTGATGGCCGAAGCCATCTGGGCACGGAGGGCCTTGATCGGAAACGTGATGCCAGTCATCGAGACCATCGTCTCGATGCGGCTCAGCGCGTCGCGCGGCGAATTCGCGTGCACGGTCGTGAGCGAGCCGTCGTGGCCCGTGTTCATTGCCTGGAGCATGTCGAGCGCTTCGCCGCCGCGCACCTCGCCCACGATGATTCGCTCCGGACGCATGCGCAGGGCGTTGCGCACGAGATCGCGCTGGGACACCTCGCCCTTGCCTTCGATGTTCGGCGGGCGCGTCTCGAGGCGCACGACATGCGGCTGCTGCAACTGGAGCTCCGCCGAGTCCTCGATCGTCACCACGCGCTCCGAGAGCGGCACGAACCCGGACAGGATGTTGAGGAGCGTCGTCTTGCCGGCGCCGGTGCCGCCGGAGATCACGACGTTGAGCCGCCCGTGCACGATCGCCTGGAGCACCTTTGACAGCGGCTCGTTGATCGTGCCGAGACGGATCAGATCGTCGACCTTGAGCAGCTCGACGGCGAATCGCCGGATCGACATCATCGGGCCATCGAGCGCGAGCGGAGGGATGATGACGTTGACGCGCGACCCGTCCTTGAGTCGGGCGTCCACCATCGGGGACGACTCGTCCACACGGCGGCCCACGGCCGAGACGATGCGGTCGATGATGTTCATGAGGTGCGCGTCGTCGTTGAAGCGTATTTCCGTGAGCTCGAGCTTGCCGCGGCGCTCGATGTAGACCTGCTGCGATCCGTTCACCAGGATGTCGGAGACCGCCGGGTCCGCGAGCAGGGGCTCGAGCGGCCCGTGACCCATGACCTCGTCCTCGATGCGCCGGATCACGAACTGGCGCTGCGCCAGGCTGAGCGGCGCCGACTCCTCCAGCAGCAGCCGCGCCGTGATATCGCGGATCTGGCTGCGGGCGGCGTGCTCCTCCAGGGAACCGAGCAGCGACAGGTCGAGGACCTTCAGCAGGCGCTCGTATATACGCTGCTTCCACTCCCGCTCGGTGGGGCTTAGTTGGCGCGCCTGCTCGGCGTCCGGCTTCGCAGTAGCGATTGTCACGACGGGCTTTCGTTCCATGAGTAGCCTCGACATCACTGGTCTCCCGAGAAGATCGGCAAGGCACGGCGCAGCAGACCCGCGCGCTCCGCGCGCGGCTCGCCGGACAGCGCGCGCTGGAGCTCGATGATCGCCCTGGCCGCCGGCGAAGCCGGCTCGAATTCCAGGAGCGGCACGCCACCGTCCACGCTCGACAGCACGCTCTTGTAGTGATTCGGCACCACGACGAGCTTCTGCCGCGCGAGCGTGTGCTGGATGTCGGCGAGCGCCACCGTCGAGCGCTTGAGGTAGCGGTTGACCACCACCGTGATCCGGTCATCCGGCACGCCGTAGTCGGCAAAGAGGATGCGCAGCAGGCGCGCGGCCTGCTTGAGCTGCACGACGGACTGCTGCACGACGACGACCACGTTTCGGCTCATGCCGAGTGTCATGGAACCGAGCTCGCCGAGCACATGCGAACCGTCCACGACGACGTTCCGATAGCGCTCGCTGAGGACACCCATGAGGGTCGCGAACCGGCTTGCATCGAGATCCTTCTCGAACAGCGGCGACTTGCTCGGCGCGCCGAGCAGGTGCAGGCCGCTCCGGTGCTTGCTCACGTAGCCCGCAAGGGCGTGCTGGTCGAGGAATTCGACTTCGCCGAGCGCCGCCGGCAGGCCGCGCTCGGGCGCAAGATCCAGGAAGCTCGTCAGCGGCGCGCAATTGACGTCGAGGTCAACGAGCAGCGTCGGCGCGCGCTGGTCCGCGGCGAGTGCGCAGGCGAGATTGCAGGCGACGAACGAAGCACCGACGCCGCCGGCAGCGCCAAGTACGATCGTCACCTCCGCCTGCTGGGGCGGGTGACTCGCGCGCCGCGGCTCGTGCCGCAGCCGCTCGACCGCCGCGATGAAATCCTCGGCATTCAGCGGCTCCGCCAGGAAGTCGCGCGCGCCGCTGCGGATCGCGAGGCGCATCGCCTCGGGGCTGCTGGCCGGGCCCACGACGATGAGCGGCGGGCGCGTGTCCGGGCTCGACTGCCCGAGCGTCGCGAGCTCGGCGAGGCTCTCGGCGTCGAAGCGCAGCACCAGAACATCGGGCACCGGGTGTACGTCGTGCAGCGGGTCCGTGTGGCCATTGCTGATCAGGCGCGTCGTGCAGGCGAAGTCCTTTGCGCCAGCGAGACTCTCGCTGAGGAGGCGCAGCGCATTCGCGGATCGGCTGGCGAGGAGGACTCTCAGTTTCTGGGCCATCGAAGCGGCGACTCCCTCAGCAGGCCGGCGCCGCGCCGAAAAAAGGTATGCCGAGACTCTCCCGCGGCAGTGTGGACGACACGACGGGCGCCGTGAACAGGGTCGCAATGAATGGCATCGCTACTTGGAACGAATAATTTACGATCCGCACGCGCACGTAGCTGATTTGGGGATAGTCGGCGCCATTCGGATCGCCGAGCACGATGCCATCGTCGTCGAGGTACTCGGTCACGACGTTCGCCGTCGTGAGTCCGGGCAGGGTCATGAGCAACGCCGCATCGGAAATCGCCGCATCCTGCACCGCGCAAACTGCGGCTACGCGGGTCGCGCGGCGGGCGCCTTCCTCGAGCACGTTCAGCGAGAACAGGATGCGGCCGAACTCGATGATGACAAAGATAACCGTGATCGCGACCGCCCCCACGATTGCGAACTCGACCGTCGTCACGCCCCGTTGACGGTTCCGGTTCATTACGCCTCAAGAGATCGCACGCATCGTGACGGCGATCTGCAAGATGATGTCGAGCGCCGTCGGCTGGCTGGACAGCCCGAAATTCGGCAAGGTCGCACCGAGCATGGGCTGATACGGATAATTGGCGGTCACCTGGATGTTGTTGCCGCCCGTGTCGATCACCTGCACGTGCTCCGGCGCAAAGGCGGGCAGCTTGGGTTGTCCTGCGCCGTTGATGTTCCCGTACACGGCAAGGTTCCGCGCGCGATCGATCGTAGTCGCGGAGATCTCAACGACGCCCGTAGTGCCGGCAATCGAATTTTCCGTGACGTAGCGGGCGGCGTCGCGGACCAGGTGCGACAGCGTCGCGTAGTGGAAAATCGCGCGCCCCACCTCGGAAACTCCAAGAATGAGGAACAGCAGAAGCGGCGCCGTCACCGCGAACTCCACGGTCGCGAGCCCGCGCGCGCGGCGCGGGCCGTGCCACTCGCGCGGCGCTGGAGCACGGCCTGTCATGAATCCGGGCTCAACGGATCGTTGTGCAGCACGATTTTGTAGATGAAGGGTGCTTCTTCCTCCGGAGCCGGCTCCGGTCCCGGCGTGCCGTCGGCGGCGCAGTCGCCTATGAACTCGGAGTATACGTAGTTGGTGCCTCCCTGCTGGTTGGCTGGCTGCAGCATGAAGAAGCACCCCAAGCCCAGAACAGGCAGGGTACATTGCCCTTCACACGGAGCCGAGCAGTCGACGAAAGGCACGGCCAGGATGCGGCGCTTGGCCACGCCCGACGGGAAATCGTAGGGACCCGTGATCAGGTCGGCGATGTATTCATTGTAGGAATAGTCGAGCTCATTGATGTGAGTGACCGGTTGACCCGAGTCCGAGAAGATCACGGTGACGTTGTCATCCGCGACATTGAGATCGGGATTTGGCGGCGTCGTCACCTTGTCCGGCGGATACTCCGTGGAGCTCACCGGGCCCTGGTATTGCCCGAAGCGCGTATTCAGGCCCTGGGTGATGGGCCCGACATCGTTGCCTGGCTGCGTCTCTACCGTGCTGCCCGGGTCGATGCACTCGTCATAGCCACCCGCGGCATTCTCGCGAACGATGTTGGCGCCTGGTCCGCCCAGCCGCACGAGCTGGAAGTTGCCGGGACCAACGTCTGGTGACCCAGGTGCTGCGTACTTCAGAAGGGAAACATTATCGCCGGTGTACCCCAGGTATCCCGGCGCACCTTCCGACGTGTCTCCGCAAACCAGCATGGGCGCGAGGTCGCAGGCCTCGTTGCCCTGTTCCAGGCCGATCGGCGCGCTTGGACCGGCGACGGCCGAGGCAGCCGTGTAGGTATCCGTGTGCCCTACGAGCCGCGTGAAGCTGGTCCACATCGTGAAGTCGGTCGCTATCACACGCACGTAGTTGGCTGGCGTCGTGCCAGGCGCCCACGGGCTGAGCGTGTTCGAGAACTGGACCGTGATGTCGGCGCCGCTCAATACGTCCGCGAGCTCGGGGTGATTCGCAGCATTCAAGTCGAAGACGCTTCTGGCCGCCGTCGTCGCATCCGGCTCCGAGCCGGTATCATTGAGCACCTTGGCCGCCGCGAGGGCTGAGGCGTCAACGGTGTTCTGGAGGCGCGACTTGTTCAGGACCAAGTGGCCGCTGTCGAGCGCAAGGCCCACCATCGCTAGCAGGGCGAGAAGGCCGGCTGCGATGAGGACAACGACGGCGCCGCGCTGCCGTCCGCCCAGGCGGTCCATGGTCAGGACCCTCCCTGTCCCTGGCCGCCGACCCGGATCTCGATCGGCTGCTTGACCTCGGCGGGCTTCGGGACGTCTTCGCGCATCGCTTTGATGACGTTGTTGGCGTAATCGGGGTCGACGCCCGTCACGGGCTCGGTGCTCGGACTCGAGAGCGTCCGCGGATCGGCTGTCTGGGCCCTCACGAGCGAGGCGACCGAGTTGCCGAAATCTCGCTCCGTCGCCGATCCCGCGTTCATCGACGTCGAGCCGGCGCAGGCGGCGAGGCCGGCGGCGGCGAACAGCATGAGCGTGAACCTGGTGATCATGGAAGTGTCCTCGTTCAATTGACCTGGTGACCGCCGGCAGGTGATCTGCCTTCGATCCTGCCCATCCAGTAGAACTCCGCGTCGCTCGGCTCGACGAACTTGTCCGTCGGAAGCGTGACGCTGCCCGGCGCGACCGGCTTCGCCAGGTGCGGCGTCACGAGAATGACGAGCTCGGTCTGTCCCTTCTG
>Ga0302046_10002857_pt1 | contig 15916 bp, 13 predicted proteins | sample RVTome_11_FD_200261 | JGI IMG/M metagenome (GOLD analysis project Ga0302046, IMG submission 200261) | Soil microbial communities from uranium-contaminated site in the Upper Colorado River Basin, Wyoming, United States - RVT147D111 (version 2) ...
ACCCCCTGCCCCGGGAGGAGCGCTTCCGGGCGCCGATCAGCCGGCTGTTCGACTGGGACCGGATCAACCGGCTCAAGCTCATCAAGCAGGCGGACGTGCTCATGCTCCTGCACCTCTTCCCGGACGCCTTCCCGCGCGAGGTGGTCGCCGCGAACTACCGCTACTACGAGCCGATCACCGACCATGGGAGCAGTCTCTCCCCCGGGATCCACGCGGCGGTGGCCGCCCGCCTGGGTCTGCGCGAGGACGCGGAGCGCTACTGGCGCGAGAGCCTGTGGCTCGATCTCTCCAACGCGATGGCCAACAGCGCGCTGGGCGTGCACCCGGCATGCATGGGAGCGACCTGGCAGGCGCTGGTGTTCGGCTTCCTCGGCGTCCGCTTCACCGAGGCGGGGCCGGTGGCCGATCCCGAGGCCGGAGCGCGCCTGCCCGCGACCTGGCGCGCCGTCTCGCTGTCGCTCGCCTGGCGCGGCCGGATGCACCCGATCGAGGTGGCGAGCGAGGCGCCGTGATGAGCGTCTTTGCGTCCATCCTGGTGCCGCTCGACGGCTCGCGCCTCGCCGCCCGGAGCCTCGGCTGCGCCACCTGGCTGGCCGCGCGGCTCGGCGCCCGCCTGCACCTGCTGAGCGCCACGCCCCGGGAGCTGCCGGCGCGCGAGGAGCTGGCGCGCCTGCGCGTGCCCGAGGAGCACTGGCCGCTCATCACGCTGCACCAGGCGCCGGCGTACCCGGAGGACGCCATCCTGGCGGCGCTCGGGCGCCACGATATCGAGCTGGTCGTGATGACCGCCGGCGGTCGCACCGCCGAGGCGCCGGCCGCGGCGGCCGCCGACCCTGCCCGCATCGTCGGGCACGTGACGCGGGCGATCGTCGAGCGCAGCCCGGTGCCGGTGCTGCTGCTGCCGCCGAGCTACCGGGAGACGCTGCCGTGGGCGCGGGCCCTCGTGCCCGTCAGCGGCGAGGTCGAGGCCGACGAGGCCCTGGTCATCGCCGTCCGCCTCGCCGGCGCGCTGGACCTCCAGGTGCACGTCGCGCACGTGGCCGACCCGGACACGGACGACGCGAGCCTCGCGGCCCGCGCGCGCTACGCCGACGCCCTCCACCACGAATACCCGCGCCAGCTCGAGGAGCTCGTGCGGCGGGCCCTGCCGCGCTGCGCGCCCGAGGAGTGCCGCCGCATCGTCGACCTCGCGCTCTGCCACGGCGACGTCGCCTCCGAGCTGCTCGCGCTGATCGAGCGCCGGCAGGTCAGCGTGCTCGTGGTGGGCTGGCACGGCCGGCTCATGACCGGCCGCGCCCGCGTGCTCAAGCAGCTGATCCAGGCGCTCACGGTGCCGGTGCTGCTGGTGAAGCCCGCGGCCCGGACCCGGTTCCAGCTCAAGGTCGGGGAGGCCGTCGAGTAACTGGGGGCTCGACAATCCCGACCCGGCTCCTAACTCACAGGTCGCTGGTTCAAATCCAGCCCCCGCAACCACGCAGGGACGAGGGTTAGCGGTCAGCGCCGCTGGCCCCTTCGTCGTTTCTGCTACCGTTTTGCTACCGCTGCACCGCGTCACCGACGCCGTCGGTGCCGCGGTGCCCATTCTCACCGAATACCAGCCGATCGAGCTTCCGCGCTTCCGCCGCGTGCGCATCAGGCATCAGATGCCCGCAGCCAGCTCCGCAGCACGGCGACGGCGTCCTTGCGCAGCGGGGTGCACCGCTCCTTGCGTCCCTTGCCGTGACACCGGACATGGGCGCCGGGGCTCACGACGATGTCCAAGGCGAGGTGGCGGTGGCCGCCGCAGAGAAAGGGGAAAAGACGAAGCAGGTGGAGCAGAAGGGTGATCATTGAGCTGGGATTTCTCCGGATCGGAGCTGACAGATCAACCCACTCGCCCGCCGGACGGAGTTTTGGCGAGGGACAGGTGGACCCGGCTACCCTCAGCGAAGCGAAGCAAGTCGGCGAAGCAGGAGCGGTAGGTCGCGATCGTTCCGGACCGGCACTGGCGCTCGACCGCGAGGTATGCGGTGAACCCTGTTGGCCGTCACCAGAAAGCACGGAATTCCGACCGGCCGACGCTGAGTTCGGTTGCCAGGCGAGGTGAGGCGTGGGCCCGGTCGCGAATTCCGCGCTTCCTGGCGAGGGCCAACACCTGTGCAGCGGCAGCTCGGCGCCTGAGGACGCGGACGCCAGGGTGGCGACCGTCCTGGGCGCCGCCGCCGCGAAGAGCCTCCGGCGCCATAAATTAAATTAGCCAAACTGGAACGACCGGCTCACAGTCGCAGGCCGGCGCCTCTGGCTGTCCCTCGCCAAAACGGCGTCCGGCCGGTCGGCGGACGTCCGTGCTCTTCTGCCAGGGCCCATGCAACCTCCTCCATCGGTGGTGGGGTAAGCGCTTCAGCGGGCCGGTCTTCGAGGACCCGCTGCCTCGGACTGCCCGACGAAGGCGAGCGGGGTCTCTCTCCTCGGAAGCGTGAAGGCGGCAGAGCAGAGGCTCGGCGGGACCTCCTCTCGGCCGCCCGCCTTTTCTGATGTCAGGTGGCCACTAAGTAGCTGTCTTAGTTGTCCTATTCTATGCCTATGATGGCGACTAAAAAGATCGCCGACCAACTTGATCGGAGATAGATCGGGTATAGCCTGAAAGATGGTTGGTAGAGCGAAAGGACGGAGATGCTGCGCTTCACGAAGCAGGTCGACTACGGGCTCATGGCGATGCAGTACGTCGCCGAGCACCACAGCGGTGCCCCGGTCGGCGTCAAGCGGATCGCCGACGAGTTCGGGATCCCGGTCGAGCTGCTCGCCAAGGTCCTGCAGCGTCTCGCGAAGGGCGGCCTCGTGGTGGCCCAGAGCGGGCCCCGCGGGGGCTACCGGCTAACCCTGCCGCCGTCTTCGGTGACGGTGGGCCAGGTGATCCGGGTGCTCGAGGGGCCGCTGGCGATCGTGAGCTGCATGGCGGACCACGGCGACTGTGCCCAGGCGTCGCGCTGCACGCTCCGGAATCCGGCGCGGAGGCTCCAGGCGGCGATCACCGACCTGCTGGACGCGATGACGCTCGCCGAATTCGCGGGCGACGACGTGCCGGCGGCGCTGACGGCGCAGCGATAGGGAGCACACGACAGACTCATGGCGCTGAAGGTATCCGATGCGGCAGTGAAGCAGGTGAAGGAGTTGAAGCAGGCCCAGCGCCTGGGCGACGACGTCTTCCTTGGTTCACGTTCGTCAACCCCAACGCCAAGTCGAGCTGCGGTTGTGGCTCGTCGTTCTCCGCCTAGGGCGGAGCGGGCCGTCACCACGAGGGAAAGAGAACGCGCATGAGCACGACGGCGAAGACACTCGAAGCCCTGGCCAATCGCGAGTACAAGTGGGGCTTCGTCAGCGACATCGAGGCCGATGCGCTGCCGCCGGGCCTGACCGAGGACGTCGTCTGCGCGATCTCCGCCAAGAAGAAGGAGCCGGAGTTCATGCTGGAGTGGCGTTTACGCGCCTACCGCCACTGGCTGAAGATGGAACGCTCGGCCGGAGAGCCGAAGTGGGCGAACGTCACCTATCCGCCCATCGACTACCAGAAGATTGTCTACTACTCGGCCCCGAAGCGGACCAGTGACGGCCCGGCCAGCCTGGACGACGTGGACCCCAAGCTCCTCGAGACCTTCGAGAAGCTCGGAATCCCCCTGTCCGAGCGCAAGCGCCTGGCCGGGGTGGCCGTCGACGCGGTGTTCGACAGTGTCTCCGTGGCCACGACGTTCAAGGAGAAACTGGCCGAGCTCGGCATCATCTTCTGCTCGTTCTCTGAGGCGGTACAGAACCATCCCGAGCTCGTGCAGAAGTACCTCGGCTCGGTCGTGCCCTACACGGACAACTTCTACGCGGCGCTGAACTCCGCCGTCTTCAGCGATGGGTCGTTCTGCTACATCCCCAAAGGCATCCGTTGCCCGATGGAACTCTCCACATACTTCCGAATCAACGCAGCGAGCTCCGGGCAGTTCGAGCGGACGTTGATCGTCGCCGAGGAGGGGAGCTACGTCAGCTACCTCGAGGGCTGTACCGCCCCCATGCGCGACGAGAATCAGCTCCACGCTGCTGTGGTCGAGCTGGTGGCGCTCGACAACGCCCAGATCAAGTACTCCACGGTCCAGAACTGGTACGCCGGCGACGCCGAGGGCCGGGGAGGCATCTTCAACTTCGTCACCAAGCGCGGCAAGTGCGCGGGGCGGCGGTCGAAGATCTCCTGGACCCAGGTGGAGACGGGCTCGGCCATCACCTGGAAGTATCCCAGCGTGATCCTCCAGGGCGACGACTCCGTCGGCGAGTTCTACTCGGTGGCGCTCACCGCCAACCGGCAGCAGGCGGACACCGGGACCAAGATGATCCACCTCGGCAGGAACACCCGCAGCACGATCATCGCGAAAGGCATTTCGGCCGGGCGCGGCAACAACACCTACCGGGGGCTCGTGAAGATCCTGCCTCGGGCCGTGAACGCGCGGAACTACACGCAGTGCGACTCGCTGCTCCTGGGCGACCGGTGCGGCGCCCACACCTTCCCCTACATCGAGGTCGGCAACGCCTCGTCCATCGCCGAGCACGAGGCCTCGACATCCAAGATCAGCGACGAGCAGCTCTTCTATTGCAAGCAGCGGGGGATCTCCGGCGACAACGCGGTCTCGATGATCATCAACGGCTTCTGCAAGGAGGTCTTCAAGAACCTGCCCATGGAGTTCGCGGTGGAGGCGACGAAGCTGCTCGGCGTGAGCCTGGAAGGGAGCGTCGGCTGATGCTGTCGATCCGCGGCCTGAGCGCGGGCGTCGAGGACAAGCCGGACATCCTCAAGCGCATCAGCCTGGAGGTGCAGGCGGGCGAGGTGCACGCCATCATGGGTCCGAACGGGTCCGGCAAGAGCACGCTGGCCCAGGTGCTCGCGGGCCACCCGGGCTACGTCGTGACGGCCGGCGCGGTCACGTACCTCGGGCAGGACCTGCTCGCACTGCCGGCCGAGGAGCGGGCGCGGGCCGGCCTGTTCCTGGCCTTCCAGTACCCGGTTGAGATCCCGGGCGTGAGCAACGCCTACTTCCTCAAGGCTGCGGTCAACGAGCGGCGCAGCCGGCGGGGGGAGGAGGAGCTCGACGCCATCGAGTTCCTCCAGCTCCTGGAGGAGAAGCTGGGGGTCGTCGAGATGGATCGGAGCTTCATCAATCGGCCCGTCAACGACGGCTTCTCCGGCGGCGAGAAGAAACGCAACGAGATCCTCCAGATGGCCGTGCTGGAGCCGACGCTCGCCATCCTGGACGAGACGGACTCCGGCCTGGACATCGACGCGCTCAAGACCGTCGCGCAGGGCGTGAACCGCCTGCGGCGCCCCGACAACGCCATGATCCTGGTGACGCACTACCAGCGGCTCCTGCAGTACGTCGAGCCGGACCACGTCCACGTGCTCTTCGACGGCCGCATCGTGAAGTCCGGCGGCAAGGAGCTGGCCCTCGAGCTCGAGCGGAGGGGCTACGACTGGATCCGGGAAGAGGTCGCCGCCGCCGACCCGGCGGGGCGGTAGCGTGGCGTGATGACCACCACTGTCGCCACTGCCAAGGACCGCTACCTCGCGGCGTTTCAGGCCCTCGACCGCCGGGGCGCTTTCCGGAGCCCGTCGTGGCTCGGGCCGCTCCGGCGCCGGGCCATCGACTGCTTCGCGGAGTCCGGGTTTCCGACGACCCGGGACGAGGACTGGCGCTACACGAATCTCACGTCGCTCGCGACCGCGCCGTTCCGACCGACCGCGCGGGCGCAGGCCGGCGTGCCCGACGGGGCGCTCGAGCGCCTGGTGCTGCCCGGTGTGGAGTGGCCGCGCCTGGTCTTCGTCGACGGCCGCTACTCGCCAAAGCTCTCGACGGCACGCCCGCTCCCCGGCGGTGGTCAGGTGGCGAGCCTGGCCGAGGCGATGATCACCGACGGCGACATGGTCGAGCGGCACCTCGGCCGTCACGTCCGCTGGGACAGAAACGTCTTCGCCGCGCTCAACACGGCCTTCGTCCAGGACGGCGGCTTCGTCTGCCTGCCGCCCGAGGTGCGCGGCGAGACGCCCATCGAGCTCGTGTTCCTGGCGACGACGCCGGGCGTCGTGGCCCAGCCGCGCACCCTCATCGTCGCGGGCCTCCACAGCCGGCTCACCGTGGTCGAGCGGTACGTGGGCATCCCCGACGAGGCGTACTTCACCAACGCCGTCACCGAGATCGTCGTGGGTCCCGGCGCGGCCGTGGACCACTACGTGGTCCAGGAGCAGGGCGCGGAGGCCTTCCACGTGGCGGCGGTTCACGCCGCGCTCGGGCGTGACAGCGCGTTCGACACGTGCGGGGCGACCTTCGGGGGCCGGCTCGCGCGGACCACGCTGACCCTCGAGTTCGCCGGCGAGGGTGGGCGCGGCGCCATCAACGGGCTGTACGTCGTGGGCGGCCGACAGCATGTCGACCACCACGTCACCGTCGACCACGCGGTGCCCCGCTGCGCGAGCCGGCAGCTCTTCAAGGGCGTGCTCGACGGGACGGCCCGCGCGGTTTTCAACGGGCGGATCGTCGTCCGGCCGGACGCCCAGAAGACCGACGCCACCCAGACGAACAAGCACCTGCTCCTGTCCGACGGCGTCGAGGTCGACAGCAAGCCCCAGCTCGAGATCTTCGCCGACGACGTCAAGTGCACCCACGGCGCCGCCGAGGGGCGGCTGGCGCCGGAGGCGCTGTTCTATTTGAAGAGCCGGGGGCTGGGAGAGGAGACGGCGCGTGCGCTCCTCACGTATGGGTTCGCGCACGAGGTGCTAGAGCGCGTGGCGGTCGAGCCCCTCCAGGCCTACCTCGACCGGCTGTTGACGGCACGGCTCGGCAGCGACCGGATCACGAAGGAGATCTTATGACCCGAAGCGCATTCGTGACTCCCAGCACGCCGAACGGGGTCTGGGACGTCGAGCGGATCCGCAAGGACTTCCCGGCCCTGCACCAGCAGGTGCACGGCAAGCCTCTCGTCTACCTCGACAACGCGGCGACGAGCCAGAAGCCCCAGCCGGTCATCGACGCCCTCGTCGCCTACTACACCTTCGACAACTCGAACGTCCACCGTGGTGTGCACCGCCTGAGCGAGCGGGCCACCGAGGCCTACGAGGGCGCGCGCGCCCGCATCCAGCGCCACCTGAACGCCGCCTCACCGCGAGAGATCGTCTTCGTCCGCCAGGCCACGGAGGGCATCAACCTGGTCATGGCGAGCTACGGGCGCCGGTTCGTGGGCGCCGGGGACGAGATCGTCATCTCGGCTATCGAGCACCACGCCAACATCGTCCCCTGGCAGATGCTGTGCGAGGAGAAGGGCGCCCGGCTCCGCGTGGTTCCCATCGACGACCGGGGCGACCTCCTCATGGAGGAGTACGCGCGTCTCCTCGGGCCCCGCACGAAGCTGGTGGCCATGACTCAGGTCTCGAACGCGCTCGGCACGGTGACGCCGATCAAGGACATCATCGGTCTTGCCCATCAGCAGGACATCCCCGTCCTCGTCGACGGTGCCCAGGCGGTGCCTCACCAGCCCGTCGACGTTCGCGACCTCGACTGCGACTTCTACGTCTTCTCCGGTCACAAGGCGTACGGGCCGACGGGCATCGGTGTGCTCTACGGCAAGGAGCAGTGGCTCGAGCGGATGCCGCCCTTCCAGGGTGGGGGCGACATGATCAAGTCCGTCACGTTCGAGAAGACGACCTACAACGAGCTGCCGTACAAGTTCGAGGCGGGGACGCCGCACATCGCCGGGGCCATCGGACTGGCCGCCGGCCTCGAGTACATCGCGGGGCTCGGCCTCGAACAGATCCGAGACTACGAGCACGAGCTCCTCGCTCACGGGACCGAGCTGCTGTCGGCGATCTCCGGGGTGCGGCTCATCGGCACCGCCCGCCACAAGGCGGCCGTACTGTCGTTCGTCCTCGAGGGCGTGCACGCCCACGACCTCGGCACGATCCTCGACCAGCAAGGCGTGGCTGTCCGCGCCGGGCACCACTGCGCCATGCCGGTGATGCAGCGATTCGGCGTGCCGGCGACGGCCCGCGCCTCGATCGCCTTCTATAACACGCGTGGTGAGCTCGAGACGCTGGCGGCGGCGATCGAGCGGGCCCGGGAGATCTTCGGCTGATGTCCGATCTCCGCGACCTCTACCAGCAGGTGATTCTCGACCACAACCGGAAGCCGCGGAACTTCCGCAAGATCGCGGACGCTAACCGGACCGCCGAGGGCTACAACCCCCTCTGCGGCGACCGCATCACGGTCGAGGTCACGGTGGAGGATGGCATCGTCAAGGACGTCGCCTTCCAGGGGGCGGGCTGCGCCATCTCCAAGGCGGCGGCGTCCATGATGACCGCGAGCGTCATCGGCAAGCCGGAACGGGAGGTGGACGCGCTCTTCCACCGCGTCCACGCGATGCTGACCGGCGCGAACGGCGCCGCCGCCGAGGTCGGCAAGCTCGCCGTCTTCGCCGGCGTCCGCGAGTTCCCGAGCCGGATCAAGTGCGCCACCCTCGCGTGGCACACGCTCCAGGCCGCCCTCCACGGGGCCGCCGAGCCTGTCTCGACCGAATAGGCAACAGGAGGCACGTATGGCCGACCAGGCCACGATCGAGCGCGAGGTCGTCGCGGCGCTACGCACCTGCTACGACCCCGAGATCCCCGTCGACGTCTACGAGCTCGGACTGATCTACGGCGTGACCGTCGCCCCCGAGGGCGCCGTTCACGTCCGCATGACGCTCACCTCACCCAACTGCCCAGCCGCCCAGGAGTTGCCGGCCGACGTGGAGCAGAAGGTGCGGGCGGTGTCCGGCGTCACCGACACCCGGGTCGAGATCGTCTTCGATCCGCCCTGGGACAGCTGCAAGATGTCCGACGCCGCCAAGCTTCAGCTCGGCCTGCTCTGACCCGGGGCGGGTGAACGTCGAGCGGTTGCTCCCACCGGTGAGCGGGCTGGGTCGAGCGCGCCTCGCGGCGGCGCGGGGGTCGAGCAGGTCGAGCAGCATCTCCGATCCGCCCGCTCCACAGACAAGAAGCCGACAGGGATGCTGCGTCGCTGAGAGAACCGGGGTCAGTAACTCAGCAAGAAGCTCGCGGAACACTCGGATCACGCGACGATCGTCCGCGATCCCACGCCCGGCATGGTGGCGGCTATCCTTGACTTCGTGAGCCGTACGCTGCCGCCGCGAGCTGCCGGGCTCTCCCGGGAGCCGGCGCCGGCTCCAGTGCGACACAAACCTGGCCTGGGGCCGAAGCGCGTGCCCTAGATTGCGGGTACCGATGGCGACAGGTCGGTTTACAAGCCAGTCGTTCACTGTTCCAGCTCCGCCCAGCGCAGCGCGCTCGACCCGACGGTGAGCAGGCGGACGCTCCGGCGGCTGTCGCCGAGGGTGAGGACGAACAGGCGGGCGCGGCGCACGTGGTCGCCGCCACTTCATCGCGCCCGGCGACATCCTCACCACCCGGCGTGGGCCAGACCCGCCTGGCCGTGGGCCTCGGGCTCAGAAGCTCGGCTTGGTGGCGAATGGGGTCAGCTGCAGCTCGTGCGTCCAGCAGGACTTGTCCTGGGTGTGCAGGTAGTAGAACGCCTCGGCGATCTTCACGGGGTCCATCACGACGTCGGGATGCTGCCGGGCTCGTGGAAGGGCTCGGGTGCCCGGCGAGTCGATGAGGCCGTCGATCACGACATTCGCCACGTGCACGCCATGCTCGGAATACTCTTCCGTCAGCACCTGGGCCAGCGTGCGCATCATCACGCGCGGATAGTAGAGCGACTGTCCCGTCATCCGCTTGCGACCCCGCAATGACGACGCGTTGTTCGAGATGAGGAAGGTGCCGGTCCCCCGCTGCCGCATGGCGGGCAGGACTTCCTGGGCGACGAGGAACGGCCCGCGGCAGGCGATGTGCTCGGCGGTCTCGAATATCTCGAAGGGGACGTGTTCCAGCAGCTCCTTCTCGGGCGGCAAGTCGCGTCCCTCGAGGTAGCCGGCGTTGTAGGCGAGGACATCCGGGTCGCCGACTTGCGTGCGGATCGTGGCGAACGCCCGTGCGATGGATTCGCGCGACACCAGGTCCAGCTCGACGGTGATGCAGTCGCCGCCCTGCTCGATGATGGCCTTCTCGAGCGCCGCGGCATTGGCGGCCTTGCGGGTCGTCAGGACGACGAAGAAGCCCTCCCGGGCGAACTTCTGGGCGATGGCGCCGCCGACGCCCCAGCGTATGCCCACGGGGATATCGCTGTCATCGAGCACCTTGCCGTGCGCCAGCCTGGTGTTGCGCCCATCGGCCTGCCACTTGGAGGTCGCTCCGACCACGACGGCGACCTGCTTGCGAGCTGAGTTCATGAGGAGCCCTCGCGTATGGGTTTCGCCTGCTCGGGGTGTTCGTGAGCCGTCAGCCTTGCGCACCACCTTCCCGCTGCTTGCGCAGGAAGTCCTGGAGCTCCTGCATCAGCTTCTCCGAGTCGAGCTCTCCGCCGGGGAGCGGTTGCCGCTCCTCGTCCGCCGCCGCGTCGTACTCCTGCTCCAGCTTCCGCACGTGCTCTCGGGTGGCGCGATCCCGGGCCACCGCCTGATCACACCGGGCGCGGAAGTCCTGGATGGCCTCGGCGAAGTGGGACATGTCCGGGCTCAGGTCGAGCAGGCGGGCCACACAGGTCACCAGGCTCTGGATCGCCGCCGGGTTCTCGGCGTCCTGAAGGTAGTGCGGGGCCTGCCCCATGAAGCCGACATGCTGCATGCCCCGTCGCTCCGCCGCGTCCAGGACGACCGAGGAAATACCGGTCGGGCCCTCGTAGGTCGGACGACGATACATGCCCCAGGCCTCGAGCAACGACCGCGTGGCGGGGTCGGTGCAGCGGGCCGTGACCCGGACGGGCCGCGTATGAGGAGCGCCCGCCAGGAGCGCCCCGAGCGAGACGATCCGCCTCACCCCACAGCGCTCGGCCACGTCGAGGAACGCCTTCGAATAGGTGCGCCACCGCTGATGCGGCTCCGGACCGCAGAACAGCAGGAGGCCGTCGCGGCCATTCCCTGGCCGCCACGCAAAGAACTCGCTCCGTGGCCACACGATGTCGCGGCCCCCATCAGCCCTCAACCGCACCTCGGGCCGTTCCTGGGTGAACACGAAGAACTCCTCCGGGTCTATCCGGGCCAGCCGCGCGGCCGGGAGGTCGCGGGCCAGGTGGCGCAGGGCGCCCGTTGCCGCCCGGCCGGCATCGATCCATCCCCCGAACGCCATGACCAGCGTCGTCAGCCCGGCAGGCGGATCGCGATCGAACTCCACGTTGTCCATGAGCATCCTCTCGGCGGTGTCCCTCGACGCCGGCTAGACCTGGTCCACCGTCACCGGCCGGCCTGTGGTGGAGGACCGCTCGATCGCGTCGATCAGCGTGTGCCGCCGGACGGCCAGGTCGAAGTCGACGTCGAAGGCCCCACGGCCCCGCAGGGCGTTGGCGGCCCGCGCGTAGGCCTGGGCGACGTTGTAGGGCTGGCCGCCCGGCGTGCCCTCCGGCGCGACCCTGTACCTGGCCGGGATGGGCATCGGCGCCAGGGGCTCCTTGCCCTTGCCCGCGAGCACCTGGCTCGGGCCGATGCCGCTGTCCCACTGGGTCACGGTCGCTCCCACGATTCCCACGCGAATCCTGTCCGCCATGTGACCCTCCGGGTCCCGTGACGCGAGGCGTGTCAGGCTTTTCCCCAATTGACGGAGCGGGCGCACGATCCTACCATCCCGGCACCCCTGGCGGGAGGCGCGCTCCTCAGAAAGAGAGGTCCTCGATGTCCGCGAACCAGGCCGACGTCAAAGCCTTCCTCCGCCGGGTCTCGCGTCCGGGGGCCCTGGAATCCGCGGCCTCGGGCCGTGATGTGTCCCTTCTCGAGGGCGGAGGGCCATCGGACGTCGCCGTGGCACCCATCCTGGCGAGCGCGGCGGCGAAGGTCTTCTCCGATCAGCCGCTGACGCCGCCGGAGCAGTTCGTCCTCGAAGCGATCATCATTCCGGGCGAACGGCCCGCGATCGACATCGCCGGCGGCAACTATCAGGTGAGGCACCCCGCGTGGCTTCACTACGACGACCCCCCCATCAAGCCGCGCGTCCTCGCCGCCATCTCCTCGACGGGCCGGGTCGAGCTCCCGGATCATCCCCGGCTACCCTACGGCGGCACGGCCTGGGTGGCCGGGCCAAAGCTGCTCATGACGAATCGCCACGTCGCCGAGCTCTTCGCCTCGGGCCTGGGGCTGCGACAGCTGCGTTTCCAGACCGGTCGCTCGGCGAAGCTCGACCTCGAGGCGGAGCGGGGAGGCGGTGTGCCCGATCTCCTCGATGTCCGCAAGGTCGTGATGATCCATCCCTACTGGGACATGGCGTTGCTCGAAGTCGAGGGCCTGCCGGCGTGGGCGGTGCCGCTGTCCCTGTCCGTGCGCGCGCCGGAGGAGCTCCAGGGCCGGGACGTCGCCGTCATCGGCTATCCGGCGTTCGACCATCGCAATGATCCGGCGATCCAGGCGCAGGTCTTCGGGGGCGTCTACGACGTCAAGCGACTCCAGCCCGGACGCGCCGGCGCACGCGAGCGGGTCGAGAGCTTCGGGAAGGCGGTCCTCGCACTCACGCACGACAGCTCGACGCTCGGGGGCAATTCCGGCTCGCTCGTCCTGGACGTGCAGAGCGGGGAGATCGTCGCCCTGCACTTCGCCGGCCGGTACTTGAAGGCGAACTACGGCGTGCCGACCGGCGAGCTGGCGCGCGACGGTCGGATCGTCGACGCGGGGGTCAACTTCGTCGACCGGACCAGGCGTGGCCCGACCGAGTGGGATCGGTACTGGAGCGCGACCGAGGGCGCGAGCGTGTCCCCGGCCGCCGGCGGCGACCCGGCCGACGGGAATACCTGGACCATTCCGCTCGAGATCCGGGTCCGAGTCGGCGCGGGACGCGAGCCGGCGGTCCAGATCCAGCCGCCCCCGTCGCCCGGCGCCGTCGCGCCCGAGGCCATGGTCGAGCCCATCCACGACACCGACCTGAGCTCGCGCCGCGGCTACGACCCGAACTTCCTGGGGGTCACGCTTCCGCTGCCGACGCCTGCCAGCGTGAGTCTCTGCGCGCCCGTCCAGGGCGGCGGCCATCTCCTCCACTACCATCACTTCTCCCTCGCCATGCATCGGCGACGCCGCCTGGCGCTCTTCACCGCCTCCAACATCGACACCTCTCCGAAGGTGCGCCGGCCGGAGCCCGGCAAGGACTACACGCGCAAGGGACTCACGGGGCTGGGACCGAACGACCGGGAAAAGTGGTTCACCGATCCGCGGGTCCAGCCCGAGCACCAGCTGCCCGACGTCTTCTACAACAAGGATCGACAGGCGTTCGACAAGGGCCACCTGGTCCGCCGCGAAGACGTGGCCTGGGGCGCCCGCTACGAGGCCATTCGCTTCGCGAACGGCGACACGTATTACACGACGAACTGCTCCCCCCAGGTGGTGGGCTTCAACCGTTCCGGATCGGGCGAGGACAACTGGGGAGATCTCGAAAACGAGATCCTGAAACAGGCCAGGACCGAGAAGCTGTCCCTGTTCGCGGGGCCGGTGTTCGCCCGGAACGACCGCTCGTTCATGGGTTTCGACACGGACGGCCCGCTGGCCGTGCAGATCCCGCGGGCCTTCTGGAAGGTCGTGATCGCCAGCGGCAGCGAGGGACTGGAGACGTTCGGATTCCTGCTGCGGCAGGACCTGTCGGACGTGGACTTCGAGTTCGCCGTCGGGCCCCGCTGGGAGCGCTTCATGCTCCCCATCGCGGAGCTCGAATCGAAGCTGCAACTCCGCTTCCCGAAGGGGGTCCACGATGGCGATCAAGCGCAGCGGGCGTCGGGATCGGCGCTCCGCGCGAGCGCGGGCGTCGAGCTGGTCTCGTCGCGGCCGGCTGCAGCGTCGTCCGCCGCGGTGGCGCCGCCGGCGCCGCCTCCCCCGATGACGACCGGCTCCGGCACCCTCGACTCGCTGGCCGCGCACGCGCCTGACAGCGTCCGGGGAGTCCTCGAGGGGGGACGGGGTCTGCGCCAGTACCTGGGGGACATCGACAAACTCAGCGCGGAGGAGCGCCGGAGCATCGTTGATCAGGCGATCGTCCTGCTGGAGGGCTACTACGCCCATCTGCAGCTGAAGAAGGCGATGCACGGGATCGATCCGGTGCAGCGGCTCCGGCTCCTGCGCCGCCGGCTCAACCGATACGAGTCCGAGATCTCGTTCCACAACGAGCTCACCGACATCTTCACGGGCCTGCGAGACCTGCACACCAACTATCTGTTGCCCGCCTACTTCGCGAGGGCCGCCGCCTTTCTGCCGTTCCGGGTGAAGCACTGCTACGAGAACGGCTCTCGGGCCTACGTCGTCACGGAAACGCTGCCGGGAATCGCGGATCCCAACTTCACCCCGGGCGTCAGGATCGACTACTGGAACGCGGTGCCCATCGATCGCGCGGTCGAGATCGCCGCCAGCTACCACGCCGGGAGCAATCCCGCCGCCCGTCATGCGCGCGGTGTCGACGGGCTGACACATCGCGGGCTGCTGATCTCGGCGCCCCCCGACGACGAATGGGTCATCGTCGGCTACACGGATGCGGCCGGAGTCCAGCGAGAGTTCCGAGCGGAGTGGTCGGTGGTGAACGTGCCCGAGCCCGAAGACGAAGAGGCTCCGTCGCCCGGAGCCGCGCTGGCGCTCGGCCTCGACCTCGAAGGGGACATGCGCCGGCGAATGAATGCGATGCTGTTCGCGCCGCAGAAGATCGGCGAACGCCGGCGTATTCGCCGGGCGCGAGAGCGTGCGGGGCGCATGGCCGCGCAGGGCGATTCCCCCGCCGAGGCCGCGTCCATGGCCACCGCCGCCGGCGTTCACGGACTCCGGTCCATGATGCCGGACGTGTTCGACGTCCGGGCGCTCCAGCTTGGCGGGAAGGGAGTCGGATACCTCCGGATCCGCACGTTCTACGTCCCGCGTGACGAACCGTTCGTGAACGAGGTCGTGCGCCTGCTCGAGCATCCGGACTTCCCCAAGGACCGCATGATCCTCGACGTGCGCGGCAACGGCGGCGGCCTGATCTGGGCGGGAGAGCGACTGCTCCAGCTCTTCACCACGACACCGATCGAGCCGACGCGGGCGCAGCTGGCCGTCACGCCGCTCACCGTCGAGCTGTGCAGAGCGGACGGTCAGCTCGCGCCGTGGGTGCCCTCGCTGGAGCGTGCCGTCGAGACCGGAGCGGCGTTCTCGGCGGCGTTCCCCATCACGCCGCCCGAGCGTTGCAACGACATCGGCCGCCGCTACCCGGGCGCCGTCGTGCTCATCACCGACGCCCGCTGCTACAGCACGACGGACATGTTCGCGGCCGGATTCAAGGACCACGGGATCGGCAAGATCCTGGGTGTCGACGACAACACCGGGGCCGGCGGCGCGAACGTCTGGACGATCGAGTTACTCCGACAGATCCTGCGCGGGGCGGGGGCGCTGCGGCCGTTGCCCAAGGGCGGCAGCATGCGTGTCGCGATCCGGCGCACCCTGCGGGTGGGTCCGCAGGCCGGCACCGAGATCGAGGATCTCGGCGTCGAGCCGGACGTCACGCACCGGACGACGCTCCGCGATCTGCTGGGGAAGGACGTGGATCTGCTGGAGGAGGCCGCCAGGCTGCTGCCGTAGGACGAGCGGGGCCAGCATTCTCCCGGAGGGAATTGACCGGGGCTCCTCCACGTGGTCGTCTCCCTGGGCCGCGAGGACCGCGAGTTCATCGAGGCCCACACCCTCGGCTGGGAGGCGTTCCGGCGCCGGATCCTGGCCGCCGCTGCTCAGGGATGCGGTCCCCACGGGGCCGCGGTCAGCAGCTTGACCTCCTGCGACACGACCAGCGGACGGAACTTCACGGCGAAGCCCTCGACGAAGT
>Ga0302046_10002859_pt1 | contig 15914 bp, 14 predicted proteins | sample RVTome_11_FD_200261 | JGI IMG/M metagenome (GOLD analysis project Ga0302046, IMG submission 200261) | Soil microbial communities from uranium-contaminated site in the Upper Colorado River Basin, Wyoming, United States - RVT147D111 (version 2) ...
GAGACGCCGCTCGCGATGAACGTATTGCCGTATTGCCTTATGGCATCAAGGCTGGTATCCTGTGGGCATGGCCGCGAAAAAGGTGACCGTTCACCTGGATCAGGACCTGCTCCGGAGAGCGCGCAAGCGAACCGGCAAGGGAGTGACGGCCACCATCCGGCAGGGCCTGGAGCTGGTCGCTGCGAGCGAGGCCTACGAGCGGCTCCATGCGCTCCGGGGCAAGATCGCCTTCTCGGTCGATCTCAAGACGCTTCGTGAAGACCGTCGTTGATCGCCATCGACACCAGCTCCATCATTGCGTACCTGTCGGGTGATGCCGGCCCGGACGTCGAGGCCACCGGGCTAGCGCTCGAGCACCGGCTGGCCGTCCTCCCGCCGGTTGTCCTGTCGGAGCTGCTGAGCGACCCGCAGCTCACCCAAGACGTGAAGGATCTGTTCATCAGCCTCCCCCTGCTCGATGCGAGCCCCGGTTACTGGGAGCGGGCCGGACTCCTGCGAGCCACAGCCCTGTCCCGCGGACGCAAGGCGCGGCTGGCCGACACGCTGATCGCCCAATCCTGTCTCGATCACGACGTCGAGCTGGTGACGCGCGACGCCGACTTTCGCCATCTCGCCGGCCGGGCCGGGCTGAGGCTGTTCGCATCTCGGGCGCGCCGGTGAGGTAGCCGACGGGCCCGCCGGTCGCCCGGCCTCGCCACCAGATCCACCGGCGCCAGTACCGGACCGCTACCTGCGCGGCCGTCAGGCCCGGTAGGTCTCCCGCCAGGCGATGTAGACGCCGCTGGCCATGATGACGGCCGCGCCCACCCACGTCCACGCGCTCGGCAGATCGCCGAAGGCCAGGTAGCCCATCAGGGCCGCCCAGACGAGCTGGACGTAGTGGAAAGGCGAGAGGATGGACGCGGGGCCCCAGAGGAAGGCCCCGGCCACGCAATAGTGCCCGAGCCCGCCCAGCAGCCCGAGCACGGCCAGGATCAGCCAGTGCGAGAGCCGATCCGGCGCCCGCCAGTAGAGCGGAACCACGACCGAGAGCACCAGCGTGCCCACCAGGGCGCTGTAGGCCACGCTGGTCTCCGGCCGGTCGATGCCGGCCACGCGGCGCGTGAGGATCTGATAGCCTGCATAGCAGGCTGCGCTGCCCAGCACCAGGAGCGCGTAGGGACTGGTGGCCTCGCCGAACGGCCGGATCACGAGCAGCGCGCCGCAGAAGCCCACCGCGATGGCGAGCCACTGGGTGAGATCCACCCGCTCCCCCAGCACCGGCCCCGCCAGCGCCCCCACGATGAACGGTGCCGTGAACGAGATGGCGGTGGCGTCGGCCAGGGGGACCCGGCCGAGCGCGGTGAAGAAGAAGCTGGTCGAGGCGAGCAGGAGCAGCGAGCGGCTGAGCTGGATCGCCGGCTGCCGCGTGACGAACAGCCGCCAGCCACCGTGGGTCGGGGCGAAGAGCGCGATGATGAACAGGAGATGGCCGAGGCTCCGGGCCCAGATCAGCTCCACGGTGGGAAGATGGGGGCTCAGGAGCTTGACCCCGGTGTTCATGCAGACGAACAGCGCGGTGGCGACCACGATGAAGAGAATGCCGCGCGGGATATGCGTGGCGCGTGCCGGCACCCCGCGGCGATGCGTCAGATTCGCCCCTGTCGCGTCAGCTCGACGATGGGTAGGCTTGCCGTCCCCGGATCCGCGGCGGCGGCCTGCAGCCGCTCCCCGGCGGCGAGGAGCCGGCGGTGCACCTCATCCGCGTCCAGGTTCGTGAACCGCCCGTCGCGGTAGTTGATCGTGCCCGCGACCATGGAGAGGACAACGCTCCGCCCCGTCTCCGCATAGGAGAGGAAGTCCGCCGCATGCGGGCCGAGGATGCCTTCCATGGCCGAGAACAGAGCCCGGATGGCATCGACGCCATGGGCGTACTGAACCTGGGAGTCCTCCAGGCCGCTGACGTGAAATGGGCACAGCCAGTCGTGGCCTGTTCTTCGCGGCCGGCCCAGGCGGACCGTCACCACCCTGCGCTTCAGCCCGGTCTCTCGGAGGTGTCGCAGGCCGATGACAAGGCCGAGTGTCCGCCTCATGGACGCATCGCCGGGCTCCCCTGGCTGCTCGCGGGGTTCGAGAGTGCCGGCATGACAAGGACGACGGCTCGCGGCGACCGGCCCGGGCGCGAGGCCTCAGGCCCGGCGTCTCTCGCACGCCGGGCACACGAGCGCCCGGCGGTCCGCATACCCGTACTCCGCCAGCGCCGCCTCCGGCGTGACATAGCCGTCGAGCACGTCCGCGCGGAGCCTCGCGCGGTCGCGGGCGGCGGGCGGGCCGAAGCCGCCGGCGCCAGGAGCGCGAAGGCAGATCCGGGCGCCGGCGGGAGCGGCGAAGGCGCCCTTGCTGTTGAGCTCTCGCTCCGTCCCGTCGGCCGCGATGAGCGCGATGCGGCCGGGGGCGCCGGGGCCGCCGCCGGCGAGGCCGAAGGGCGCCGTCTTCGTGCGCTCGAGGCAGACGCTGGCCTGGCTGGGGCCGCCGAGCACGCGCCAGACCCGCTCCACGCCGCAGCCGCCGCGGTGCTTGCCGGGACCGCCGCTGTCCGGCACGATCTCGTAGCGCTCGATCCGCACGGGGAAGCTCATCTCCAGGATCTCGATGGGCGTGTTCATGGTGTTGGAGATGCCGCTCGACATCCCGTTGACGCCGTCCTTGATGGGCCGGGCGCCGAAGCCGCCCTTGATGGTCTCGTAGCTCACGTAGCGGTGGCCGGTGCGGTAATCGACTCCGCCGAGCGTCAGGATGGCCGAGGTGCCCTGGGAGCAGGCCATCACGCGATCAGGGGCGAGCTGGGCCAGCGCGCCGAAGAGCATGTCGCAGACGCGGTGGGAGATCTCGTGGTTGGCGTAGACCACCGGCGCCGGGGCGACGGCATTGACCACCGTGCCCGGATCGGCCACCAGCGCCACCGGCCGCCAGCAGCCGGAATTGGGCGGGACGAGGTCGGTGGGGTCGGCCACCATCTTGATGGCGGTGTAGATCCCGGAGGCGGTGACGGCCAGTGGCGCATTCATGGGCCCCGCCACCTGGGGGTCGGTGCCGGCGAAGTCCACCGTCAGCCGATCGCCCTGCTTGATGACCTGCATCCGGATCCGGAAGGGGGCGTCCTCCTTCTCGCCCTCCTCGATGATCCCGTCGCCGTCGCAGAGCTCCTCGAAGCTGGCGGCGCCGTCGGGCAGGGCGGCCAGCATCGCGCGCATCATGCGCTCCGAGTAGTCCATGACCTCGCGCATCATGGCGAGGAGCCGCCCGGCGCCGTGCTTGCGGGCCAGTTCCTGGAGCCGCGTCGTGCCGCGCAGATTCGCCGCGATCTGGGCGCGCATGTCGCCGCGGCGTTCCTCCGGCGTGCGCACGTTGGTGAAGATGATCTGCTCCACGTCCCGATTGAGCACCCCCGCGGCATAGAGCTTCACCGGCGGCAGCCTGAGCCCCTCACCGTAGATCTCGGTCGTGGCGCCGTAGCTGCCGGGCGTGGCGCTGCCGATGTCCGGCCAGTGGGCCCGCACGCAGGCAAAGCCGAGGAGCGTGCCCTCGTGGAAGGCCGGGCTGACGACGTTGACGTCGGGGAGATGGCTGCCCCCGAAGTAGGGGTCGTTGTGGATGAAGATGTCGCCGGGCTCGAAGGTCCGGAACGCCCGGATCACCGCCTTCACGGCGAGCGGCATGGAGCCCAGGTGGATGGGCAGGTCGGGGCCCTGGGCCACCATCTCGCCGCCGACGTCGAAGAGGCCGCAGGAGTAGTCGCCGGCCACCTTGAGGAGCGGCGAGTAGGCCGTCTTGGCCAGGACCACCTTCATCTCCTCGGCGGCGCAGTAGAGCGCGTTCTTCACCACCTCGAAGGTGGCGGGATCGGAGCGGGTGGCGGGATCGGTGTCACGCATGGCGGGCTGCCTCCAGGATGATGAGGCCCCGCTCGTCGCTGCGGCACCGCCAGCCCGGCGGCACCACGACCGTGCTGTCCATCGACTCGATGATGGCGGGCCCCGGGCGCTCGAGGCCTGGCTCGAGCGCCTCGCGCCCGAGGACCTCGCAGCGGACGAGCCCGGTCTCCTTGAAGTAGGCCTCCCGCGTGGTGGTCCCTGCCGGCGGCGAAGCGCTCGCGCGCTGGCGGCGCGAGAGGTCGAGCCCGTCCAGCTTCCCCACCGCCCAGACGCGCAGGTTGACGAGCTGCACCGGCTCGTCGGGGTTGCTGTGGCCGTAGGTGATCCGATGCTTGTCGTGGAAGTCGGCGGCGAGCCGCGCGATGGTCGCCCCGGTAACCGGCCCGCCGGCCACGGGCACCGTCAGCTCGTAGGCCTGGCGGCCATAGCGGACATCGGCCGCGCGTGTGACCTCCCGGCGCTCCTCGGGCACGCCCGCCCCGCTCAGCATGGCGCGCGCCGAGGCCTCCATCGCGCCGTAGACGGCGCCCAGCTCGGTCAGGTCCGCGCTCGCCAGCGGAGCGTAGAACGTCCTGGCATAGTCGCGCCGGAGGTCGCTGGCGACGAGGCCCAGGGCGGAGAACCCTCCCGGGATCGGCGGGATGATCACCTGCGGGATCTCCAGCTCCTGGGCCAGGCGCGCGGCGTGAACGGGCCCGGCGCCCCCGAAGGCGACGAGCGTGAACTCTCGCGGATCGTAGCCGCGCTCGACGGAGACGATCCGGAGCGCCGCCGCCATCCCGGCATTGACGACATCCACGATGCCGGCGGCAGCCTCCAGCACGCCGAGACCGAGCGACCGGGCGATCCTCGACTCGATGGCGGCCCGCGCGCCGTCCAGGTATACCGGCAGCGCCCCGCCGAGTAGCGCGACGGGATCCAGGTAGCCGAGGACGAGATCGGCGTCGGTGACCGTGGGCTCCGTGCCGCCCCGGCCGTAGCATACCGGCCCGGGCTCGGCCCCCGCGCTGGCCGGCCCCACCCGGAGCGCCCCGCCGGGATCGATCCGGGCAATGCTGCCCCCGCCCGCGCTCACCTCCGCAAGGTCGATCACCGGCACCCGGATGGGATGCCCGGTGCCGTGGAGCCAGCGGCGCACGTGGCCGCCGCCGCCCACCTCGTACTCGGAGGTGGTCTTGACCTCGCCCCGCTCGATGAGGCTCGCCTTGGCGGTGGTGCCGCCCATGTCGAACGAGATCACGCCGGGCAGCCCCGCCTGGCGGCCCATCAGCGCGGCCGCGATGACGCCCGCGGCGGGCCCCGACTCCACGGCCATGGCCGGCATCCTGAGCCCCTCGGCCACCGTGAAGACGCCGCCGCTCGAGCCCATCACGTAGGGCGCCGGCAGGCCCATGCCCGTGACGGCGGACTCGAGCCGGCCGAGATAGGAGGCCAGGATGGGCGCCACGTAGGCGCACACGGCCGTGGTGCTGGTCCGCTCGAACTCGCGGATCTCGGGCAGCACCTCGCTGGAGAGGAACACCGGCAAGTCGGGGAGCGCCGCCCGGAGCCGCGCCCCGATCGCCCGTTCATGCGTGTCGTTCAGGAAGGAGTGGAGCAGGCACACGGCCACCGCCTCGACCTCGTGGCGCTTGACGAAGTCGACGGCGTCCTCGACGTCCTCGAGGCGCAGGGGCTCCACCACCTGCCCCTGGGCGTCCAGCCGCTCGCCGACCTCGAGCCGGAGGTGCCGCGGCACGAGCACCGCCGGCCCGTCCTGGAACAGGTCGTAGAGGCTCGCCCGAGCCGAGCGCCGCAGCTCCAGCACATCGCGGCAGCCGCGCGTGGTGATCAGCGCCGTCCGGGCGCCTCGGCCCTGGAGCAAGGCATTGGTGACGACGGTCGTGGCATGGGCCAGGAGGCTCACCGCGCTCGGCGCCACGCCGTGGCTGCCCATCGCCGTCGCCAGCGCGTCGAGGACGCCCCGGGCGAAGTCCCGCGGCGTGCTGGGCACCTTCACGACCTCGATGGCGCCCGAGGCCTCGTCCACCAGCACGACATCGGTGAAGGTGCCGCCGATGTCCACGCCGATGCGACAGGCCATGGGGTGTCCCTCAGGCCCCCGCCCGGATCCGCGGCAGCGCCGCCAGCGTCCCCTCGAGGTCGGGCGATCTCGGTCTCCACACCTGGCTCATCGGGGCACCCCGCTCGGTCTGTCGGACTGCGCTCAGGGATCGTGGGTCAGCGCGTCACATGCATCGAGCAGGATAGCGGCCCCTCCAGCGCTCTTCAAGACCGCGCATCGCAAAGACATCGCAGCAAGGCTTCGGTCACCAGAGGCAACCCAGCAGAATCAAAAGCCACGGTTGCTGTCGACCAACCAGGAGGGGCGGGTGACGCGAGCCAGCACGAGAAACAGCGCCTTGACAACTCGCAATCGACAGATGTAAACAAAGGCAGAAAAGAATCAAACGCGACAAACGTGACAATCAAGCCTGGGCGTGACCGCTTCCAACCATCCGCGCTGACCACAGGGCAGGCGGCGCGTCACTGTCAGGTGTCGGTAGCGGCGATACGGCGATGGATCCGGGAAGGGCGGCTGGCGGCCTTCAGGACCCCGGGGAGACACTGCCGCATCGCACAGCGAGAGTTCGAGCGGTTCTTGCGACAGCACGGCATGCCGCCCTACGGCGCTCAGTCGCGAGAGACACGCATCCTCATCGCGGACGATGAGCCCCTGCTGGTGAAGCTGCTCGTGGATGTCCTCGCCGCGGACCCGCGGGGACTCGCGCTCGACACCGCCACGGACGGGTACGAGGCCCTCATCAAGGTGGGAGCCTTCCGTCCCACGATCCTGATCCTCGATGTCCTCATGCCGGGGCTCGACGGGATCGAGGTGTGCCGGCGGCTGAAGGCGGACCACCGAGGCCAGGCCATCAAGATCCTCGGGATCACCGCCCACCCGGCCGCCATCCCTGCCCTGATCGAAGCCGGCGCCGACCTTTGCCTCGCCAAGCCGATCGATCTCGTATCCCTCGAGCAGGCGATCGATCGCCTCCTGGATCCCCGTGAGGTGTGAATCGGACAGGCGCGGCAGCCCGCGTCGGGGGCGAGCCGATGCGCGCCTGGCGCCCGGGGTGGCCGCCCCCCCAATTGGTCGCCCACATGCCCACGCTGAGCGGACACCTGGCGTTCCCGCGGGCGAAAGAGAGCGACACATGACGGACACGCTCCCCATCCTGCTCGTCGAGGACAACGAGGCCGACGTCGAGCTGGCGCTGAGAGCCTTCAAGCGCCGCCGGCTGGCCAACCCGATCGTGGTCGCCCGCGACGGCGAGGAGGCCCTGAACTACGTCCACCAGCGCGGCCCGTTCACCCACGCCGCCGCCGTGCCGGCGGTGATCCTGCTGGACCTCCGGCTGCCCAAGCTGAGCGGCCTGGAGGTCTTGCGCGAGATCAAGTCCCATCCCGTCTACAAGCATGTTCCGGTGGTGGTGCTGACCACGTCCAGCGAGGATCGCGACATCCAGAGCTGCTACGAGCTGGGAGCGGCCAGTTACATCGTGAAGCCCGTGGAGTACGACAAGTTCCAGGAGGTCGTGGACCGGATCGATCTCTACTGGATCGTGACCAACGTGCCATCGCCGCTCGTCGAGGGACGATAGCCCCGTGGACTCCATCCGGGTCCTGTACGTCGAGGACGACGAGGCGGATCGCGAGCTGACGCGCCGGCACCTCGAGCGCCACGCGCCCCACTGCAAGCTGGACACCGCCGGGACCGTGGCCGAGGCCGTCCACCGCCTGGCGTTGGGTGATGTCGACCTCGTGCTGTGTGACTACCGCCTCCCCGACGGAACCGGACTCGATCTGCTGGAGGTCGTCCGGGCCCGCGACTTCCGCGTGCCGGTCGTGCTCGTCACCGGGTGGGGGGACGCCGAGGAGGCGGTGCGGCTCCTGAAGGCGGGAGCCGCCGACTATGTCATGAAACGGGGGAGCTACCTCGCGACGCTGCCCCAGATCATCGAGGGGGCGTTCGAGTGGTTCAAGGCGGAAACCGAGCGGCGGCGCGCCGGACTCCGCGTGCTCTACGCCGAGCACGATCCGGGTGACGTCGAGCTGACCCGAGCGGCCTTCCGCCAGCACGGCCCCCACCTCCATCTCGACGTGGTCAGCCATGGCCAGGAGGTCCTGGCGCGGCTGCGGGCGAGCCCGCACGACATCCTGCTGCTGGACTACCGGCTCCCGGACCTCACGGGGATCGAAGTGCTGAAGGCCCTCCGCGAGGAGCGGATCAAGGTGCCCGTCGTCATGGTGACCGGCCAGGGGGACGAGGAGACGGCGGTCCAGGCCTTCAAGCTCGGCGTCAGTGACTACATCGTCAAGGGCCAGGGGTATCTCTCCAAGCTGCCATCCACCCTGGAGAACGTCCTCGCCCAGCGCCAGCTCGGCGACGAGCGAGCCGCCCTCCTGGTGCTCAACGAGCTGGCCCGATCGATCGCGACCGCGCAGGGCCTGGAAGCTCTTGTGCGGCGGGCGGCCGGCGCGGCGGCCGACCTCCTCCGGGTGGACGCGAGCATGCTGTGGCTCACCGGGCCGACCGAGCTGAGGCCGGCCGCCTGGGTGGGCGTCGCGGACTCGCTCGCGGAACGGTTCCGGCTGCCCCTCGATGAGTCGGTCCGCCTCGCCGCGGTCGCCGACCGCCGGCTCGCCGTCTGGAGCCTGGGCGCCGCCCCGGGCGCGGAACGACCCGCGACCCCGCTGTTCGACCCGTCGTCGAGCCTGGCGATCTCCCTGGTGGCCGACGATCAGCTCGTCGGGCTTCTCGCGGTGGCGAGCCGGACGCCCCGGTTGTTCACGGCTGCCGAGGAGCGTCTCCTGATCATCCTCTCCGACCATATCGCCATCGCGCTCGAGAACATCCGGCTGTACCAGGAGCTCAGGAATCGCCTCGAGGAGCTGAATCGGGCCCAGGCCCAGCTCCTGCAGACCGAGAAGGTCGCCGCGATGGGACAGCTGCTGGCCGGCGTGGCCCACGAGCTGAACAGCCCGCTGTCCGTGGTCATGGGTCGCGCCTCCCTGCTCGAGGACCAGCTCTCGGGCGGGCCGCTGGCCGGGCAAGTGGGCACGATCGTCGATGCCGCAGCGCGCTGCGCCCGGATCGTGAGCAACTTCCTGGCTCTCGCGCGCCGGCACGCCCCGGCCCGGGAGCCGGCGGCGCTCGACCAGGTCGTGGGCGACGCCCTGGAGCTCCTGACCTATCAGCTCCGCGTGGATGCCGTCGAGGTGAGCCTGGACCTCGCCGACGATCTTCCCGCCCTGTGGGCCGACAGCCATCAGCTCCACCAGGTGCTGGTCAATCTCGTCAACAACGCTCACCAGGCCATGCGAGAAACGGGCCCACCGCGGCGGCTGACGATCCGGACGGGCCATGCCCCGGGCCGCGCCCGCGTGTACCTCGAGGTGGCGGACACCGGCCCCGGGATCCCTCCGGAGATCCAGTCCCGCATCTTCGAGCCATTCTTCACCACCAAGCCCGCCGACGAGGGAACCGGGCTCGGGCTGCCCCTCTGCCGGACGATCGTGGAGGGGCATGGTGGGTCGATCGAGGTCAGGAGCCAGGTCGGACACGGCGCGACCTTCCGCGTCGAGCTTCCGGCCGGCACGCCGCCGGCATCCCCCGCGGATGCCGAGAGGCTCTCATCCCTGCCGCCGCTCACGGGGAAGAGGGTCCTGGTGGTGGACGACGAGCCGGTGATCGCGAGACTGCTGGCGGAGATGCTGTCGATGGACGGGCACGACGTCGACGTCATCCACGACGGACGGCACGCCCTGGCAAGGATCGAGGAGCGTCCCTACGACCTCATCGTCTGTGACGTGCGGATGCCGGAGCTCGATGGCCCAGGTCTCTGGCAAGCGCTGGAGCAGCGGCAGCCGCAGCTCCTCCGCCGCTTCATCTTCCTGACCGGGGACGCCCTCAGGCGCCAGACGGCAGAGTTCCTCGAGCGGATCAGGGCCACCACCCTGACCAAGCCCGCCACGCTCGACGATGTCCATCGCGTCACCCAGCAGGTGCTCCGGGACGTCGAGGGGGGGCGGTCGTGAGACCTCGACGCCTCGCGACCAAGCTGTGCCTGGCCATGGGGCTGCTCGTCACGGCGTCGGTCGGGGCGATGAGCCTGCTCGCGGTCACGGTGGGCCGCACGAGCGTCCGGGAGGAGGTGCTCTCGGCCAGCCTCACCGCCGCCACCCTCGCGGCCCGGGCCATGGAGCAGTATGTCGCCGGCGCGGCGGCGATCATGCAGGAGGCGCCGGGGCGCCCGAAGCTGAGTCAGGAGATCCGCAACGAGAACTGGGGGGAGGCGTCGCGCGTGCTGGACCATCTCCTGCGGCACTTCGTCCAGTTCGACTACGTGTTCCTTCAGGACCCTCACGGCGTGATCCGCGCCCAGGTGCCCGCGGCGAGCACGGTCGGGCAGGATTTCTCCTCCCGGGATTTCTTCCGCGAGGCGGTGAGGACCCGCCGCCTCCACATATCCGGCCTCCATGCCTCCACCGCCACCGGGCGCCCGGTTGTCGCCGTCGCCGTGCCGGTGACGGACGGCACGAACGGTCTCCGGGGCGTGCTGGTGGGGGCCCTCTCGCTCGAACGGATGAGCGCGTTCCTCTCCGGGATCCGCCCCGAGAATCACAGTCGGGTGTACGTCGTGGACGGCGCGGGCGCCGTGATCGCGCACTCGGGGAACCCGGACCTCGGCCAGCCGAGCGCCATGGGAAGCCGGCCCATCATCGAGGCCGTGCTGGCCGGGAGATCGGGAACGATGGAGTTTCCCGCCCCCGAAACCGGCGAGCCCCTGCTGGGCGCGTACGTGCCCATCGCTCGCTTCGGCTGGGGCGTCGTGGCGGGGAAACCGGTGGCGGCCGCATACGCGCCGGCCGACCGTCTCGCACGCTGGCTCATCGCCATCGGTCTCGGCTGCGCCCTCGTCGCGCTCCTGCTCGGCTGGGGCCTCGCCCGCGGCCTGGCCGGGCCGCTGCTCCGGCTGACCGAAGCCACCGAGAAGCTGGCCGCCGGAGATCTTTCCGCCCGGGTCACCCCCAGGAGCCGCGATGAGCTCGCCGCACTCGCCACCGCGTTCAACTCGATGGCGGAGCGGCTCCAGCGGTCGTACCACGAGCTCGTGGAGAAGACGCGAGAAGCGGAGGCCGCGAACCACGGCCTGGTCCGCGAGATCCACGAGCGGACGCGGGCCGAGCAGGAGATCCAGCGCCTCCACGACGAGCTGGAGCAACGCGTCGTGGAGCGCACGACGCAGCTGGAGGTGGCCAACCGGGAGCTCGAAGCCTTCGCCTACACGATCGCTCACGACCTCAAGGCCCCGTTGAGGGCCCTGGAGGGCTTCGCGCGCGCGCTCGAGGGCGACTATGCCGACCGGCTGGACGTCACGGGAGAGCGCCACCTCGCCATGATCCGCGCGTCAGCGCTCCGGATGAACCAGCTCATCGACGATCTGCTGCGCTACGCGCGTCTGGAGCGCCGGGACATGAACCTGGCCCGGGTGACGCTCCGGCCGCTCCTCGAGCGGGTGTGCGAGGAGCTCGAGGAGCCGATCCGACGCGGCCGACTCTCCGTGCGCATGGAGCTCGGTGTGGACGAGGTCCAGGCCGAGCGGGAAGGGCTCCGGGAGGCCCTGGTCAATCTGGTCGGCAATGCGGTCAAGTTCAGCCGGCCGGAGGGCGGCACGATCACGATCGGCTCCCGGGCGGCCGACGACTCCGTCATCCTCTCCGTGGCGGATACCGGCATCGGCTTCGACATGAAGTACCACGACCGCATCTTCGGGATCTTCGAGCGGCTCCATCGCCCCGGCGACTATCCCGGCACCGGCGTCGGACTGGCCATCGTGCGGAAGATCGCCGACCGGCACGGCGGCCGCGTGTGGGCGGACTCAGCGCCGGGAAAGGGAAGCGCCTTTCATCTCGCCCTGCCGATGGGGGACGATGGCGCGGCGCCGACCGCTGACGCGCAGGGAGCCGGCGATCGAACGTAGCCCCCGAGCGAGTGGCCGATCACGAGTGGCGAGCGCCAGCCGAGGGCGTCCAGCACGGCCACGATATCGGCCGCGTAGTCGCCGGCCCGGTAGGCGGCCGGGCGCGCCCAGTCGCTGCCGCCGTGGCCCCGCAGGTCCAACGCGACCACGTGGAAGCGTCGGGCCAGGATCGGGGCCGCCCCGTCCCACCAGTGGCTGCGCGCAGCGAGCGGGTGGAGGAGGAGCGCCGGGGCAGCTCCGGCGGCGCCCCACGGCCCGCCGGTTCCGCGAAACGGGGTTCAGAAGCGGGACAGCACGTGCCGGGCCATCAGCTCCATGGAGCGCATCACCTGCTTGTGCGGCAGGCCGCCGAAGTTGGTGATGGCCAGGAAGTGGGTGAGCCCGGCGTCCGCGTAGAGGCGGGCGACGCGGGCGATCTCGTCGGGATCGCCCACCGCGATGAGGCTCTTCTCCACCAGCACGTCGAAGGGGCGCTGCCTGGCGTAGAGCCGGGTCCGCACGTAGCGGTCCATGGGCCCGCGCGCCTCCGCCCGGGCCTGCGCCGTGGTCTCGGCGCAGTGAGTGTGGAAGCCGAAGGGGACGGTGGCGTCCTCGCGCCGGCCGCCGCTGGCGACGAAGGCGTCCTTGAAGGCGCGCACCCCGGCGGCGACCTCGTCGATCGACTCCGCGCTGGCATAGGGAATCAGCATGACCGGGAACCCCCGCGCGCCGACGGCGGCCGCCCCCTCGCTCCTGAGGGTGGCGATCCAGAGCGGCGGCCGCGGGCGCTGGACCGGCAGCACGTTGAGCCGGACATCCTTCACCCGGTGGTGCCGGCCCTCGTAGGAGAACCGCTCGCCCGTCCACGCCTGCAGCAGCACGTCCAGGGCCTCGTCGAACCGCTCCCGCTTCTCCTCCGGGCTGATCGCGAACCCCTCGTACTCGTGCTTGAGGTAGCCGGAGCCCACACCGAGGTTGAGGCGGCCGTCCGACAGGACATCCACCATCGCGTAGTCCTCGGCCGTCCGCAGCGGGTTGTCGAAGGGGAGCACGACCACCGCCACGCCGAGCCGGATCCGCCGCGTCCGCTGGGACGCCGCCGCCATCCAGATCGACGGACGGGGGACGGCGCCGTACTCGTGGAAGTGGTGCTCGGCGATCCAGAAGGAGTCGAAGCCCAGGTCGTCGGCCGCCGCGGCCTGCTCCAGCAGCTCCCCGTAGAAATCCCCGGACGCGCGGCTCAGCTCCTTCGGGTAGTGATCGACGACCGAGAAGACCCCGAACTTCATCCCTGCCCCCTCTTGCGTCACTGGCTCCAGTTGGTGTGGTACGCCGGGTCCTCTACCTTCTCCGCCTCGGCGGTGAGCCGGAGCGGGCGCGTGGTCTCCACGAGCACCGCGATCTCGTTGGTCGCCTCCCGCTGCGTGATGCTCTCGAAGGCCCTGGGGTGCGGCCCGTGGTGGATTCCCTGCGGGTGCAGGGTCATGGCGCCGGACCCGATGCCGTGGCGGCTCATGAACTCGCCCGCGTGGTAGAAGAGCAGCTCGTCGTAATCGATGTTCCGGTGAAAGAAGGGCAGGCGCTGGGACTGCGGGTCCGATTCGAAGGGCCGGGGCGCGAACGTGCAGAGCGTCACCGGCGCCGAGAAGAAGGTCGCGTGCACGGTGGGCGGCAGGTGGTAGCGCGCCGAGACCACCGGCCGGAGGTCGCGCACGTTGAAGCGCACCGGCATCAGCTCGCCCTTCCAGCCCACCACGTCCAGCGGGTGATGGCGGTAGAAGAAGGCCGTCCACTGGCGCTCGCGCTTAACGCGGACCTCCCACTCCCGGCCCGTCTCGTCGTGCGGCTTGGGCTCGGGCGTCTCCATCACGGCCGGGTCGATGAAGGCGTGCTGCCCCATCAGCCCGCGGTCGGGCAGGCTGAACTCGTGCCCCTCCGTGATCAGGAAGAAGGCGTCCGGGGTCTCCGGGACCACCCGGTAGGTGGTGCCCTTCGGGAGCCAGAGATAGTCGCCGGGCTCGTAGGCGAGGGGGCCGTAGTCGGTCTCGAACCGGCCCCGGCCGCGGTGGACGAAGTGGACCTCGTCGCCGTCCGAGTTCCTGACGAAGAACGGCATGGCCTGGCTTCGCCGGGACACCGACACCACCGCATCGTCGTTCTCGAGGAGCATCGCCGGCCCGCCCCGCGGATCCATCAGATCGGCCGGCATGATGCGCTCGCCGAGCAGGAGCCGCGGCCGCAGCGGGCCCTCGACGCGGGACCAGGCCGTCGGAGGACGCAGGTGGTAGAGGTGGGAAGTCCGGCCGAAGAAGCCGCGGCGCGCGTGCTCCTCCTCGAAGGTTCCGTCGGGAATCCCCACGTGGGCCTGTCGGGTCACCTTGCCCTTGATCTGAGGAAACATCTCATCCTCCTGCTGCGATCACTCGCTCGCGTCCGGGTTCACGGTGAGCTCTCCCCAGTGCCAGTACTCCAGACCCGCCCCGGTCCTGTCACCCCGGCCAGGCAGCCGGGATGCGTGTAGGAGAAGGGATTGCTCCCGTAGGGGATCTCGTCATAGCTGGTCTGGCCGGGATCGGACATGGGCTCACTCGGAAGCGGGCGGCCGGCTCAGAACTTCATCTCGAACAGTGTGTGCGCCTCCTGGCCCCCGGTGTCTCGGCCGCGCGGTGCGTGGAAGCCGTAGCCGTACCCGAGAACCAGCGTCGCACCCTCGGACAACGTGATGATGACATCCGCGCCGGCGCCGGCGAGGCCGCTGTGCCGCAGCTCGTGGCCTCGGAAATAGTCCACTCGGGCGTAGTCGCCGGCGAGCTGCAGCCGCACGCGCTCGAGGCCTGGAATGGGGGGGAGCCGGTAGGTCGCGTTGACGAGGCCGAAGCGCCGGGCGAAGACCTCCCCCGCATTGTAGCCGTGCAGGATGAGCGGCAGTTCGCTCCGAAAGCGGAGCGCCCCGCCGAGACGGAAGACCGACAGCGCGTCGGTGTCCTCGGCGATGCCGCCGGTGAGGAAGAGGCTCAGCGTGTGATCTGCCCACGGCGTGAAGATGCCGCCCGCGCGGGCCCAGCTGCGCTGTGTGAAGTGCTCGGTTTCCTGCGGCCGCTCCGGAAGGCCGAAGTGCCCGGCGGTATCCCGGTAACTGGCTTCGTGCCAGAGGGAGACCTCGAGCGCCTGCTTCGGGAACAGCTCGGGCGGCACGCCGCCGATCCGGATGCCGGCCCGCAACGAATAGATCATCGAGTCCGCCGGAAGCCGGAACGTGGAACTCGTGTCGGGGCCGGTGTCGTAGACGGCGTACTGAGGCCGCAGCCGGAGCTGGCCTTCGACGGGCAGGACCCCGGCGATCTTCAGCTGCCGCCAGTAGTACGAGAGACTCAGGGCGGCGCCATGCCCCCAGAACGACTCGCGCTCCTTATGGTCCCTGTCACGGAACTCGTCGAAGTCGTGGGCGAACAATCCGCCGGATACGCCGATGCCCACGGCGTGCCCCATGCCGGGCCAGCGGTCGCGGACGAGATCCGAGGTCAGGTAGACGGGGGCGACCACGACGCGCAGGTACAAGTCCTCCGTGGGGAAGTGAGGCCGGTTCCAGAGCAAGAAGGCGTAGGCGCTGAGGGGGTCGTCTCCCCGGAGAGAGCCCTCGAGGCCCACTTCCAGGTTCGTGCGGCGCTGCGGGTCGAGCTGGGCGATGGCGATACCGGTCCAGGTCAGCATCAGGACGGCCACGAGCCAGGGAATCACGGATCGAGGTGGCAGATCGGCCCTCCTTTCAAAGCCGGACCCCGCGCTGTCCCGACTCGAGGCCGGGTGAGTCACTCTACTACAAGAAGGTGGTCGGACACACGATCTGCCCTCGCCACTCGGGCCTCTCATGCTCGTCGCGCTCGTCACTTCGAGCGTGTGGGCCAGCCACCCCTGCCCGGCTCTCGGCAGGTCCCGGTATGTCCCGGTAGATCGAGGCGCCCTCCGGAATCCGTCCGCGAGGAACCATTATGGT
>Ga0302046_10002860_pt1 | contig 15912 bp, 14 predicted proteins | sample RVTome_11_FD_200261 | JGI IMG/M metagenome (GOLD analysis project Ga0302046, IMG submission 200261) | Soil microbial communities from uranium-contaminated site in the Upper Colorado River Basin, Wyoming, United States - RVT147D111 (version 2) ...
GAGCACCACCTCGGTGCCACCCGCTTTGGAGAGGAACTCGACGGTGACGAGCGTGTCTGCCATCGGAGCGCCCTCCCACCTCCAGGTAAACGTCAGTCGCGTCGGTGCCTGAAGCTCGCGGTACTCCCCCACCGCGACATGGGAGGAGCCGTCCGGATGTCTCATCTCGATTCGGTACGTGCCTCCGGAGCGCACGTCCATCTCGTGCACGACGGTCTCGAAGTCCGCGGAGGGAGCGAACCACCGCGCCAGCTGCGCCTCGTCCGTCCAAGCGCGGTAGACCCTGGTCGGCGAGGCATGCACGTGACGCTTCACCTGGAGGGAATGCGACGCGGAATCGACTGTGGCCATCAGTGCTCCTCGGTCGGGGGCCGTTCGCGCAGGAAGCGATCGAGGGACTCGAGCTGTGCTGCCCAGAACGCGCGATGTGATTGAATCCAGAGCGCCGCCTCCGCGAGCCGTTTCGGCGTGAGCCTGCACTGGCGCACACGGCCCACTTTCGATGTGGTCACAAGACCCGCCCGCTCGAGCACGCGGACGTGCTTGAGAAAGGCCGGCAGGGACATCTCGTGGTTGGACGCCAGCGACGACACGGGCGCGTCTCCGAGCCTCCCGAGCTGCTCGATGATCGACCGGCGCGTCGGGTCCGACAGCGCGCCGAAGGTATCCGTGAGGGCCTGAGACTTAACCATGAGGTTAACTATATGGCGGTGTCCCTCGGACGGCAAGTGACTGGATTTCGCTTCTGGACCCCGTCCCCAGCTCGGGGCGCACGATGGTCGTGGCATCCCCCTCGCGGCGGTCGGGCTCTACGGCGTGCTGGCGTACTCGGTGGCTCGACGCGACCACGTTCACGGCATTCCTGCCCGCCCGCCGCGCGACCCGGGTGGATCCGGTGGAGGTGCTGCGGGCCGAGTAGCGGAGGCCCGCCGTCTAGTGGCTCGCCGCCCGTCCGGCGCCTCCGTCCGGTGTTCCGGGGGCGTTTAGCTCCTAGGCTGCCGGATGCCGAGCTGCCTTTGCCGCAGGAGGTCCGCCGCCACGGCAGCACCGACGAAGAGGGCAGCATACACGAAGAAGCCTCCTGGCAGAGCGAGGCTGAGCCCCAGGTGCACCGCGTAGGCGGGGATGGCCAAGGCGCGCCACAACACGTGGGGCGGTGCTCCGGCTCCGCCCATCGCCAAGGCGAGTTCCAGCCCGACCGCTGCAAGCGTGAGCGGCAGGCGGTAAGGGCCGCCTCCTCAATAGGCTCGCCACGACCAAAGCGTCACCTGGTCGACGTCCCGCGTCGCCGGACCCGCCCACCTCACGGCGCGATCCCCACCCCGTATCGGGTCGTGAACGCGATGAACTTCGAGACCTCCGTCATGTCGGCGCCCACGAAGCGGATCGTATGCGCGTCCACTCGCTCGACGACGGGCAGGTAGGCCATCACCTCGGCGGGCATGTAATTCTTGAACGAGATCTCGAGCTCGACGGGGCCCTCCATGCGGTACGGCCGGAAGTCGCTCAGCCGGGCGAGCGCGGCGCGCACGCGCTCGCGGATGAGCGCGTAGGATGCTTCCGGCATGAGCGTGCGTGCCGAGTGGAAGCCCAGGCTCCATTTCACGACCGCGCCCTCCATGTCGCCCACGACACGCCGCGCCTCATCGACCACGGCGTCGTCGCCCGAGATCATGACGACCGGCACGCCGAAGTCTCCGGCGATGGCCGCGTTGATGCTCGCCTCGAGCATCTCCACGCCGTTGAGCCGCACTGCCGTCAGGTTCGCGCTGGAGATCGTGTGCGCGCGCACGCCCTCGGTGTTCGTCGTGCTCGAGTGGTAGCCGATGAAGATGGCGGCGTCGAACGTTTCGTCGATGCCCTCCATCATCATCAGCGGCCGCGGCCACGAGCGCACGAGCTGGATGTCGGGCGGGAGCCGCTCGATGAGCAGGTTCTCGCCGTTGCCGTGCGAGTCCGACACCAGGATCTCCGTGGCGCCGGCCTCACGGGCGGCCTCGATGGCCGCGATCACCTCGTTGGTCATGAGCTCGCGGAAGCGCTGGTACTCGAAGCCGTCGGGGCCGAGCTGGTCGCCCGTCACCACGCCGACCACGCCCTCCATGTCGGCCGAGATGTACACCTTGAGGCCGTCCTGCCGGGCGCTGGCGGGGGCGGCGAGGAGGGCGACCGCGGCCAGCGCGAAAAAGGCGTGTGCAGACGGTGTACCGAGCGCGGCCGGTACGACGGATGAAGGTCGCGCGGCCGCCGCTGACTTCGTGCGGTTCATGATTCCTCCGGTTGCTGTCCGCTCCCCGCCGCGGCGAGCGCCGCGCCGGCGCACCGCCGGACGATCTCCGCCGCGGGCACGATCTCGTGAATATCCGCCACGGACTTGCCCGCCTGCCAGTACTCCATGCTCCCGCGCTCGTCGAGCGACGTGCGCTTGAGCGTCCACGCGGAGCGGAGCGCGTACAGGCTCCTCATGAGATGCTTGGTCTTCCTGCCGCTGAGCATCCAGCGGGCGAGCGGGCCCGCGCGCAGCCCCAGGCGCCGAACGTACGGCGTGTCGATCACCGCGAGCGGCACCCCCGTGAGCCGCTCCGTCAGCACGATGTCGTCCTCGCCCGCCTGGAGGATCGCGCGCTTGTACGGACCGCTCGCCCGGCACTCCTCGGTCGCGATGAAGCGCGTGCCCATCTGCACGCCGGCGTATCCGAGCCGGAGCGCGTCGACGAACGCCTCCGGCGATCCGACGCCCCCGGCGCACACGACCGGAAGGCCCAGATCGCCCACGTCGTCGAGCAGCTCCTGCACGCCGAGCGGCCCCGCGTGGCCGCCGGCCCGCCGGTTCACCGCGATGAGGCCATGCGCGCCCGAGTCGACGGCCTTGAGCGCCCACTTCCGCTCCGTCACGTCGTGGTAGACGACCCCACCGACCTGTCCCACGCGCTCCACGACCCAGCCCGGCTTGCCGAGCGACGTGACGAAGAAGCGCACGCCCTCCTCGAGCGCGATGTCGATCCACTGGCTCATGCGCCGCCGGTAGGTCTCCGAGGACGCCTCGATGAGCGCGTTCATGCCGATGGGCCGGTCGGTGAGCGAGCGCATGAGCCGCAGCCCCTCACGGAAGTCGTGGCCGTGCACGAACGTGAGCGAGACCGGCTGAAGGACGCCCAGAGCGCCCGCCGCCGAGGCCGCCGCCACGAGCTCCGGGTTGGAGCAGGGGTACATCGGCCCGCAGATGAGCGGCACCTCGACGCCGGCATGGCGGGTGAGGGACGTGTCGAGCGGGCCGCCCCCGGCGGTGGACGCGCGGCCGTCGTCGCTCACGCTCACGGGCCTACCACCGGCTTACTCCCCACGCCGGCCACCGGCGAGAGCCGCCACCGCGCGCGCACGAGCGCCACCACGTCGCGGGCTTCGTCACGGATCTTGGCCTCGATCACGAGCTCCATGGTCTGGCGCACCGCCGGCACGTCGCAGCGCGCCTCCGCCTCCAGCAGCCCGCGGGCCTTTTTCAGGTAGCTGACCTCCAGCCCGGTCACGATCCCCCGGACGCTCGGCGGCAGCCCGACGAGCATGGCCAGCCCGGTCGTGAGCTCGCCGAGGTTCGCGAGCGCCACGGCGTGCACCGAGCGGAGGTGGTTCCGCACCGCCCGCCGCTCCCTCAGGCGCACGCGCACGTGTCCCGGATCGAGCTGGACCACCTTCGCGCCGAGCGCACCCGAGTAGGGCACCATCCGGCCCAGGAGGTGGTCGAAGAGCCAGCGGCCGCCGGGGAGCGGGGCGAGCCTCGCCCACAGGTTGCGCAGGCGCTCGCCCGGAGACTCCGACCATCGGTGCGAGGGGGCTGCCGTGGGGTTGGAGTCTACCGGTGACATGAGCGTGCCTCCGGGACCGGAGGCACGAGACCTCCGTCCGGTGTGGAGTGTGACGCGGCCGGGCCTATCTTCTCCGTATGACCCCCTTCCTACAAGCCCTCATCGGCGCGATCGTCTGGACGTTCGCGAACCTCCTCTACGTCGACCTGAAGCGGAAGGGCGTCGGGAGCTTCGCCCGCGTGGTCGCGTTCTGGCTGGGCATGCCCGCGACGTGGATCAGCCTGCTCGTCGTGCGGGAGGGACGGCACCCGCGCGTGCGGCCGCCGCCGGACGACGAGGAGGCGCTCGTCGCGGAAATCCGCCGCGACCGCGCGCTCAGGATCGCGAGGGAGCGCGGAGCGGAGGCCGCCCGGGCGCGCCGGGATGACGGGGACCGTGCGGTGGGCGAAGCGAGCGATACCGAAGCCACCTGAGCCGGGGCCCGTCCGGAGGCCTCGTCGCGATCCATGACGACAAGCCTCCACACGGTCGACGCGGCGGCACCTGCGGGCACCGTGACGCTCGTCGCGTACCTGCCCAGCGCGCTCGACGTGGGCCGGCTCGCGCGCCTGGCAGCGCCGGTCGCGATGGTGCAGATCGGCCTGATGAGCATGGGCGTGGTCGACACCGTCATGGTGGGACGCGTGTCTCCGACCGACCTGGCCGCGGTGGCGCTCGGGCACCTGTACTTCTTCTTCGTGGCCATCTTCGGCATGGGCGTCCTGTTCATGCTGGACCCGGTCGTGTCGCAGGCCCACGGCGCCGACGATCCGGAAGCGGTCGCGCGAAGCATGCAACGAGGCCTGATTCTGGCCGCCGGGCTCACCGCCGCCGCGATGGCCTCGCTGGTCCCGGCCGGCCCGGTGCTCACGCTCGCCCGGCAGCCGGCGGAGGTCGTGCCGACGGCCGCGGCCTACACGCTGGGGTTGATCCCGGGCGTGTTTCCCTTCTACGGCTTCATCGTGCTCCGCCAGACCCTCCAGGCGATGGGCAACGTTCGGCCCATCCTGGTGACGGTGATCGCCGCGAACCTCGTCAACGTGCTTCTCGACTGGATGCTCATCTTCGGCCACCTGGGACTGGAGGCGCGCGGCGCGGTCGGTTCCGCCTGGGCGACGAGCCTGAGCCGGTGGTTCATGATGCTCGCGCTCGTCACCGTCGCGTGGCCGCTGCTTCGGCCCACGCTCGTGCCGCTGCGTCGCGCGGCCTTGGCGCCCGCGCCCCTGGCGCGGATGCTACGCGTCGGCGTGCCCATCGGCGTGCAGACGTGGCTGGAGTTCGGCGTGTTCGCCACCGCGGGGCTCCTGATGGGCCTGATGGGCGCGATCGCGGTGGCCAGCCACCAGGTGGCGCTCCAGTTCGCGTCGCTCACCTTCATGGTGCCGCTCGGGATCGCGCAGGCCACGAGCGTTCTCGTGGGCCAGGCCGTGGGACGCGCCGATCCGCACGCCGCGCGCCGCGCCGCCGGCGCGGGCTTGCTGACGGGCGCGGCGTTCATGGCGCTCGCCGCGGTACCCCTCCTGACAATGCCGGAGGCGCTCGCGCGCATGTTCAGCGACGATACGGAGGTCGTCGCTGCGGCGGCGCTGCTGATGCCCATCGCGGGCGTGTTCCAGGTCTTCGACGGCCTACAGGTGGTGGCGGCCGGAGCCCTCCGTGGCATCGGCGATACGCGGGTGCCGATGATCATGGCGCTCGTCGGGTTCTGGTTCGTGGGCCTTCCCACATGCATCGGGCTCGGGTTCGCTCTGGACGCCGGACCGAGGGGGATCTGGTGGGGGCTGGCCACGGGGCTCGGCGCCGTCGCCGTCCTGCTGCTGGCCAGGATCCGCCGGCGGTTCGGGCGCGCGCTGCGGCGGCTGGTCGTGGAGGACGAGCCGGGGGAGGCGCGGTGAGCCGTCGGGGCGGCGGCGAGAGGGGGCCGTCGAGGCGAGGGAGGGCCGTCGGGGCGAGGGCGAGCCCCTCCCGGACGCTCAGGGATCAGGGTGATCGTACCGGGCCAGGAACGAATCGGCCTCCGCCACCTCCGGCCGGGGCGAGCCCGGCACCGCCCGTTCCCGAAGCTGCCGGTAGTAGGCGGCGGCCACGGCGGTGTCTCCGGCCGCCTCCGCGGCCCGCGCCGCACCGAGAAGGCCGTTGAAGCGCCCGGGGGTAGCCGCCAGGGAGGCGAGGTACGACTCCAGCGCCTCGGCCGGGCGGTCCAGCTCCATGAGGAGGTCGCCGAGCTGCTCGGCGGCGGGTAGCGTCGGCGCCGGCGTGACCGCGTGCTTCGGCGTCTCGGCCTCGATCGCGACGGCGGCCCGCATCAGCTCGAGCGCCTCGTCGGCCCGTCCCTCCGACTCGGCCATCCAAGCGGCGAGCTCCAGGCGCAGGATCTCGATGTGTCGCGCGAAGAGGTCCTCGCCCGCCCGACGCGCGGCCTCCCGGAGCGCGGCCAGCCGCTCCTCCGCCTCGCCTGCGCCCGGCCGATCGCCGCCGTGGATCGTGCCCAGGCCGCGCGCGAACCACGTGACCGCCTCGGGCCACGGGAAGCGGTCCCACGGCAGGCCCGCCCCGGGCCGAGCCGGCAGCGCCGACGCCTGCGACCAGTCCCGTCGTTCCAGGGCATACCGCGCCGGGATCGACGACAGGTGGAACGCGGTCTTGAAGGAGGGCTGCAGCTCGCTGGTTTCCTGAAGCCGCGTCATGGCCCGGTGCGCCGCGTCATCGTCACCGAGCTGCAGGTGCGCGTACACCAGATACTCGGTCGCGTGCGGAAACTCGTCCCAGACCCACTGGCCCCGTTCGCCCGCCGGGTGCGCGAGCGCGGCCTCGGCCGCCGACACGTTCCACTCGATCACGTCGCTCCAGTCGCCGAGCCGCACGAAGATGTGCGTCGGCATGTGGAGCGCGTGCGGATTGCGCGGCGCGATCTCCAGGTACCGTCGAACGACCTCGAGCGACTCCCGCTCCCGGCCGGGCGCGTCGTTGGCGTGTACGGTGTAATGCACGGCGCCGGGGTGGGACGGCTGCTCGCCCAGGATGCCCAAGAGCACCGCCGCCGCGGCGTCGTGGTGCTCCGTCCCGCCCGTGGCCGGAGCGGTCGCGAGATGCGCGAGCGCGTAGAACGCGGCCGCCTCGACATCGCCGGGGAGCGCCTCGTGGGCGGCGCGCGCGGCGGCCTCCCAACCGGTGATCCGCGACCAATAGTCGCCGGCGTCCGGGCGGAAGAACGCTTCGGCCATCGCCACGAAGAGGCGCTCGCGCGATGTGGGCGGCACGAGCTCGTTCGCCCGCTGCACCTCCTCCCAGCCGAGCCGCAGGTCCGCGTCGCTCGGGCGCGTCGGCCACAGCGGTTGGAACAGCGTCATGGCGACGCCCCAGTGTGCCATCGCGCAGTCCGGCGAGCGATCGGCGATCTCCTCGAAGGCCCGTCTGGCCTCCGGATAGGTCATGTGGTGCAGGAGCGCCACCGCCAGGTTGAACGCCGCCTGGGCCTCCGGATCGCACGATACCGGGAAGTCGACCGTGCCCAGCGACTCGGGGGCGGCCGGCGGCTCGGCCGTGCAGCAGAAGCTCCCGAGCACGGCCGCCAGGACCGCGCTCCTGGCCGAAGTCCGCGCACGTTCGGAGGTCATGCCCGCCGATCGCCCTCGACTGGTCCCACTCGTTGTTGCCAATAGGAAGCCCTGCGAACAGGATAGGCTCGCTCCCGCCCCCGCGGCTACCCCCGGGAGCCATCGCCGGCGCCTCATTCGCTCCATTGGGCCGCCGGGCGTCGCCGGCAGGTGGGTCCGTCGCGGCGCGGTCCGGCGTTGCCTCCGCGTGCAGGCCAGGCCAGGTTTGCGCGCCCCCCCGGCACCGAGCCATATACGCCGAATGCCCTTCGACTTCGAGCCGCTTTCGATACCCGACGTCGTCCTGGTTCGGCCGACCTGGCACCTGGACGCCCGAGGCTCCTTCGCGGAGACCTACCGCCGCAACGTGTTCGAGCGCGCGGGCATCGAGGTCCCGTTCGTCCAGGACAACCTGGCGCGGTCGGCGCGCGGGGTGCTGCGAGGACTCCACTACCAGCTGCCGCCATCGGCCCAGGGCAAGCTCGTCGGCGTGGTCGCCGGACGCATCTTCGACGTGGCGGTGGACCTCAGGGTGGGGGGGGCGACGTACGGCCGTTGGGTGGCTCGCACGCTGGACGCCGAGTCCGCCGAGCTCATCTGGATCCCGCCCGGCTTCGCCCACGGCTACTGCGTCCTGAGCGATTCCGCCGACGTCTGGTACAAGACCACTGCGGAGTACGTGCCCGAGCTCAATCGCGGCGTCCAGTGGAACGATCCGGCCATCGGCATCCGGTGGCCGGTGACGGATCCCATACTGTCCGACCGGGACCGGTCGCTTCCCCCGCTGGCCACCGCCGACAACCCGTTCCGGGGCCCGAGCTCGAGGTGACGGACGCCGGAGGGGCGCGCCAGCCCGTCGAGCGGCACCTCGAGGTCACGCGCACGGCGCGGTACTGGACGCTGGGCGACCAGGCGCGTGCGCACCCCGAGGTGTGGTTCGTGCTGCACGGCTACGAGCAGCTCGCCCGCCGGTTTCTGCGCCGCTTCGAGCCCGTGGACGACGGACGGCGCTTGATCGTGGCGCCCGAGGCGCTGTCCCGGTTCTACGTGAGCCCGGAGCCCGGGCGCCACGGCCCCGAGTCCGTGGTCGGCGCGACCTGGATGACGCGCGAGGATCGCGAGAGCGAGATCCGCGACTACGTCGCGTATCTGGACCGCCTGTCCCGTGTCGTGCTGCACGGGGGAGAGCGGGTCACGGTCCTCGGGTTCTCGCAGGGCGTAGCCACGGCCACGCGCTGGGTCACCTACGGTGCGATCCGGCCGGCGCGGCTCGTGCTCTGGGCCGACGTCCTGCCGCCCGACCTCGACATGGGACGAGCGGCCGCGGCGCTCGCGGGCACCGAGGTGCTCCTCGTGAGGGGCGAGGACGACCGCTCGCTCGCGCCGCGGCTCGTCGCAGACGAGGCCGGCCGGCTCTCGGCCGCGGGGATCGGATATCGGACGATTGTCCACCCGGGGGGCCACGACATCGATGCGGGAACGCTTATAGGCTTGGGCGAGGCCTGACGTTCGCCGGCGCTCGGCGCGGGCGGGCTCCGATCCCACCGCCGACCCACCGGGTCGCGCGCCCGGCCGCGGAGGCGGTCGTCGCTCAGCGCTTGCCGGCCGCCAGCGCCACGTAGGACGCGCCGAGCGAGGCGACCGCGGCGCCGCCCGCCTCCACGGTCACGACGAGCCCGATGCGGCCCTTGCCGTGCTTGCTGATCGCCTTGGTGAAGCGCAGCCACGGCTTGTCCGCCACCCGCTCGCACAGCGCCCGGAACGGCCCGTAGATAGGTGCGTCGTACCGCATCTCCCCGCGATGGATGACGGTCTCCGCCGCGAGCCCCTCGGCGCTCAGCCGGAGGTGGACGAGCGCCCAGCCCGCGAGCATCGCCACGGCGGCGACGCTGCCGCCGAAGGCGGACGAGCGGTGGTTGACGTTCGGCTCGAGGGGTGCCTCGAGCACCACGCCGCGCGGTCCGGCGGTGAGGACCCGGACGCCTATGTCCGCGGAGAGCGGAATGTGCTCCTGCAGGTAGGCCTCGACCTCGGATTCCGCCCGCTTCGGCCCCGAGAGGTCGGGCCTCAGGCGCACGCTCAGAACTCCCCCACGAACACGATCTCCGGGACGAGCTCGTGGCCGGTCGTGCGGGCCACGGTCTCGCGCGCCAGGTCGATGAGCGCGCGCACCTCCCGAGCCGTGGCGCCGCCGAAGTTCACGATGATGTTGGCGTGCTTGTGGAAGATTCCCGCCGCGCCGTGCACGTGCCCCTTCAGCCCGCACTCGTCGATGAGCCGCCCGGCGCCGACACCGTCGATCTTCTGGAAGATCGAGCCGGCGCAGGGGTACAGCCACAGGTCCGGGTGCCGTTCGTCGCGCCACGCGAGGTTTTCGCGCATCACGCGACGCAGCTCGTCGAGGGGCGTCTCGGCCCGCCGGAACGTGGCCGACAGGACCACGTCGTCCCGGTGGTGCAGGACGCTCTGGTCATATCCGAACTCGAAGTAGCCGACGTCCACCGTTCGAAGCTCGCCCTCCTGCGTCAGGATGTCGGCCGATTCCAGGATCTCCTCGATGAAGACGGTGCGCTCCCGCTCCGGTGCGGGGGAGAGGAAGTGCAGGTTCTGCCATAGCGCACCGCCCACGGTGCTCGGGATCCCCACGAAGTGGTGGAGGCCGCCCAGCCCTCGCGCGACGGTGGCGTCGATGAGGTCCGGGAAGGTCTCGACCCCCGATCCGGCGCGCACGCGCACGTCGTCCAGGAAGTCCACGCCACCCACCTCGGAGCGGATCACGAGGCCACGCACGCCCTTGTCCCCCACGAGTATGTTGGCGCCGCGACCGAGCAGGAAGTAGGGAATCTCGAGCGCCCGCGCGAGGCGCACGGCGCCGGCGAGCTCGTCCGCCGTGCGTGCCCGGTAGAACCAATCCGCAGGCCCCCCGATGCGGAAGGTCGTGAGCGGTGCCAACGCAACGCCACGCTCGATGCGCCCCGCGCCGAGCTCGCGCGCCAGGCGATCCAGCCGTTCGGACCCGTGCTTCATGGATGGGCGGGGCTCCCCGAAGCGGGCCTCGGCGGCGGGTGACGTATGGGCTTCGACAAGAGGGTTCGCATGGGCGAGGCAGGCGCGAGGCAAACATAGTGGCGGCCGTTGGGACGTGGTACCCGGAGCAAGCCGCTTCGCCCCCGCCCATTCCGAGGGTTCGTGGCGACCGGCGGGGTTCCTCTCTAGCTTCCCCCGGCCGACGAACATCCAACCGCTTCCCCGCGACCGCCCGATGCGCTCCCTCATCCTTCGCCTGCTGCTCCTCGTGATCCTCTGCGGCTGCGCCGAATCGCCGCCGGTCGCGGTGCGCTACGAGATCTCCTTTCCCAACGCGACGCACCACGAGGCCGAGATCCGCGTCACGTTCGACGGCGTCGGCGCCGACCCCCTCGAGATACGCATGAGCCGCACGTCCCCGGGGCGGTACGCGCTCCACGAGTTCGCCAAGAACGTGTACGACTTCCGGGCCACCGGGGCCGACGGTCGCTCCGTCGAGGTCACGAGACCCGACAACCACCAGTGGGACGTGCACGGCCACGGCGGCAGCGTGACGGTGACCTACACGCTCTACGGCGACCGGGCGGACGGCACCTATGCGGGCATCGACCGCACGCACGCGCACCTCAACATGCCGGCGACCTTCGTTTGGGCGCGCGGACTGGAGCAACGTCCCGTCGAGCTGACGGTGCGGGTTCCCGAAGCGAGCGACTGGCGGGTCGCGACCCAGCTCGCCCCGACGAACGATCCCGTCCGCTTCACCGCCTCCGACCTCCAGTACTTCCTGGACAGCCCGACCGAGGTCTCGGACCACTGGCGCAGCTCGTGGGACCTGGAGGGCCAATCGATCGGTGTCGCGCTGCATCATGCGGGGACCGACGCCGAGGCCGCCGAGTACGCCGTGGCCGTCCGGGCGATCGTCGGCGCGAGCCGCGACGTCTACGGGGAGCTGCCGCGGTTCGACCACGGGACGTACACCTTCCTGGCGTGCTACCTCCCCTGGGCCAGCGGCGACGGCATGGAGCACAGGAACTCGACCGTGCTGACCAGCAGCGGCTCGCTCGCGGAGAACATGACCGGGCTGCTCGGCACCGTGGCGCACGAGTTCTTCCACGCCTGGAACGTCGAGCGCATCCGGCCGGCGTCGCTCGAGCCGTTCGACTTCGAGGCCGCCAACATGTCCCGGGAGCTGTGGTTCGCCGAGGGCTTCACGAGCTACTTCGACGACCTGATCCTGTGGCGCGCCGGCGTCATCGACGAAGCGGCGTTCGCCGAGCGCATGGGCGGCATCGCCAACTCGGTCGTCAACGCACCCGGCAGGCGCTTCCACTCGCCGGTCGAGATGAGCATGCAGGCCCCGTTCGTGGACGCCGCGACGTCGGTGGATCCGACGAACGGCGCCAATACCTTCCTCTCGTACTACACGTGGGGGTCGGCCGTCGCGCTCGGGCTCGACCTCACGCTGCGTGCGCGGTTCGAGGGTCTCACGCTCGACCATCTGATGCGGGAGATGTGGAGCGCGCACGGCGTCGTGCCCGACCCCTACGACGTCGCCGACATCGAGGCCGCGCTCGCGGGCGTCACGGGTGACGCGGCGTTCGCTCGCGACTACTTCGATCGCTATGTGCGGGGCCGCGACGTGCCCGACTTCGCCGCCCTGTTGGACCGGGCCGGCATCGAGCTGGCACGCGCCCGACCCGGCGCCGCGTGGATCGGCGGGTCGCAGCTGAGCTTCGAGGAGGGCGGTGCCGTCCTGACCGGCGCCACGCTCATCGGCGCCCCCCTCTACGAGGCGGGTCTAGATCGTGGCGACCGAATCGTCCTGCTGGACGGGAGGCCGCTCCGCTCGCGCGACGACCTCGCGAGCGTGCTCGCGGCACACCTCCCCGGCGACGTCGTCGACATCCGCTTCGCGGGCCGGGGAGCCACGCGCGACACGACGCTCGCGCTGGCCGAGGATCCCACGCTCGCGGCGCGCCTGAGGGGCGGGTCCGAGGCCGGTGGCACGGAAGCCGCCGCCACCGGGGGCGCCACCACCGAGGGCGCCACCACGGAGGCCGGTGACAGGGAGGCCGGCCGCGCGGGCGCCGCGTTCCGCGCGGCCTGGAAGGCGAGCACGGCCCGATGACCGGGGGCGGCGGACGCGACTTCGCCTGGATCCTGGAAAGGGAGCTCGAGCGGCTCGCGCGCGAGATCGAGGCGTACCCGAGTGAAGCGGCGCTCTGGAGCACGCGCGGTGGCCAGAAGAACCCCCCGGGCACCCTGGCGCTCCACCTGGTCGGCAACCTCTCGCATTTCGTGGGCGCGGGGCTCGGCGGAACCGCCTACGTCCGCGACCGGGCGGCCGAGTTCACCGAGCGGGACGTGCCGCGCGCCGAGCTGCTCGCGCGCATCGAGGCGTGCCGCGAGACGGTGACCGACGTCCTGGAAAGCCTCGAGGACTCGGCCCTCGCGGGCGTCTATCCGGCCGAGCCTCCCGCCGGCATGGAGGGCATCACCACGCGCGCCCTGCTCCTGCACCTCACCTGGCATCTCGGTTGGCACCTCGGGCAGATCTACTACCACCGGGTCGGCGCGGGGGAGGAGGCCGTAGGAGCATCGCGCTGAGCGGGGTGCCGGCGACGAGCCGGGTCGAGCGGCACGACCCGAGACGCTCAGTCACGCCCTCGCTTCAGCACCCTTCCCGCACGTACGTCCCGGAATCGCCCTCCCTCGACGGTGATCCGCCCGTTCACGAGCACCCACTCGATTCCCTCGGGGTACTGGTGCGGCTCCTCGAAGGTGGACCTGTCGATGACGGTCGCCGGGTCGAAAACCACCAGGTCGGCGTACCAGGCGGCCCGCACCTGACCGCGCTCGCGCAGGCCGATCCGCGCCGCGGGCAGCGCCGTCATCTTCCGAACGGCCTGCGCCAGGCTGATCACCCCCTCGTCCCTGGCGTAGCGCCCCAGCACGCGGGGGAACGTGCCGTACCAGCGCGGGTGGGGGTGGCCCTCGTCCGGGCGGGTCAGGCGCCCGTCGGAGCCGATCATGGTGAACGGGTGCGCCATGATCGCCCTGACGTCGTCCTCCGACATGGCGTGGTAGATCGCGTTGGCGCCGCCACGGCGCACAGCCTCGATGACGAGCCGCGCGCCGGTGGCGGGGCTGGGCTCGAGACCGTCCCGCACCGCCCAGTCGTGCAGCGTGCGGCCCTCGAGCGAGGAGTCCCACGGCACGCTCGAGAACTGTACGCGCCGTAAGTCGTTGCCACCACGATCGTTGACGATATTGAGCTCGATTCCGTCGAGGATGCTGTCGGCGAGAGCGGGATCCTCCATGCGCTCCAGCAGCGCGTCGGTGCCGGCCTCCATGGCCCAGGCCGGAATCAGGATCGTGATGCCCGAGTGGCTCGCCGTGTAGGGATACTGATCCATCATCGCGTCGGTCCCGGCCGCCCTCGCGGAGTCGACCATGGCGAGCGTGCGGGCCGAGGAGCCCCACATGGGCTGGCCGACGACCTTGTGATGCGTGAGCACGATCGGAATGTCGGCCCGGCGCCCGATCTCCAGCGCCTCCGCCACGCTCTCCAGCAGCCCCAGGCCCTCCTCGCGCAGGTGCGACGTGTAGAAGCCGCCGCGCCGTGCCGCGACCTCGGAGAGCGCGACGATCTCGTCCAGCTCCGCGAACGCGCCCGGGAGGTACTTGAGGCCGGTCGAGATCCCCCAAGCTCCCTCGTCCATGTCGAGCGCGATCATGGCCTTCATGCGCTCGAGCTCGGCGGCGGTCGGCGGCCGGTCCTCCAGGCCCAGCACCTCACGCCGGACGGTGTTGTGCCCCACGGTGAAGCCCACGTTGATGCCGAGGCCGAGCGCCTGAGCGCTGTCGAGGTGCTCGCCGAGCGGCCAGGGAGAGGAGCCGTCCGGGCCGCCGAGCGCGGTGGTGACACCCTGGCGCGCGTGGCTCTCGGCTCCCGGCAGGCGCAGCAGCGGATCGAGGTGCGTGTGGATGTCCACGAAGCCCGGGCTCACGACCTTGCCGGCAGCCTCAACGACCTGTGCCGCGCGCCGAGGGTCCAACGGCTCGGGGGACACCTCCACGATCCGGTCGCCCCGCACCGCCACGTCCGCCCGATAACCGGGCCGGCCGCTGCCGTCCAGGACGGTCCCGCCCCGGATCAGGACGTCCCAGTCGACCGTGCTCCGCTGCCGGATGTAGAGCCCATCGAAGACCACGGACCAGGTGTCGCCTCCGTCCCCCGAGACCTCCCAGAGCTGCCGGACACGGTCCTCGTCGCCGCCGGGCCGCGACCACGCGATCCGGTTCAGGATCACGGTCCCGGCGCTGTCCACGGTCTCGCCCCGCATCACCATGCGGCCGTTGTCGTAGCCCCCCTCCAGCACGAGCACCACGCCCTCATTGTCCATCCAGGTCTGGTGCCACACGCCGCGGCTCGCATCGTACGCGTTGAGGCTCCGGCCCTCGTAGCCCGACGGCGTGGCATAGTGCTCCGTCATCACGCATCGCCCCAGGATCCTGGACAGCGTGTTGTGACCGGCGAGCTGGCCGCCGGCGCCGCGCACCATCCAGCGCCCCTCCCAGAAGTCGAAGTGGCGATGCGCTTCGGCCGCGCACGGTGCCTGCGCGCCGGCCGGGGCGGGCGCGGACAGACCGCCCGCCGCGACCACCGTCAGCGCGGCCCTCACCAGGGTGGGGCGCGCCCGGCGCCGCGGAAGGCTCATGCCCCGCGCCCGAGTGTCCGGTTGTGGGATGCCGAGTCCCACCAGAGCGCGCACGGCATCGAGAAGCAGCATCATGTAATGTGTCCTAAATATTGTGATACAAACGGTTACGCGTGTCTTGCCGAGTTGGCACGACCCTTCCATTGAAGACGAGGCGTTCGAAGCGAGCAAGCGCTCGGCCGGAGGGATGAGGGGACGTGACGTGGACGTGCCGGTGATCAGCCCGCCGGCTCCGGTCGAGCCTTCTCGCCGAACCCCCCGCTGCGCACGCGGCGGGCGGATCCGACCAAGAGAGACCTTCAAACGGTGGAAGCGCAAGGATGCGGACGGACGCGAAATCGATCGGCCGGGAGGCGGTGAGCGGGCGCACGGTGGCGATGGCGCTCGTGCTCTTGGCGCTCATGGCGACCACGCTGGTCGCGCAGCAGGTGCCCACGGAGCTCACGCTCGAGGAGGCGATCGAGATCGCCAAGGCCAACAACCCGACGTTCCTGAGCACGCAAAACGACCAGTCGGCGGCGAACTGGCAGGCGCGCGAGGCCTACGCCCAGTTCCTGCCCACCGTGAGCGCCGGCCTCGGCGGCACGTGGCAGCAGGCGGGCGTGCAGCGCTTCGGGACGGTCGAGCTCGCGACTCAGGCCACGGATTGGCTGTACTCGGGATACGGCGTGAACTTCAACATGACCATCGACGGGAACGCGATCTTCGGGATTCCCAACGCGCGCG
>Ga0302046_10002861_pt1 | contig 15911 bp, 8 predicted proteins | sample RVTome_11_FD_200261 | JGI IMG/M metagenome (GOLD analysis project Ga0302046, IMG submission 200261) | Soil microbial communities from uranium-contaminated site in the Upper Colorado River Basin, Wyoming, United States - RVT147D111 (version 2) ...
CTCCGCCGGCCACGGACCGTTCCTTGCAGTGCCTGCAACGGAACTGGCAAGTGCGGCTTGTGTCAGGGGAGCGCGCACGCGTCGCCCTCGAAGGGCTGACAACGAGAGCCACCTCCTCCGACGAGCGCTCGAAGTACCGCGTACTGGGCGACGCAGCGCACCGTGGTAGGATTCGCGTTCCCGCGGATCATCGGAGGGATGCGTGCCCAACCCTGCTCGCAGCCGGATCACGAAGCAGCTCCGCGTAGTTCGCACCTCGCTCAGGCGAATCGACCACGACCTGCGCCGCCTTGGTCCGCTGGTGCGTGCCGCAGTGCAGGCAGCCAAGCGCTCCGCCAAGAATCCCCGCCGCAAGCTCCGCCTCTCCCCCGCGCGCCGTAAAACCCTCAAGCTCCAGGGCAGCTACATGGGCTACATGCGGCAGCTCAAGCCGGCGCAGAAGGCCCGGGTGAAGGCGGTGAAGGAGAGGAAGGGGTTCGCGGCGGCGATTGCGGTGGCGAGGAGGATGGTGAGAGGATAGCAGGTGCCACGCGCATTGCGGGGTTTTCGCATTCCCTGGGCCGGGCGGAAGACCTCGGTCACGGTGGGAGGTCGAGGTGGTCAAGGTAAGGGTCTTCAATCCGGACACCAAGCTGTTGCTCGCCGAAGGGGAGGGTGCGTACTGGCGAGACGCCGTTCTCCGGGCGATGAACCAGCGCTATACCGAGGCAGGCGAAGAGCTTCGGCATCACGTCCACGACGTGAGAGAGGTCGGCGGCGGCACGTTGGTGCAATGTGGCCGCAGGATTCCCGGAACATCCGCCATCGACCTCGATCCTGCCGTCGTTGTTGAGATCGAGACGACGAGTTCGGATCACACGAACCAGACGCGGTGAACCCTCTCGAAACTTATCTCCGCGAGCTCCGCGAGGTCCGCGCCTCGGGCGGCGGAGTCGAGGAGACCTCGTACTACCCCGCGCTATCCAATCTCCTCAATGACATCGGGAAGGCCCTCAAGCCGAAGGTTCGCTGCATCATCAACCTCCAGAACCGTGGCGCCGGCATCCCTGACGGCGGCTTCTTCACGGCCGACCAGATTCAGAGGGGCGAACCCGTCGTCGGACAGGTGCCACGCCGTGGCGCGCTCGAAGTAAAGGGGGTCGGAGAGAGCCCCTGGGAGGCGGCCTCGGGCAAGCAAGTCGCGCGGTACGCCGGTCGATACCGCCAAGTGCTCGTGACCAACCTCCGCGAGTTCCTGTTGGTCGCGTCGGACGCCAACGGACGGATCCGGAATCTTGAGTCCTACGCGCTTGCGGGAAGCGCTCGGGAGTTCTGGGCCGAGGCTGCACAGCCGCGGGGAACGGTGACCGTCCACGGTGCCCGCCTCGTGGAGTTCTTGAAGAGGGTCATGCTTCACGCCGCAGAGATCTCGACCCCCGAGGACGTGGCATGGTTCCTGGCCTCCTACGCACGTGACGCCCGGTTCCGCATCGAAGGGACCGAGCTCCCCGCACTTGCGGCCGTCCGTCAAGCTCTTGAAGAGGCGCTCGGCCTACGGTTCGAGGGAGCCAAGGGAGAACATTTCTTCCGCTCGACCCTGGTGCAGACGTTGTTCTACGGCGTCTTCTCCGCCTGGGTCCTGTGGCACAAGGAGAAACCGACCCGGACGGACTCCTTCGACTGGAAGCAGGCCGCGTGGTCCCTTCACGTGCCGATGATCCGGGCTTTGTTCGAACAGGTGGCGGCCCCAACCAAGCTCCAGCCCCTCGGTCTCGTGGAGCCCCTGGATTGGGCATCGTCCGTGCTCAGCCGCGTGGACCGCGGCGCCTTCTTTGAGATCTTCGATCAACGGCAGGCGGTTCAGTACTTCTACGAGCCCTTCCTCCAACAGTTCGACCCGGAGCTTCGGAAGGAACTGGGCGTCTGGTACACCCCGCCTGAGATTGTCAAGTACATGGTCGCCCGCGTGGACACGGTACTGCGCGAGGAGTTAGAGATCGAGGACGGCCTTGCCGACCGACGGGTGTACGTCCTGGACCCGTGCTGCGGAACCGGCGCGTACCTCGTGGAGGTCCTGCATCGGATCGGCGAGACGCTCAACGCTAAGGGTGGGGATGCTCTGACCGCGCAGGACCTCAAGAAGGCGGCCACGAGCCGTGTCTTCGGCTTCGAGATCCTGCCGGCGCCCTTCGTCATCGCCCATCTTCAACTCGGATTGCTGCTTCAGCAGTTCCGGTCGCCGCTGTCGCACCTCTCGTCCGAGCGCGTCGCGGTTTATCTGACCAACGCCCTGACCGGGTGGGAACCGCCCAAGGAGCCCAAGCAACACCTGATGTTCCCGGAGCTGGAGGAGGAACGCGACGCGGCCGAGGAGATCAAGCGCGACAAGCCTATCCTGGTCATTCTGGGGAACCCGCCCTACAACGCCTTCGCTGGCGTAAGCCCCGCCGAGGAACGGGGCCTCGTGGAGCCGTACAAGGAGGGGCTGAACAAGCCCGCAAAGGAAGGCGGTTGGGGCATCAAGAAGTTCAACCTCGACGACCTGTACGTTCGGTTCTTCCGACTCGCAGAGAGGCGAATCGTGGAAAGGAAACCGGGCCTGGGCATCGTCTCCTTCATCTCCAACTTTTCTTACCTCGGTGACCCCTCCTTCGTCGTGATGCGACAGCGGTTTCTGAGGGAGTTCGACGCCCTGTGGTTCGACTGCATGAACGGCGACAGTCGGGAGACCGGGAAGCTCACACCGGACGGCAAGCCCGATCCTTCGGTCTTCTCGACCCAGTACCATCAGGTTGGCATACAGGTCGGAACCGCCATTGGTCTCATGGTCCGAAAGTCGAAGCGGGTCAAGGTCCCCTCGATTCGCTACCGTGACTTCTGGGGCGTGACGAAGCGAAGCGACCTCCTCAGCAGCCTCGGTACGGCGAAGTTCAACGCACACTACAAGGGGGTCAAGCCGAGGAAGGAAACCCGCTATTCCTTTCGGCCGACGAAAGTGACTTCTGAGTACCTCTCCTGGCCAACCGTCGTTGATCTCGCTTTCCGCCAGCCGTTCGCAGGTCTATCGGAGGATCGGCGAAAGAGCCTCATAGGAATCGACCAGGAGGCTATTCGAGCCAGGATGAAACCATACTTCGATCCGAGCGTGGACTGGGGGCAGTTAGCCGCGCTAGGGACAGCTTTGACCACGGACCTGCCGCGCTTCGACGCAAAGAAAACGCGGACGAGGGTTCTTGAGGCGGAGAAGTACGACGAATCACGACTTCTCCACTATGCGATGAGACCCTTCGATTCACAGTGGTGCTACTACTCTCCGATCCGCCCGCTGTGGCGCGAACCCCGACCGGAGTACTGGGCCGCATACGAGGTCGGTTCTCCAGCGCTCGTGTCGCGATTCAAGGCGGCGAAATCGCCAGAAGGTCCCCCACTCTTCTTTACCCGTTCGCTCTGCGACTACCACATGATGCCTCCCAACGCTTCCGTCATCCCGGCGCAGCTTCGCGCGGGTACGGCGAATCCCAGGATGGCGGGTCAGGCCAACTACCTCACGCCGCCTTCGGAACCCATTGCCAACCTGTCCCCGGAAGCGCGGGGATACCTAGACTCGCTCGGCGTGACAGGTCTGGTGCAACTAGAGAAGAGCAGCCTGATCTGGATGCACGTTCTGGCGATCGGCTACTCGGCGGCCTATTTGACCGAAAACGCCGATGGCGTCCGGCAGGACTGGCCCCGTATTCCCATGCCGGGCTCGGCGAGTACGCTTCATGCCTCGGGAGAACTCGGCCGCCGGGTCGCCTCCCTCCTCGATACCCAAACGGCGGTGAGGGGCGTGACCTCGGGCACGATCCGCCTCGAGCTGCGGGAGATGGGTAGCATCCAGCGCGTCGGCGGCGGGTCCCTCATGCTCGACGCCGGGGAGCTGAGTGTCACCGCAGGTTGGGGCCACGCCGGGAAGAAAGATGTCACGATGCCAGGGGCGGGCAAACTCGTGCGGCGGGACTATGTCCCGACCGAGATAGATGCCATCCGCCGTGGCGCCGAGGAGTTCGGCCTGACCCTCAACGACGCCCTCCAATGTCTGGGAGACGCCACCTGCGACGTATACCTCAACGGCACCGCCTTTTGGCGGAACGTCCCCGCGGGCGTGTGGGAGTATACGATCGGTGGCTATCAGGTGATCAAGAAGTGGCTGAGCTACCGCGAGCAGAATGTCCTCGGCCGGCCTCTAACAGGAGAGGAGGCACGCGAAGTCACCTCCATGGTTCGGCGGCTGGCAGCGCTCGTGCTGATGGGGCCCGCGTTGGATTCGAACTACTCTCGAGCGAAAGCAGGCGCCGCGCCTTGGATATCGGCACGCTAGATCCCGTGGGGTCGGTCAAGGCGGCCCATGCAATCACTCCGCGCTCCGCCCCGGCAAGCACCGCCGGATCCCGCCCGCTGAGCCCGCCGCCGTCTCGTATTTGAGGTGGTGGGTCCCACGCTCTCAAGTAGGCGGGCGACGACGAAGAAACCCAGGTAGCTGTTTACTCCTGCTCTTTTGAGGGGTCCGTAGCGCTTGTCAAGAAAGTCACTCCACGACCTTCGCTGTGTATCAGCGCAATCTTGCCACCCTCGTCGGCATCGAGCAGCTCGACGCGTGCTCCGCTCCTCGCCGACGCGTTGATTCTCACACTCGCGACTGGGAGGGTCGTCGCGTCCTCATGTGCCGCGACAAGAATGCTACCGCCTCCGATGGATACAATGGAGACACCGACGTGGCCGCGCTCGTCAAGCATCTCGATGTATCCCGGAGCAATCAAAGTTCTCCGAATCCCGTCCTGGTACAGCAGAATCTCGTCTGCGATGATCTTCTTTGTCTTCACCGCTCCAAGAAACAGGACGGAACCCGCGAGCAGCACGACGAAACCCGTTGTCGCCATGAGCCAGCGGTGGCTCCGTTCAAGTCGTTGCATACGGATCCCGATGTTGTTTTCCTCAATCACGTGTGTGCCCCCGATACTCTCCGTATTGTTTCATTTCCCGCATCCCGGCAGCACCGCCGGGTCCCTTCCGCTCGTGACCCCTCCAACTCGCTTCCGGCCGTACCGCCGCTCGCCCATGAAGTTCACCGCCGTCACGTAGTAGTACCCCTGGCCCGGCGACGGCGTGGGCAGCGGATCGGCCACGGTCAGGTAGTCGCCCACACTCGGGGGCGAGGCCGGGTAGCCGCACTGCAGCGGATGGAGCTGCGACCAGTCGCCGACCGTCGCGAGCGTGCCGTAGTAGGTGTCGAACCAGTCGGCGGCGGCGAAGCCCTCGGGCATGTAGGGGACGCGGAACGAGATGGGGCCGGCGGGCGGGGTGTAGGTTTGGAGGATCTCGAAGGTGGTGGCGAACCCTTCGATGGCGGCGATCCACCACGATTGCTCGTGGCCGGTCAGGTACGTGCAGGCGCCGAAGACGTTTTCATAGCAGTAGCTGCCGAGCGCGATGAGGAGGCGACCGTTCACGGGATCGAACGTTATGGGAAAGCTGTTCGTGTAGCTGTTGCCGGCCGGACATGTGGATTCGCTCGGCACAGCACGAGGCCGAAGCACATCGTTCGTGTTGGGGGTTCCGAAACGATCACGGACTTCGGCGATCTTTGTTTCCCCTGAGGGATCGATGCGCCAGAGTTCGAGTGCGCTTCCCGTCGGGCTGTTGTTGTAACTCTCCCACGCAGAACAACTCCGACTGTGGCGCAGGGTGTAAAAGCGCCCTTCGTTGTCGATCGGGAGGTTCCCGCCACGAGTCGCCAGGGCCCCCGCCGGGTCCACAGTTCCTCTCGCCGCCCACACGGCGCAGCTGAGCCCTTGTTCGAAGAACACCCAATCGCTGCAATCCAGCGGCTCGCCGGGGTTGCTGGCCCAGGCCGGCGACAGGAGCGTGACGGCGATGACTAGGATCGGAAAGCTGCGGCACATTGCGCACCTCAATTGCACGCGACGTCGGCCACCCATCGGATCAGGTTGCTGTTCGACGTTATTTGCGAGTGCTGGAAGTTAAGGGTGAGACGCCCGTAGAAGGAACCGTTCTGATCCACGATCACAGGCGGATCACTCGCGTATGAATTGCACGCGCTGTACACAGAGTAGGCCGACCCGAATTCTCCGTATGCATTGTGAATGCTGGTGGCCGAATAGGCACTGCCAAAGGGACCGTACGGGTTGAACACGCTGTCAGTGGCATACTCCGAGCAGCTCAGGCAACCGAGGTAGGTCTCATGCCCGGGCCCTCCAAAGAGCATCAGTTTCTGCTCGTACTGTTGCGGCGGGGCCGCACCCGTGAAGGACGCGGCAAAAGCGGCGGCAGCGGCACCACCGCCTTGCGGACAAGAAGCTGAGATGACCAGCGGCAGAACCGCGGCGACGGCCGTGATGGTCGCGAGTTGACGGGTCATAGCCATCCTCTCTCAGGAGGGGTGCTCTTAGCGCCATTACACACGATTCGCGGCCCGTTGTGAAGGGTTGCAGATCCGCAACCCCATCGCCCTCGATTTGGGTTGTTTCTCGGCACCCGAGTGCTACGCTCGCCGAGGACCAGGGTGGTGGGAGATCACCGGCCAGTCTCGGGGAAGAGCCGGTGGCGACCGCCGGGCGCTGGATACCTCCCCATCGCGGGCTCGGCGCGTCCACCCTGGCCGCTTGCTGGGTCGCAACGAGCACCGAAGAGCCCAGGGACGCCGGCACGACATGCTGCGGGGGAACGCCACTACTCTCGGAATGCTCGAAGTGACGAAGCCTGGCTTTCAGCCCGGTAGTGGGCGCCGTGCGGACGATGATAGGGCCACGAGTGGCGTAGTCATCGATTCGCCACTGCGGATCCCGCATTAGGTCCACGTGCTTCAGTTGCAGGCGGTTCCGTACGCGGTTCCATATGGTGTTGGCCAGTAGCAGGTCGCGCCGACTGGCACATCGTTCGGGAGGTAGGGGCCGAATCGCCCCGCTGGTGTGCAGCACCAGTGCGCGGCTGGCGATTGCGGCGGCTCGACCTCTATCGGCGGCTCGACAGTGCCGTTGCCCGCGATGAAAATGGTGTGACGCCACACGCCGGTCATCCAATTCCCGCGCAGAACGGCGTAGCTCACCCACACTTGACCCTGCATAGGATCGAGGACCAGCAGACTACCGTCCGCTCGGTATCCCGCGACGACAACCACGTGGGCACTGGTCTCGGTTCGCCACAACCACAGGATTAGCGGGTGGCCTGTATCCAGATGTGCTCTCACCTCGTCGAACGACGCTGGATATGGCTGCGTCGTGCCGTGGATCCCGGCGATGTTGCCAAGAATGTTCTCTATTTCGCCGGGTACCCCACCTCGCATGCAACTACTCGGGTCTATGCAGCACATACCAGCGCCTCCGAGCGCCGTATCGTACGCAGCAAGGACCTCGCAGTCCTCAGTGGGATCTCCGGTCTCGTACTCAATGACCATCGCCGCTGACGCCGCCCAGCACCAAACCATTGTGTGTTGCGCGTGCAGGCGCACGGGAAGAACCTTCTGTTGGGCCAGCGCGACACTGATCCCGACAATCACGACCGAAAGAACGCTTGTTGCGCGTATCTTGCTTGAAAAGCAGCTCATTCGATACCTCCCTTGGCCGCGAAGTCCAACCACCCGCCGCCCTGGCTAGGCAGGGCCGTGAAACAAGACTCGACAGCGCTCCCTCTCGCAGGCGAGCATCCACCCGCGTGGAACGAACGGTTCCCGCAGCCACCCCGGATCAAGGGATACCGATGGGATTGGCGGTTGTCTACGGAATCTGCTGAGCGGTCGAATCGTGAGGGCAGCCGGCTACAGCAGGAACCGGTCGGGATCTCCCAAAAGGGTCGTCGTCGGTCGCCAGCTCGCCTTGACCGGCACCATCCGCAGCCTGAATCGGCACCACGCCTCGATCCGCCGACGCCACTCAGCGGCCTCCCCGGCGTCCATGTGGCCCGCGCGTTCCATGACGTCGACGAGGCGGATCGCGTGCGGGATCTCGTCGGGGGTCATCAGCTCGAGGGTCGCGGCGAAGTTGTCCATGCGGCAAGGATACTATGCCCTCAAACCACTTTGCCGGGCTCGCGGGGCCAAAGGGGTTGCCGATCGGGAACCCTCCGCCTGGCTGTAACAGAGAAAGTGTGGACAACGACAGGACGCGCCGGTAGGGTTCAGACCAGTCCCCATCGGAGCCAGCTATCTACCGAAACCGTCTCGTTTGTGGTCTTGCGATGAGCCTGCGCACCGTCTATCACGCGGGCATAGGCGAGGGGTCCCCGTGCATTTCGAAGATCCGCTGGGGGTCTCGCGTCACAGATGCAGCGCGGGTTGCCGGGTGGCGATTGTCAGTGGCAACGAGCGGGGAATGATCCAAGCAAGGCATCGAGCGCAAGGGAACCTGGCGATGCCCAGGTGTAGCGGAAGCGAATGAAGTGAACAGGTACGGGGTACACGCCCACCGCGGCGCGAGCAGGACCGATGAAGCTGTAGCGAACCATTGACCAGGGGGCAGATCATGTCGAAGCGAACGATTCCCACGACCCACCGGCGCCGGGACCGCAGTCCATCTCGTTTCGCCCCACCCTTCGGTATGGTTTGCCTTGCGCTGCTGATCGCGCTCGCCGGCTCCACAACCTGGGCTGTCGAGGAAGAGGTCCGCGCGATCCGCTATCCCAAGATCCTGCTCGAATCCGAGCCGAGAGCGGCCGAGGATCTCGACCTCCCGCGGTCGTCCTACCCCCTGATGCCGCTCGACCGTGCGGTGATCCACGGATCGCGCCACGGCTTCCTGAGCACCAGCTCAGGAACCCTGGCGTTCCGGGCCTTCGAGATCCGCCTGCCGGGCCGGATGCCGATCGAGTTCGCGCCGGTCTACAGCTCCGGAATCTCCGAGAGTCTCCCGCCGGCCCTTCCCGGCCAGGGCGGCATCGAGCCGCGTCGGGTCCGAGACCTCGGCCTGAACTGGATCCTGGACTACGCGTCCTACCTGTCGGTGAACACGAACGGCGTGAGCATGTGGACCCCCGAGGGCGACACGATTCTGTGGGTCGATCAGGGGAACAACACCTTTCTCCGCAGCCCGGACGTCGCTTCCCACCACCTGCGGCTGGAGAAGATCACCTCGCCCCCGCCGACGAAGTACATCGAGACCCGGTCAGACGGAACGAAGTGGACCTACAAGTCTCAGACGGGTGGCTACTTCCTGACCGAGATCGCGGACCGCAGCGGCAACACCCTCACCCTGACCTACACCAACAACCTGCTCTCCCGTGTCGAAAACTCCGATGGCTCGTGGATCGACATCCTGCGCCCGATGTATGACCCAGAATACCCGCCGGTCCTGTTTCCGCAGGAGCGCGTGGTGCAGATCACGGACAGCACGGGCCGCGAGATGCACTTCGACTACAACCCCGCGGGCCTCCTGACCTCGATCACGGACGTCCTGGGGCACGTCTGGACGTTCACGTACGGTGCCGACGATAAACTCGCCACCGCGGTCGACCCCTTGGAGAACGAGTACCTGAGCGTCACGTACGACGCGTCACACCGCGTCACCGGCTACGAGGCAGGGGACGGGCCGTGGACCTTCAACTACGCGACGCCGCACGTGACGAAGGCGACCGACGCCCTCGGAAACCAGTGGCAGTACGAGTACGAGGCGACGTCCGGCCTGACGACTCGCATCGTGGAGCCGACCGGAGGGGACTACCAGATTCTCCTCGACGACGAGAACCCGGTACTCTATGAGGGCCCCGAGGGCGGGGACGCAGTCTGGACCTACGACGCCGAGCACCGCCCGCTCAGCTACCGACCGCCCGGGAGCACGGCCAGCGTCCAGTACGACTACGACGATACCGAGGTGTGGCTCGACTCGGTCACTCGGCTGGACGGAACCACCACGACCTTCGTGCGGGACTCCGCGGGCCGAGTCACCGAAGAACGTGAGACCTTCGAGTACTGGGGCGGGGCAGAGCGGATCTGGACGGCTACCTATGCCGCGAACGGTGATCGCCTCAGTCTCCGAATGCCCATCGGGAACATCTACGGCCTGGGTCAGGGCTATCTCTGGACGTTCACCTACGACGCCTTCGGAGGCATCGACACGGCGACGGACCCGACAGGTCGAGTGTTCGAGTTCGACTACACACCCCAGGGAGACCTGTGGAGGTTCCGTAGGCCCGACCGTTGTGACGGGCTCGCGTGCTCGCTGATTGCTGGGGGCCAGCTAGTGCAGGCCGAATGGACGTACACACGGGACGCGCTCGGTCGAGTGACCGCCGAGGCCGATCCACTCGGCAACACCTGGACCTGGACCTACGACGAGACCGGCCGGCTCGAGAGGAAGGACGGGCCGGCGGGGACCGCGATTCGGTACGGCTACGACGAGCGTTTCCGAGTCACGGAGATCACCCAGGAGCAGCCGGGCGCCGAGCCGGACTTCACGACGGTGATTGGCTACGATGCCGCGGGCCGCCTGACCTCCAAGACGACTCCCGGTGGGTCGATCTGGACGTACGGCTACGACGCCTCCTCCCGCCTGGTGAGCATCACCGATCCTCTGGACCGTGAAATCAGCTACGCGAGAGATCTTGCGGGCAAGATCGTGGGGACCACCTACCCCGGGGATCGGGAAGTGACGATGATTCGCGACGATGCCGGTCGGCTGACGGAACGCGTGTACCCCGATCCTCGCACGGAGAGCTTCGAGTACGACATGGCCGGCAGGTTATCGCGAGCCAACTACAATCCCGCCACCGGGGTCGAGTGGACCTACGACGAGCTCGGGCAACCCGCCACGGTCCGAACCTATCCCGGTACGGCGTCCAAGACGCTCCACTACTCCTACGACCCGAACGGGAACCGAGAATCCAGATGGGTCATGCCTGATGACCCCGGGCAATGGGGAACGACCGAGTATTTCTACGACGAGTTGGACCGCTTGATCTCCGCCGACTCGGCCGACCTGTGGGACTGGCAAGGAGGCTACTCCCCCACATCGGGACGTCGCATCTCGGTGACGAAGGACCCCGACCCTGGCGCGCCGCTTGACACCGATGTTGAGGGCTGGGGGTACGACCTGGCCGGGCGGATGGTCCACCACTCATGGAACAGGGTGTCCGCGGATGACGGGGATGTGACGTACCAGTACGACGCTGAGGGGCGCACGACCCAGGCTCAGACCACGGACCAGACGGTCGAGACCCTCTACAACGCCCTCGGCCTTCCGGAGCGGCGCGAAGAGACGGAAGACGAAGTCGAAAGGGTCGCAGACCTGTACTACAACGACGACGGGCGACTCATCCAGTCGCTGGAGCAGGAAGGGACGGACGAACCGGTCGAAACGGCTTTCGAGTGGGATCCAGCCGGGCGCCTCGCCGTGGCGACACGGAACCAGACCCGACGGACCTACACATGGGAGGACGCGCCTGAGGACGTCGATCACGCCTCCATGAAGGTGTGGCGCGCTCCGGACGACACGACGGAAGATACGATCGAAGCGTTGTACGACTACCAGGGCCGCCTGCTGTCCACGACGGGTCACAGCGCGGAGCACGGAACGGACGTTCTCAACAGCCAGGTGTGGCTGCCGTTCGAATCTCCCACGATGCTGACGAGGGAACTGCGTCAAGTCGACGGAACGAGCGATTTCGTGTGGTCCGTGATCGATGCGGGAGGCTCAGCATGGGTCGAGTTCGATCAGAGCAGTGGATCGAGGCCCTTCATTCTGAGCGAGATCACGGCCATCGATCGCTGGGTCGAATCCCGCCGGTTCTCGGCCGGGCGCCCGGTCGTCCAACTCGACAACCCCTTCCGGCTCGGACAGTGGGGGCCGTCGAGTTTCCACGAGATCGACGGGCGGCTGGAGCCGCCTGGCCTCGTCACCGGTCTCGCCACGACTCGGGGCCTCATCGAGCAGATCCTGAGCTTCGAGAAGAGCGGCGAGGTGACCATCGACGACGGTCCGTCGCCGGCCCAAGTCGACGTGATCGACAACTGGCTCGGTGATTTGCTGGCCCCCAAGGGTCTGAGCGGCCAGAGTCAGCGGTGGGACGCGGCGACCAAAGCGAAGGAGGATGGAATCCTGACGACGGCTGGTGGAGCCGTGGATCTTCGTGCGTTCCTGCAGAGAGCATCCGTCATGTGGACCTACAACTCCTTCTCGTTGGGCAGTCTAAACCCACATTACGGCTATGTGTGTAGCGAACCCGGCGATCGGCTCGCTCCGATTCCAGTGCAATGCTGGTGGTGGAACGATCTGCCGCGCGTAGGCGGTGGGGGCGGCAGTTGCGAGCCCCCCTCGTGGCGACCCCTCGGAGAAGAGGATTCGTTCAACTACCCCGACCATAGCCCGTGGGGCGTCTCGCTCGTCAACGGCGAGTACACGACCTCCTCGACCGACCTGACCGTCTTCGACGAGTACGGCGACCTCAGCTTCACTCGTACCTACAAGAGCGGCATTCGCTACGAAGGGGGCCTGGGCTGGCGATGGTTCCACAACTGGGAAGAGGGTCTGTGGTCCGCCCCAGGTACCTCGGGAGAGGGCTCGGCGTGTGGCTTGTTCACCCGCTGGGTCAGCCCCGACGGGACCTACATGGACTTCGTTTCGAGCGGTCCCCCCTTGAATGAGTATGCGTCCCCTCCAGGGTCTCTCTACCACCTGCGCCGGGTGGGGGACGAGCTGCAGCTTCGGCACGCTTCCGGCACGGTGAAGCACTTCTCTTTGGGCGGCCAACTGATGCAGATCGTTCGCGGCAAACACGCGACGATCTTGAACTACGGCGCGGCCGGGCCCTTCATTCAACGAGTCGAGAGTATCAGCTCCAAGAATCTGGAAACATCCGAAGAGCACATCCGGCTGGACATCGATTACGACACCCAGGGTCGTGTGTGGAAAGTTCGCCCGTACGAGGACCCGAGCCGGGAGGTGACCTACTCGTACACGTCCTGCAACGAGCTCGAAACCGTGACCTGGCCCATGCCCGATCTGGGGTTTGACGCGGACGGTCAATCGATCGGCGCGGTCCCCGCACCTCAGACTCGGTACACGTACTTGCCGAGCGCATGCCAAGAAGGCCACGAATTCCAAGAAGGCGACGCCAGAAGCCACAAGCTCGAGCGGGTCGACGTGCTCCAATACAATCCGCTCACGGGAGGCGACCCGGCGTGGGAGACCGTGGTCGTGAACGAATACCACGACAACACCACGTTAGGGGCCGCCGATTTCGAGTTCATGAAGGTCACGGGGCAATGCATCGGGCAGGCCTCTTGCTCGCCGGACATCTCGTACTACTACAACCACACCGGCTACACCATCATCACCGACAACAGGATTCCGACGGACCCGACCCAAGAAATCCATTTCTACGACAGCGATCACGAGTTGAGCCAGATTGTCGAGGACTACGAGGGAAGCCTGGAGCGGCGGACGTACTTCGACGTTGAGGATGGTCTGTTGAGGAAGATCACCTATCCAGACGGAACATGCTTGGAGAAGAGCTATGAGCTGGTCGCGGGTATCGATCGGGTCGTGGAGAAACGCGTCCGCGCGGAGTTGAGTTGCCAAGGCACCACGAGCCCGATTCCGGACCGGGTGACGCGCTACACGTATGAACCGGCCATCGGGAAGGTGCGCACCGTCACTGGACCGGATGCCTTTCCCAACGGAATCGTCGACAACCCCGACTGGCAAGCGCACAAGGAGCACACGACGGTTTTCGACTACGACATTCACCAAAGCGTGGATTCCGCGGACTATCCTCCGGAGCTTCAGGCACTGATCGACGAATGGCAGATCGCCCCGCCGCCCACGCTTGGTGAGCTGAATGCCAACCCGAGCGACAACAACGACTTCCGGGGGACTCTCGTTCGGACGACCAAGTACGTTCCCACCGAGACGCCCGGGGTCTATGACGAATTGGTCACTCTCCAGCTCAACCATCCAAGCGGTCGTCTCCTCCAAGTCGATCACCCCGACGGCACCAAGACCAAGTACAACTACTACACGAGCCCCGCACAGATCGACGGGTGGGACTGGAGGGGAACGTCGAGTGATCCGATCACCGCGCTCGGCGGTTCGGGGCCCCTGGCCTCCATCGATACCGTCCCCAGTGACAATGGCACGCCGTTCACGAAGCGCTACGCCTATGACGCCGAGGGTCAGCTGATCGCGGAGCAATCTCCGGGTGGGGTCCGGAGAGAGTTCGACCGGCCTCTCGGATCGGCACGGATCGCCGAGCGCGTGGTTTGCGACACGGCTGTGACGTCCTGCTCCGTGGCCAATCCCAACCTCGTGGCGATGCAGTACACCTACGATTTGCGGGGTCGCCAGATAAGGGCGGCCGTGTACGACGGGGGCGGGGGGCCACCCGAAGCCGCAAGCTGGACGACTTACGATCCGTTCGGCCGCCCGGAGACAACCACTGTCGATCCCGATCCCACCGTGAGTCCCGGCTCACCCAGCACCAGCCCGAACTACCTTCACCTCATGACCCGGAACTGGTACGACGGACGTGGACGGGTCAAGAAGACCACGACGCCGGAGGGCCGCGCCACGTGTTACGCCTACGACTCGCTCGATCGGACCGTCGCCGCCACACGACACGAACGAATGCAACCCGATGGTGTTGGAGGCGCGGATTGCCCGGCCACTCACGCCGACGATGTGACCGTGCAAACCCGGTACGACCTCATGGATCGCGCGTTCGAGGTCAGAGACCCCAAGGAGTTCCCGACGTACTACTTCTACGACGCACTGGGTCGTCTCGAGTTCACATCCAATGGAATGCCTCCCGGGGCGCAGAACCCGAGACTCCCGACCGGAGAATCCCCCCCGTCATTCCCTCCATGGACTTGGTACGGCGACAACCTCTACGATGCCTCGGGGCGTGTCCTTCGAAGTCGGCTCTACGGTCGGGACGGCATGGGCCATTCGGGTTTCCTGCAAGCAGGCTGGACTGAATACGACACGCTGGGTCGGATCGAGTCGGCACATGTCGCGATCGCGAACCCGGCCGGTGAAGCGCATGCCGGGTTTGTCGACCCGAACGCAGCGGGTTCCCCCACGCCACCGATCGGGAATCAGAGCGTCACGCTGGCGACAACGAGTCGCGCATACGATGTCAACGGCAGACTTGAATCCGAAACCGACCCGGGCGGGCACTCCACGACCTACTCCTACGACGTGTTCGGCCGTCAGTGGGTGATCACGCTCCCGCCACCGGCGGCGGGCGAGCCCTCCGACACCGTCACGAACCACTACGACACAACGACCGGTCGGCTCTACCGGGTGGTTCGAAGGATCCACGACCCGAATGATGGCTTCCACGAAGAGACCACGCAGACGGCGTACGACGCCTGGGGCCGGGTCGTGGAAACCGTCGGTGATCCGGACGACGCGAAGCTCGTCGCGACCGTCAAGTACGACGCGCTCGGCCGTGTCAAGACGACCGCCAGGCGGTGGTCAGACACCGGGCCGTACGACGACAATTACCATGCGTTGGACCGGGTTGAAGAGCGCGAGTACGACGGCGCCGGGAGGTTGGAGTTCACCAAGAGGCGGGAAGATCCCAGCACGTGGTCCCAGACGACGTACGAGTACGACCGCGACGGTCTCCAGACTGCCATGATCGATCCGAATCAGAACCGGACGGACTGGGTCTACGAGGACGAAGCACTAGCCGTCGGCGGTCTCGGCCGGCTGCGACGCCTTCTCTATCCCCAGGCGCCGGGCAGTTTCGAAAGACAGACCGTCGATTACGGCTATGACCGGAACGGGAACGCCGTCACCGCTGAAATGCGCGAGAAGACTCTGCTTCAGAGTGCTCGGGTGGTCTTCACGCGACAATACGACGATTACAATCGCATGACGAACCGAAGCGCGGCGGCCTACGACGTTCCCGCGGGGACAGAGTTCTACGGAACAACTGCGCAG
>Ga0302046_10002862_pt1 | contig 15910 bp, 15 predicted proteins | sample RVTome_11_FD_200261 | JGI IMG/M metagenome (GOLD analysis project Ga0302046, IMG submission 200261) | Soil microbial communities from uranium-contaminated site in the Upper Colorado River Basin, Wyoming, United States - RVT147D111 (version 2) ...
AGCGTCCGCGAGTCCCGCAGTCGGTCGCCGTAGTCCCGGACGAGGTCGGCCAACTCGAGCCCGCGGTGCCGCCGCCTGCGGTGCACGCAGGCCGGACGGCAGTGGTCAGTTTGGGAAGCCACCGTGGCTCCACGGAAAACGGCGCGATATATCGAGGCTGTGCGCGGGCACACTCGCATCCGCCCGGTGGACCGCGCACACTTGCGGCCAGGCGTGAGACAATCCCGTCATGCGACTGCCGAAAGCTCTGATCCTCGCCGCAGCTCTCGACGCTCTGTCAGTCCCGGTCTTCGCGGAGACCCTCCCAGCCGACGCCGCCGCCCGCCTGGCCGACCTGGCTCTCGAGTGCGTCCACAAGGAGTACGCGAACAAGATCGCGCACGTGATGGACTCCGACGCGGACGCGCAACCTCCGCGCAAGCTGACTCCGGCGTTCTACGGCTGCTACGACTGGCACTCCGCCGTGCACGGGCACTGGCTGCTGGTGCGCCTGACGCGACTCCAACCCGAAGCGCCTTTCGCGCCTCGGGCGCGCGGAGCTCTTGCGAGGAGCCTGTCGGCCGAGAACCTCGCGAACGAGGCGGCGTACCTCGGCCGCGAGGGCCGCGAGACCTTCGAAAGACCCTACGGGCTGGCGTGGCTATTGGCGCTCGCGCTGGAATTGCGCGAATGGGACGATCCGCAAGCGCGCGCGTGGGTGGCCGTCTTGGCGCCGCTCGAGCGTGCGGCCGTGGCGCGACTTGCAGCTTGGCTTCCCAAGCTCGCGTACCCCATCCGCGAGGGAGAGCACAACCAGACCGCGTTCGCATTCGGGCTGGTTCTCGACTGGGCGAGGGGGACCGGGGATCGCGGGATGGAGGACCTGCTCGTCTCGCGCACGCAGGCGCTGTACGCCGCCGATCGTGATTGCCCGATCGGTTACGAGCCTTCGGGACAGGACTTCCTCTCGCCGTGTCTTGCCGAAGCCGACCTGATGCGCAGGATCCTCCCTCCCGCTCGGTTCGCCAGGTGGCTCAAGGCGTTTCTTCCTCGGATCCCGCGCAACGGGTCGGGCGACTGGCTTGCCGTGGGTGTCGTGACGGACCGCACGGACGGCAAGTTGGTCCACCTCGACGGGCTCAACTTGAGCCGGGCGTGGATGCTCGAAGGGATCGCGAGCGGGCTTCCGGCGGACGATCCGCGGATCCCGGCGCTGCGCGCGGCGGCGGCGCGGCACCGGTCGGCGGGGCTGTCGGCGGTTACCGGGGAGAGCTACGCCGGCGGGCACTGGCTGGGGACCTTCGCGACGTACCTGGTGACGGCGCGTGGAATCGCCGGCACTCCCTGGCCGGCGATTCCATGAGGACTGGAAGCAGAGCACGCGCTTGGAGCCGCGGTCTTCGCTGACGCCGATAGCGTCTGGGCAAGCGGTCAGGGTCGGCAGGGAGGGCGTCCACTCGCCGTCGTACCTCACGTGGCCGCGGGCGCGGTAGCTCCGGAGGAGGTCCCGCTATCGCGCGATCACCACTTCGAGGTACTCCCCCGGCACGACGAGAGCTCCGCGCTCGCTGGCGCGAATCGTCGAGGGCCGCGAACGCCCGGTGCATGGGGCCGTAGTACGACCTGAAGAGGTCGACCCAGTGCTCCGCCGACGCGTAGCGGAACATGCAAAGCTTGCGCTCGGTCCGGATGTCGGACGCGGCCGGACCGAACAGCTCGACGAGGCGCGGCTCGGTGCCCCAGTCCATCGGCGGGCGCAACCCGGCCGGCGGCGGGACGAACGATCCGACGACTTCGAACAGCTCGCCGATGAAGCCCTCGGGAGTCCAGTTGGCGAGGCCGATCCGGCCCCCCGGCTTCACCACGCGCAGCAGCTCCGCCGCGGCGCGCTCCTGATCCGGGGCGAACATGACGCCGAAGGTGGACAGCGCAACGTCGAACGAACCGTCGCCGAACGGGAGCGCCTCCGCGTCCGCGACTTCGAACGACATCGGCAGGCGATCGGCCTCGGCACGCCGCCGCCCCTGCTCGAGGAGAGCCGGGACGTAGTCGGTCGACGTCACGTCCGCGAAACGGCGGGCGGCCGCGAGCGACGCGTTGCCGTTCCCCGAGGCCACGTCCAGCACCCTCTCCCCGGCGTGGAGATCGACCGCCTCGCATAGCGCCTCGCCGACGATTTGGAGGCGGACGCCGATGTGGCCGAAATCCCCCGAGGCCCAGGTCGCCTGCTGTCGGGCCTTGATGGCCGTGAGGTCGGTGGTGGTGGTGATCGCTTCCATGGCTTGCTCCTTCCTTTCCGACAAGCGGTCCAGCGAGCGGGATGTCCGAGCGAGGCCGTGTCGACGTGGGGATACGATGCCGACACGGAGGAGTTGACGTATGACCGCGTGTCGGAAACACTTGACCGATCGTCCGGAGGTGGGGATGAGTCAAGACACGCTGTCCGACGTGCTGCGCGCGGTGCAGCTGCGGGGGGCCGTCTTCTACTACATCGACGGAAGCTCACCCTGGGTGGCGGAGGCGCCCCCCGCGCGGGAGCTCATTCCGGCGATCATGCCCGGGGCCGAGCACCTGATCGAGTTCCACGCCGTGGCCGAGGGATCGTGCTGGGCCGCGATCGTCGGCGAGCCGCCGATCCGCCTCGCCGAAGGCGACGTCATCCTCTTCCCGCAGGGCGATCCCCACGTCATGTCGAGTGCCCCGGGAATGCGGCCGGCGCGGGCCGACAAGGAGTTCTACTTCGCGCCGCCCCCGCCTCAGCTGCCCTACGCGCTCAGCCTGCGCGGCTCCGAGGTGACGGCGGCGCGCCTCGACGGCGGAGGGCGCGACCGCGCGACCATCGTGTGCGGCTTCCTGGGGCTGGACGCGCGGCCGTTCAATCCGCTCCTCGCGGCGCTGCCGCGCGTGCTGCACGTTTCGGGCGCGACGCTCGGCCCCGATTCGTGGGTCGCGTCGTTCCTGCGCGCGGTGGTCGTCGAGTCGAACCAGCGGCGTCCCGGCGGCGAGGCCGTGCTCGAACGGATGAGCGAGATGCTGTTCGTCGAGGTGTTGCGCCGCTATGTCGACACTCTGCCCGAGGGACAGACCGGATGGCTCGCGGGGATGCGCGACCCCTCCGTCGGCCGCGTGCTCGCGCTCGTGCACGACAAACCGGAGGCTCCGTGGACGCTCGAGCGTCTCGCGCATGACGCGGGGATGTCGCGCTCGAGGCTGCACGAGCGCTTCGTCCACCTCATCGGCAAGCCCCCCATGCAGTACCTGGCGGAGTGGCGCATGCAGGTGGCGGCGAGGCTCCTGCGCGACACCAAAGGCGAAGCTCATCGAGGTTGCGCTCGACGTGGGCTACGAGAGCGAGGCCGCGTTCTCGCGCGCGTTCAAACGCGTGGTGGGCATGGCCCCGGGCGCGTGGCGGGCCGGGCGTCGCCCCGCCGGCGGAGCCGAAGCGGCTTCGTCGTGACGTGAAGGCCGAGTCTTTGGCCCGCCCGGCCGTCCGGGTGGTGTGGCAAACTGGGGAGCCATGATCAGCACCACCGACTTCAAGCGCGGGCTTCGCCTCCTGGTGGACGGGGAGCCCTACATCCTCGAGCACTGGTCGGTCCAGACGCCGTCGGCGCGCGGGGCCTCGACCCTGGTGCGCTGCAAGCTGCGGCACATCGTCACGGGGGCGTTCCTGGAGCGGACCTACCGTGCGGGGGAGAAGTTCGAGGAGCCCGACGTAGCCTTCCGCCAGGTCCAGTTCCTGTACGACGACGGCGAGGCATGCCACTTCATGGTGATGGAGAGCTACGACCAGTTCTCGATCCCGAACGAGCGTCTCGAGGAGATCCGGCCCTGGCTCTCCGAGGGCCTGGAGCTCCAGTCGGTCTACTGGAACGGGAGCGTCGCCGGGGTGAACCTGCCGCAGTACGTCGAGTGCAGGGTCGACCTCGTCGGAGCCGGCTCACGCGGCGACACCGCCGCCGGGAAGACTCTCAAGGATGCCGCCTTGGCGAACGGCGTGACGATCCGGGTTCCGCTCTTCGTGGAGGCGGGCGAGCGGGTGATCGTCGATCCCAGGACCAGGGAGTTCGTGAGGCGAGTGGCGAGGTAGCTGGCGAGACCAGGCGCAGCATCCAGTTCGTTCGGCCTGGACGCTGCGCCAAGTGCGTGGTCGCATCGTACCGATCGTCGACCGTCGGCTCCTTCACGACAAGCCGGTTCTTCCGGGGTGGTAACCCTCGACGGTGCGCCCCGTGTACGATCGGAGCGTCTTCAGGGGAGGGTGCGCGATGCCCGAAGATCAGGGGCGGCCGCGGCACGGAGGCGGCCATCGGGAGAACGAGCCCACGCAGACTCGCGCAGGCAGCCCGGCAGCGCCCGATGCGAGTGAAGCGTTCCCGCCGTGGATCGGTGACTATCGCATCCTCGGCGTGCTCGGCCACGGCGGCATGGGTGTCGTGTACGAGGCCGAGCAGCAATCGCCGACCCGTGTCGTCGCGCTGAAAGTCATCCGCGGCGGGGCCACGGTCGACGACCTGCGCGTGGCGATGTTCCGCCGCGAGGTCGACGTGCTCGCCCGCCTCGAGCACCCGATGATCGCGCGCATCTACGAGTCGGGGCGCACGGCCGAGGGCCAGCATTTCTTCGCGATGGAGCTCGTGCGCGGCGCGACGCTCTCCGAGTTCCTTCTCCGCCGCGCCGCGCCGCTCGACGCCGGCGAGCTGCGGCGCCGGCTGGCGATGCTCGCGGAGATCGCCGACGCGGTCCATTACGCCCACCAGCGCGGCGTCATCCACCGCGACCTGAAGCCCTCGAACCTGATCGTTGCCGAAGACGGCGTCGAGGCCGGTGCGCCGCGTGTGAAGATCCTCGATTTCGGCCTGGCGCGGATCACGGACGGCGACGTCCTCGCGACGCGCGTCACCGAGATCGGCACGATCAAGGGAACGCTGTCCTACATGAGCCCCGAGCAGGCGCGGGGACGCCCCGACGAGATCGACGTGCGCACCGACGTGTACGCCCTGGGCGTGATCCTGTACGAGATGCTCACGGGAGCGCTCCCGCACGACCTCACCTCCCTGTCCATCGTCGAAGCGCTGCGCGTGATCGACCAGGCGAGGCCGCGCCCGCTTCGCGAGGTGTGGCGGGGAGCGAAGGGCCTCGACGAAGACATCGAGACGATCGTCGCGAAGGCGGTCGAGAAGGACGCGGACGATCGCTACGGGAGCGCCGCCGCCCTCGCGGAAGACATCCGGCGCCACCTCGGATCGCAGCCCATCCTCGCGCGGCCGCCGAGCACCGTGTACCAGCTGCGCAAGCTCGTGCGCAGGAACCCCCTTCCCACGGCGCTCGCCGGCACCCTGCTCGTGCTGCTCGTCGCCTTCGCGGGGACGATGGCCTGGCAGGCGGGCCGAATCGCCGACGAGCGCGATCGCGCGCAGGCCGAGGCCGACAAGTCGACCGCGATCCAGCAGTTTCTCCAGCAGACCCTGGAGACCGCCAATCCGTACGCCGGCGGCGAGCGCGAGGTCACGATCCTCGAAGCGCTCGATCGATCGCTGGAGAGGATCGAGAAGGACTTCGCCGATCAGCCGATCGTCGAAGCCGACGTCCGGGAAACGCTGGGAGCGACGTATCTCAATCTCGGGCAATACGAGAAGGCCGAGCCGTTGCTCCGCCGGGCGGTCGATCTCCGTGTCGAGCACCTGGGTCCGCATCACGCCGACACCGCGACGGCGTGGGGGCAGCTGAGCCGCTTTTACCACATCGTCGGCCGTTACGACGAGGCCGTGGAGGCCGCGCACAAGGGCATCGAGGGGCAGCGCATCGCGCTCGGTCCGAATCACCCCCGTCTCGGCGAGCGACTCAACGATCTCGGGTTCGCCCACTTCTTCGCCGGAAGGCCCGACGAGGCCGAGAAGCCGGTGCGGGAAGCGATCGAGATCGGCCGCGCCCAGGCGGACGGCCCGACGAGCTTCTTCGGCGAGAGCCTCCAGCTCCTGGCCGACATCCTCGCGAGCCAGGGGAAGCTCGACGCGGCCGAGCCCTTGGCGAGCGAGGCGCTCGAGATCTACCGGACGACCCTCGGGGCGGACAACCCCACGGTCGACCGCGCCAGGAATACTCTCAGCATGATCGTGATGCAGCAGGGGGACTTCGACCGCGCCGAGAAGCTGCTGCTGGAGGTCGTCGAGAACACGAAGCGCCAGCTCGGCGAGAAGCACCCCCAGGTCGCGGCCTCGCTCGAGAACCTCGGCAACGTCTACTTCCGCTCGGAACGGCTCGACCGGACGGTCGACATGCTGAACCAGGCCGCCGCGATCCGCCGCGAGGCGCTCGGGCCGGAAGATCCCGCCGTCGGGCGCACCCTCGCCAATATGGGCATCGTCCTGTGGCGCTCCGATCGCCTCGAGGAGGCCGAGCGGGCGTTGCGCGAGGGGGTGGCGCTGATGCGCGGCGGGCTTGGCGCGGATCATCCCGACGTCGCGCAAGTGCTGGGAACCCTCGGCGCCGTCCTCGGGGAGCGGGGAGACCTCGTGGAGGCCGAGACGGCGTTGCGCGAGTCGCTGCGCATTCGACGCGCGGCGCTGGGCGAGCAACATCGCCTCACGGCCGCGGCGTCCATCGATGTGGGGCTCAACCTGTTGACGCGGAACGTGCGGACGGACGAGGCTCGGTCGCTCTTGCGGGACGGCGTCGCGGTCCTCGCGGCACAGGCAGGCGAGGACGATCCGCGCGTGAAGGCGGCGAGGAAGGCGCTGTCTCCGGACTCTGACCGCCCCGAGTGACTCGGAGCGCGAGAGCTTACAGCAATCCCCAGACCGGTGGAAACGTCGCGAACATGCCCAGGCCTATCAGCGTGAAGGTCAACGGGTAGACACGGCGCGCCGCGATCTCGCGTGCATTCCAGCGGTGGTGCAGAAGCCCCCAGGCAACCAGCCAGACGATCGCGGCCAGTGTCGTGCGGCCGGACGCCGGCCGGGTCGTACAAGGCTGGGGTCGCGAAGATGCCAGCCTCGTCGAGGAGCACGGTCGCGCCCATCGCGAATGCACCGATGCCCGCGCCCAAGAACGCCGCCATGGCCCTGCCGTTCGTCGTTTTGGGTGCCGCGGCCGAATCGATTGGAACCGTGCGGGGTGCCATCATGAATCCCCCATTCATCGTCTATTGCAGCGGGGCCACCTTGTTCACGAACACGCCCATCAACGACACGAATGCGACCAGCGCGAGGGAGATCGCCAGCGAGGCGATGGCCATGTTCCGCAACGATGTCTCGTGGAGCACTCTCGATCGATAGCGCACGCAGACGAACGCAACGGCCGTCGTCAGCATCGACGCGATCCAAGGCACGTGTTCCTTGCTTTCCATCGCGAAGGCGTGGAGCCACGCCGTGCTCGGGCTCGCCAGCACCAGCGAGCGAGGATACCGGCTGAGATCGGTCACGCCGGCCGGCGGCGCGGCGCGGTAGGGCGGGAAGACGACGTAGGTGCCGACGAGCACGGTGAGCCACAGCATCGCCGCCGTGAAGACGGTCACGCCGGCGAGCGCTCGTGATGCCGCCGGCGAATCGCCCGACGGATCCAGCGTGCGTACGGCACACAGGTAGAACAGCGCCGCGGCCAGCCCCATGAGCGCCGCCCCGCCCAAGCCGATCCCGTGGACCATCGTCAAGATGCTGCGGTCGGTGAACAACACGGGAAGCCCCCTTGGCGCACGTCAGGGCCGGCTACAGGGCGATGCGCATCTCGTTGGTCGCCTCGAACCCGATGCCCTCGTACAGCGGACGGCCCTCATCGCTTGTGTGCAGATAGACGAAACGCATCCCTTCCGCACGACACCAAGCGAGCATCGCCTGCATCAGGCGTCGGGCTAACCCGCGACGGCGATGCCCTGGCTCGGTGAACATGTTGACGACCCAGGCACGCCGCGGCACGGGGTCCATCGGGTGGGACTGGAACTCCAGAATGATGACGCCGCCACCCGCGACGATGCCTTCCTCCGGCGTCTCGACAAGCCAACCTCGATACGTTCCGTCGGTCAGTCCACGCCGGAGCAGGGGGGTCGCGCTTGCGAGCATCGCTTCGAGCGCCGGTGGGTCCGTGAAACCCATGTCCTCGAACATGCGCCGTCGATGGTGGAGCACGGTCTCGAAATCTTGCGGGATTGCCGGACGAATGTCGTACGTGTCCACCCAGGCTCCCGGGCTCGAGGCCCTATCCGGCATCGTCCTCTTCTCGCAACTCGCAAGAGGATGCCACGCCGGCTACCGGCAGGTCGGCAGCCGCACTTCCGGGCGGGCGAAGGCGGCGCTGGGCTTCCCGGAAGGTCCTCGGCCGACCCTCAGGCGTCGCTGCGAGCCGGCTCCCCGTCCATCGATTCCCTGAAGGCCTCCTTGCCCGCGTGAGTCGCGCGCTCGGACGCATGGCGCACCGCATGGGGCAACCTCACCGCCTTGTCGCGGACCTCCTGGCCCCACTCCTGGAGCGCCTGGCGCGTCTCCCGGCCGGAACGCGGTGCGGTGAGCAGGGCAATCGCCGCGCCTGCCGCGGCGCCAACGAGCAACGTGATCAGCATCTGGGTTCCGGTGAAACCTCGAGTGTCGTTCATGATTGGCTGTCCTCCTTTTCGGATGAAGCCCGCTGACGCGGGGGAATTTCGGAATCCTCGGGCGGCTCATTCCCGTCCGGCCACACCGCGCGAGCCGCGGCGACGAGGGCAGGCCCGAGTGCCACGGCCAGAGAATCCAAGACCTTCACCCTGTCGTTGAGCCTCGCGGCCAGATCCCCGAGCCCTTCCAGAAGCTGGAAGACGCCCTTCATGTGTCCGGCGCACGTCTCGAACTCGGCGGAGATCCGGTTGATCCGGCTCGTGGCCTCCGACACCTGCTCCAGGACCCGGTCGAGCTTGGCGCCGCTCTGCTGCATGGTGCTCTCGGCGGCCTTCAAGGTCCGACGGAGCTGCGACAGCACGGGGAGCGCGGCACCGACGAGGACGCCGAGCAGGACCGCCACGACGATGATGCCGGTTTCGAGCACCTTCCCGCTCCTCCCTTGGGGGAAGATCCGCTTGACGATCTGCGGTGAGACGACATCCCCATTCTACTCCACCGACTCTTGGACTGCACGCCTGTTCTCGCGCACACCCGCTGCGGCGCGCGCGATCTCGATCAAGGTGTCGGCGGACCCGGCCCGGATCGACGCGCTCGTCGACTCGATCGACTTCGGCGCGCTCGCAGGATCGCTCTTGCGACAGCGCGCCGACCGTCGGGCGCATCATGTTCGCCACCTTGCGCACGTTCTCGAGGACGCCGAGGATGGCCGGGGACTCCCCGACGACGTCGCCGAACGCGGCCTCCGTCCGGACCTCCTCCTGAAAGTAGAGGTTCTCCTCCTGGAGGCGCGCTTTGAGGGCGGGGGTCGGCTCGGAACGCCTCCGCGAGGTTGATGCAGAGCGACCGCTCCGACCTGGCATTGCAGGAGACACGGTGCCTCGTCGGCCGAGACGCGGGCTCCTCGATCCAGCAAGGCCTTCTGCCGGCCTGGCGGCGACGCCGTATAATCCCAGTCACCTCCACGGAAACGAGGAGTAGGAGTCCGAGTCGTCGGGTTGAAAGGATTCCATGTCGTTCGCGAACATCATGTCGGACACCATGAATGCGATGGGCGTGACCTCGGACGTTTCCCTGCGGACCCGGCAGTCGCTGCTGAGCCGCCTGCGGGATCTGGAGGACGGCGAGAGCTGGCAGACCTTGCTCCATGTCTCTGCTCATCGCGTTCCTCCCAGTGCTTTCCTCGTCCGAATCGAGAAACGGCGGCCGGAGACGCGGCCCACACCCCCTCGTCGGTCGCTCAGAAGCACACTGAATTCGGGTACACGTTGTCCGTTGGAATGGGGTCGACCTCGATCTGCACGGTCGGGGCCAGGCCGTTCAGCCAGTTCACCAGAGAATCGTGGAACGACAGGCCTCCGACCACGTCCACCCGGTCGCGGAAAAAGCCGTCAAGGTCCGATGACGGTCCACATGTCAACACCCCCGAACCTCACAGGTGCGCGATCGGGGCAGCATACCGATAGAACGGGGCGGACGAGCGCGCTTCGGCCCGCCGGTGTCTGCTCGGCGCGGTAGCGGCTAGTACCCGCGGAGCTTCGCCCGCAAGAAGTCGCGGTTCATGCGCGCGATGAAGTCGACGGAGATGCCCTTCGGGCACACCGCTTCGCACTCGCCGAAGTTCGTGCAGCTCCCGAAGTGCTCCTCCTCCATGACCGCGACCATGCGCGCCGCGCGCTGGTAGCGCTCCGGCTCGCCCTGAGGCAAGAGGCCGAGGTGCGAGACCTTGGCGGCCGTGAACAGCTGGGCCGCGCCGTTGGGGCACTGCGCGACGCACGCACCGCAGCCGATGCACTCCGCGGCGTCCATCGACAGCTCGGCGGTCTCCTTGGGTACCGCGATGAGATTGGCCTCGGGCGCGCTGCCCGTGTTGATCGAGATGAACCCTCCGGCGCGGATGATGCGGTCGAAGGCTCCGCGATCCACCACCAGGTCCTTGATCACTCGGAAGGCGCGCGCGCGCCACGGCTCCACACGGATGACGTCCCCGTCCTTGAAGTGCCGCATGTGGAGCTGGCACGTGGCGGTCGCCTTCTGCGGCCCGTGGGCGACGCCGTTGATCATCATGCCGCACGAGCCGCAGATCCCCTCGCGGCAGTCGTGATCGAAGGCGATCGGCTCCTCCCCGCGCTCGTTGAGGCTCTCGTTCAGGACGTCGAGCATCTCGAGGAACGACATGTCGGGATCGACCGTGTCCAGGGCGTAGGTGACGAAGCGCCCCGCGTCCTGCGGAGCCCTCTGGCGCCACACGTGGAGCGTGATCTTCATCACTTGTAGCTCCGTTGGGCGAATTGCACGTTTTCGAACTCAAGCGGCTCGCGGTGCATCACCGGGCGCTCGCCCACCCCCTTGAACTCCCAGGCCGACACGTGGGCGAATTTCTCGTCGTCCCTGAGCGCCTCGCCCTCCGGCGTCTGGTGCTCGACCCGGAAGTGCGTGCCGCAGGATTCCTCGCGCGCCAGGGCGTCGTGGCACATCAGCTCGGCGAGCTCGAAGAAATCCGCGACCCGTCCCGCCTTCTCGAGCGACTGATTGAGGCTCTCGCCTTCCCCCAGGACCTTGACGTTGCGCCAGAACTCCGCGCGCAGCTCGGGGATCTTCTCCAGAGCTTCCTCGATTCCCGCCTGGCTGCGGGACATCCCGCACAGGTCCCAGCACAGGCGACCGAGATCGCGATGGAACGAGTCCACGCTGCGCTTCCCGCCGGCCGACAGCAGCCCTCGAGTCCGCTCGCGGACCTCGGATTCGACGCGCCGGAACTCGGCATGGTCCGGGGGCAGCGGCTTCTCGCCCATGTGTCCCGCGAGGTAGTCCCCGATGGTGTACGGCAGGATGAAGTATCCGTCCGCCAGGCCCTGCATCAGGGCGCTCGCTCCGAGCCGGTTCGCGCCGTGATCCGAGAAGTTCGCCTCGCCGATCACGAACAGGCCGTCGACCGTGCTCATGAGGTTGTAGTCGACCCACAGCCCGCCCATCGTGTAGTGCGACGCCGGGTAGATCCGCATCGGGACTTCGTAGGGGTTCTCACCCGTGATGCGCTCGTACATCTCGAACAGGTTGCCGTAGCGCTCCTCGATGATTTCGCGCCCGAGCCGGCGAATCGCGTCCGCGAAATCGAGGTACACCCCGCGCGCGCCGGCTCCCACGCCCCGGCCCTCGTCGCACACGTCCTTGGCCGCGCGCGAGGCGATGTCGCGGGGAACCAGGTTCCCGAACGCCGGGTACTTGCGCTCGAGGTAGTAGTCGCGCTCGTTCTCGGGGATCTCGGCGGGCGAGCGCGGATCCCCTCCGGCCTTGGGAACCCAGATCCGGCCGTCGTTGCGCAGCGACTCGCTCATCAGCGTCAGCTTGGACTGGTACTCGCCGCTGACCGGGATGCAGGTCGGGTGGATCTGGGTGAAGCACGGGTTGGCGAACAGGGCCCCTCGGCGGTGGGCACGCCAGATCGCGGTCACGTTGCATCCCTTGGCGTTGGTGGACAGGTAGAACACGTTGCCGTAGCCGCCGGTCGCGAGCACCACCGCATCGCCGGAGTGCGATTCGACCTTGCCGCTCTCCAGGTCCCGGGTGACGATCCCGCGCGCCCGGCCGTCCACGACCACGATGTCGAGCATCTCGGTCCGGGGGAACATCCGCACCGCGCCCGTGCCGATCTGCCGCGACAGCGCCTGGTACGCGCCGAGGAGCAATTGCTGGCCGGTCTGTCCCCGGGCGTAGAACGTGCGGGAGACCTGCGCGCCGCCGAACGAGCGATTGTCCAGGTGGCCGCCGTACTCCCGGGCGAACGGCACGCCCTGAGCGACGCACTGGTCGATGATGTCGACGCTGACCTGGGCGAGGCGGTAGACGTTGGCCTCGCGCGAGCGGAAGTCGCCGCCCTTGACCGTGTCGTGGAACAGCCGCCAGATGCTGTCGCCGTCGTTGCGGTAGTTCTTCGCGGCGTTGATGCCCCCCTGGGCGGCGATGGAATGCGCCCGTCGCGCGCTGTCCTGGTAGCAGTAGCACCGCACGTTGTAGCCGAGCTCGGCGAGGCTCGCGGCGGCCGATGCGCCCGCCAGGCCCGATCCCACGACGAGGATCTCGAAGCGCCGCTTGTTGGCGGGATTCACGAGCTTGAGGTGGCTGCGGTGCTGGTCCCACTTGTCCGCCAGCGGGCCCGCGGGGATCTTGGCGCTCAGCATCGTCTCGCTCTCCTACCGGACGATTCCGGTCAGCACCGCGATCGGGAAGGACAGGTTCCCGAGCGTGACCACCCACGCGAAGACTTGCGCGAAGAGGCGGCGGCTCGGCTCGAACCCGGGACGGAACCACCCGAGGGACTGGAACATGCTCGACAGCCCGTGGTACAGGTGCAGCCCGAGGGCGACCTGCGCCGCCATGTAGACCGCGCTCACCCACCACATCCGGAACCCGGAGACGACGTTGTGGTAGGCGTCTCCCGCGACGAAGTCCGGGTGCACGACGCGCCACCCCCACGTGAGGTGCGCCAAGTGGTAGACGACGAACAGGAACAGCGCCACGCCGCCCCACCGCATGGTCCGTGCCGCGTGGGTCGCCTCGAGGGTGTCCCGGCGAGCGTAGTCCACAGGCCTCGCCCGCATGTTGGTCAAGGTCAGGCTGTAGGCGGAATGAACGTGCAGGGCCACGGCCACGAGCAGCACGATCCGGAATACCCACAGCAACGAGGAGGGCGGGAACGCCGGAGCGCCGACCTCGCGCAGCCAGTGCGAGTATTCGTTGTAGTGCGCCGCCCCGAAGTACAGCTTCAGGTTGCCCAGCATGTGCACCATGACGAATCCGAACAGCACGATGCCCGTGATCGCCATCGTCGCTTTCTTGCCGATGTCGGAACCGTAGAGCTTCAGCCACCACGACATGCGGACGTTCCCCTGAGGAGGCGGCACCCCCGCGACCGGGTCGGAACGAATCCCCATGATAGACAAATCCGGTGCGCGCGTCCGCACAAGAAGCGACCTCTCGGCGTCCGTTGATCGGCGGGCTCCAGCTATCATAGTGTCCTGCGTCTGACGCTTCTTGACGATGACGGATCTTCCGGAGGATTGTCGTGGCGGACGCAGTCCAGACAAAGGGGCGCGGCCGGTCGTTGTGCTGGCGGAGGTAGGGCAGGATTGCCCGGATAATCTGGCGGACACTGCGGAAGGTCCCGCGACGGAGATCTGCTTGCGCGTGATCTCGGCGAACCAACGCTCGAGGAGATTCAGCCAGGACGACCCCGTCGGCAAGCCATCAAATCAAAGAGTTCGGCGACGAATAATCGGAGAATCGGAAGTACACGGCGTCCCCAATCACCGTCGTGCGCGCGTCGGTTCGCGCCACGCGAGGGCTACTCTCGCCGCGGGGCCAGGGTGTGGGACCACCGGCGAAATTCGAAGGACGAGTCGGTGGCCCGGCGGCAGGGGCTCCCGGCGAAGGCGCCGAGGCTGGCGTGCGCGGACACCTACCCCGGCCGTCCGATCAGCACTTCGGCGACTTGCGCTTCTTGCCGATCGCGCTGCGTGCCTTGAACTTCTTGATCTGATCGAGCGCGAACGGGATCCTGCACGCCCCGACCAGGTCAACGTCAACCTTGCCGATGCCCTTGGCCGTATCGACCGCGAGCTTGTGAAGCGGTTTGACGAAGCAGGCGATGGCGATGACGAAGCTGTTCATCACGTACTTGACGCGGTTGGGCTGCTGGTGGATCGACTTCGCCACGCGCTCCAGGAGCGACTTGATCTCGGCGATGTCGAGGTCCGCGTCCTCCTTGATGGCGACCATGCTGCTGTAGGTCTGCCACCCGGCCGCGGCGATGGCTTCGTGCTTGGATTCCATCCACCTCAAGGCCATCTCCCGGCCGTGCGAGCCCGCGGACGCTACCCACGGGACCGAGTATTCGGCAACCCAGGGGGAGTTGGCGGCTTCAATCCACCTTTGCAGGTCCTTCTTGGTCATCTTCGCGTCGTCCGCTATCAGTCCGGCGAGATACATCGCATCAGCGATGCCGGTGTCGTAGAGATCCAGGGCGAGCTGGTAATCCACTTTGATGCGCTTCTGGATTTTCTTCATGTCCCCGATCTTGACGCCGAAGCACGGTTCCTGAGCGCCGTGGGTCATCCAGGTTTTCTTCGTCTGCGCGGTACCGAGCTTCTTGAGCTCGGCGACGATGTCCTTGCCGGCCATTTACCGTCTCCTTCATTCAAGCCCGGATGTCTCTTCGGTTTTCTGCAAACGACCACCTTGCCCCGTCAATGGCAAGTCTACATTGCGATCCCCCCGTTGGAGGGTTCATCTCGACGACAAGGTCCGGTCATCACGAAGAGCCCTGCTTCGACAGGGCTGTGCCGCGAGTCACCGGGCTACCTCACCGCCACCGCGACGGACACTTGACCACAACCGAGAATACGAGTACGCCAGCTACGCTGGACTCGCACGAGCAGGGTGGGCAACCGGATCTATCCCCTCTGAAATCCCTGCGCCGAGGCCCTTCTGATTCTGAGCTCCACGATCAATGGACAGCGCCCGAGCCGGTCAACCGGCCGCCCCCTTGGGGGACCAGCTTGGCCCCGCACGCAGGCCGTCATGCGTAGATTGGTCCCGACAATCTACGCACATGATGCGTATTTTATCCTTGACCGCCCGTTGAGTCAGGGTCCATAATCTACGCACGAGGTGCGTAGAATGAGTCCGCAGTACATCCACGAAAGGCCGGAATGGCCGCATTTTCAATGGGAGCAGGATGCTCTGGCCGGGCCGCTGGCCGAGATCCGGCACCGGCAGGGTCGGCTGCTGGGCCGGATGGAGGGGCTGGGCTTTCCCCTGCAGAAGGAGGCGGAGCTGCGCACGCTCACGCTTGATGTCCTGAAATCCAGCGAGATCGAGGGCGAGAAGCTCGACCCTGAGCAGGTGCGCTCGTCCATCGCCAGACGCCTCGGTCTGGAGACCGCCGGTACGGTGATGGCGGACCGCGATGTCGAGGGCGTGGTCGAGATGATGCTGGATGCCACGCAGAAGTTCGCCCAGCCGCTGGGCGAAGACCGGCTATTCGCCTGGCACGCTGCGCTCTTCCCCACGGGGCGCAGCGGTATGCGCAAGATAATCGTCGGCGCGTGGCGCGGCGATGCCGCCGGGCCGATGCAGGTGGTATCGGGCGCGGTCGGCAAAGAGAAGGTGCATTACGAAGCTCCGGCAGCCGCGCGGCTGCCGGAGGAGATGTCTGCCTTCTTTGAATGGGCGAACAGCGCCGACCAGAAGACCAATGCGGTCTTGCGCGCGGCACTCGCGCATCTGTGGTTTGTGACGATCCATCCGTTTGATGACGGCAACGGACGCATCGCGCGCGCGAT
>Ga0302046_10002863_pt1 | contig 15905 bp, 10 predicted proteins | sample RVTome_11_FD_200261 | JGI IMG/M metagenome (GOLD analysis project Ga0302046, IMG submission 200261) | Soil microbial communities from uranium-contaminated site in the Upper Colorado River Basin, Wyoming, United States - RVT147D111 (version 2) ...
TCGCGGCTGGGCGTGGCGATGCTCCGCACTACGGACTACGAGCCGCCCGTGGTCGAGCTGCTCGAGGAGCTCGTGGCGGCGTCAGTCGCGTGGAGTCGGGGCCCGCCGAGCCCGTCCCGGACTTCGAGTTCGACCAGTGGGGAGGGAACGACTCGACGGACTGCGGCGACGGATCGAAGAGGCCCTCGCGCCGCCCGGGATCGTGGTTGTCTCCAGCGACGAGCTCGGGCGAGCCGTGCCCTGGCTGGAGGCGGACGAGGAAGTCCTGGTGGGGGATGAACCCCGGCGCGCCGCTCACCGTGGAAGATGCGCTCTTCTTCCGCTACGTCTGATTCACAGACGTCGTCGATGCTCGAGCCAGGTGCTACCAGATCGTCTCGATAGCCGCGGCTGAGCGGAGGTTCTCGTCCGCCGTGATCAGCGTGGCGCCGAGCGCGTGAGCCGTTGCCGCAATGACGCGATCCGCCGGATCGCCTGGAAGCGCGGTGTCGAACGTGCCGGCAATCCAGGCGATTTCCGCGGAGACGGGCTCGATGGTCAACTCCGGCAGCGAACGTGCCGCCGCAAGCCACTGATCCGGATCGATTCCGAGCTCCAGACGCCCGCGCCGCAGCAGCGTCGAGATCTCGAAGATGCTGATCGCCGAAGCGGCGATCTCGCTCTTGGCGGCGGACCCCTCGATTGCGCGCCGGGCGCGTGCCGAAAGCTTCTCCGGTGCCGCCAGCCACCACACGAGGACGTGGGTGTCCAGCACGATCACCGGTTGGCGTCCCACTCCGCCGGGTCGATCGCAGGCTCGAACGGGCTGTGGTAACGGCGGACGCTACCCTTCAGGAGCGCTCGCGCCGCGTTGGCCTCGCTTCTCGTGGGAACCGGGGGGATCAGTTCCGCGACCGCCGTTCCACGCACGGTGACACGAATGCGCTGCCCTCTCCGTACCTTCTCCAGGTATGTCGGGAGGTTCCGTCGAAGGTCGGTGACGTTTACGCTCGTCATGGCACGGCTCTCCTGTACATATAGAATGTACAGTTCGCGGGATCGGCGCTCAAGCGTGCGGCCGCGTCCGGCCGGTGACGTCCATGTCCGGGGCGCTGCGCCCCGCTACATTCCACCCCCGTTTCGCCCGCACGCGCGCCGCCAGCCTCCGAACAGGACACCCCAGAATGCCGGACACTCCCAAGTCTCTCGTTACGGGCTGCTCGGGCTTCATGGGCTCGCACGTGGCCGACGAGCTCATCGCCATGGGCCACGACGTGGTGGGGCTCGACGATCTCTCAGGGGGGAGCGCCGACAACAATCCGGCCGAGATGGCGTTCGTAGAGGGATCCATCACCGACCACGCGCTCGTCGATTCGCTCTTTCAGGAGCATGGCTTCGACTACGTGTTCCACCTCGCGGCGTACGCGGCCGAGGGGCTGAGCCACTTCATCAAGAGGTTCAACTACACCAACAACCTGATCGGCTCGGTGAACCTCATCAACGCGTCGGTCAACACGGGAACCGTGCGGTGCTTCGTGTTCACCTCGTCGATCGCGGTGTACGGGGCGAACCAGGTACCCATGCGCGAGGATCTCATACCGACCCCCGAGGACCCGTACGGCATCGCCAAGCTCGCCGTCGAGATGGACCTCGCGGAGGCCAAGGAGATGTTCGATCTCGACCACGTGATCTTCCGCCCCCACAACGTCTACGGCGAGCGTCAGAACATCGGCGACCGTTACCGCAACGTCATCGGCATCTTCATGAATCTGATCATGAAGGGCGAGCCCATGACCGTGTTCGGAGACGGCGAGCAGACTCGAGCCTTCAGCTACATCGCCGATGTCGCTCCGATCATCGCCCGATCCGTCGAGCGGCCAGAGTGCTTCAACAAGGTGTTCAACGTCGGCGCCGACACGCCGTACACCATCAACGAGCTCGCCGAGACGGTGGCCAGGGCCATGAACGCCGAGCCCAACATCGTACATCTGGACGCGCGCAACGAGGTCGTGCACGCCTTCTCGAGCCACGATCGCGTCAGGGAGCACTTCGGCGACCTCATCCGGGACGTCGCCTTGGCAGAAGGTGTGGGGCGCATGGCCGAATGGGCGCTCGAGCACGGGCCGCGCGAGAGCGGGCGGTTCGACGAGATCGAGGTGATGAAGCGGATGCCGGCAGCCTGGAGGTCCGAGTTCGCGCACTCGTGATGCCACACCCGAACCGCCGCGTCGGGGTCGGTCTCAGGCGCGTTCAACTGGTCTCAGGGCGCGTTCAACAAGAGGGTGACCTTGGCGACGAAGATGTTGTTGCCGGGGTCGCGGACGGATCCCGCGAAAGACCCGAGGAGCGCCCCCGCGCTGGTACGACCCGCCCGATCGCCGTAGCTGGAGAGATTGCGCTGCCAGATGAGGAAGAGCGTGCTGCCCCGGCGCCACTCCCACCTGAGCACGCTGGTGCTTCGGAACGAGCGGATCCTGAAGTCGTAGTTCTGGACTCCGAACTCCTGCGTGCCATCGCTCACCATCCAGCTTCCGTCCGGTAACCGTTCGATCAGCGTGCCGTCCACGCCGTAACGGCTGAGCGCCCTGGAGCGCGCGGCGACCATCTCCCCGAAGTCGTGGAAGCGCCCCGAGGAGACGAACGGCTCGCCGTAGAGCGTGAGGACGGCGTCGGGCGCGAACGCCACCTTGGTCCGGAACTGCGCGAAGACCTCCTTCCGCGCGAGCCGGGAGAACACGTAGCGCCTCCCGAACGTTTCCGCTCCTCCGCCGTCCGCGGACATGATGAACTGACGGGCGTCGTGCGCCAGCGTCAGCCCGGCCTGCAGGTCCATCTCGACGCGATCGGACGCCTGCACGCGAGCTCCGGCGCTCACGCTCCCGCTCCGCCCGCCGAGCTCGTCCACGTACGACGTGGCGTTCAGGCTCAACGAGGCGTCGGCGACCTGGGACGTGGTCACCCAGAGGTCGAGCCAACCGGCCCGGGGCGAGCCCATGAGCGGGCCTCCCCGGGTGAGATCGTCCGAGAGCGCCCGCAAGCTGACGCCGCCGGTCAGAGACGTGGTCCAGAGGTTCCCCCACGTCAGGGCCCCCGATCCGGCGATGGACGTCTGACGCCGGATCAACCCGAAGTTCCAACTGCTCGATGCGGAGAGCCCGAACGACCGGTCCCTCAACGTCCCGCTTCCGTCCCGTATGCGATAGGTGAGTCCCGCCCTGGCGTCCAGTCGGTCCGAGCGCCTCTGGCTCCCTGCGTCCCGGATCTCGAATCCGGGCGAGGCGGCTTCGACCGCGCCGCTCCAGAACCACTGGGCCCCGCCCACCTTGGCCATGGTCAGGCCGCCGGACCATCCCAGCAGTTCTCGGGCGTCGAGATCGGTGGATACGTGAGCCTGGTCCGGGCGCTGGTAATAATGGGCGCTCGACATCTGCAGCCGCCGGATCGCTTCCGGGTCGCCCGCGACGTAGCTGCCCCCGGCGTAGCCTGTCGCCTCGTACAGTCGCTCCCCGAAGCGCACGGTCCAGTCCAAGCCCCCGGCCATGGCCCTGCGGGCGAGGGCGCCGGCGAGAGGGCTCGTCGAGGGGTGCATCCGCTCGACCGCCGTGCCGATCAGCCCCACCGAGGAGCCCTGGCCACCCAGCTCCTGTTGCAGCCGGCCGACGGCGAACAGGGTCCGGGGCGCGGCGGGCAATACGGTCGTGGCCCCGGCCGTATCCAGGCCGACCTCGATCCATTCGGGGTCGGTGAGCGCGGTCAGCGCACCCAGCGACAGGCCCCACGGAAGCCGCCCCGTGAGCTTCGCCCCGCCCCGAACCCGCGCGCTCTCCACCCGCTCGAACAGGTCGCGCGGTATCGTGCCGGACGGGACGGCACCGACGCGCCGCGAGTAGAAGTAGCTCGGTCCCCGCACCCTGAAGAGCTCGCTGCCCTCGGAGAAGAAGGGACGCTGTTCGGGGAAGAAGGTCTCGAACGCGGTCAGGTTGACGCGCGCGGGGTCGGCCTCCACCTGGCCGAAGTCGGGATTGGCGGCCGCATCCAGAGTCAGGGACGAGCCCAGGCCCACCTTCATGTCCGCGCCGAATCGCGCATGGGAATCGTCCGGCAGGCCACTGCCGAACGGCGAGCCGTCATAGGTGGCGCGACCGAGGACGTACGGCGTGACCTCGATCCCGGCGCCCCCCTGGATCCGGGTCAGGCCCCGCATCTCACCGAAGCGCGAGACCCAGCCGGTCTCGTAGTACGGGATCACGACCCAGTACGCGTTCAGAAAGGTGGCCGGGTGCCAACGTCGCACGTTCACGCCCCAGACCTGATCGGACCCCGGTGAGAACCGGAGCTGGGAAAAGGGTATGCGCATCTCGGCCGTCCAACCCGTGGAGTCGCTGGCCACCCAGGCCCGCCATACGGGGTCGTAGGAGTGGTCGGCCCAGGACTCGTTGTCGCGCCCGTTCACGAGGTCGACGCGGACCCCGCTCGCAGTCACCCCGAAGGTGTACGCGGTGCGCCGATCCAGGAACGTATCCAGCGAGACGAGGATCCGATCGGCGTTGCCGGGATCGTCGCGCCGGCCCACCGCCGCGGTTCGTGCGCCGTCGCTGGCGCGCTCCATGCGCGCGCCGACGTAGAGCGCCCCGTCGTCGTAGAGGAACGCGACCTCGGTCCGCAGAGACGGGGTGAACCCGCGGTCCCTCCCCTTCTGCTGGAAGTCGGAGCGGAAGGACGCCTCGCGCCACGCCGCGTCCTCCAGCCGCCCGTCGAGCGCGAGGCCCCCTTCGACGCGGGAGACCGTCATCTGCTTGACGTCGGGCGGCGCCGGGGCGGCAGCCGGGCCAGCGTCCGGTGACTCCTGGGCGATGGCCGGGGCGGCCGCGCAGGAAACGGACAGCGCGCATGCGACGCTCCGAAGGCCTCGGCGCGCTCGGCGCGCTCCGCCGGCTAGTGGTTCGCCCCCGAAGTCTGGTGCAGAACCGAGGGTGCCGATGCGCCGCTCTGGGAAGGCGCGACGACGAGGAATAGCAGCGCGGGCACCGCGGCCGAAGGCCGTGGTCCGGGGAGGAGCAACGCCGCCACAGCGGATGCAGCGGCGCACGAATTCCAGCAGACTTCGGGGGCGGACCACTAGGCCGGCCCTCATGCCCGCATCCTCGAGGCCGAGCGCAGGGCCTGCGCCATCCAGTCCGTGTCCAGCTCCGCCGGAGGCGACCAGGCGTGCTCGGTCCACCCCATCCACTGGATGGCGAGCAGGAGCAGCGCCGCGTCCAGAAGCTCCAGGAGGCGCCCGAGGGGGGGGCAGGCGGCTCCGGCTTCCCGGCACGCGTCGCGATACGCCGTGGCGAAGGCTTCCCTCTCGACGTGCGTCCATCCGCCCGATGTCAGCGCTGCCAGGTCCAGGACCGGCGGGCCCACGGCCGCCATCTCCCAATCCACCGGAACGACCCGACGATCCCGCTGGTCGTCCGTCACCAGGATGTTGGCCGGATAGAACTCCCCGTGGAGCAGCGTGCGGCCCGAGCTCAAGACCCGGTCCACGGCCCTCCGATGCGCAGGACCGATCTCCCGCAGCAGCGTCGCCACGCGGCGGACCTCCGAGCCTCCCGTACCGCCGCCTTCGGCGGTTCGGCGCCGTTCGGCGAACTCCAGCGCTCGCCGGTACCACCAGCGATGCAGCCGCGGTCGGTGGCGGAGCAGCACGGAGCATCGTGGCGGCGCCCCATCGAAGCGCGCATGGAAGCGCCCCAGCCAAGCCGCGGCGGCGATCCACGCGTCCGGCGCCCCGAGCTCGCAGAGCGGGGATCCTTGGATCGGCTCGAGGAAGAGCCAGTGGATCCCCTGCCGGCCGTCCCGGACCGACCCCCAGCTGACCGGTCCTTCCCCGATCTCGGCGAGGACGCTGCCGTACATCCAGAGCTCTCGGCGCGGCTCGAGGACGTTCAGGGGCTTGATGGCCTGCGCCCGGCTGTCCGGGGCCTCCCGCCCCAGGTCCTTCCACAGTAGGTCTACCGTGCTGCCGTCGCTCAGATGAAGGCGAAGATCCTCGATGGCCCAACTCGAGCGCCGCGGAGGGACCTCGCGTTCCAGGGCCACCAGGGTGGCACCGGGCCGCCGCCCGGCGACCAGCCGGGCGAGCTCGCGCTCGAGGCGCGCCGGGCGGTCGACGTCCGCCGGCCCCCGCCGGCCCGGCGCGTGGCCGCCGGGCGCCGTCACCACGTGACCTCCTCCATGAGACGCCCCAGCACCCGGCGGGAGTCGAAGTGCTCTTCGGCGAGCTGTCTGGCCGCCCGGGTGTGACGAGCGTAGTTCGAGCGGATGTCCCGCACCCCCTCCGCCGCTTCCTCGGCCGATCGAAACGCCAGCAGCCCCTGGCCGGTCGGCAGCTCGGCCGGAAACCCCGTGTCCTGGGCCAGGACGGGCCGCCCCGACGCCAGGTAGCACACGCTGCGGTCGCTGAACCACCCGCACTCCGCCCGGACGTACCCGGCCTTCGCCACGCCCAGCTCGGCAGCGGACTCGCGCACGAAGCGCATGTATCGATCCGGGGTTCCGGCGACCCGCCGCGGGTCGAGGACTCGCCACCGGTGGTTCCGAAGTGCGGCACGATCATCCCGCTCGTTCTCGTGGATCGCCAACGCCACATCGAAGCGCGCCTCCCGCACGCGTGTCGGCAGGTCGAAGATCTCGCGAAAAGCATGCACCTTCTGCCCGTACACGATGCCGTTCCAGCGCACGGATCCGTAGCCCCGCCAGTTCGCTACCGTCGTAAGCGCCTCCCGACGGAGCGGAGCTCCGGGCGCCCACAGGTCGAGCACCACGGGCGGAAGGCTCCGAATCCAGGAACGACCACACGACGGGACCGCGCATCCCGGGCTTCCGAGGCGCAAGCCCACCGTCACGAAGTGGGTGTGGCCGTCCAGCCCGACATCGAGACCCTCGGCTTCGTGCCACAGCTGCGTGAAGGTGGGATCCAGGTCGACGTAGACGCGTATGGCTGCCTGCCGCCGCAACGTCTCGTCACGGAGCGTGCCGGAGAGGTTGAGGAGCACGCCACGAGGGCCGAGCCGCCGCCGCACCTCCGCCCACGGGAGGCCGACCGTCCGCCGGGTCCCGCGAAGCACCAGGCTGGCACGATCCTCCAGACCGAAGCGGCGCGCCACCCGCCGGAAGTAGGCAGCGTTGCGCGACTGTTCCAGAGGCGCGCCCACGGGGAGGAGGTCGCCGGGCTCCACCTCCTCCACTAGCAAGACGTCATGCCCCAGCCGAAGCAGGCCCAGCACGTACTGGAGAACGGCCCACGTGGCTCCGCCCTGGCCGGGCACGCGCGCCACCATGCCGCTGACCAACACGGTTCGGCGGCCGTCCGCGGTGAGGACGGAGGACGTGCTCACCCGGGGCGCGGGCGCCGCCACGCTACGCGGCCGGCGGCGCGGGAGCGCCCGATCCAGGAAGGCTGCGAGCACCTTACGCGCATCGAAGTACGCCTCCGCGATCTGCCGGGCGGCTCGGGCATGGCGCGGACGGTCGAGGCTCACGGAGCGGACGGCCGCCTCGGCATCCCGCATGGTGCGATACGTCAGGATGCCCTCGCCGGTCGGCAGCGTGTGACCGAACCCCGTGTCCTGGACGACGACGGGCCGCCCGGCCGCGAGATAGCGTGCCGAGCGGTCGCTGAACCAACCGCTGGCCGTTTCGACGTAGATTCCCTGGGCCACGGAGAACTCCGCGCCGGAGTTGGAGACGTACGCCCGGAACCTCTGAGGCGTCCCGGCCATCAGGCGGGGGTCGACGAGCATCCACCCGCGGCTTTCCATGAGCCTGCGATCCCGCTCGTCCGCCGGGTGTAGGTCCAAGGCGATCTCGAAGGGGAACGGCACGCGCCGGGGCAGGTCTGCCAGCCTTCGGAACTCGTGGACCTTGAGGCCGTAGCTCCGCCCCCCATGGCTCAACGGCCCGTAGGCGCCGCGCCAGCTGGCCACCGTGGTGAACCTCAGCTCCTCCACGGGATCCTCGACCGGCCACTCGTCGAGGAGCACGGGTTGGAGCACCGGGATCCAGCGGATGCCCGACGTGGGCACGTCGCATCGGGCGGTCCCGACGTTGGTTCCCACGGTGAAGTGGACGTCGTGGGCGTCCAGACGGAGATCGGCGATTCCGGCCGCGTGCCAGAAGTGGGTGAAGCCCGGGTCGAGGTCCACGTACGCTCGCCTCCGGACGGCGGTGAAGATCGCCGGGTTCGTGAGGTGGCCGCTGATGTTGACGAGGACTTCGGCGTCGGCGGCGAAGTCGATCACCGCCCCCATGGGCAGGCCGGAGACCTCACGGCCGTCGGCGGTGATGAGCGCCGCGGAGTCGCGAAGGCCGAAGGCGTCGCAGACATCCTGGAAGAATCGGACGCCCTGGTGCGTGTCCGACGAGCCCGAGGCCGAGCCCTGCTCTCCGACATCGAGCTCCTCCACGAAGAGCACGCGCGCGCCGAGCGCCTGTAGGCCCCGCACCCAGGCCAGGCGTACCCACACCTCGCCCCCGTAGCCCGGCTTGTTGGCCAGCGCCCCCGCCACGACGATCCGCACGCGCCCGCCCTCAGTGTCCCGCCGCCTCGACCAGGCCCGAAAGGACCCGGCGAGCTTCGAAGTGCTCCATGGCCAGGGTTCGAGCGGCGCGCGCGTGCCGGTTCCAGTCGCCGTCGATGCGGCGCGCGCCTTCCACCGCCTCCTCGGGCGTGCGGAAGGCGATCATGCCCTCTCCGGTCGCCAGATCGGGGTCGAGGCCGGTGTCCTGCACCAGTGCGGGACGCCCCGAGGCCAGGTAGCATGCGGTGCGGTCGCTCACCCATCCGCTCCGGCTCCGCACGTACATGTTCTTGGCAACCAGGAACTCGCAGCGGGATCCGCGCACGTAGCGCCGGTAGAGGAGCGGGCCGCCCGCGACGTCCCTCGGGTCGACGAGGCGCCAACCATCGGCGACCAGCGCCTTCGCGTCCGGGTCGTCCTCCGGTTCGATCTCCAGAGCCGCCTCGAACGGGAGGCCACTGTCCCTGGCCACCGAGCTGAACTTTCGGAACTCGTGGACCCGGAGGCCGTACGTTTCACCCTCGAACACGACGGGATCGTAGGGTCCGCGCCAGGATCCCACGCTCGTGAAGCGGCGCCCCCAGTCCTCCGTGGATGCGGGCCAAAGCGCCGTGACCACGGGGGGGCTCACCGGAATCCACCTCAAGCCGCCGGTGGGGATCGCGCATCCCGGCCGCCCCACGTTCCGCCCCACCGTGAAGAAGACGTCGTGGCCGGCGAACATGTCGCAGTAGCCCAGAGCGTGCCACATCTGGGGGAAGCCCGGATCGATGTCCAGGAAGACGCGGCGGCGCGCGGCCTCCAGCATCCGCGGGTCGTTCAAGTATCCCATGATGTTGAGCAGGAAATCCGCACCGCGTAGCGCCTGCAGAACTTCGCGCCGCGAGCGGCCGACGGGCTCCTCGTCGGGCCCCAGATCGAGGGAAAACGCCGCCTCGAGACCGAAAAACCGCATGATGCTGACGAAATGTTGCACGCGCCTCGAGCGGCGAAGCCCCGGAGCCGGGTCCAGACGGTCCAGGAACAGCACCGGACAGCCGAGGCGGGCAAGCCCGACGACCCACTGTAGCAACGCCCACACGTGGCCGCCGTACTCCACGCGCCTGGCCACCGCGCCGGCGACGACCACCGCGACCTTCATGGCCCGCTTCTCGCAGGCGCCGCGGCCGCCGGTCGCTTCGCAACCGTGCGCGCGGCCATGCCGTTGGCTCCTGAGCTCGGGGCCGCGTCCGCGGGGGCCGCGGCCGATGAGGATCCGCCGTTCGTCGCGGCGCTCAGGCGGAAGATCACGCAGTCGTCGTCCGACCACACGGGCTCGAAGCGCTCTCTCAGATGCCGGGCGAATCCCGCGTAATAGTCGAGCCACCAGAAGGACGTGGACGGGAGCAGCAGGTAATCGGCGCGCCGCCGCAACTCGTTCAGGTGCGCGACCGCCGCACGGCTGTCCGCCGGGTGATACCCCGCGTAGCGGCCGTCCTCGCATTGCGGGAAGTGGCTCGCGGTGCGTCCGGGCAGCTTCACCAGCTCCGGGTCGCCCCTGCTGATCACCAGCACCTTCGAATCGGGGGGCACGACCGCATCCGCGGCGCGGCGCACGGCTTCGGCCCGGCTTCCGTCCAGGCGCGTGCGGCCGTCACCCCAGTCGGCCGTCAGCGCCTTGGCCGGGCGACTCAGCACCTCGGACAGGACGTGTGTGAGGCGCTGCCTGGCAATCGCACGGTCGTGGCGCCGGGCAATGCGCGCACGACCGTTCTCCGCCAAACGCGTCCACAGCGCCTCGTCGGTCATGAGCCGTTCCACGGCCGTGGCGAAGCTGGGGGCGTCGTCGCCCACGAGGACATGCTCCTCGTCCACGATGTCGATGCCCTCCGTGCCTGCCGGTGTGGTGGCGGTGGGCGTGCCGGCGAGCAGGGACTGAATGAGCTTTCGCTTCGTGCCGGCGCCGTAGCGCAGCGGCACCACCGAAATGCGCGCCGCCCGAAGGTACGGAATCACCGACGGCACCCAGCCCACGACCCGCACGCCCTCACACGATGCCGCGAGGTCGTGGACCCGCTCGTCCGCGCCGTTGCCCACGATCGAGACCGGGTGCTCTCGAAGGAGGCGGCGTGGCAGCAACGGCACGATGTCCTGGCACAGATACTCCACCGAGTCGAGATTCGGAGGATGCCGGAAGTTGCCCAGGAAGAGGATCCCGCGGCGCTCGGAGAAGCGGGAGGTTCCCGGCTCCATCTCGTCGTAGTCCGGCACCGCGTAAGCCAGGCGCGGGTCCCCCGTCATGTCGTTGAGGAGCGCCGCCTCCTTCTCGGAGACGGTGATCACGCCGTCCGCCCGCACGTACGTGTTCTGCTCGGCGACGAAGTCGGAGGCGAAGCGCTCGTCGAGGAGCCCGAGCGTCCCGTTTCGTGATCCCAACTTGTGGCGGCCCATGCGGAGCCAGTGCAGGTCCACGGTCTCCACGACGATTCGCGTCGACGGCGAGAGCCGACGCACCAGGTCCGCGTAGTCGTTGGCCAGATACCAGAACGCGAAGATGGCCACGTCGAAATCGCCGGCCATGATGAGGTCCTTGGCGTGTCGATCGAAGCCCACGTACGTCGCTACGCCGCGCTGTCGCAGGTGGCGCACGTGGGGGGAGTCGGCGGGCGCGTTCTCGCACACGAACGCCACGGACCAGCCCTCGGACCGCAGGAGATCGATCAGGTGATGGATGCGGCGCGATCCGCTCTCCCTGTCGTGCTCGGGCGGGAGCGGAGCGCAGACGAGCGCGCGCCCCGCGCTCACGTTGGTGGCGTTCATCGGTCACCTCCCTTGAATGCGAGTCGATGCCAGGTGAGGGACGTGTAGGCTCCCGGGGCCGCACGTTGCCTCCTGAGCTCCTCGCGCCACTTCTTCCGGAAGATCCTCCGGTTGCGCACCTGGTAGCGCTTCGGCCCTGTCGTCTCGTCCGTGCCGGAGGTCGCGCCTTCCACGTGGACGACCGTGGCCTCCGGCTGGTAGTAGACCTCGAGACCCGCTCGGCGCACGCTGAAGCAGTAGTCCGTGTCCTCGTAGTAGGCCGGCCGGTATCGGGTGTCGAACCCGCCGAGCTCGAGGAAGAGCTTTCTCGGCGTGGCCAGGAGCGCCCCGGAGCAGTAGTCCACGCGCCGCACATGGGCGTAGAGGGGCGCCTCGAGCTCGTAGTCGTTCCGACCGAAGTTGGCACCGGATGCGTCCTCGAAGACCAGGCCGCCGGCTTCCTGCAGGCGACCGTCGGGGAACACGAGGCGCCCGCCCACCGCGCCCGCGTCCGGGTGCGTTGTGAAGGTCCGCAGGAGGGACCCCAGCCACCCTCTGATCGGCACAGTGTCGTCGTTGAGGAAGATCACGTAGTCGCCGCGGGCCTCCTGGGCGCCGCGGTTGCACGTCGCGAGAAAGCCGGAGTTGGTGTCGTTGCGCAGAACCCTGAGCCACGGGTAGACGCCCTCCAGCTGCCGTAGCTGCCGCGCGGTCTCCACGCCCGACGCGTCGTCCACCGCCACGACCTCGCCGGAGAACCCCGCGGGAAGCGTCTCGTCCAGGGCCCGCAGGCACGGCATCAGGTGCGGCATTCCGTTGAAGGTCGGTATGACGATGGAGGCCGAGGGGAGGGCGGGCGGCGCGGTGGTTCGGTGTTCCATCACCGCGACGAGCTTGCCGCGGCCCGTCCCCTCCCCGTCGGCGTTTCCCTCGACGAACCGGACCACCGTCCGGCGCGCGACCCGTCGCGCCTCCGCGAGCGTTGCGGGCGAGTCGTCCTTGACCGCCACGACGTCGACGGTCCCGTCCAGGTATGGGAGGGGACCGTCCGGCCGAGGCGGCGAGAAGACGGTGCGTCCGGGAAGCCGGCTCGCCAGTCGAAGTCCGGTGTTCCAGTCCAGAAGCGAGGCGTCCGAGAGCGAGGCTTCCGAATCGGCATGCTCGGCCCACGCGTCCAAGAGCTCGCGCACTTCTTCGGGCCACGCGTCGCCTTCCCGCCCTGCGCGGGGCCGCAGGCGGTACAAGACGCCCACGCCCTCCTCGGCCGCCGCACGGGGGTAACGCTGCTCGACGTGCGCGGCGAGCCGAGGGAACTTCTCGAGCCACCACAGAGACGTCTCCGGGAAGAGCAGGTAATCCGCGCCTTCCGCGCGTACCCACTCGAGATGCGCGACGGCCGCCTCGCCGTCGCGTGGATAGAACCCGGTGTAGGCCCCTCCGGGCTGCCGGGGAAAGTGCACGGCGTGGCATCCGGGCAACTCGAGAAGGTCCTCGTCACCGCGACTGACGACCGCGACGCACCCACCATCGGGGAGGACTCCGGCGACGAAGCGTCGCAACCGCCGCTTCAGGCGACGGTACTCCGCGCGATCGGCTCCGCCCTCTACCTGCTCCGGGACGGCACGGCGGTCCGCCGAGCGGGTTCCTTCCCCCTGCCCTCCCAGCATCGCGCGGATCTCCTCCAGAGCGTCCCAGAGATCCTCGTCCCGGCGGCTGCTCTCGGCCCGCAGGCGCCTGAGCTCGTGCACCACCTCGGTCCACGGCGTGACCGCTTCGTCGAGCTCGATCATAGGAGACCTCCCGTGCGAGTATGATTGTTGCAGAAGGGGGGAGCCCAGCGCGGGTAGCGCGTGTGGCTCGTGAAGGGACGTGGCGCCGTTCCGATGGAGGTGAGATGGCCATCTTCGAAGCAGAACGAACGTTGGTACGGGCCGGGCGTCGGCTCGCCGCGGCGGGAGTCGCGGCCGCAGCGATAGGCTGCTTGGGGACGGACGACGGTCCGACGGCGCGAATCCCTGGTACGCGCTCCGACTCCATCGTCGAGCGTGCCGTGGCCGCCCCCCTGGTGGGCTCCAACTACACCCACCATTCCTTCGCGGGCTGCTCGTGGAACGGAAACGGGATCCTGCGTACGTACCTGGCCAGCGGCGTGGAGGAGGACGTTCACCAGCAGCTTCGAGAGATGCGGCGGGCCGGCGTGGAGTCGCTGCGCCATATCGTCTGGCACATGCGAGACGTGGCCGGACAGCGCTGGGGCGTGGTGCCTTCCCGCGGTGGTCGGCTGCCGGAGCCCTTCCGGAGCAACCTGATCGCCTACCTCACCCAGGTGCGTGGTGCCGGGTTCAGACGGCTGACGATCTCCTTCAGCCCGCAGTGGACCAACAGTCCGCTCCGTGACAACTACGCAGCCACTCATTTCGAGGAGAACTGGGCATTCATCCAAGACGTCCGCGGGCTGGCGGTCGAGCACGGCCCCGCCAACGTCCGGTTCGACCTCCTGAACGAGGGCGCTCCCTCCGACCACGCCCCCGAGCAGCAGCGCGCGCGCCTGGCCGAGTACCTGCGGCGCATGTGGCGACGATACACCGACACCTTCGGGGTAGGCGACGTCACGGTGTCCGTCATCGCACCCGAGGGTCGTCATGACCGAGGGCACCGACTCCAGAACCTCCTTACGATCGTCGAGGAGAGCGGCGCTCCGCCGCCGACGTGGTTCGAGCTGCACCTCAACTATCACCCGGCGGGCGTGTCGTGGGGGCTGCGCTACGCCGATTCCGTTCTCGTCGCCCGCGGCCTCGCGCAGCCGCTCACCATCGGTGAGACGTCCTACAACGACGCCGCGGTGGCGCAGGCCATCAGCGCGTTCATGGACGGCTCCGATCGACCGCTGGGCGAGGTGACCCAATGGTTCCGGCGTGCCGGTGCGGCCTGTGAGGTCTCGCCGCCCTACGAGGTGGACGCCTTCCTGACGCTGCGCCGAGCGACCGAGGAGTCTCATCGTGGGGCCGCCGTTTCGAACAGCTCGTCCTCCAGCTCCCTCGCCTCGGCCAGGATCTCCGAGCTGGGCTGGTCGTTTTCGGACCCTTCGGGCGCGGGGCTGTCACCCGAGCTGTTGATGCGGGGACGAAGGGGCAGGAGGCAGTCGGGGGCGTAAGGCTCGCCGACGAAGCGGAGGCAGGTGCGCACGACCGCCTCGGGTGACGCCGACAGATCCCGGTGGAGGACGCGTACGATCCGCTCCGGCCCGAGCGCCCGCTCGGCCTCGACGCTGGCGCGGACATGGTCGATCCACTTCCGATACCCTTCGTCGGCCGTATGCCGACGCCCGCCGATGTTGTGGAACCGTTGGAGGGAGCGAACCACGAGCCGCGCTTCACGCAGCAGGTGGATGAATGTGGCGTGAGGGAACAGCTCCGCGATGCCACTCACGTGGAAGGAGTTCTGCGGAGTTCCATCGACCCACCGGTGTTTGGCGTGGTCGGGCGAGCGGGCCCGGGCGAACGCGTGCTCGCTGCTCACCGGGGCGGCGGGCCAGGCGCGATGACGGAGGACGAGATCGTCGAGGGCGACTCCGAGCGTCTCGTAGAAGTCCTCGCGCGAGATGCCCATGGCGCTGAGCTGAGACAGGTCACCTCTGGAGGTGCCGATCCGATATGCCTCGAGCGCGCCCCTGTGAAAGCGGCCGAACCAAGCGGTCTCCTCGAGGGGGTAGAGATTGGGATGCTGCCCGAGCGCCCAGGTGAGCACGCTCGTGCCGGAGCGGGGAGAGCCGATGATGAAGACCGGCCGCGGGGGGCGCTCCGGCGGGCGCGCGGGCCTCCGGGCGGAGGGCAGGCTACGGTGCGACGTAGAACCCGCCTCGTTCGTCGCCTGACCCGGCGCCGCGGGCGCCGGGCCGGCGCCGCCGTTCCCGTTCGCCCTGCCGCCCGTGTCGAGTCCGTAGAGGATCAGGTCCTGGGAGCGCGCCACCAAGCGGCCCCGCGACTCCAGGTGGCGGCGCAGATCCGCGTAGTGCTCGAGCCACCAGAAACCGGACCGCGGGATCAGGAGGTAGCGCGCACCTTGTTCCCGCGCGCGCTCGAGCTGCCGGACCGCCTGGGGGCCGTCGGCGGGATAGTGCCCCGCGTAGGTCCCGTCCTCCTGACGCGGGAAGTGCCATCCCGAGGCGGGACCGAGCCGAAGCAGCCGGTCGTCTCCACGTGACACCACCGCCACGACGGCGTCCCCGGGCACGAGACGCCCGATCTGGGCGCACACGCGCCCCACCAGCTCGTCGTATTCGGGGTCGTCTCGCTTCCGGGCCCGGCGCCACCGGGTTCGCCACTTCCGCTCGAACCGGGCCCGATTGCGCTCGTACAGGCGAGCGTAGGACCCGTCGGCCACGAGATCACCGAAGGTGGCTTCGCCGAAATGATGGACGAGCACGCCCGGCGCGCAGGCCAGATCCAACCCGGCTTCGCGAAGTCGCGCGCAGTAGTCGTCGTCCTCGAAGAGACCGGTGCCGTACCCCTCGTCGAGCTCCCCCACGCCGGCCCACGTCTCTCGCCGCATGGCCAGGCAGAAGAAGCCGAGCATGTCGGCCGC
>Ga0302046_10002864_pt1 | contig 15905 bp, 14 predicted proteins | sample RVTome_11_FD_200261 | JGI IMG/M metagenome (GOLD analysis project Ga0302046, IMG submission 200261) | Soil microbial communities from uranium-contaminated site in the Upper Colorado River Basin, Wyoming, United States - RVT147D111 (version 2) ...
TGTCCACCGGGCTGGTGGCGCTCGAGTTCGCCGACGTGGCCTCGGGCATCCAGCCCGAGACCGTGCACATCCGCCCGTTGGACGGAGACGGCCTGCGCGTGCTCGAGCAGAACTACCAGTATGACCTGCTCAACCCGCAGAAGCTGCTCGAGAAGTACGTGGGCCGGGCGGTCACCGTGTACCGCACCAACCCGGAGACGGGCGTCGAGCAAGGCGTCGAAGCCGAGGTGTTGTCGGTGAACGGCGGCCCGATCCTACGCATCGGCGACGAGATCACCTTCAACTATCCGGGGCGCTTCGGCTTCCCCGAGGTGCCCGAGAACCTGATCTCCAAGCCGACGTTGCTGTGGCGGTTGGACGCGGCCGGCGGGACCCAGCGGGTGGAGGTGAGCTACCTCACGAACAGCCTGAACTGGAAATCCGACTACGTGATGGTGCTGAACGAGGACGACGACGCGGCGGCGCTGACCGGTTGGGTGACGCTCACGAACCAGAGCGGCGCCGCGTACGAAGGCGCGCGGCTGCAGCTCGTGGCCGGCGACGTGCAGCGCGTGTCGCGTCGCGAAGACGGCTTGAGCCTCGCGATGATGCGCGACGCGGTCAGGGAGCAGTCGGCTCAGGGTTTCACGGAGCAGGGTTTCTTCGAGTATCACCTCTACACGCTCGGCCGGCCCGCCGATCTGCTGAACAACGAGCAGAAGCAGGTCACGCTCCTGGAGGCCGACGAGTTCGACGTCGAGAAGCGCCTGATCTTCCACGGCGCGACGCACTACTACCGGGGCCAGTACGGCCAGGTGATGTCAAACCAGAAGGTCGGCGTCTTCCTGGAGTTCGACAACAGTGAGCGCGCGGGTCTCGGCATGCCGCTGCCCAAGGGGACGGTCCGCGTCTACAAGAGGGACGACTCGGGCGCTCAGCAGTTCATCGGCGAGGACCTGATCGATCACACGCCCCGGGACGAGAGGGTCCGCATCAAGATGGGCGAGGCGTTCGACGTGGTCGGGGATCGGAGTCAGACGGACTACACGATCATCTCCGCGTGCGTAGCGGAGAGCACCTGGCGCGTCGACCTGCGCAACCACAAGGACGAGGCCGTGCGGGTGACGCTCATCGAGCCCATCGGCGGGGACTGGGAAATGGTTTCCTCGAGCCACCCGCACACGAAGATTGACGCGTGGACGTTCAGCTTCGATCCCGAGGTCGCCGCGAGCGGCGCGACCACGGTCGAGTACCGCGTCCGCGTGCGGTGGTGCTGAGAGGGCGGGCGGCCCGGAGGATCGTGATCCGGGTGCCCGCCTGAGGCCGGTGGGGCCCCGGGAAACGCGATCGGTCAGACCCTTCGGTTGCCCAGGAACATCCGGTAGAGCCCGAGCAACAGGAGCGCTCCGATGATCGCCCCGATGAAGCCGGTCGGACCCATGTCACGCTCCGGGACGATGAGGCCGAAGACCCATCCACCCACCACGGCACCGGCGATGCCGAGCAGGATCGTCACGATCACTCCGCCCGGGTCCTTTCCGGGCATGATCGCCTTGGCGATCAAGCCCGCGATTCCGCCGATGATTATCCACCACAAGATCGACATGCCGCCTCCAGGGATATCTGAACGGGGGGTCCGCCCCCTCATTTTCGGAGGGCAATACCCGTGCCGCGTGAGCTGCTCCCGGACCGGCGGCGCGCGTTCGAACCCCGCCGCCGGCAGCGCGGCGCCCCCGAGCAAGGAGCCGGCTCCCCGCGCTCAAAGAGCCGGCCCCGCCTCCCCGTTCTGTGCGGGCGGGCCGGCTGGCTTCCCCCGCTCAGGGAGCCGGCGCCAGCACCGCCAGCACGACCAGTCGGCCGCCGCCGGTGTTGCGGATACCGTGCGGCACGCCCGCCGGGGCGACGAGCATGAGGCCGGCCTCCATGTCGATCTCGCGGTCCTCGAGCAGGAACGCGCCCCGGCCGGTGAGGACGTGGTAGACCTTGTCCATGTCGTCGTGCGTATGCAGCCGGTGCTCCTGGCCGGGCTCGAACGCGTTCAGCCCGACGAGCACCCGCTCGGAGGTGAACAGCGTGCACTTGCCCATCTTCTCGGCATCGAAGACGGCGTGCTCTTCGGGACGAATGGCCTCCGGATGGTTCATGGGCGTCCTCTCTACGCGTTCCGGGACGGCCGGCTACGCAACTCCGCGTAGGGCGCTGACGAGCTGGGTGTGCGAGGCTTCGGGCACCCCGAGGGACGTACGTGCCGGGGCGAGGCGAGCGCAAGCGGCGCGCCCACGCAGGTCCGTGTCCTGACCCTCACGCCGCAACTGGACGTATCTTGCATCCGATCCCAGGAGCCCGTGTCCGATCCCAGGAGCCCGTGGTGGAACGCGGTAGGCCGCCGGCCCGCACATCCCTGACCGAAGCGGCGGCCCGCCGTGGTGAGGACGCACGCGTAGTGGAGCCACTCATCGAGGAGCGACGGGGCGGCGCCCTCGGGCCGGCGGTGCCCTGCGTGTCGGGCGTGGCGTATGCGCTACCCTCACGGTCGGTGAGCGTGCGCGAGCTGCAGCGGGACGGTCTCCTCGAGAGCCCGGCGGAGCTGCTCGAAGAGTTCGGGTTCCGGAGCGTGAGGGTCGCCGGGTCCGAGACGCCCTACGCCCTGGCGAAGGAGGCCGGCCGGCGGCTGATGCGCAGGCGCGGGATCGACCCCGAGTCCGTCGACCTCCTCGTGTACGGCGGCCCGCAGGGCCCGACCGCGTTCACGACCTCGCCGTCCCCGGCCGAAAGCTCCGCGAGCCACCGCACGCTGGACCGCTTCCGCTATCCGGGCACGCGCCTGCAGCACGACCTCGGCCTCACGCGCGCCTCCACACTCGGGCTCGACCAGCTCGCGTGCACGACGCTCCTCGCGGCCGTCCGCCTGGCCCGGGCCATGTGCCTGGCCGAGGGTCTGGAGCGGGTGCTCTGCATCTCCTCCGAGTTCTTTCCGGCCGATGCCGGCAGGGAGTCCATCTTCAACTGCACGTCGGACGCCGCCGTCGCGGTGCTCGTGGAACGCGGCGGCGAGCGCAATCGCATCCTGTCCGCGGTGCACGTGACCAAGGGTTACTACTGGGATCCGGGAGCGATGCGCGACGAGGTCGTGGCGTCGTACTTCCCCACGGCCAAGCACGTCCTGGAGCGAACCATGGCGGAGGCGTGTTGGTCGCCGCGCGACGTCGACTGGGTGATTCCGCACAACGTAAGCCTGCGGAGCTGGGAGATCCTGATGGGGCTGGCGGGGCTGGCCGGGGCGCGCATCTGGTCGGAGAACATCGCGCGCGTGGGACACACGCTGGCCGGCGACAACTTCATCAACCTGGCAGACGCGATCGACGGGGGCGTGGTGCGGCCCGGCGAGCGGCTCCTGCTCTTCTCCTACGGCTTCGGTGCCCATTGGACCGGGCTGGCCATCGAGGCCTGAGCAATGACCGGACGAGCCACCGCGCTGTTCATGACCGGAGCCACCGGTCTGATCGGGAGCCGCGTGCTCCGGCGCCTGCTCGTCGCCGCCCCCGGCCTGCACGCGTTCGTGCTGGTGCGCGACGCGGCGCGCTGGACGGCCGTCGGAGGCGGAGCCGAAGCCCTCGACGGCCGGGTCACGCCGCTCGTCGGCGACATCACCCGCGAGGGTCTGGGCCTGGACGGCCGCGCGCGGCGCGCGCTCGCCCGCCGGGTCGGCTTGGTGGTGCACGCGGCGGCCGACACGGTCTTCTCGCGCCCGCTCCCCGCCGCGCGACGGGTGAACGTCGACGGAACGGAGCACGTGCTCGAGCTGGCCGCGCAGTGGCCCCGTGTCGAGCGTACGGTCCACGTGAGCACGGCGTTCGTGGCGGGCCGGCGCACCGGGCCCATTCTCGAGCACGAAGACGGCCCGGACGAGGGGTTCGTGAACAGCTACGAGCGGTCCAAGTTCGAGGCCGAGCGCCTCGTGCGCTCCTCGGCCGGGCCGTGGGTGATCCTGCGGCCCAGCACAGTGGTTTGCGACGGGACGCACGGGCGCGTGAGCCAGCTCAACGCCGTCCACCGCGCGCTGCGGCTGTACCACGCCGGCCTCGCGTCCATGCTCCCCGGCGGGGAGGCCAGCCCGGTCGACCTGGTCACCGCCGACTACGTCGCGGACTGCGTGAGCGCGGTCACGATGGCGCCCGGGGTCGAAGGGAGCACGTTCCACGTGTGCGCCGGCCGGGGAGCCATCGGCCTCGGAAGGCTGCTCGACGACTCGTACGCCGTGTGGGCCGAGTCGCATCGCTGGCGCCGAAGGGGCATCGCACGGCCGGCGATCACCGACCTCGAGACGTATCGGCTGTTCGAGCGCACCGTGGAGCAGACCGGCGACGCGCGCCTGCGCAGGATCACGAGGTCTCTGGCGCACTTCGTGCCGCAGCTCGCGCTGCCCAAGCGCTTCGATACCACGAACGTCGAGCGCGTCACGGGGAGGGCCTCGCCGCCGGTGGCGGACTACTGGGAGCGGGTGATCCGCTACCTCGTGCGGAGCGGGTGGGCGGCTTCCGCGCGGCTCGCGGGGAGCACGGCGTGAGCTCCACGCGCGGCCTGCACCGGCGCGCCGACGCGGGCGCGTTCGTCGAGGCGATGCTGTCGTGGCTCAACGAGCGGGTCGCGCCTCCGGGCGTCACGATCGGGGCCGACACGCCGCTGTTCGAGAACGGTCTGATCGACTCGATGCGCATCCTCGAGCTCATTGCGTGGACCGAGCGCGAGACCGGGCTGACGATCGCGGACGAGCAGGTGCGGATGGACAACTTCCGGACGCCCCGGCGGATCGCCGAGGTGTTCGTGGTGGGCTGACCGTCATGTGGACTGCCGAGTCGGTCGTCGCGCAGCTCAGGCGCGAGGGGGAGCTGTGGGAGCCGGTGCCGGGGCTCGTGGCGCTGCGTGGCGACGCGCTGCATCTGTTCCGCGCGGTGGAAGCGAGGCTCGCCGAGTTGGCCCGCTCCCAGGCATTCCCGGAATGGCACGTCCCCTCGGGCCTGGCGCTCGACACGCTCGCCCGTGCGTGCTACTTCGACTCCTTTCCGCACTGGCTGACCGCGGCCGCGCATCTGAGCGACGATCCGGCCGCGCTCGAGTCCGTGGCGCGCGCGCCCGACCCCGCCGGCGCGGCGGCGCGCGCGCTCGAGCCCGCAGCCTGTGCGCTCCCGCCGGCGCTGTGCTACCACGCGTACGCGCGCCTGGCGGGCCGCACCGTCGACGCGGTCCGCATGAGCGCGCAGGGCACGTGCTGGCGCCACGAAGCCGAGGGCGCGCGTGCCCTGGCCCGCGGCTGGTCGTTCACCATGCGCGAGATGGTGCACGTGGGCTCGCCCGAGGAGGTCGCGCGGCTCGTGCGCGACGGCATGGAATGGGCCGCCCGCCTGGCAGAGGAGCTCGGGCTCCGCCACGAGACCGTGCCGGCGTCCGACCCGTTCTTCGCCCCCACCGCCAAGGGCCGCGCGCTCCTGCAGCGAGTGAAGGAGCTCAAGCACGAGCTCCGGCTGGACATCGGTGCGGGCGAGAGCGTAGCCGCGGCGTCGTTCAACGACCACGAGTCCTTCTTCGGCGACTGCTTCGACATCCGGCTCGCCGACGGACGCAGCGCCGCGAGCGGCTGTGTGGCGTTCGGCGTCGAGCGCTGGACCCTGGCGTTTCTTGTCGTCCACGGCCCGGACTCGGCTCGTTGGCCGGAGCTGGGAGCGACGCCAGGCAGCCTGAGGGCGGAGGTGCGGGCCTCCGCCGGCACCGCTACGCGGGCGGAATCGCGCGCGCCCGCAACCGGCTTCTCCCCCGGGACCGTGCCGCTTCCGCCCGGCGCCTCCCCCGGGACCGTCCCGCCTCCACCCGGCTCCTCCCGCGGGACCGTCCCGCGTCCGCCCGACGCTCCCCTGTACGTCCGGCACGCGGCGGCCTCGGATCGGGGCGCCTGGTCCGTCGAGCGGGACGTGGCGTGGGAGCGCATCGATCGCGAGGGCGCCCTCGGCCAGCCGGACCTGCTCGGCCGGCTTCGGGACGCCGCGCTCATCGAGTCCTTCCACCCGGTCAACCTGGCGCGGCTCATGCGCATATGCCACGACGACATCGACGCGGGCGTGTGCTTCTCGCTCGAGGCGTACGAGGGCTTCAAGCACTTCCACGCGCTGCGGCGCTACCTGGACGTGGTGGGCTTCGAGCCGAGCATCACGGAGGAGGAGCTCGTGCGCATCCGCGAGGGGTCGCAGGATCGCGACGTCCCCCCCGGGGGGGCGATCGAAGCGCTCGTCGGGTTCATGCTGTCCGAGCACCTCGCATCGTACTTCTTCCGCCGGCTCGCCGAGCGGGCACGCGAGCCCGTGCTCGCGGACATGCTGCGGCTCATCGCGGCGGACGAGGTGCGGCACGCGCAGTCCGCGTCCGACCTCATCGCGAAGCGCATCGCCCGTGACGATTCGCTCGTGCCCAGGGTCCTGGACGCGGCGACGTCGTTTCGTCACTACGGCAGCGAGGTCGTCGCGGAGGTGCCCGTGGCGATGCCCGGCGACGAGGTCGCCATTCGAACGTTCGCCGGCCGCATCGAGCGCCTGTGTGGCGTGCGGCTCGTGGATCACGTGAAGAGGAATCTCTGACCGGCCAGGACGCAGAAAGGGCTTCCGACCGAGCTCAACGGAGGACCGAGGTTCGAAAGCGATGGACATGGAGATCACACCGCTCGAGCTGCGAAGGCTCGACTTCTACCGCGCCTCGGAGCTGCACGGGGGGCTCCTGCTCGGGCGGCTGGTCCGCAGGGCGCGGGATCCGGAGCTGATGCTCGACCTGACGCGTCACGCCGCGGAGGAGGTGGCGCACGCGCAGCTCTGGACCGAGACGATCCTGGCCGTGGGCGGCCGTCCGCGCCCCCCGGGCGATACCTATCAGGCGCGCTACGCGCGGGCGCTCGGGCCGGTGACGAGCCTGTTCGAGGTGCTCGCGCTCACGCAGGTGTTCGAGCGCCGTGTGTACCAGCACTTCATCGATCACGCGCGCCTGACGGAGACGCACGCGAGGGTGCGCGCCACGCTCCTGCGGATGGTGGAGGAGGAGAAGGATCACCTGGCGTGGGTCAAGCGATGGCTCGACCGGGAGGAGGCGCGCGGCAGGCCCGTGCGCCGAACGCTGCGACGGTTCGGCCGTGTCGACGCGGTCGTCTACGACGAGCTGATCCGGGAGTACCGGTTCCCGCGGTCCGCCCGACGTGCCGCGACGGGATGAGCGCCCGCCGGCAAGCGTGAGCCGCGGGAGCGCCGGGGGCGCCGGAATGGCGGAGGAGGTCACACCGTGGACGCCGTAGTCGCGCTGAACGCCGTCGGCACCTGCCTGTCGCTGCTGGTCCTCGTTCGCATCGGCCTGCTCCCGCGGACGTCCTTCCGTCCGGGAAGGCGGACGCTGGCGTGGTGGCTCAACAGCGCTCCGTTCTGGCTTGCGGGCACCGGCCTGCTCGCGGTGCTGTCCGGCATCGCCTCGCCTTACCTACAGCGCGGCGGTGCGGCCTCGGCGGTGTCGTCGGCGCTCGGCCTCGCCGCGGCGGCGTCCGCGCTCGCGGTGATGGGCCGCGCGCTCGCCGCGCACGAGCGGCCACCGGCGCTGTGGCACCAGCCCCACGACGTGCCCGAGCACCTCGTGACGTCCGGCCCCTACGCGCATGTGCGGCATCCGTTGTACGCCGCGTTCCTGCTGGCGCTGATCGGCTGCGTGCTCGCGGCTCCGCACTGGTCCACGCTTCTCGGGCTCGGCTTGGCGGCCTATCGGCTGAACGGCACCGCGGCCGCCGAGGAGGCGCGCTTCCTCGCCTCGGGGCTCGGCGCGCGCTACGCCGCCTACGCGCGCGTGGCCGGCCGCTTCCTGCCGCGGCTCCGAGGCGCCGGGATCCCGCGACGCACCGGCTGAGGCGTGCAACGAGCGGCGGTTCGAGCAGGACACTCCGGCTGGCATCGGTCGTACCGCGTCGTTGCGGGTGGCGGCGCGATGGGCTTCAGGGTGCGGCACGGGCAGCGTTGTCACTTCAAATCATCATGATAGATTGAAGTGTATGTTCACGCGCCGACTGCTTCTCCCGAACCCCGGTACCGAAAGCTTCTTCCTATGGGGACCTCGCCAGACCGGCAAGAGCACGCTGCTACGCGGCGCCTACGCCGATGGCCTTTGGATCGACCTCCTGAAGGCTGAAGAGTTCCGCCGATACGCCTCGCATCCCGAGAGAATTAGGGAGGAGTTGGAGGCCGAGGGGGAACGAGCGGGGAGGCAGGTCGTCATCGATGAGATTCAGAAGGTGCCAGCTCTGCTCGACGAGGTGCACTGGCTGATCGAGAACCGCGGCTGCCACTTCGCGCTTTGTGGGTCCAGCGCACGGAAGGTCAAGCGTGGCGCGGCCAACCTGCTCGGCGGCAGGGCGCTGCGTTATGAGCTCCATGGGTTGACGGCGGCCGAACTCGGTGACGCTTTCGACTTGGATCGCATGCTCAACCACGGCTATCTGCCCCGAATCTACCAGGCAGAGCGGCCGCGACGCCTTCTCGATGCATACGTGGCGGACTACCTGAAGGAGGAGGTGGCCGCGGAGGGCCTGGTACGGCAGCTCCCGACCTTCTCGGACTTCCTGGACGCTGCGGGGCTCAGTGACGGCGAGATCGTCAACTTCTCCTATGTCGCACGGGCATGCGGGGTCTCCAGCCACACAGCCAAGAGCTATTTCGGGATCCTGGAGGATACGCTTCTCGGACGCTGGTTGCCCGCCTTCCGCAAGCGGCCCAAGCGCCGGGTCATCGGAGCGCCGAAGTTCTACTTTGCCGACGTCGGCGTTGTGAACCGCCTCGCCCGCCGGGGCGAGCTGTCGCGTGGCTCCGAACTATACGGAAAGGCGTTCGAGAACTGGGTCTTTCACGAGCTGTCGGCGTTCGTCAGCTACCATGAGGTCGATGCGGGCCTCTCGTACTGGCGCCTGGCCAGCGGCATCGAGGTGGACTTCATCCTGGGCGACATGCACCTCGCGGTAGAAGCCAAGTCCACCGAGCGTGTGACGTGGGACCATCTGAAGGGCTTGCGCAGCCTCATGGAGGATCACCCGAAGGTGGGGCGACGCGTCGTGGTGTGCCGAGAGCCTAAGGCACGCATCACTGAGGACGGAGTTGAGATCTTGCCCACCGGGATCTTCATAGAGCGGCTCTGGAGTGGTGGACTGACCTGACGGCCGGTGCGGCCACGAGGGCGAGGCTCTGCCCCCCGTTGCGAGCACCACCGGCCCCGCAACGGACCATGAGTCACAGTGCTGGGAGTTCGTGTAGGTGGGCGCGGTCCGCCCCGCCCCCCGTCAGTCGAATCGGACGCGCGGCCTGGGGACGAGACGCCCGAGCCGCTTGGCCAGGAGCGAGCGCAGCAGGCCCAGCTTCTTCGGTGGCGTCCCGTACGACTCGAAGCGAACCACCGCGCGGGTCGCCCCGAGGCTCCGAATCGCCACGCGAGCGCGGGTCGTCCCGAGCGTCAGGACGTAGCCGGACGGGTCACGCTCGAAAGGGATCCGGAGCTGCCCGAGACTCTGCTCGAGCAGACTCACGAACCGGACATCGTCGAAGCCGCTCAGGAGCCAGGTGTCGCGCAGCGGAAGGGCCGCGGCGCTCAGCGCGGCGAACCACGCCAGCGCCACCAGGCCCGCCGCGGAGCCGACACTCGCCAGGGCCGCGGCCACGACGAGCACGACCTGGAGCGTGAGCAGCAGCGCATGGACGACCAGCACCGTCCCGCCCCGCAGAACGGTCGTCTCGCGCCGCACGGACGAGGCGGCCCAGGCGCCGGCCAGCAGGAACGCATGGAGGATCGGGAGTGGCATGCGCCCGGGGCGAAGCGGCTGAGATGCGTGCCGTAGCCGCGCTGGCGGTCCCGCCTACTCCAGGATGATCCTTATGTTCTCCGTCGCGCTGTCTCCGGCGTGGTCGTTCAGGCGCTCGGCGACCGCCGCACCGACCTTCTCCACGACGTTCGACGGCATCTCGTACTCGACGTCCATCACCAGGCGAGTGCCGTCGCCCTCCGGCTCGACGGAGTAGGTGAACGTGCTCAGAATGCCCGTTGTAGTGCGGTACTTGTAGAGCCGGCCCGGCACGTACTCGACGGCCTCGGCCCGGCCAGAGAACTCGACGCCCGCCATGATGAACGTCCAGTCCCAAGTCGTGCCCGGCGCACGGGCGGGTCCGGTCAGGTTCTCGACGCTCTTCAGGGGACCGATGAACGCCGGATGGTTCTCCACTTCGGCGATGTACTCGATGACGGTCTCGGGGTCCGCTGCGACGGTCACGGTCTTGGTCACGCGCGACATGGCCGGCTCTCCGTGAAGGATTCCAGGTGGTGACGAGACGGGCGGGCGGGCGCCCGGCTGCGGGGCAATCTGGGCCGGCCGGCCACTACGTGCCACCGACCGGGCGGAAGGGAGTACGGCGCGGATGGCGCAGGGTGCCGCGCCGTCCCCAGCGATCGACGGCCTGCTCGCCTTGCGGCGCAGCCGAGAACGCGGTAGCCCCCCTTGGGAACGCGACCCTTCCCGAATGCACCGCCGAGGTAGTATTGTTGTGAGGTTCGGGTTTTATTCGGTAGGGCGAAAATGGCTCAGCGAAGCGGCATAGAGTGGACGGACGTGACGTGGAATCCGGTGACCGGCTGTACGAAGGTCTCCGCCGGTTGCGACAATTGCTATGCCGCGACCTTGGCAAATCGGTTGCTGAAGGAGACCTATCGGGCTCGGTTGCCCGTGGTTGATTCTGACATCACCCGCCGGGATCCCTTTGCGGTGCGTTTGTGGCCGGAACGTGTCGAGCAGCCGTTCCAATGGCGTGACCGGAGGATCGTCTTCGTGAACAGCATGAGCGACGTGTTTCATTCGGACGTCCCCGAGGAGTTCACGCGCCGGCTGTTTGCAGTCATGCTCGAAGCGGACTGGCACACCTTCCAGGTACTAACCAAGCGCCCCGGGCGCGCCCTCAGGTTCTGGAACAGGAACAAGGACCTGTTCCGAGATGGACCAATCCCCCATCACATCTGGATCGGGACATCGGTCGAGGATCAGCGGGTTGCGTTTCGAGCCGAGCAGCTGCGCAGGGTACCCGCTTCGGTTCGATTCCTCTCCTGCGAGCCTCTGATCGGGCCCTTGGTTCTCGATTTGGATGGATTCCACTGGGTCATCGTCGGCGGCGAGAGTGGGCCAGTGCGGCGCCCAATCGAGGAGGCCTGGGTCCTCACGATCCGGGACCAGTGCCGTGCGCGGGGCGTACCCTTCTTCTTCAAGCAGTGGGGCGGTCGAACGCCAAAGGCAGGAGGTCGGCAGCTCGAGGGCCAGCAGTGGAACGAGATGCCCGAACGGGCCGCCAGCGGCTAGAAGGGTGACGGGAGCCGACTTCCGGGGGGGCCTCGAAGACGATGGGCTCTATACGCCCAGTATCAAGCCTCACTCGGTCGAGAAGATCCGACTCCACAACTTCTACGTGACGCTCTTCACCACGGCCATGAAGAGCCATTGGGCTCAGCGCGCTTACCTCGGCCTCTATTCCGGGCCGGGCCGGGCGCGACTCGAGGGCTCCGGCGACATCATCGAAACCACCGCGCTGTCGGCGTTCCGTCCGCGATTCCCGTTTACCAGGTACATCTTCGTGGACAATGACCCCCGTTGTATTGAGGCACTCGCCTCGCGGGTCGAGCCGTTCCGATCGGCGCATGACATTACGCTCATCGAGAGTGATGTGACGAAGGCTGTACCTGCCATCATCGATGCAATGCCATCGGGCGGCCCGGGCAAGGGCGTTCTTTCATTCTGCTTCATCGATCCGTTTTCTGCTGCCTTGGATTTCGAGGTGATACGATCCCTCGGTACACGGTTCAAGATGGACTTCCTCATACTTCTCATGCTCGGAAGGGATGTTCGCACGAACTTCAGGCGGTACCTGCAGGATCCAGGCGATACTCGGATCGCCTCGTTGATCGATGACCCTGACTGGCGCGACGAATGGCTGAGCCGTGGACACAAGAGAAAGGACCTGATTCGTTTCTTGCTCGGGAAGTTCGACTCAGCCATGACCCGCTTGGGCTACAAGGCTGCTCGCCCCGGAGATGCTCACCCGATTCGGGTGATGGGGAAGCGGGTGTTCCTCTACTCGCTCGCGTTCTATAGCAAGAGCGACCTCGGACAGAAGTTTTGGAAGACAACGGTCAGAGGTAGCGATCCGCAGTTTGGGTTGGATCTCTGGTAGCGAGCGGCAGGCTTGCCGCGTGACGGTTGTCCACGGTTTCCGTTTGCATGCGCTCGCCTTGCGGGTAGCGGCCCGGGTCGGCATGGTCGCGAGGGGGAAAAGCGCGAGATGTCGGCTGAGTCGTGCCTTCCGCGCTGCCGGCGCAGCCGGCAGCCCGTGCCCGTAGTCCCGTGACCGGAGGGTCCGATGTCACAGCGTACTCGCAGCCGGCCACCGCGCCAGCCCGTACTGTCGATTCTAGCTTCCGTGGCGTTGGCCTTCGCGGTGCCCTCGCCCGCCTGGCTGGCCGCGCAGGGCGTTCCGATCGCGCTCCCCTCGCTGGCGGAGCCGGGCATCTCACCCGACGGGACGGAGATCGCCTTCGTGTCCGGGGGCGACATCTGGACGGTACCGTCGACCGGTGGCGAGGCGCGGCTCCTGGTGGCGCACCCCGCGGACGAGCAGCGCCCTCTGTACGCCCCGGACGGTCGCCGGCTGGCGTTCAACTCGACGCGTGAGGGGGGGCTGGACATCTACGTCATGGACCTCGTGACCGGCGGAGTGTCGCGCCTCACGTACGGCTCGGGCGCCGAGCAGCTGAACGCGTGGTCGCGGGATGGGGAGTGGGTCTACTTCTCCTCCCCGGACGAGGACATCGCGAGCATGCACGACGTCTTTCGTGTACGGGCCACGGGCGGCACGCCGATGGCCATCTCGGCGGACCGCTACGAGACCGAGTTCTTCGCGGCGCCCGCTCCGAGCGCGGGGCTGCTCGCCGTGAGCACGCGAGGCCACATGGCGCGCGGCCAGTGGTGGCGCAACGGGCACTCGCACATCGACGAGGCGGAGATCTGGCTGGTGCGCGAGGGCGCGCCGCCCTCCTACGAGCCGCTCGCGACGGGCGGCAAGAACGTGTGGCCCATGTGGAGCCCGTCGGGCGATCGCGTGTTCTTCATGTCGGACCGAAGCGGCTCGGAGAACCTCTGGTCGGTGCCGGTGCCCGGCGGCCCGGCGGTCGCTGTGGGCGGCGCAAACGGCGAGGGGATGGGGGAAGCGGCCGAAAACGGCGGCGCCGCGGCCAGCCGGGACGGCGCCGAGCGGCTCACCGGGTTCGAGCGCGGCCGCCTCCTGTGGCCGAGCATCGCGACCCAGCGGCCGGTCATCGCGTTCGAGCGGGACTTCGGCATCTGGACGTACGACGCGGAGACCGCCCACGCCGAGCAGCTCGACGTGCGGCTGGTGGGCTCGGTCGGCGCTCCCACGCCGGAGGTCGTGACCGTGACCGACGACTTCGATGACGTCGCCGTGTCTCCCGACGGGCGGAAGGTGGCGTTCGTGGTGCGCGGCGAGGTCTTCGCCGCCGCGACGGAGGGCGACGATCCCGCGGCCAGGATCACCCGCACGCCCGCCGCCGAGGGGCAGGTCGCGTGGGCGCCCGACTCCAGGCGCATCGTGTACACGTCCTGGCGCAACGGCACGCCGCAGATCTTCGAGCACGACTTCGCCAGCGGCCGGGAGCGGCAGCTCACGGCGACCGCGGAACGCGACGGCAGCCCGACGTTCTCCCCCGATGGCACCTATCTCGCGTACAACCGTGCCGGCAACGAGCTGCGCGTCATCGAGACCGCGACCGGAGCCGACCGGCTCTTGGCGGCGGGCACGAGCGGCGGCAGCTCGTTCACGTGGTCGCCCGACAGCCGCTGGATCGCATACGGTGGCTACACCGACGAGTTCAGCAACGCGATGGTCGTGCCGGTCGACGGCGGCGAGCCGCGTCAGGTGAGCTTCCTGGCCAACGCGAGCTTCGGATCCATCGACTGGGCCTCCACGGGCGAATACCTCGCCTTCCGTACAGGGCAACGCACCGAGCCCGGGCGGCTCGTGCGCGTGGACCTCGTGCCGCTGACGCCCATGTTCTACGAGGATCGCTTTCGCGATCTGTTCAACGTGGAGCAGCCCGGGCGCCCGCGGACGGAAACGTCGCCCGCCCGGCCGGTGCCGGCCGAGCCGGTGGCGGGCGACGCCCCCGCGCCGGCGGCCGGGCCTCCGGCTCCGCCGGCCGAGGTCGACATCACCTTCGACGGCATCCGTCGCCGCGGCTACTTCGTCGATCTCGACTTCAGCGTGGGCTCGGTCCTCCTGAGCCCCGACGGGGAGCACGCCGTGGTCTCGGGCGAGGGCGAGCTCTACTGGATCTCGCTCGAGGAGGGAGACGGCGCCGAGCCGAGGCGGCTGACGCCCTCGGGGCCCGGGGGCGGCGCCCAGCCGGTGGGCTTCTCCTCCGGCGGGGACGAGCTCTACCTCGTGCGGGGCGGCAGGATCGGGATCATGGACATCGATTCGGGGGACACGAGATACGTCGACACGTCGGCCGAGGTGGAGGTGGACTTCGAGCGCGACAAGGTCGCCGTGTTCGAGCAGGCTTGGGGCGAGATGCGCGACGGCTTCTACGACCCGGGCTTCCACGGCGCGGACTGGGACCGCGTTCGGGAGGTCTTCGCGCCACGGGCGGCGGGCGCGCGCACGTTCGCCGAGCTCAGCCGCATCCTGAACCTGATGCTCGGCGAGCTGAACGCCTCACACCTCGGCCACGGCGGCGAGCAGGCGGGCCCGGACCCGGTGCCGACCGGCAGGCTCGGCGTTCGGTTCGACCGTGCGGCGTACGAGCGCGACGGCCGCTTCCGGGTGTCCGAGATGGTCCCGCTGGGTCCGGCCGACGTCACGAGCCGAATCGCCGTGGGCGACCACCTGCTGAGCCTGAACGGCGAGGCGCTGATGCGCTCGACCGACCTCGACCGGCTGCTCGCTGGCACCGAAGGCGAGAAGGTCGTCGCGCGGGTCGCGCGCGGCGCCGACGGGGAAGGCGGCCGCGACGTGGAGCTGCAGCCCATCGGCCGGGGGGCCGAGCGCCAGCTCGTCTACCGGGCGTGGGTGGAGGGCCGCCGCGCCCACGTGGACGAGCTCAGCGGCGGCAGGCTCGGCTACGTGCACATCGCGTCCATGTCCGAGGGAGCGCTCGACCAGCTCGTCTTCGATCTCGACCAGCTGAATCACGCCAAGGAGGGCGTGGTGGTGGACGTCCGCAACAACAACGGCGGCTTCGTCAACGTGTACGCCATCGACATCTTCTCGCGCCGGAACTACTTCACCATGCGCAACCGCGGCGGCGTCGTGGCACCCTCCCGGGTGCAGCTCGGCCAGCGCGCGCTGCTCGCCCCGACCGTGCTCGTCACCAACCAGCACACGCTGTCGGACGGGGAGGACTTCACGGAAGGCTACCGCTCCCTCGGGCTCGGCAAGGTCGTGGGCGAGCCCACCGCGGGTTGGATCATCTACACCGGGAGCGCGAGCCTTGTCGACGGAAGCTCGGTCCGCATGCCCAGGGTGGAGATCCGTGACGGGGACGGCCGGCTCATGGAGCTGAGCCCCCGCCCCGTGGACGTTGTCGTGGAGCGCCGTCTTGGTGAGAGTTACCACGGGCGCGACGCCCAACTCGAGCGCGCTGTCGAGGAGCTCCTCGCCGACTTGGACGGCGCGACACGAGACTCGCGCGAAAATCGATGAAAGATGCCATATTTCGGGCGATCTCGGTCGAGCCGTCCGGTCACGTCGTCGTTCCGTCAAACGTACATACGTCAACCAATTGGATACCGGCCCCTACCGCCGTCGATCCTCATCCCG
>Ga0302046_10002865_pt1 | contig 15904 bp, 9 predicted proteins | sample RVTome_11_FD_200261 | JGI IMG/M metagenome (GOLD analysis project Ga0302046, IMG submission 200261) | Soil microbial communities from uranium-contaminated site in the Upper Colorado River Basin, Wyoming, United States - RVT147D111 (version 2) ...
GAGGGCAGCCTGCTCGTGATCGCCGCGGCAGACTGGCCGGCCGTGCCGGTGCCCGGCGGGGCATCCGGCCAGACGCAACGCCTTGCCGGCCGCCTCGGCCCGGATGAGCGCCGCGCCCATCTGCACGGCAACCTCGCGATAGAAGGCACGGCGCCCCCCGGCAGCGAGACGCCCGGCGAACTGGTCATCGACGGGTTGCTCATCGAAGGCGCGGCGACGGTTCTGGAGGGGCATCTGGGCAGCGTGCGGCTGGCGCACACGACGCTGGGTTTGCAAGACCCGGACAACCCGGTCGGCCTCACCGTCGCTCCATCCATCGATGTAGATCTGCAAAACCCGGCTTTGCGGTTGGTTCTCGACCACTGCATCAGCGGGCCGCTCGTTGTGCCGGAAGCCGTGCTGGAGGTCCGCGTGGCAGACAGCATCGTGCAGGCGCCCCGCGCGAACGGCACACGTGGGCCGGCGCTGGCCGCTCCCGGCGCCAACCCCGGCCCGTCTACCGTCATCGAGCGCAGCACGATCCTCGGCAGCGTCCATGTCGAGATCCTGTCGATGGCGTCCGAGACCCTCTTTACCGAGATCGTCGCGGCCGAGCGGCTGCAAACGGGGTGCGTACGCTTCAGCTTCGTACCGGAGGGTTCCCGTACGCCGCGCCGTTTCCGGTGCCAGCCCACGCTGGCCCTGCGGCAGCACGCCGAAGCCCTCGGGTTGACCTCCGTAGCCGCCTTACCGCCCGATGAGCGCGACCGCATTATCCGGCGTCTCCAGCCCGGCTTTACCGCCACGCAATACGGTCATCCCGGCTTTCTCCAACTCTCGCGGACGGGTGCCGAGGAGATCCGGACGGGTGCCGAGGACGGCTCCGAGATGGGCGTGTGGCACTCTCTCAAACAACCGCAACGCATCGCCAATCTCGACGCCAGCCTGGCCGAGTTTCTTCGATTCGGGTTGGAGGCGGGGCTTCTCTTTGTCACCTGATCTTTATCACCTGATGATTTTTGATCGGCTATCCGATCGAGGCATGTTCTTATGAAAGGCGACCTCACACGTGCTACGTTCGACAGGAACAATCACTTCAGCAGCGTCCGCATGCAGCAAGGACGTGTGCAGCTCGATGCGGACTGGAACGAGCAACAAGACATTACGAAGCATCGCGTCGAAACGGAGGCGGTGGATCTCATCGGCGGCTGCGGCGGACCCATCGACGAGGCCGGCTTCGGGCTCACCCCCAGCGGCAACGACCTGAACATCAGTCCGGGCCGGTATTACGTGGGTGGGTTGCTTTGTGAGAATGAGGCCGCCGTGCCCTACAGCGCCCAGCCCGACGTGCCCCTGGCGCCTCCGTCGCCCGGCGGGGTCGACACGCCGACCCTGCCCCCGGCGCCGGGTACGTACCTGGCGTATCTGGACGTCTGGGAACGCCACCTGACGGCCCTCGACGTCGATCACATCCGCGAGGTGGCACTCGGCGGCCCGGACACGGCCACGCGCACCAGGACCGTCTGGCAGGTAAAGCTGCATCCCGTCTCCAACGAGACCGATCCCGGCGGCGTCACCGAGCACTGCCTGAGCACGATCCCGACGTGGGATGCCGCCACGGCGCCGTCGACCGGCGAGATGGGGGCCCTGGCCGAAGCCTCCGCCCCGTCGGACAACCCCTGCATCGTCACGCCCGGCGCGGGCTTCCGCCGGCTGGAAAACCAGTTGTACCGCGTCGAAGTCCACGAAGGCGGCACCCGCAACCAGGCGCGCTTCAAGTGGTCGCGGGATAACGGTTCCATTGCAACACGTCTGGAAGCGCAGAGCGCCGACTTCAGCGAATGGACCGTGAGCAGCCTCGGCCCCGACGCCGTACTGCGCTTCGGCGCGGATCAGTGGGTGGAACTGACCGACGACGCCCACGAACTCCTGGGCCTGCCCGGCACCCTCGTGCGCGTCGTCCGGGCCGAAGGCCATGTCATCACCATCGACCTCGACCCGGCGCAACGCTTCCCGGCAGGCAGCGCGGTGGACATGGCGCAGTTCGTCAACCCGAAGGTGCGGCGATGGGACGGCCTCCTTGCAGGCCTCACGAACCAGAACTTCGTCGATCTCGAAGACGGCGTGCAGGTGCGCTTCCGAGGCGGCAACGGCGCCGACGGCCAGCCCCGGCGCTATCACACCGGCGACTACTGGCAGGTCCCGGCGCGTACGGCGACCGGTGATGTAGAATGGCCGCTTGATGCGGCGGACGAGCCCGAATGGCTTCCTGCGCCGGGTATCCGGCATCACTATTGCCGCCTCGCGCTGCTGACGTTCGACGGCGCTGCCTGGAGCGTCGTCTCCGACTGCCGCCACCTCTTCCCGCCCGTCACCGGGTTGACCGCGCTGTTTTATGTCAGCGGAGAGGGGCAGGAGGCCCGGCCCGATCCGACGCAACCCGGCACCGTGATTCCGCTGGCACAGCCGCTGCGGGTGGGCGTGGCCAACGGACAACATCCGGTGGCCGGCGCCCGTGTGCGTTTCGAAGTGCTGGGCGGTACCGGCCAGGTCAACGGCGTCGCCGGTCCGACCCTGGTAACCACAGGGGCCGACGGCATCGCGGCGTGCACCTGGGCAGTCGACGCGACGACGCAGGCGCAGGTTGTGCAGGCCACCCTGCTCGACGTGGCCGATCAGCCGGTGCATCTGCCGATTCGCTTCGGTGCCAACCTGAGCGTCGCCAGTGAAGTGGCCTACAGCCCGGGAAACAACTGCACCCTGCCGCCGACGGTCACCACGGTGCAGGAGGCGCTCGACGAACTGTGCCGTCGCCCGACCACGGGCGGTTGTACCACCCTGACGTTGCTCCCCGGTCCCGGCTGGGAGGCGGCCCTCTCGATACTCAATGCCGGAGAAGACGCCAACCTCTGCTTTCAACCCGGCGACTATCCGCTCGATCAACGCGTCACGCTGCGTGACATGGGTGTGCTCAAGCTTACGGGCGCCGGCCCGGGCACACGCATTGTGGCGCAGCAGGACGAAGCCGCCCTGGTGTTCGAGGATTGCATCAGCGTGACGGTGCGGGACGTGTACGTCGAAAGCCAGCGGGCCGGTTCTCCGAACACGCCGGGAAATACCTTCGGGGGCCTGAGCGGTGCGCTGACGTTTCGCGACTGCGGTGCCGTCACCGTCGATGCCGTGGCGCTTACATGCGCCTCCGGCGCAGAACGCGCGGCGAGTTGCCTCAGCATCTTTAGCGATCCGAGCACGTTAGGCACGGAGCCCGGCGCCGGGACGGTGCGGGTGCAGCACTGCGACCTCCGCATCGGGCACCAGCAAGCCGGGATGGTGCTGGTCAACGTCCGGCGTGCGCGCGTCGTCGACAACCTGCTGCGCCCGGGCCGGAAGTCGAGAAACTGGTCTATCGAGCGACTGCTTCAGAACAAGCACTACCGTGCCGCCGTCCGCAGCCTGCTCCTCCACGGCGTCCTCCTGAACCCGGACGATGAACTCCTTGTGGGGGGAACGCCACGGGGATTCGTCCTCGTCACCGCCGGTAGCCGCACGGCCCTGTTCGAAGCCGGCGTGACCCTGGCCGGAGAATGGGGGCGCCTGTTGGCCGAACCCGAGGTCAGCCGTACCCTGCAAGGGGTCCAGACGGACCAGGCGCTGTATGTGCGCCTGCAACGCATCGTGGATCGCATCCTGCTGAACGAAGGCAACTACGCGCCGAACCTCCCGTCGCCGGGCTTTGTGAACTGGTATACCGGATCGTTGAAAGCAGCCAACACGACGACGGGTTCGCAGGGCATCGTGATCGGCGGCACGACCGGCCGGGACGTTCACATCCACGGCAACACCATTCTCGGGGTGCATCAGGGGGTGCATGCGGGCGTCAGCCGCTCCGTGCCCGGCCAGCAAATCGATCAACTCGGCACCGTCCACATCACGGACAATGAGATTGAAGTGTTTCTGGCCCCCGGCGTGCGGGAACGGCACGGCATCTTCGTAGGCAATTGCGACAGCTTGCTCATCCTCAACAATCACGTACAGGTACAGCGCTTTCCGGTCACCCAGACGCTGCCGATCGACGGGGTCCGCGTGTTCGGTACCCTCGGGCGCATGGTGATGGTGCGGCAGAACCACCTGGCCGGCTGCACGACGGGCGTGCGCGTCGAGCCGCTCAATCAAACACTCCGGACGGTGGAACAGTGGCGTGTTGCAGACAACGCCATGCCCAGCGTGCAGCGCACCGTGGTTGCTCCCGCCATCGTGCAGCGAAGTAACAATGTTGCCTGATCGAGTGTTGCGGCACGAGGTGCTCTTGCGCCCAAGCCTGCCGTCGTGTATACTAAAGGTTCAAGTGACTTCCGTCGTTCAAGACGTACCGTATGGTGCCGGTCGGGTCAGGTTGCGTGATAGTCGGGTTTATCCCCGTCGAAGCGTTCAAGTACCCGCAGGTTCGATTCCTTGAAGTCATGAAGGCGCAGCGATCAGGGTGCGCCTTCTTTTTTTGCCCTGGGCGTATAGGCATCGGTTAAGGTTTCTCGTTTGTGAACCTTATGCAACGTATTTTCCTGTGTTCATTCTCCGCGATATGTTTAGGACGAGACGAAGTAGCTTCATAGCAAGCAGATCACAGAATTTGCCATGCAGACGGCTTTCATCGGATGAAACGAGACGTTGCTGCGCGAGAAGCTCTTCTTTATCCTTCGTCGAGGTGGCGTATGCAGCCTTTACTCGTTTTCCGGGCCTGGACGCTGGCCGTCTGGTCTGCCGCCTTCGTTTTCCCGGGTGTCGGTACGGGGCTTGCGCAGAGCGGCGCTTATCAGCCTCACAGCAGTTGCAGCCCGGGTCAGCTCCGCAACGATGCGGGCCAGTGTGCTCCTATTGAGCAAGTGCTCGCAGCCAGCGGTGCCGTCTACTGGGTTGATCAGCACCATGCCCAGGCCAGTGATCGGAATCCGGGTACGCAAGCCTTGCCGTGGAAGACGATCAGCCGGGCCACGCGAGCGGGCGTGCTCTCGCCCGGTGATGCCGTTATCGTGCGGGGGGGGGTATACCGGGAGGAGATCCGCCCGGCGGTAGGCGGCCGTGACGCCGCCCGCCGGATCACGTTCGCGGCGTATACGGGCGAGACGGTCGTCGTCACCGGAGCCGATCCGATGAACGCCGGCTGGACCAGGAACGGCCACGCCTGGCGACATCCCTGGCGCTTATCGTTACCGGCCTATCCTCATAAGAACCAGCCCGAGTTTCGGCGTGAGATGGTGGTGGTGGACGGGGAGGTGATGCGCGCGGTCTATAGCCTTCAGGATGTGGAGCCGGGCACCTTCTTCGTAGCAGGGTCGGATGCTTCCCCCAATGCTATCTACCTGCGCCTGCCCGATGACGGTACCCCGGACGGCCATCATATTGAAGTGGGCACGCGGTATCTACTGTTCGGTCCTGAGGACGGTGAGTGCGGCATGGAGGGCGACCTGGGCTGGTTTCGCGTAGTCGGTTTTGTGTTCCGGCATGCCGTCAATAGGGCCCAGTGGGGCGCGGTCTGCCTGGGGGCAGAAGGGTCTTTGATGGAGGAAAATACGGTAGCATGGACCAACGGCCTGGGCATCAAAATGTCCGGAAGGAACCACACGATGCGAGGCAACCGCGCCGTGGACAACGGGCAGGCGGGCATCAATGGGAGCTGCGAAGGTTGCCTCCTGGAGTATAATGAGTCGTCGCGCAATAACTGGAAAGGCTATAACATGTTCTGGGAGGCCGGGGGCGGTAAGTGGTCAAATACGAGGCATACGACCATCCGGCACCACCTGGCGCAGGACAATGAAGGCCCCGGAATTTGGTTCGACAGGAATAATGCGGATAACGTCGTCGAGCAATCTCGCTTGATCAACAACCTGGGCGCCGGGTTGATGCTGGAGTACCAGACGATACGGACTACGGTGCGCAACAACGTCTTCTATGGGACGCGCTGGCAGACGTGGACGGGGTCTGGATTGTTGACGCAGGCCTCAAGCCACAACACGGTGGTCTACAACAGTTTCATCGCAAACGAGGGAACAGGCCTGTGGATACGACCGGATCCGGGCAATCGCGCCGAAGACGGGCATACCTTGATCTATAATAATCTCTTTGCCGGAAATGCCACCGCGGCGTCCGGTGCCGAGGAGGCCCGCGAAATCGCGCTGGCGAAGCGCACGAACGTGTTAGATGGTAATCTCTACTGGTCGCATCGTACGAGCGAGACGTTCTGGTATGGCCCCGAGCGGTGGCGCGGCCATGATCTGGAGACGTGGCAGGCGCTGACACGCGGTGATGCCCATGCTCAAACGGGCGATACGAACCGGCCGCTCGTCGAGGATTTGACAACGCCGGATGGGTGGCATCTGCTGGCGGATTCGCCGGCGCGAGGGCGGGGCATACCGCTTCCAGCGGGTATCGAGGCGGTCGAGGAAGACATTGACGGCGGTGTGCGGCCGCTCACGGGGGCCGACGTAGGGGCTGATCAGTACGGAGCGTTCGGATCCTTGATCGTGCCCGAAGGACACCTCGACTCTCTCTCGGTAAGCCCTTTCTTCTTTGGTACCCTCAGGGATCTGAATGCCCACAACAAACACGTCCGCTCTCCCGCCGCTGACGTGCCGGGCACGGATCCCCCGGTGTTGCCCGATGCTGTTTTTGACGCGGTGAGTTATCCGAATCCATTCAACGCGGAGACGGTGATTCGCTACAAGCTTCCCGAACCAGTCCACGTCAGCCTGGCCGTGTATGACGTAACGGGCCGCCGCGTGGTGCTTCTGGTGGATCGAAAGCAGGAGGCGGGCCCGCACGACGTTATCTTTTATGCCGACAACCTGCCTAACGGTGTCTACATCTATCGGCTGAGGGCGGGCCGTTTCAGGAAGAGCGGAAGGATGGCGCTGATGCGGTAAAACACCCCGCCGAGGCGACACCTTCACGGAAAAGCCCTTCTCGTTTTCCGCAAGATCGGTTGGTTGCGACGACATACCGGGAAACGTCCGTCCCCATCGGTCCCGTTTCGCAACAGAAAGCTTTCGCCGCCAAGATGACAGTTACGGATCAGACGCTCGTCATTGCCGAAGACGGTGTGGTCGCCTCCGACCTGGGGGGAGACATGGTTCTGCTCGACATCAATGCCAGTACCTACTATGGGCTTAATGATGTAGGGGCAAGTGTCTGGCAACTGGTTCAACAACACAGACGTGTGGATGAGATCCACGCGATGCTGTTGGAAGAGTATGAGGTAGATCCGGCGCGTTGCAAAAAAGATCTCATCCGTCTACTGGAATCGTTGCACGCCCGGCGACTCATCCGTCTCGGCCAGGCTGAGCTTCAGCCGCTCAAGACATGAAGGCGTAGGACGGCCTTTTCAACGGTTCGGAGGCGTACCCGCCGCGACGCCGGGAAGGGGCCGAATAACTGCAGGTAGCGCGCCGCACACGCCACTCTCAGCAGGCGCATATCCGCATCTGTGGATGCTCGGGCAAGCCCCTCCTTTTCCGCAGCACCCCGATGTTGCTATGAAGGTGATATTGTCAACAGCCTGTTTTCGACTAACCTGCACGGCATGAGTGGAATCGTCGGCCTATATCATCTTGATGGGCGCCCGTTGGTCGGTACCGATCTGGTCCGCATGGTAGAGAGTCTGGCCCATCGCGGGCCTGACGGTACCGCGGTCTGGCATGAGGGTGCCGTCGGACTGGGGCATTGCCTGCTCCGCACAACGCCGGAGTCTCGCTACGAGACCCTGCCCCGGCTCAGCCGGGCGGGAGCGGTCGTCCTTACCATGGATGCCCGGCTCGACAATCGGGAAGAACTCATCCGGACGCTACGGCTTGCTGCGTCCGGGTCTCGACCGCCTACAGACAGCGAGATCATTCTCGGCGCGTATGAACGGTGGGGTGAGGCGTGCCCGGAACACTTGCTCGGCGATTTCGCCTTTGTGATCTGGGATAGTACCCGGCGCACGTTGTTCGGTGCGCGTGACCCTTTCGGTGTTAAGCCGTTGTATTACTATTATGCGCCCGGCAGGGTCTTTGCGTTTGCGTCCGAGATCAAAGCGCTCTTCGAGGTCGAAGGGGTTACAAAGCGGATGAACCCGGCAAGGCTCGCCGAGCACTTGCTGGTGCCCGTCGTCGACGATCCCACGAGCACCTTTTTTCGGGACGTTTTTTGCCTTGCCCCTGCTCACAGTCTCGCCCTGAATCCCGATGGTCTCCGGCTACGCTGCTATTGGGCGCTGAATCCGACGAAGGAGTTGCGGCTGTCTTCGGACGGGGAGTACGCAGAGGCGTTCCGGGCCCATTTTGAAGAGGCGGTACGCTGCCGCCTGCGCAGCGCGTTCCCGGTCGGCTCCATGCTGAGCGGAGGACTTGACTCGTCGTCCATCACCTCCGTCGCGGCTCGATTACTTGAGCAAGAAGGCCGGCCTACGTTGCATACGTTTTCTGCGCTGTACGACAACGTGCTCCAGTGCGACGAGCGGTCGTACATCCAGACCATGGAGGCCAAGTATAAACTGGACCCCCACATCTTCCACGCGGATGCTGTGAGCCCGCTCGCAGACGTGGACCGGCTCCTGTGGCATACCGACGCCGCCAATATGGCGGGCAATCTGTACATCAACTGGCAACTCTTTAAGCCTGCCAGCGAGCACGGCGTACGGGTTCTTCTGGATGGCTTCGACGGCGATACGACGGTCTCACACGGCCGGGGCTATCTGTCCGAACTGGTGCAAAGGAGGCATTGGTTCAGGTTGATTGGCGAGGTGAAAGCCTACGCGGCAATACTGGATGAACCCTGGAAAAAAGCCGTATGGAGCTGGGTCAAGGGTCCCATGTTGTCGGATTCGGGGATCCTGTGGGTCCGGCAGCAGTGGCGGCGCCTCGCGAACGCGGATTCCGCCACCCCGCATCCGGCGTCGGAGGCGCCTGCCTGGAGTCTGGGGCTAAACGAAACGTTTGCGCGTGAGGTGGCAGCGTATGTCGAGCCCGAGCGCCCTCGGGCGAAGACCGAGCGGGAGCACCACTACCGGCTCCTGGCTCGTTCATTGCTGTCCCAGAACCTGTCGTTGCTGGATGCCGCGGCCGCTTCGTTCTCTATTGAACTCCGGTACCCCTTCTTCGACCAGCGGTTGGTTACGTTCTGTCTCTCCCTGCCTCCTGAGCAGAAGCTGCGGCGCGGCTGGACGCGCCTGATACTGCGCCATGCCATGGAAGGGATTCTCCCGAAGAAAATTCAGTGGCGTGGTCGGAAGTCGAACCTCGGGCCCGGCTTCGACTTTGCGCTGCTGGCCTTTGAGAAAGAGCGTCTGAGACAGGTGATTGAGGACGACTACGGGCAGATAGGGTCCTTCTGTGATGGGCTTTTTCTTCAGAAAGCATGGGAGCGATACGTGGCGAGAGAGGCATCCGGGCGCGAGGCCTTGCTCCTATGGAGAGCTGTATCCTTGGCTCTGTGGCTGCAGCATGTGCAGCATACAGGCCGTGCGCGATCCCCTTCACAAACCCGACCCAAGGAGGTGATGTTGCTTTCGATGCACTAACCCTGTGAACCACCCTGATTGGTTCATCGCAATCTGTTCAACCCTACACGAGGAAAAGCCATGAAGAAGCACTATGTAACGCCGTGCCTTGAGGTCTTCGGTGCTGTCAGCGACCTGACGCACGAGTCCACCAAGGAGAACGCTGACGTTCCGATGGGCAACGACGGCACCGCCTATAGCCCCGGCGGCCCTCATTAGGGGCTTTTGAGGTTATAGTAGCAGGCAAGGACGGGGAAACAGGCCATCGCTGGTCCTGTTTCCCCGTCTTGCTCCTTCCGATGAACATGTTGTAGCCACGGGCTAAGGATACGATACGCTATGTTCAGCTACACCGCATACGGCGTGGGCATCCGGTCGGCCCTTTCTATGCCAGAGTTGATGCCTTGCCGGGCCGAGCCCGATGCCGTCGTGCGCTATGGAACGCTGCCCCGGCCCGAGTCGCAGGTGGAGCCGTACCTCGTTCGCACCGATGAAGACGGGGTCTACTGTTTCATGCGAAGCATCGGCGGGGTGCTCGTTCGGGAAGGCCGCGAAATTGTCGTCGACCCACTTCCTGGCGCTGAAGAGAAGGGCTTTCGGTTCCTGGTGATGGGGTTTGCGCTGGGCATGCTGCTGCATCAGCGCGGTGTGCTGGCCCTCCACGCCAGCGCCGTTGCCGTGGAAGGGGGGGTGGCGGCTTTCATCGGCTGGAAAGGGATGGGGAAGTCTACGATGGCGGCGGCGCTGCACGGGCGTGGGCATCCCCTCGTCACCGATGACCTGTTGGCCCTGGTGGTTGACGAGGAGGATGGAGGCGTCCGGGTATTTCCCGGTTTCCCACAGCTCAAGCTCTGGCCCGATGCGGCCGTGATCTCGCTGGGAGACGACCCGGAGAGCCTGCCCCGGGTGCACCCTGATGGGACGAAGCGGGCCCGCTTCATCCGGCATCGCTTCCAGCAAGATCCGCTTCCGCTACGGTGTATTTATCTGCTCGCTTACCAGCGTGATCCAGCGGGTCCGCTGCTTCGTAGGGAGCCGCTCTCGCCGCAGGCATCGTTTCTGGAACTGGTCAAACATACCTATGCCTTGCTGCTGATGGGAGATAAAGGGGTTAATCCGGTACACTTAGGGCAATGTACCCGGCTGGTCCAACGGATCCCCGTGTGTCGCCTGCTGCGAAGACGGGATCTGGCCAGCCTGCCGGACCTGGTGCTGGCGGTGGAAGAAGACCTGGCCCGGCGGGCGCCGGAGCCGGCCCGCACGGAACGGTCCTCGCGTTTAGCTGAAGTCTGACGACCTCCATGCAGGATTTTGCTGTTTCTTCAGAACTATGCTGAACGAATCGTTGAACGGTCGTCTTGCCCGCTCCAATCCCCTGGGGGCCGTTGTGCGACGGCTTGCCTATCTGCGGCGGGCGCTTCATTTGATCTGGTCGGCTACGAAGGAATGGACGCTGGGCTGGATCGTCGTACTCGTCGTCCAGGGTCTGTTGCCCGCTGCCACGGTTTATATTACCAAGCACCTGGTGGATGGCGTGGCGGCGGCCGTGGGTGTCGGGCTCTCCGGCGAGAATGTACAGCAGGTACTCATCCCGGCGGTGCTCATGGGGAGCGTGCTCGTGTTGTCGCAAATCCTGCAGGGGCTGCTCGGCTGGATACAAACGGCCCAGTCTGAGTTGCTCCAGGATCACATCAAAGCGCTTCTCCACCGGCAGGCAGCGGCGGTCGATCTTGAGTTTTACGAGACGCCCGACTATTTCGATCACATGGACCGTGCCAATGCCCAGGCCGACAGCCGTGCTCTGCCTATCCTCCAAAACCTGGGCGGCCTGCTGAAAAACAGCCTGACCCTGGTCGCTATCGCGGGTCTCCTTATCCCCTACAGCGTCTGGCTGCCCCTTGTGCTGCTCCTCAGCACGTTGCCCGCCCTCGGTACGGTCGTCCGGCATAACCTTCGGTATCATCAATGGTGGCGTGAGACCACGGAGAAACGGCGCTGGCTGGAGTACTACGACCGCGTCCTTACCTATCGCAGGACGGCTCCGGAAGTCAGGATTTTCGACCTGTCCGGCTACTTCCAACAATCCTATGAGACCCTGCGCCACAGGTTGCGGGAAAGCCGGCTGCGCCTGTCGCGGAACCAGAACCTCGCCAACTTCGGGGCGGGGTTCCTGGCCCTGGTGATGACCGGCTTTGTGATGGCGTGGATGGTCGTGCGGGCTTTTCGGGGTAGCGCTTCGCTGGGCGACCTGGCTCTTTTTTACCAGGCGTTCAGCCAGGGGCAGGGGCTTATGCGCACGCTCCTGGGCAACGTCGGACAACTCTACACGGACACCCTGTTTCTGGAGCACCTGTTCACTTTCCTGGAACTGGAGCCGAAGGTGAAGAACGCGCCCCGGCCCCGGCCCGCGCCCGAAGATCTGTGCCACGGGATCGAGATCGAGGACGTCAGCTTTCGCTATCCCGGCAGCGAGCATCTCGCCTTGCGGCACTTCGATCTTTTCATTCCCGCGGGAGAAACCGTGGCCATCGTCGGGGCGAACGGAGCCGGGAAGAGCACGCTGATCAAGCTGCTGTGCCGGTTCTATGATCCCGAGGCGGGCTCCGTCAAGATAGACGGGGTCGATATTCGTGACCTGGACCTGGTACAGTTGCGCCGGCGCATCACGGTACTCTTCCAGGACCATGTGAACTACGCGGGCACCGTTACGGACAACGTGGTGATGGGGGATCTCCTTGCCGAGCATGACCTCGGCAGGCTGACGGCGGCTGCCCGGGGCAGCGGGGCCCACGAGACCATCGAAAAGCTGCCCCAGGGCTTCGATACGCTCCTGGGCAAGCAGTTCCAGGGAGGCACCGAACTCAGTGGTGGGCAGTGGCAGCGCATCGCGTTGGCCCGTGCTTTTTACCGACGTTCGCCGGTCGTCATGCTGGATGAGCCTACCAGCTTCATGGACTCCTGGGCAGAGACCCGCTGGCTTGACGGCTTCCGCGCGCTGGTCAAAGGGCGCACGGCCGTCATCGTGACCCATCGGTTTACCACAGCCATGCGTGCCGACGTCATCCATGTGATGGAGGAAGGCCGCATTGTGGAGTCGGGCGATCACGAAGCACTGCTCGGGCAGGGTGGATTATATGCCGCCTCGTGGAAGGCTCAGATGCGCGTCTCTCAGCGTTCCGTCGCCGTCTAAAGGGCCTGGATCGCTCCGTGCATGCCTGTGCGACAGTGTCGCGCGAGCAGCCCAAACAAAAACCGTCGTATGGAAAACATTCAGATAGGTCGGTGGGGACCTGAGATCGAGTTGTTGTTAAGCTGTGTCCGTACACGGATGGATCCACCGCTCGTGGATCGGGCAACGACGCTCCTGGCGGGCGACCTGGACTGGGACTTGCTGATACGGACGGCTCGCCGGCAAGGGGTTGCGCCCTTGTTTGCCTGGACCCTCCAGTCGACGTTCTCGCACCTGGTGCCGGCGGCATACCTGGCGCAGTGCCGGCAAGTGCTGCAGGCTCGCGCCAAACGCAACCTGTCCCTCGTCGGCGAACTCTTGGGGTTGCTGAAGCTGTTCGAGGCCCACGGCGTCCAGGCGGTTCCTTTCAAAGGGCTGGTTCTCGCCGCGGTGGCCTACGGCAACGTAGCGCTTCGGGCTTTCGGGGATCTGGACATCCTGGTTCATAAACGAGATGTTCCCAAGGCCAGGCGTCTGCTGGTCGGCCGGGGATTCCGCCAGTTGAAACCCAGCCTCGCCTTGTCGGATGAACAAGAGGCGCTGTATCTGGACCTCACCCATGAGTATGCTTTCGGTCGCGAAGACGGTCTGCTCGTCGAGGTGCAGTGGGATTTTTCGGCCCGGTCTTTCTCTTTTCCGCTGGCGCCGGAGGGTGTGTGGCGCCGGCTGGCTACGGTGTCGCTGGCAGGCATGACGGTACCTCGCTTCGCGCCGGAGGACGAGCTTTTGATCCTCTGCATAGACGGGGCCAAAATGTGCTGGAAAAACAGCCTGAAGCGTCTTTGCGACGTAGCAGCGTTGATCCGTTCACATCCCGGCTTACACTGGAACGCCATGACGGCCCGAGCACACCGGCTGGGCGGCGAGCGCATGTTGCTGCTCGGGCTATGGCTGGCGCATGACCTCCTGGGTGCGCCGCTGCCGGACGACGTGCTGCGCAGCATCCAGGCTGATCCGAAAGTCCAGCAACTCGCTATGAAAGTGTATAAGCGGCTCTTTGCGAAGACGGACAGCCCGCTGGGCTTGATCGAGGAGCAACTCTTTTCCTTGTTTCATCTCCAGGCCAGGGAGCGGGTGCGTGATAAGCTGCGCTATTGTCTTCGCGCAATGATCCCGACGGCCAAAGACTGGGCGTATTTGCCGCTACCCCGATACCTCGCCCCCCTCTACTATCTGATTCGGCCCGTCCGGCTGGCTCAACACGTAGTCAGGCCCCTGCTGCCGTAGCACCGGGTGCCAGGCCGCGAAACGCGGCCGGTAAAGAAGCGCCTCGAAGCCCTTCCCTTTCCGCAGCCGCTTCGCCCTGAGACGAGAGTGAGTTATAGGGTGTTGTTCCGGCCTTGCCGGCCCCCGGTACGGTCAGGTACAAGCCGAGTCTCTGTAAGCGGATGGGCATCCAGCCCCGGAAATGATGAATCGCCTGCCGGTTACGTTTTTCTATCCCTACCCGGAGGACCTGGAGCGACTGGACACGCTCGATCTCGACCGCGATCCGTTTTTCTGGAGCGAGGCCTGGAAGACGCGGCGCCGCAACTGGATCCTGCAGACGTACCTGCGGCTGCACCGGGCCGGCTATGAGGTCGCCGTCTCCGGCGAAGTGCCTGCCCGAGGCATCGTCGTCGTCGGCCCGGACAGGTCCGTGCGGGATGCGTTCTTGCAGCAGTATGCACGGGTTCGGCCTACCGGGGTGGTTGTAGGCGTGCGCGCCGACGTCTGGCGATGCCTCTTTGCCGATGCGGAGGTCGTGCAAAACGGCCTGTACGACGACGATCGGCAGTGTTTTTTTATTCCTTACTGGCCGCAGCCGGGCCTGCTCCCGCGCGACCCGGCGCGCAAGCAGCGGATCGAGGTGATCACCTACAAAGGCTACGCCGGCAACTTGCACGCCGACTTTACCTCGGAGCGCTGGCACCGGTTCATGCAGGAGATGGGGATTCGCTGGGTTGTGGACGGGGTTTTCAGCTACGACGACCATCACGCGCCGGCCTGGCATGATTATTCAGGCACCGATCTGGTGCTTGCCGTGCGCCCCGACCTCTGTGATCCCAACGGCCGCAAGCCGGCCTCGAAGCTGGTCAATGCCTGGACGGCCGGTGTGCCGGCCCTGCTGGGCCCGGAATACGCGTTCCGGGAACTACGTCGATCGGAGCTGGACTTTATCGAGATCACCTCGCTTGAGCAGGCCATGGCCGGCGTGCGGCGGTTGGTGGCGCATCCCGGGTTGTACCGGGCCATAGTCGAGAACGGCCTGCGGCGGGCTCAGGCTTTCACACCGCAGCGCATCACCGAACGATGGGCCGAAGTGCTGTTCGAGCGGCTGCCTGCCCTGGCCGAGCGGCGGTCGTTTCGCCTGGCAAGGCGCCTGCCTGTCGGCGTCAAAACAGCCCTCAACCTGGTCCGGCTGCCTCCGTCCCGGGGAGAGCTCCGGCAACGCATCGGCGAGCGTGTAGGCGGTCGAAGCCTCAAGCGGTTACGGCCCTGGTAACGACGCGGATTCCTTCCACGGTTCAACCTTTTCAGCGGTGTTCGGTTATGGAAAAAGTTACTATCGGATTCGTCCCACGGGAGCGATTTAGCGCGGCGGCCCGGTCCTTGCAAAGCCTCATAGACAACACCCATATGCCGTACCACCTCATCGTGGTGGACGCCAACACGCCGGAGCGGTATCGCCGGCAGATGATGCGTATCCTGGAGAAGCATCCCAGTGTCGACGTAATACGGACGGATCGCTACCTCCTGCAAAACGAGGCGAAGAACCTCGTCGTTCAGCGGAACCGGAGCGAGTTTCTGGCCCTGGTCGAGAACGACAACCTCTTCGGCGCCGGCTGGCTGACGCATCTGGTGCATGCGTGCGAAGAGCAACCGGCCGCCGTAGCCTCGCCTCTGTTGATCGAGCATGGCCGGGTGCACTTCGATCCTCGGCTCGGCTCGATCCGTACCGTCCAAACGTCCGAAGGGGAGAAGGTAGAGTTTGTCGGTCGGTCGCTGGAGAGTTGGGCGCAGGATCGCTTCGCGGAGCGCCGGCTGACGCAAACCGTGGAGACGCACGCGCTGCTCTTCCGAAAAATCGTTTTCGACAAGATCGGACCCTTCGACGAAGCCGTCGTTACGCGGCGCGAGGTGGATTTAATCATGGCGTTGTATCGGCACGGCTTACCCATCGTGTT